>Ga0208898_1000025_pt1 | contig 332104 bp, 302 predicted proteins | sample VirMetDEL_Mar_4_FD_184513 | JGI IMG/M metagenome (GOLD analysis project Ga0208898, IMG submission 184513) | Aqueous microbial communities from the Delaware River and Bay under freshwater to marine salinity gradient to study organic matter... | ecosystem: Environmental > Aquatic > Marine >...
GACGAACCTGGTGGAAGGCATCAACAACAAGATCAAGGTCATCAAGCGCGTTGCCTACGGATACCGAGATGACGCGTACTTCTTCCTGAAGATCCGGGCGGCCTTCCCCGGAGTTGGGTGAAGAACCAAATTCAAGGGTACCCCGATCAGCAGCGGGGTGGGCGAGATCGACAGCCTGCTCGGTGGTGGACCGCTACGGGGCACCAGCACGTTGCTGACCGGCCCGGCCGGCAGCGGCAAGACCAACGTGGCGCTGCAGTATGTGTGGGCCGCGTGCGAGCGAGGTGAGCATTGCTGCATCTTCGAATTCGATGAGCGCATCGGCACCTTGCTGGCCCGCGCGGAGTCATTGGACATCGACCTCAGCAAACATCTGGAGACGGGGCTGCTGGAGATCCAGCAGGTGGACCCGGCCGAGATCTCGCCGGGCGAGTTCGCCTGGAACATGCAGCGTGCGGTGGAAGAACGTCAGTGCCGCCTGCTGGTGATCGACAGCCTCAACGGCTACGTCACGGCGATGCCGCAGGAAAAGCAGCTGATGCTCCAGCTGCACGAGATGCTGTCCTATCTCAACCAGAAGGGCGTGGCGACCATCCTGATCAATCCGCAGCATGGCCTGGTCGGCACCATGTCCACGGGCAATCTCAACGTGTCCTACATCGCCGACTCGGTCGTGCTGTTCCGCTTCTTCGAGTCGCAGGGGCGGATCCGCAAGGCGATCTCGGTGATCAAGAACCGCGGCGGTGCGCACGAGAACACGATCCGCGAGCTCAATATCGACGGCAAGGGCATTTCGCTCAGTGCGCCCCTCAACGAGTTCAAGGGGATCCTGACCGGCACGCCGGAATTCGTGGGCAATACGGCGCATCTGCTCGGCCACACCCGTGCAGACTGACGCCACGTCCGGCGTGGTGCACATCGTTGCACCGTTCGGGCGTGATGCGCCGAGCATCGCTGCCGTGCTCAACGCCGCCGGGTTGCGGACCACGATCCACGAAAGCCTGGCGTGGTTGGCCGATGCGCTTGATGACGAGGTGGGCGCGGTGGTGGTCACCGAGGAGGCCGTGGCGAAAGGCACGGCTGCCCTGCTCGAGCCTCTGGCCCGGCAACCGTCCTGGTCGGATATACCCTTCATCCTGCTGCGGTCCCCGCGCTCGCAGAAGCGGCCGTTGGCCGACGCCGGCCTGCAGCTCGCGATCAACATCATCGAACTGGACCGGCCACTGGGCAGCAGCTCGCTGCTGAGTTCGGTGCGCAGTGCGCTGCGCGCGCGCGACAAGCAGTTCCTGGTGCGTGACCAGATGCGGGCGCTGGCCGATGGGCGTGCCGCGCTGGAGCGCAGCGAAGCCGAACTGCGCCTGGTGGCCGACGCGATGCCGGTGCTGATCGCCTTCATCGACCGTGACCTGAATTACCGTTTCGCCAACAAGGCGTATGAAGCCTGGTTCGAGCGGCCGGTTTCGGACGTGATCGGCAGGCGTGTGCCCGACGTGTTCGGGCAGGAAGTGTGGACCAGTCGCCGGCCGTTGATCGAACGTGCGCTGGCCGGCGAGCACATCGTGTTCGAGGCGAACTGGCCGTTCAGCGATGGCCGGCGGCGCGACAGTGAGATCCGCTACTCGCCACGCGTTGATGCGGATGGAACGCCCGACGGGTTCCACGTGTTCGTCACCGATATCACCGCCTCCAAACTGGCCCTGGAGACCAGCCAGCAGCACGCGCTGGACCTGGAGGCGATGGTGGCCGAGCGCACCGCCGAACTGGAACACCAGATGGCCGCGCGCGAAGCCAGCGAAGCCGCACTGCGCCAGTCGCAGAAGATGGATGCGATCGGCCAGCTCACCGGCGGCATCGCGCATGACTTCAACAACATGCTGACCGGCATCCTGTCCTCGCTGGACATCATGCGCATGCGCGTGGAAATGGGGCGCATGGAAGGGTTGGAACGGTTCCTGGATGCCGCCACCGCCTCCAGCCAGCGTGCGGCCGCGTTGACCCAGCGCCTGCTGGCGTTCTCGCGCCGGCAATCGCTGGATTCGAAAACCGTCGAACTCAACGCACTGGTGGGGTCGGTCCAGCACCTGCTGCGCAGCACCCTGGGGGAAACGATCCGCATCCAGATGGTGACCAGCGATACCCCGCTGCGCGCGAACCTGGACAGCAACCAGTTTGAAAGCGCGCTGCTCAATCTGGCCATCAACGCACGCGATGCCATGCCCGATGGTGGAGAGTTGCGGCTGCGCACCTCGCATGTGCATGTCGCCGAGGCGGAGGTGCCGACCATCCCGGCCGGCGAGTACGCCGTGGTGGCCGTGTCCGATACCGGCACCGGCATGCCGCCGGAGGTGGTCGAACGGATCTTCGAGCCGTTCTTCACCACCAAGCCGATCGGCAAGGGCACCGGGCTGGGCATGTCGATGATCTACGGCTTCATGCAGCAGTCCGGGGGCCACATCACCGTGGACTCCACGCCAGGGCAGGGCACGACGGTGTCCTTGTTCATGCCGGTGGTGCACGACCCGGCCGAGGATGAGGACACGCCGAACGCGCAGGCGGTATCGCTTGGCGCCGGGCAGTCGATCCTGGTGGTGGAGGACGACGAGCAGGTGCGGATGCTGGTGACGGTGGTGCTTGAGGATCTCGGGTATACCGCCGAGGTGGTCGGCGACGCCGATGGCGCCATTCCCATCCTTGGCTCGTCGAAGAAGATCGACCTGCTGATCACCGATGTCGGGCTGCCCGGTCTCAATGGGCGGCAGCTGGCGGAAATCGCGCGGCAGACGCGGCCATCCCTGCCGGTGCTGTTCATGACCGGCTACGCGGAGAAGGCGCAGGAACGCTCGGCGTTCCTCGACAACGGCATGGCGATGATCGCCAAGCCGTTCCTGCTCGATGCATTCAGTGAGGCAGTACGTAGTTCGATCGCCACGCGGCAGTGAGTGCGCGCGGCTGCCCGCAGCGGCCCGGGTGACGAAACCACCGCGCGATGGAAACTTTCGTTTGCGGCGGCATCTGAATGCTTCAGCCAGCGGCTTTATTTAGATACCTGAAAGTGCCAGCATAGTGCTTTGAGAATGTCGGAGTTTACCCATGCCCTTATGCGCGATCGCGTATGTCAGCGACGTTGCGGGCCCGCTGTCTGCGGCGCATCTTGACGCCCTTGTCGAGGATGCCATCCGCTTCAACAGCCTGGCGGGGGTAACCGGCGTACTGCTGTGCGACGGAAGTCGTTTCCTGCAGTACTTCGAAGGTCCCGATGACGGGGTGTCGGCGGTGCATGAGCGGGTGTTGCAGGCGCGCAGCCATCGCGCCATCCACAAGCTCGGCCACGCGCGCGTACCGCAGCGCTTTTTCCCGTACTGGAGCATGCGCTGGCTGGGCGTGGAGCCTGCCTTGATCGAGGTGCTCTCGGCAGGTGACTGGGAGGCTTTCGCAGACCGTATCGCCGGCGGCTCGCCGGCGGGCAGCGGGATGGAGCGGCTGCTGCAGTTCGTCGCCCCGCACCTGCCCGGGCAGGCCGCGTCACAGCCGGTGCGCTCGGCAGCGGAATGAGATGACGCCTGCAGCGTTTACCCGCAGGGGCTGATACCAGGAGCCGGCCAGAGGCGGAGTATCCGCCGCCGCGCTGACATGCTGCTGTCAATATGCGCCCTGCATGATGCAGATGCGGGCGCAGGCGCGAGATGAACCATTCATCAGGGGCGTGGCCTTTGGCCGTGTGGTAATTGACTTAATGCAAAGGAAGTGCAAATTTTAAGTGAACCCGAAGTGAATCCGCCCCTGAGGGGGTTTTGTCGTCCCTGAAGCAAGCAAGTCCCACGGAGGTCGTATGGAATACGGCGAACATGACTTGGCTGACGGAGTGCGAACCGAGCTGGAAGCCAGCTACGTGAAACATGGCTGCGGCCCGGAATTCTGGTCCACCTACCAGCGCGTGCTGGAGCGACTGGTCCCACCGGCGCAGGGCACCGCGCGAACCCGTGTCACCAATGAGCTGGCGTTGATCATCGAACAGTTGGGGATCGTGCGGCGCGCCCAGTTGGTGCCCCCACGCAGTGCGCGACCGCGCGCTCGCTGAAACCGGGTCGGGGGACCGGGAATCGGGACGGGGACAACCGCCAACGCGGCGCCACTACAGGTAATGGAGACCGATGCCCAGCAGGGCCAGCAGCGTGCTGGCCGCGGCAAGCGTGCGCGGGCGGATCCAGCGTGGCGGGCGTTGCTGCATGGCTGACGGGCTGGCACGGCGGATCAGACCGGTCGGGAACTGCCACGCACGCATGCGCGCATCGCAGGCGTCCTGGCAGTCGCCACAGCCGATGCAATCGGCATGCGGCCCGGCGCGCACGTCCAGCGCCATCGGACAGGCGGTGACGCAGTCCCCGCAATCCAGGCAATCGCCGAGCCGATCGGCGCTGAAGTGCGGCATGGGGCCGGCGATGTCCTCATGCGCGGCGCGGAACGCGTAATCGCTGGCGCTGGTGGGATCGAGCAGTCCGCGGCCACGGTCCTGCACGCCACCCAACCCCGCCACGCGCGGGCCACGTGGCTCACCGCGACGCGCGTGATAGTGCATGCGCGGCGTGTCGCTGTCGCAGAACACGCCGTGGACGCGCGCATACGGGCACAACTCGCGACAGACATGTTCACGCAGGAAGCCCGCGTTGCCCCAGGTGGCGGCGGCATAGAACAGGATCCAGAACGTTTCCCAGCCGCTCCAGGCCGGCGGCCACGGCGTGCCGACCAGACCGTGGATCGGGCTGAAAAAGCCCACGAAGGTGATGCCGGTCCACGCGGCCACCAGCAGCCACAGCAGATGCTTGGCCGCGCGCGCCGGTGCGGCCGGCAGGCAGTGCGCGGCGGCCTGTTCGATCCAGCGGAACAACCGGCTCCACAAGGTCTGCGGGCAGACATGGCCGCACCAGACCCGGCCAGCCAGGTTGGTCAGCAGCACCAGGGTGGTGGCCAGCACGGCGGCCAGCCCCAGCAGGATGCCCACGTCCTGCGGCCAGAGCGTCCAGCCGAACAGATCGAAACGGCGCGCGGTCAGGTCGAACAACAGTGCCTGGCGGCCCTCCCAGCGCAGCCACGGCAGGGCATAGAAGCCGGCCAGCAGCAGCGCCGACAGCAGCGGCCGCCAGCGCAGTGGCGCGCGGCGAACGGTGGGCGGCGGTGCCGGTGGTGGATCGACAAGATGCAGGGTGAGGCGGTCTGTCATGGTCACCCCAGCGGCAGATCGTCGTCGTCGCCGGGCATCGGCCGCAGCAGGTACCAGGTGATCGTGCTGGCGGCGGCGGTGACCGCCCAGAACATGAAGAACCCCAGTGTGTAGCCCAGTTCGCGGCTGATCTCGTGTTGCGGGAAGGTGATGTCGCGCAGGCGCAGCGGGTCGACGAACGCGAAGAACACCACGCTGGCCAGGCCGGCTGCGACGAAACTGGGCCACAGGATGGCGCCCCATTGCTGGATCAGCCGTCGGCGGCTGCCGTCGGGCGGGTCGTGCAGGTCGTTCATTGCGGCCACGGTCAGGAGGAGGGGGCAGGGCACGGCTATACTTCGCGCCGACCGGGGGCCGGGATCGCGGGTGCGCGCTTCCTGTCGAGCTCCCAGACTAGAAGGCTTCGCGACGGCCTTCATTGATTCTGATCAAGGCAGCGGCACGCGCTGCCGCCGATGCTGGGCGTTGCCGCCCGAGGACGTTCATGGCCGATCCCACCGACAACGCGCTGCCTCTCCCTGCGCCGGACCTGTGCAGCGAAGATGAGGTCACCCGGCTGGTGCATGACTTCTATGCGCGCGTCCGCGAGGAGCCGCGGCTGGGGCCGGTCTTCGCGGCACGGATTCACGACTGGGATGCGCACCTGGCCCAACTGGTCGATTTCTGGTCGGCGATGCTGCGCGGCACGCGCCGCTTCAAAGGCGCGCCGATGCCCAAGCACATGGCCATGGATGAGCTCGACCGCGATCTGTTCGACCGCTGGCTGGCCCTGTTCCGGCAGACCACCGCCGAATGTGGCAATCCGCCGATGCAGCGGCTGGCCGATGACGTTGCCGGGCGGATCGCCGATACGTTCTGGCGTCGCTTCCAGATGCTGCGTTGGCCAAGCCTGCCGCTGGTCGGCCGCCAGGGCCTGAATTGATCTGACGCAATGCGTGCGCGCCCGCGCGCGTGCACGCTGGCGGCATGGATACTTTCTCGCCTGCCGCCGCCGGGCTTGCCTGGCACTTCGACCCCGAGCTGCTGCGCCGCCACGACCGGCCCGGGCCGCGCTACACCTCCTATCCGACCGCGCCGCACTTCCATGACGGGTATGGCGAGCTGGCCCTGCGCGAGGCCATCGCCGGCAGCAACCGGCTCGGCCGGCCGCTGTCGCTGTATGTGCACGTGCCTTACTGCAGCAGCCCATGCTTCTACTGCGGCTGCAACCGTGTCATCACCCGCGACCACAGCAAGGGCATCAGCTACGTCGCCCGCGTGCTGAGCGAGGCGGACCTGATGGCGCCGCAGTTCGATCCGGCCCGCGAAGTGATCCAGCTGCACCTCGGTGGCGGCACGCCGAACTTCCTCGCGCCAGCACAGATGCGTGAGCTGCTCGAGGGGCTGCGCGAGCGCTTCAATTTCAGCACTGCGGCCGCACGCGATTTCTCCATCGAACTGGACCCGCGCTTCGTCACCCGCGCCGACATCGCCGGCTTGGCCGCGCTGGGCTTCAACCGCGCCAGCCTGGGCGTGCAGGATTTCGATCCGGACGTTCAGAAGGCGATCAACCGCGAGCAGGGCGTGGAGGCCACCCTGGACATCCTGCGCGCGTGCCGCGAGTACGGGCTGCGTTCGGTCAATGTCGATCTGATCTATGGCCTGCCGAAGCAGACGCTGGCCGGCTTCGCGCAGACACTGGAAACGGTGTTGCGTGAGCGCCCCGATCGCCTGGCGGTTTACGGCTATGCCCACCTGCCGCACCTGTTCCGCGCGCAGCGCCAGATCGCCGATGCGGATCTGCCCGGTCCCGACCAGAAGCTCGCCCTGCTCGGCCTGGCGGTGCAACGGCTTTCCGAGGCGGGCTATCAGTACATCGGCATGGACCACTTCGCATTGCCGGAGGAGGATCTGTCGCGGGCACAACGCGCGGGCCAGCTGCACCGCAACTTCATGGGCTACACCACGCATGCCGATACCGATCTGGTCGGCCTGGGCGCCAGCGCGATCAGCCACATCGGCGACACCTACAGCCAGAACCCGCGCGAGCTGCCGGCCTGGGAGGCGGCCGTCGATGCAGGGCGCCTGCCGGTCTGGCGTGGCCTGCAGCTGGACGAGGACGACGTACTGCGCGCCGAGCTGATCGGCCAGCTGATGTGCCAGGGCGAAGTGGATGGCGCCGCGCTGGCAGCACGGCATGGCGTGGACTTCGAGGCGTATTTCGCCGACGGGCTGCGCGCGCTGGCCACGCTGCAGGCCGACGGCCTGGCCGACTACGCGCACGGCGTGGTACGCGCCAGCGAACGCGGGCGCCCGCTGCTGCGGCTGCTGGCGATGTGCTTCGACCGTTATCTGGCGCAGCCGGACCAGCCGGTGCGGTATTCCAGGGCGATCTGAGTGCCATCGCCCCGGCGTGCGTGCATTCCAAAACCGGGCGCGATCAGGCACCCTATGCGCGCCGTTGCCCGGGTGGCGAAACTGGTAGACGCATCGGACTTAAAATCCGCCGGGGGCGACCCCATGCCGGTTCGATTCCGGCCCCGGGCACCAAGGCTTCCCCTTGGCGTGGGTTCTGATCGCGCTGCGATCGACGCACGCCGGTGATGATTCCACGCGAGGGCAGCCAACCGGCTGCCCTTGTTCGTTGCAGCCGGCGTTCCGGTGCAACGCAAACTTTACGCAGCCGGCCGCGCGCCGCCTTACGCTGCGCAGCAACTCACTTCGGAAAGGTCACATGGCCAACGCAGGACGTGCAGGGAACGCACTGGTGTGGGGCATGGCGGTGCTGCTCGGCGGCGCGGTCCATGCCAATGCCCAGGTCCATGCGCCGGCGCAGGAACCGGTACCGGTACCGGCGCAGGCGGCGGGCGAGGTGATCGACCTTGCCCCGGTGCTGGTCTCCGGCGTGCAGCCGGGGCCGGGCATGTGGCAGGTCCGCAACAGCCAGGGGCACACACTGTGGATTCTCGGCACCGTCTCGCCGCTGCCGGCCAAGCTGGACTGGCGCGCCGACGAGGTGCAGGCGGTGATCGCCAGTGCCCAGGAGGTGCTCGGCTCACCCGGCTGGACGCTGGATGCCGATGTGGGGTTCTTCCGCCGCCTGACCCTGGCGCCTGCGGCGATGAAGGCGGCGCGCGATCCGGACGGACGCACGCTGCGCGAGGTACTGCCGCCCGATCTCTATGCACGCTGGGCGCTGCTCAAGCAGCGTCACATCGGGCGCGACAATGGCATCGAGAAAGACCGCCCGCTGGTGGCGGCCACGCAGTTGTACGCCGCCGCCCTCAAGGATGTGGGGCTCGGCCGATCCTCGCCGGTCTCCAGGATCATCGAGAAGGCCAGCAAGACACACGGCCTCAAGCCGGTGTCGACCCAGGTCACCATCAAGATCGCCGACCCGCGGCAGGCGTTGAAGGAAGTGCGCGGGACGGCCCTGCAGGACGTGGAATGCTTCCGTCGCACGCTGGAGGTGATCGAGCACGGGCTGCCGCTGCTGGCCGAGCGGGCCAATGCCTGGGCCGTGGGTGATATCCAGGCGCTGCAGCGCCTTGCAGTGAAAGGGCAGTACGTGGCCTGCGTGGATGCGGTGGCCAACAGTGACTTCGGGCGCCGCCGCGGCCTTACCGACGTCGATGCCCAGGCTCACCGCAAATGGATCTCCATGGCCAGCGACGCGCTGGCACGCAACGCGGTGACCTTCGCGACGGTGCCGGTGACCTCGCTGGTCACGCCCGGCGGCTACATCGATCAGTTGCGCGAGCGTGGATTCGAGGTGCAGATCCCGGAATGAGGCGTGCGCCGACGCGCTTTTCCGGAACGGGATGGCAGACACAGTCGATGTCTACCCAGTGCGAATACTTCATGGCATAGTCAGCTTCAGTTCATTCCGGAAATCCTTCATGCCGCTGCATGCGGTCGCTTATGTCAGCGACGCTGTCGATGGAATCGAAACGTCTGATATCGATCAGATCCTGCGCGCGGCATCGGGATTCAATAAAGTGGCCGGCGTCACCGGCGTGCTGATGTTCGACGGGCGTCGGTTCCTGCAGTATTTCGAAGGTCCGGAGGATGGCGTGGATTCGGTATTCCAGCGTGTGTTCAACGCGCGCATCCATACCAACCTGCGCGAGCTTGCGCGCGGGTCGGTCGGTGCCCGCCACTTCCCCCGCTGGACGATGGCCTCCGCAGCAGTGGAGCCCGAAGCACTGGCGCGCATCATCGATGCGCCCTGGCACGGATTTCTGGCCGTCCTGCCCGCAGTGGGCGACGCGCCCACGGGGTTTGGCTGTCTGCTTGCGGCGTGGACCGGTGTCTCCGGCGAGTTGGAACCGGCTGCGGTGACGCTGGGTTCGTAACGCAGAACAACGCTGCCCGTAACACAATGATCACGGTTGCCCGCCTATCCTCTTCCTACCAGCTGTGACCAGTCTTGCGGGGTTTGCCCTTGGAGGCTGTCTGAAAGGGTAGTAACCGCAGCTGGACCATTATTCCTTTGGCCGTCGTCCGTACTCTCCGCGGGCGGCGGCTTTGTTCTTTGTGGGGCAGGGGCAGGCGCGTTAGGCTTGCATGACCTGTATCCCGGCTCCGTATCGCATGACGTATCCCCTGATGACGCCCCGCCTGCTGGCAGGCCCGGTTCCGCGATGCGGAGCCGAGCGATGACCCAGGCCATTTCCGCCGCGGCCGCGCCGCGCATCGGCGTCATCGGGCTCGGCTATGTCGGGCTGCCGTTGACGGTGACCTTCGGCCGGCAGCAGGCCACGGTGGGCTACGACATCGATACCGCGCGGGTCGCCGAGCTGCAGCGTGGCCTGGATCACACGCTGGAACTGGAGGCCGATGAGCTCGCTGCCGCTGTGCATGCGCGTTACAGCGCCGATCCCGCCGATCTGGCCGCGTGCAATGTGTACATCGTGACCGTGCCGACCCCGATCGATGCGCATGAGCAGCCCGATCTGGCGCCGCTGCGCAGCGCCAGTACCTTGATTGCCGGCCTGCTCAAGCGCGGCGACATCGTGATCTATGAATCCACGGTCTATCCCGGTACCACCGAGGAAGTCTGCGTCCCCCTGCTCGAGGAAGGGTCGGGGCTGCGCTTCAACGAGGATTTCTATTGCGGTTACAGCCCGGAGCGGATCAACCCGGGCGACCGCGAGCGGCGGCTGCCGGACATCCGCAAGATCACCTCCGGCTCGACGCCCGAGGTCGCCGCGGTGGTCGATGCCCTGTACAAGAGCATCATCACCGCAGGCACGTGGCCGGCACCGTCGATCCGCGTGGCCGAAGCCGCCAAGGTGATCGAGAACATCCAGCGCGACGTCAACATCGCCCTGGTCAACGAGCTGGCGCTGATCTTCGATCGGCTCGGCATCGATACCCAGGATGTGCTGGACGCGGCCGGCAGCAAGTGGAACTTCCTGCCGTTCCGGCCCGGCCTGGTCGGCGGCCACTGCATCGGCGTGGATCCGTACTACCTGCTGCACAAATCCGAGAGCGTGGGCTATCACCCCGATCTGATCCACACCGCGCGCCAGGTCAACAACCGGGTCGGCGAGCACGTCGCGCAACGCGTGCTGGCGCTGCTGGCATCGCGCCGCATCGATGTCGCCCAGGCCCGGGTGCTGGTGCTGGGCGTCACCTTCAAGGAGAACTGCCCGGACCTGCGCAACAGCCGCGCGCTGGAACTGGCGCAGCGCCTGCAGGCCAGTGGGGCCCGGGTGGACGTGCAGGACCCGTGGGTCGGTCCGGCGGCACTGGCCGATGCCGGCGTGCGTTGGGTCGAAGCCCCGGATGCGGGCGGGTATGACGCGGTCGTGCTGGCCGTGGCGCACGATCGTTTCCGTGCCCTGGATGCGGCGCAGGTGCGCGCGCTGTTGGCACCGGGTGGCGTGGTGTACGACGTCAAATCCGTATGGCCCCGGGAAGTGGTGGACGACCGCCTGTAGACTCGTTGGCAGCTATTGATTGAGGAAAGCCATGCACCGCTATCTCGCGTATCTGCTCGCCATCCTGCTGTTCCCGGTCTGCCTGTGGTTGGCCACGATCTGGCCCGCCTGGTACTGGGGAGTGGGGGTGACGGCCCTGCTGGTGGTGCTGGGCACGTGGGACATGCTGCAGAAGCGCAGCACGCTGCGGCGCAACTACCCGGTGATGGCGCACTTCCGCTACGGGCTGGAATCGATCGGGCCGGAGATCCGCCAGTACTTCGTGCAGAGCGATCTGGAAGACGTGCCGTTCTCGCGCCAGCAGCGTGCCCTGATCTACCAGCGCTCCAAGAATGAAATGGACGTGGTGCCATTCGGTACGCTGCGCAGCACGTATGCGGTGGATTACGAATGGATCAACCACTCGCTGGCGCCGACCGAGATCGGCCACCACGATTTCCGCATCCAGATCGGGCCCAACTGCGCCAAGCCGTACTCGGCCAGCGTGTTCAACATCTCTGCGATGAGCTTCGGCTCGTTGTCGGCCAACGCGATCCGCGCACTGAACGAAGGCGCGCGCCGCGGCAGCTTCTACCACGACACCGGCGAAGGGTCGATTTCTCCCTATCACCGCGAAATGGGCGGTGACCTGGTCTGGGAAATCGGCTCGGGCTACTTCGGTTGTCGTGACGAGGCCGGCGGCTTCAGTGAAGAGAAGTTCGTCGCCAACGCGAACCATGATCAGGTCAAGATGATCGAGATCAAGCTCTCGCAGGGCGCCAAGCCTGGCCACGGCGGCGTCTTGCCGGCGGCCAAGGTCAGCGAAGAGATCTCGATCACCCGTGGCGTGCCGATGGGCGTGGATTGCGTGTCGCCCTCCAGGCACAGCGCGTTCAATACTCCGGTCGAGCTGCTGCAGTTCGTCGCGCGGCTGCGCGAGTTGTCCGGCGGCAAGCCGGTCGGCTTCAAGCTGGCCATCGGCCACCCGTGGGAGTGGTTCGGTATTGCCAAGGCGATGCAGGAAACCGGGCTGCTGCCGGACTTCATCGTCGTTGACGGCGCCGAGGGCGGGACCGGCGCCGCGCCGGCCGAGTTCATCGATCACGTTGGCGTGCCGATGCACGAAGCCCTGCTGCTGGTGCACAACACCCTGGTCGGGCTGGACCTGCGCGACCGCATCCGCGTGGGTGCGGCCGGCAAGGTGACCAGCGCGTTCGAGATCGCGCGCACCATCGCGCTGGGCGCGGACTGGTGCAACGCCGGCCGTGGTTTCATGTTCGCGCTGGGCTGCATCCAGTCGTTGAGCTGCCACAGCGACAAGTGCCCGACCGGCATCGCCACCCAGAACCCCAATCGCTGGCGTCACCTGGATGCGGCCGACAAGGCCACGCGCGTGCACAGCTACCACGAGAACACGCTGCGCGCGTTGCGCGACCTGCTGTGCGCGGCCGGCCTCAACGATCCCTCCGAGCTGGGGCCGGAGCACATCCTGCGCCGGGTCTCGCCGGTGGAAATCCGTTCGCTGGCCTCGTTGTATCGCTATCTTGCGCCCGGTGAACTGCTGCGCAAGGTGCCAGACCACGCGGTCTTCCACGATTACTGGGCCGATGCGCGCAGCGACTCGTTCCAGCCACCAGCGCGCATCCAGGCGCTGCGCGCGAGCAAATCGCGATGACGGGCGATCGTGCAGTGCGCTTGCGGGTCGGCCGCGCCGACGAGGCGGACCGGCTGTGGGTACTGCGTACGCGCTGCGTCCGCGAACTGTGCAGTACGGCGTATCCGCCGGAGGTAATTGCCCCATGGTCGGCCTCGCCACCGCCGCAACATTACCGCGCGCTGCTCGCCGGCGGTGGCGGTGTGATTGCCGAAGACGCCGAGGGTGCGCTGCTGGGCTACGGCGTGATCGATCTGGCCGGCAACGAGATCGATGCATTGTTCGTCGATCCCGACTGCGGCGGCCGTGGCATCGGCCTGACCTTGATGCAGGCGATGGAGGCGTTGGCCGACCCTGCGCGGCCGCTGGTGCTCTCGGCCTCGCTCAACGCGGTGCCGTTCTACCAGCGCTGTGGTTTTGAGGCGCTGCGCGAGGAGAGCTACCCACACCCCAGCGGCGTCGCACTCGCGTCGGTGCGGATGCAGCGCACGCGTTGATGCCGGCCAGTGGCCGGCACCACCCGGATGCCGCGCTGAGCCGCGCCGAGCGCCTGTCAGGGCACGTCACTGGTAGTGCCGGCCGCTGGCCGGCACCTCGCGATCTATCCCTGCGCCAGCCAGGCCACCACGCCACGCCCGGCGCGCAGCCCGCTGGCGTAGCACGCGGTGAGCAGGTAGCCGCCGGTCGGTGCTTCCCAGTCCAGCATCTCGCCCGCACAGAACGTGCCCGGCCGTGCGCGCAGCATCAACTGCGTATCCAATGCCTCCAGGCGCACGCCACCGGCGGTGCTGATGACTTCATCGATCGGACGCGGTCGTTCCAGGGCCAGTGGCAGCCGCTTGAGCGCGTGCGCGATCTGCGCCAGCGGCAGCTGCCCGGCCTCGCGGCCCAGCACCTCGAACAGCAGGGCGGACTTCACCCCGCCCAGCCCGAGCTGGCGACGCAGGACCTCGCCGAAACTGCGGCCCTGGCGCGGCTTGCCCAGCTTCTCCAGCACCTGCGCTTCGGTCTGGCCCGGCAGCAGGTCCAGCTGCAGTTCCACCTGGCCGTCGCGGGCCAGGCTGTCGCGCAGATCGGCCGACAGCGCGTAGATGAGGCTGCCTTCGATGCCGGTCGCCGTGATCACGCACTCGCCCTGCAGTGAGCGCGGTTCGCCCTTCAGGTCGGTCCAGTGCGCCACCACCGGCTTGAGCGGGGCGCCGGCCTGGCGTTCGCTGAAGTAGGGCGTCCAACCGATGTCGAAGCCACAGTTGGCTGGCTGCAGTGGGGCGATGTCGATGCCGGTGGCGGCCATCGGCGCCACCCACGCGCCATCCGAGCCCAGTTCCGGCCAGCTGCCGCCGCCGAGCGCGAACACTACCGCGTCGGCCGTCACCGACGTTTCGCCATTGGGCGTCTGGAAGCGCAGCGCGCCCGCGTCATCCCAGCCGGTCCAGCGATGCTGCACGTGGAAGCGCACGCCCTGTTCCTTCAGCCGGCGCACCCAGCCGCGCAGCAGCGGCGCGGCCTTGCGGTCGACCGGGAACACACGGCCGGAACTGCCCACGTAGGTTTCCACGCCGAAGTCCAACGCCCAGGCGCGCAGCGCCTCGGCATTGAAATCGGCCAGCCACCCGCCCACCGCCTCCGCGCGCTCGCGGTAGCGCGAAACGAACACGTCAGGCGCGTCGGAGTGGGTCAGGTTGAGGCCGCCCTTGCCGGCGATCAGGAACTTGCGACCGGGCGAGCCCTTGGCCTCGTACAGATCGACGGCGTGGCCGGCAGCGCGCACGGTTTCAGCCGCCATCAGGCCGGCGGGGCCGCCGCCGATGATCGCGACCCGGCGTGGGGTGGTCAGGGCAATGCTCATGCAGGCAGGATCAACGCGGCTTGACGTCGAGCAGCTCGACATCGAACACCAGCGAGGAGTTCGGCGCGATCGGGCCGGCGCGACGGGCGCCATAGCCGTACTCTGCCGGAATCATCAGCGTGCGCTTGCCGCCCACCTTCATGCCCGCGAAGCCTTCGTCCCAGCCCTTGATGACCTGGCCCTGGCCCAGGTCGAAGCTGAAGGGCTCGCCACGGTCCACCGAGCTGTCAAACTTGTCACCGTGCTTGTCGGCGGTGCGCTCGTCGTAGATCCACCCGGTGTAGTGCACCGTGACCTTGCTGCCCGGCGTGGCCTCGGCGCCGGTGCCCGGCTGGGTGTCGATCTTCTCGAACTGCGCGATGCTGCCACCGGGCGGCGGGCCGGGCGGGGTGCAGGCGGCCAGCAGCGACAGCATCAGAGGGGCGAGCAGGTAACGCGGCAGACGGCGCATGGGCGGGCTCCGGATCCAAAAAACGGGGACGCAAGGGTAGCGCATCGCCGGGCGCTATCATGGGCGCATGTCGAAACTGCTGCTCAACCTGCGCAATGTCGCGGACGATGAAATCCAGGATGTCACTGCCCTGCTGGACAAGGCGGGCATTGCCCATTACCGCACCGAGCCCAGCCCGTGGGGCATCTCCTTCGGCGGCATCTGGGTGCGCGACAACGAGGATCACCCGCGGGCCAAGGCCTTGATGGCCGACTACCAGCAGACGCGCGGTGAGCGCGTGCGCGGCGAGCGTGAGGCCGCGCTGCGCGAGGGCACGGCCGAGACCTTCGGCAGCCTGATCCGGCGCCGCCCGGTGTTCGTGGTCACGGTGCTGGTCGGGATGGCCGTCGCGGCCGCGCTGGTGCTCCTGCCGTTCGTGCTGCTGCGCGGCTGATTCCGGCGCGGCTCAGGCGTCGCGGCCGCCCAGCGGCTAAAATGGCGGGATGATCGCCAATACCGCCGCCTACCACTTCACCCCCGTCGCCGACCCGGACGCGCTGTGCGCGACCCTGCTGGAGCGGGCCACCGCCGCGCAGCTGCGCGGCACGATCCTGGTAGCGGGCGAGGGCATCAACCTGTTCCTGGCCGGGGCGGTGCAGGCAATCGATGGCTTCTACACCGCCCTGCGGGCCGATGCCCGGTTTGCCGGGCTGCGGGTGAAGACCAGCTACAGCCACATGCAGCCCTTTGCCCGGCTCAAGGCCAAGGTCAAGCCGGAGATCATCAGCTTCCGCATCGACGACGGCCAGCCGCTGGCCTACCCGCGCGCCCCGTCGATCGACCCGGCCACGGTGCAGCGCTGGCTGCGCCAGGGGCATGACGACGCCGGCAAGCCGGTGGTGATGCTGGACACCCGCAACACCCAGGAGATCGAGTACGGCACCTTCCAGGACGCGCTGGTGCTGCCGATCACCAAGTTCACCGATCTGCCCGACGCGCTGGCCCCGCACCGTGAGGCGCTCAAGGACAGCACCGTGGTCAGCTTCTGCACCGGCGGCATCCGCTGCGAGAAGGCGGCCCTGTGGATGCGCAATGACGGCATGGACAACGTGCTGCAGCTGGACGGCGGCATCCTGGGCTATTTCGAGGCCGTGGGCGGCGAGGGCTATGACGGCCGCTGCTTCGTGTTCGACGAGCGCGTGGCGCTGGACGCGGCCCTGCAGCCGCTGGTGGACCAGGACGCTGACGCCGCCTGAGCCGTCTTCACGGCGTTGATTGTCCTGAATCGTCGCGAGACGGAAATCAGCGTCTTGCCACGCGTGCCTTGTGGGCGGTGGCAAACCGCGCGGACAGCCCCATCTCAGTGAGATATCTCCTGGTTGGAACGAGCATTCATGATGCAGCTGTCGATTCTTGATCTGGCGCCGGTCTGCGAAGGCAGCGACACCACGCAGGCCTTCGCCAACATGCTGGACCTGGCCCAGCACGCCGAAGGCTGGGGTTTCCATCGCTATTGGCTGGCCGAGCACCACAACATGCCCGGCATCGCCAGCGCCGCCACTGCCGTGCTGATCGGCCATGTGGCCGGGGGCACCAAGCGCATCCGTGTCGGTGCCGGCGGCATCATGCTGCCCAATCACTCGCCGCTGCAGGTGGCCGAGCAGTTCGGCACGCTGGCTTCGCTGTACCCGGACCGCATCGATCTGGGCCTGGGCCGCGCGCCCGGCACCGACCAGCCGACCGCCCGCGCACTGCGCCGCTACTTCGACAGCGCCGACCAGTTCCCGCAGGACGTGCGCGAGCTGCTGCACTACTTCGAACCGGCCCAGAAGGGCCAGGCCGTGCGCGCCGTGCCCGGCGCCGGCATTCCGGTGCCGGTGTGGCTGCTGGGCTCGAGCCTGTTCAGTGCGCGCCTGTCGGCGGCGATGGGCCTGCCGTTCGCCTTCGCCTCGCACTTCGCCCCCGACGCGATGGATGAAGCGCTGGCGGTCTACCGCCGCGAATTCCGTGCCTCGCAGTATCTGCAGGCGCCGTATGCGGTGCTGGGCCTGAACGTGGTGGCCAGCGATTCGGAAGCTGACGCCAAGCGGCTGTTCACCACCCAGCAGCAGAGTTTCGTCAATCTGCGCCGTGGCCTGCCGGGCCTGATTCCGCCGCCGATCGACGACATCGAAGCGTTCTGGCAGCCGCACGAAAAGGCCGGCGTGCAGAACGCGCTGGCCTGCGCAGTGGTCGGTGACGTGAAGCAGGTGCAGGAAGGGCTGGCCGCGTTCGTGGCGCGGCACAAGCCTGACGAAGTGCTGGTCACCGCCAACATCTACGACCATGCCGCGCGCAAGCGCTCGTTCGGGCTGGCGATGCAGGCATGGCGCGCACTGCAGGCGTAATGCCCACGGCGCATGCGAAGAAGGTGTGACCGCGCGGTTCACGTCGCCGTAGCCGCCGATCGGCTGTGATGGTGGCTCCCCTTACAGGAGCCACCCCATGGCCGAGCACGATCGTCAGCAGCACATCAAACAACTGGCCGAACTGATCCGCGGCGTGGACATCGCGATGTTCACCACGGTCGGTGTGGACGGACGCTTGTTCAGTCGTCCGCTGGGCACGCAGGAAGTCGAGTTCGATGGCGACCTGTGGTTCGCCACCGGCGCCGACAGCCCGAAGATCGCGGAAATCACCGCCAACCCGCGCGTCAACGTGGCCTACGCCTCGCCCTCGGGCAATACCTATGTCTCGGTCTCGGGTACCGCGCGGGTGGTCCATGACCGCGCCAAGATCGACGAACTCTGGTCGCCGGCGATGAAGATCTTCTTCCCGGGCGGCAAGGACGACCCGAACCTGCGCCTGATCCACGTCAGCGCCGAATCGGCCGAATACTGGGATGGCCCGGGTGGCCTGCTCGGCAAGGCCCTGTATTTCGTGCTGTCGGCCGTGACCGATGACCCGGGCGCGATGTCCGACACCGGCACGGTGGATCTCAAGCCCGGCGCGTAACCGGGCTCACAGGGCCGGCCCTGCGCCGGCCAGTGTGGTGCTGAAGCCGGCCGCGGGGTCGGCTTTTTTCATGGCGCGTCGCGTGAAGGGGGGGGGCCGGCCTCAGCCGAACCAGCGTTGGAACAGGTCCACCGTGTAGCCCACCAGGTGGCCCGAACTGAAGCCGAAGAACAGCACGGCAGCCACCGCGCCGACCCAGTTGACCAGCATGAGCACGCCGTCGCGTTCGAGCAGCGCCAGCGCGAACAGCAGCAACTGGAAGCCGAACAGATAGTTGGTAAGCGGGATCGGCAGCGACAACAGCACGCCGATCAGGATCAGCAGCAGGCCGCTGAAGGCATGGGCGGGCAGCGGCACCAGCAGTCCGGCCATCCGCGGTTTGAGCAGGCGGTCCAAGCGCCGCAGCGGGCCGTCGATGCGCTCCAGGAAGCGATGCATGGTGCCGCGCTTGGGCCCACGGTTGCGGATGAAGCCCGGCAGCCACGGCCGGCGCATGCCGCACAGCATCTGCGCACCGATCAGGACCACCAGCGGCCCACTGACCGCGCCGCCGATCCCGGGAATCGGAATGAAGGCCGGCAGGATCGCCACGAACAGGAACACACCGAACGCGCTCTGCTGCAGGTCCTGCAGGATCTGGCCCAGCAGCAGCCGTTCCTCCGGGTCACCGTGGTCGAACATCGCCAGGAGGGTACGGATACCCTCGTTGCGGTACTGCGGCCGCGTCGGATCCGGCGGCGTCGGCTCAGCCGGTGATGTCATCGGTTTCGTCTTCGCTCAGGGTGCGCAGCAGCAGCTTGTCGACACGGGCGCCGTCGAGATCGACGATCTCGATGCGCCAGCCGGCCCAATCGAAGTACTCGCCCGCATGCGGGATGCGGCCGAAATAATGGATGCACATGCCGGCCAGCGTGTAGTAATCGCCATCGTCGGCATCGGGCAGCTCGGCGTTGCCCATCAGTTCGCGCAGGTCCTCGATCGACAGCGAGCCATCGACCAGGAACGAGCCGTCCTCACGGGTCACGACCAGTGCGTCCTCGTCCACGTTCTCCACCGACTGCAGGCGGCCGACCACCGCGCCCATCAGGTCGCTGATGGTGACCAGGCCCTGGATCTCGCCGTACTCGTCCACCACCAGCGCCATCGACTGCTGCTCCTCGCGGAAGATCTCCAGCAGCTTCATCGCGTGGGTGGACTCGGAGACGTACAGCGGCTCGCGCAGGTTCTGGAACAGCGAATGGTCATCGCGCACCAGGCGCGTCACCAGGCTTTTGACTTCCAGTACCCCGACGATGTCCTGGTCGTTGTCGCGGAACACCGGGTAACGGGAGAACTCGTTCTCGCGCATGGTGGCGATGTTCTTCTCCGGCGCGGCCTGCGTATCCAGCCAGGCGATCCGGTTGCGCGGGGTCATCAGGCTGTCGGCGGTACGGTCGCCCAGGCGCATGACGCGGTTCATCATGTCGCGCTCGTGCGCGTCGATCACGCCGGCTTCGTGGCTCTCGGCCACCAGCATGCGGATCTCTTCTTCGGTGACCGAGGCGGCCTCATCCTTGCCCAGGCCGAGCACGCGCAGCACCAGCCGGGTGCTGTGGGAGAGCAGCCACACGAACGGGAAAGCGATCCGGGACAGCCAGCCCATCGGCCAGGCGACCAGCCCGGCGATGTCTTCCGAACGGGTGATGGCCAGTCGTTTGGGGACCAGTTCACCGAAGATCAGCGTCAGGAAGGTGATCAGGGCAACCGCCAGCGCCTTGCCCACTTCACTGGAGTAGGCGAAGGCCGGGACGATGCCGTGCAGCCACTCGGCGATGGCCAGGCCGATCGCCTCACCGCCGAACACACCGGTCAGGATGCCGATCAGGGTGATGCCGATCTGGACCGTGGACAGGAAGCTCTCGGGCTTTTCGGACAGTTCAAGCGCGCGCTCGGCGCGTTTGCTGGAGGCGGCCATCTGCTTGAGGCGGCTCTTGCGCGAGGTCATGACCGACATTTCGGACATGGCGAAGAAGCCGTTGAGCAGGATCAGGGCAAGGACGATAAGCAGTTCAAACACGGGCTTCATCCCCGGTTGGTGGCAGGGAGGGCGTGTTCAAGCGATGTCGGCTACCGGAGGGCGCGTAAGCGCGGCGGTGCGGCGGGGGGTAAGGGTCGTCGTCCATAGAGTGCACCCGAAGGTGCCCGCGCATCTTAACAAAAGGCCGGGGCAGGGATGCAATCAGGGTCGTTCAGGCAGGGCCGTGGGAGCGTGAAGATGACAGGGAGTACCCGGATTGGACATCAAACCGTCATAATTCCGCCCGGTGCCGTCCTTCCTCGACGGCGAATAGGTTTCTCAATGTTCTCTCTGCAGACCATTTTTGGCTCCGGCAAACAGTTCTACACCCTGCTGGACGAGGCTGCCCAGGCCGCCCAGGACAGCGCCAAGGCGCTGCACGCGATGCTGCGCGAAGCGGACCGCCAGCCGGCGCTGGACGCCTTCAAGCTGGCCCGCCTGCGCGAGCGCGCCGCCTCGGACAAGATCAGCCAGGCGCTGGTCGACAGCTTCATGACCCCGATCGAGCGCGAAGACATCGAAGCGCTGGGCTCGGCGCTGTACAAGATTCCCAAGCAGATCGAGAAGTTCGCCGATCGCTATTCGCTGGCCACCCAGCACCTGGAACACATCGATTTCGCGCCGCGCGCGGCGATGCTGGAGCAGGCCGCCAGCGTGGTGGTGGAGATGGTGGGCGACCTGCGCCACATGAACCTGGACCGGATGACCGCGCTCAACGAGAAGCTGCGCTCGCTGGAGAACGAAGCCGACCGCCTGATGCTCGAGCTGTACCGCGACATCTATTCCGGCCGCCTGGACAGCCTGCAGATGTTCCTGCTCAAGGAGTTCTTCGAGATCCTGGAAAAGGCCATCGATCGTTGCCGCGAGGCCGGCGTGGTCGCCTACCAGATCGTCTTGAAGAACAGCTGACGGACGCCACAGCATGCTGACCCTTGTCCTGGTGGTGATCCTGGCCGCGCTCGTCTTCGAGTTCATCAACGGCTTCCACGACACCGCCAACTCCATCGCCACCGTGGTGGCGACCAAAGTGCTCTCGCCCGGCTGGGCGGTGATGCTGGCGGCCTTCATGAACCTCATCGGTGCCCTGACCGGCACCGCCGTGGCGCTGACCATCGCCTCGGGCCTGCTCAACACCAACGTGGTCGATGTGACCCCGCAGGTGATCCTGTGCGCGCTGCTGGGCGGCATCATCTGGAACCTGATCACGTGGTGGAAGGGGCTGCCGTCCTCGTCCTCGCATGCCCTGATCGGCGGCCTGTGCGGCGCCGGCCTGGCCGCTGCCCATAACAACTGGGACGCGCTGATCTGGTCCGAGCGCATCGGCACCTGGGCCCAGAACAAGGGCCTGCTGTGGAAGGTGTTCCTGCCGATGATCACCTCGCCGATCGCCGGCTTCCTGCTCGGCATCGCGGTGATGCTGCTGCTGTGGGCGATCATCGCGGGCATGGCCAAGGTGGGCGGGTTCATCGGCCGGCTGGCGCGCCCGCGCATCGTCAATGCGTTCTTCGGCAAGGCCCAGATCGCTTCGGCGGCCTACATGGGCTTCGCCCACGGCCACAACGATGCGCAGAAGACCATGGGCATCATCGCGATGACGCTGATCGGTGCCGAAGCGACCGGTGCCCTGAATGACCTGCCGTCCTGGCTGGCCTTCATGCACCCGGACGCGAGCGCCGGCGACGGCATCGCCATGTGGATCGTGCTGACCTGCGCCGTGGTGATGGCCGCCGGTACTGCCTCGGGCGGCTGGAAGATCATCAAGACCCTGGGCCACAAGATGGTCAAGCTGCACCCGATCCACGGCTTCGCCGCGGAAACCAGCTCGGCCACCATCCTGACCCTGGCCGCGCACTTCGGTATGCCGGTCTCGACCACCCACAGCATCTCCACCGCGATCATGGGCGTGGGCTTCGCCAAGAACCCGCGTTCGCTGCGCTTCGGCGTGATCGAGCGCATCGTGTGGGCGTGGATCCTGACGATCCCGGCCGCCGGCGGCTGTGCGTACCTGATCCTGCGCCTGTTCGAACTGTTCGGCTGGGCCTGACCGGTCCGCACGGTTGAACATCGAAAAGCCCGCCGCAAGGCGGGCTTTTTCGTGGGAGGGAGCGTGCCGGACGGGGCGGGACGGGGCGAGGCCGGTATACGCAGGATGGCGCCGCGCCGGTTCTAACGCGGCGCCGGGTCGGCCCGATCCTGCCACTCGCGTGCCAACAGGCCGTAGACGGCTGAATCGGAGACCTCGCCGGCAACCCGCCAGCGCTCCCGCAGCAGTCCTTCGCGCTGGAACCCGATCCGCTCCAGCACCTTCGCCGACGGGACGTTGCGCGGATCGATCTCCGCTTCCAGCCGACGCATGCGCAGTTCATCGAACAGGTAGGCCGCGAACCGTGACAGCGCCTCGTGCATGTAGCCCTGGCCCTGTGCCGACGGCGCCAGGTGATACCCGATCTCCGCGCGCCTGGACGTCTCGTCGATCGCGAACACGCCCACGATGCCCAGCAGCGGTCCGTCCACGTGCTCACGGATCGCCAGTTTCAGTTGCGTGCCTGCCTCCAGCGCGGCGAGATCGTCGAGGATCTGTACGTAGGCCTGCTTGAGGTCGGTCCACGCCGGATGGTTCCAGTAGCGCATGCCCACACGGTCGGACTGGATCGCGAACAAGGCCTGCGCGTCCGTGGCGCGGATCGGTGTCAGCACCAGGCGCGTGGTTTCCAGCATCAGGGACGGGTCGAACGGCATGCGGGTTCCTGCGAATGCGGTGACGCCACGGTAATCCTTCCCGCTGCATGCATCCATGCCTGGTGGCACAGGCAAGAAAAAACCCGCCGGAAGGCGGGTTTTTTCAGTACCACACGAGGCGGATCAGACCTCCAGCGAAGCCAGGTCGCCCTTCTTTTCCAACCAGCCCTTGCGGTCGCCGGCGCGCTTCTTGGCCAGCAGCATGTCCATCAGCGAATGGGTCTGCTCGCCATCATCGATGGTCAGCTGCACCAGGCGACGCGTATCGGGATGAATGGTGGACTCGCGCAGCTGCTGCGGGTTCATTTCACCCAGGCCCTTGAAGCGGGTCACGCTGACCTGGCCCTTGATCTTCTCGCGCTCGATCTTGTCCAGCATCGTGCGCTTCTCTTCCTCGTCCAGGGCGTAGAACACCTGCTTGCCCACGTCGACACGGAACAGCGGCGGCATCGCCACGAACACGTGGCCGGCATCGACCAGTGCCGGGAAGTGCTTGAGGAACAGCGCGGTCAGCAGGGTCGCGATGTGCAGGCCGTCCGAGTCGGCGTCGGCCAGGATGACGACCTTGCCGTAGCGCAGCCCGGCGATGTCTTCCTTGCCCGGGTCGCAGCCGATCGCGATGGCCAGGTTGTGCACTTCCTCGGAGGCCAGCACGCTGCCCGAGGACACTTCCCAGGTGTTGAGGATCTTGCCGCGCAGCGGCAGGATCGCCTGGAAGTCCTTGTCGCGGGCCTGCTTGGCACTGCCGCCGGCGGAGTCGCCTTCGACCAGGAACAGCTCGGTGCGCGACAGGTCCTGGCTGATGCAGTCGGCCAGCTTGCCGGGCAGGGCAGGCCCCTGGGTGACCTTCTTGCGGGTCACCAGCTTTTCGGTCTTCAGGCGCGCACTGGCGCGCTCGATCGCCAGCTGGGCGATCTGCTCGCCCAATGCGACGTTCTGGTTCAGCAGCAGGCTGAAGGCATCATGCGCTGCGCCCTCGACGAAGCCGGCGGCCTGGCGCGAGGACAGGCGTTCCTTGGTCTGGCCGCTGAACTGCGGGTCGGTCATCTTCAGCGACAGCACGAACGACACGCGGTCCCAGACGTCTTCCGGGGCCAGCTTGACGCCACGCGGCAGCAGGTTGCGGAAGTCGCAGAACTCGCGCAGCGCCTCGGTCAGGCCGGTGCGCAGGCCGTTGGCGTGGGTGCCGTGCTGGGCGGTCGGGATCAGGTTGACGTAGCTTTCCTGGACCAGCTCGCCTTCGGGGATCCAGGCCAGGGCCCAGTCCACCACCTCGTTTTCTTTCTTCAGGTGGCCCACGAACAGGTCGGCCGGCAGCATCTCGCGCTCGCCGAGCTCGGCCTTGAGGTAATCGCTCAGGCCGTCTTCGTAGTACCAGGTGTCCTGCTCGCCGGTGGCTTCGTCGTGGAGCTTCACGGTCAGGCCCGGACACAGCACGGCCTTGGCACGCAGCAGGTGGCGCAGCGCGCGCAGGTTGTACTTGGGCGTGTCGAAGTACTTCGGGTCGGCCCAGAAGCGCACGCGGGTACCGGTGTTCTTCTTGCCGACGCTGCCGACCACTTCCAGCGGGGTGGCGCGGTCGCCGTTGCGGAAGGTGATGCGGTGTTCGCTGCCGTCGCGCTTGATATGCACTTCGACCAGGGTGGACAACGCGTTGACCACGCTCACGCCAACGCCATGCAGGCCGCCGGAGAAGGTGTAGTTCTTGTTGTTGAACTTGCCGCCCGCGTGCAGGCGGGTCAGGATCAGTTCGACGCCGGGGATCTTCTCCTCGGGGTGGATGTCCACGGGCATGCCGCGGCCGTCATCGCTGACCTCGCAGCTGCCGTCCTTGAACAGCGTGACTTCGACCGTGTGGGCATGCCCGGCCAGGGCTTCGTCGACGGCATTGTCGATGACTTCCTGCGCCAGATGGTTCGGGCGCGCGGTGTCGGTGTACATGCCGGGGCGGCGCTTGACCGGGTCCAGGCCGGACAGGACTTCAATATCGGCGGCGTTATAGCGGGCGTTCATCTGTCTTCATAAAGCGCAATGCGACGGCGAAGTTTGCGGTCTGGACGGGTTTTTTGCACGCCACACGTTCAGGGGGCGGCCGACCGGGGCGCGATAGACTGTACTGGATGGGAAACCGGAGCCTCCGGCGCCCCATTCCATGCCATACCGCGAGGAGCACCCCATGAAGAAGTTGCTGACCATCGTTGCCATCGCCGCCGCCGTGGTGGCCGTGCCCATGGCACTGGCCCAGAACGCCGGACAGGGCCAGCCCACGCCGCAGCAGGGCGAACAGGCCGACAAGGCGCAGGCCGAGGCGGACGCCAAGGCCAAGCGCCGCGCGGCCGCCACGGCCGAAATGAAGGCCAGGGGCGAGCAGGCCCCGCAGAAGGAAGAGGAAGAAGAAGCGCGGAAGAAGCGATAAGCGCTTCGCGCTGACGCTTCCCCACGGTTTGCGCGGCAAACCGTGGGCCCCGCTCACCCTCTCTTCCACATCCCCGCGCCTGTCGGCGCGCCCCCTTGAACTCCAAGGGGGCTCTCCACCAGAGAGACCTGGGGATCTGAAAAAGTAGTCAACATGAGCCCCGGTATCGCGCCGGGGCTCTTCTTTTTATGTGAAGACCGTCATCCGCCCCTTGGGCTGGAGGCCGTCAATCTGTAAACTATGGCTTTCCGGGAGTAGTGCGTGTCATCCATCAGCGAATGGACTGGCCTGATCGTGCGCGATCGCCAGCAGGGTAGGCAGGAGGTGACGGTCCAGACAGTGGCCGGCACGGCTGCCCCGACGTCGCTGACCCACTCCTGCACCGCACCCCCCCTGATCCCGGCCCTGGCGCGTGAACGCCCCGCAGCCGCCCGGATCGCTCCGATTTCCCCCTTCACGTCGTCCGTCGCCCTGCGCGTCGGCGCCGTTTCCCCCTTCCTGACAGGACACCCCCAGCCATGACTCCCTTGATCTTCGTAACCGGCGGCGTAGTGTCCTCGCTCGGCAAAGGTATTGCCGCCGCGTCGCTTGCCGCCATCCTCGAGGCCCGCGGCCTGCGGGTGACGATGATGAAGCTCGATCCGTACATCAACGTCGACCCGGGCACCATGAGCCCGTTCCAGCACGGTGAGGTCTACGTCACCGATGACGGCGCCGAGACCGACCTGGACCTGGGCCATTACGAGCGCTTCGTGCGCACCCGCCTGAGCCGCAAGAACTCGGTCACCACCGGCCGCATCTATGAGAACGTGATCCGCAAGGAGCGCCGTGGCGACTACTTGGGCGCCACCGTGCAGGTCATTCCGCACATCACCGATGAGATCCGCCGCTGCATGGACGAGGCCACCGAAGGCTTCGACGTGGCGCTGGTGGAGATCGGCGGTACGGTGGGCGACATCGAGTCGCTGCCGTTCCTGGAGGCGATCCGCCAGGTGCGCACCGAGCGCGGCCCGGAGAAGGCGCTGTTCATGCACCTGACCCTGGTGCCGTACATCGCTGCCGCCGGCGAGTTGAAGACCAAGCCGACCCAGCACTCGGTCAAGGAGCTGCGTTCGATCGGCATCCAGCCGGACGTGCTGCTGTGCCGTTCCGAGCAGGTCGTGCCGGATTCGGAGCGCCGCAAGATCGCCCAGTTCACCAACGTCTCCGAGCGCGCCGTGATCAGCGTGCCGGACGTGGACGTGCTGTACCGCATTCCGATGGGCCTGCACGCGCAGGGCCTGGATGACATCGTCATCAACCAGCTCAAGCTCGGCGACAAGGCCGGCCCGGCCGACCTGCACGAGTGGGAAGCGGCGGTGGACGCCACCCTGCACCCGCTGGACGAGGTCACCATCGCGGTGGTCGGCAAGTACGTCGACCACCAGGACGCCTACAAGTCGGTCGGCGAAGCGCTCAAGCACGGCGGCCTGCGCCAGCGCACCAAGGTCAACCTGAAGTGGCTCGAAGCGCAGGAGCTGGAAGACAGCGACCTGGCCGCGCTGAAGGATGTCGACGGCATCCTGGTGCCGGGCGGCTTCGGCGACCGTGGTTTCGAAGGCAAGGTGCTGAGCTCGCAGTTCGCCCGTGAGCAGCAGGTGCCGTACTTCGGCATCTGCTACGGCATGCAGGCCGCAGTGGTCGATTTCGCCCGCCACGTGGCCGGCCTGGAAGGTGCCAACAGCACCGAGAACGATCGCCAGTCGCCGAACCCGGTGATCGGCCTGATCACCGAATGGCGCACCGCCACCGGCGATGTCGAGAAGCGTGACGACAAGAGCGACCTGGGCGGCACCATGCGCCTGGGCCTGCAGGAGCAGCGCCTGAAGCCGGGCACGCTGGCCCGCGAGCTGTACGGCAAGGACGTGGTCGCCGAGCGTCACCGCCACCGTTACGAGTTCAACAACCGCTACCGCACCCAGCTGGAAGATGCCGGCCTGGTGATCGCGGGCAAATCGATGGATGACACCCTGGTGGAAGTCATCGAGCTGCCGCGCGACCAGCACCCGTGGTTCCTGGCCTGCCAGGCGCACCCGGAGTTCCTGTCGACCCCGCGCGACGGCCACCCGCTGTTCATCGGCTTCATCCGTGCCGCGCGCGAGCGCAAGGCCGGTGGCAAGCTGGCCCAGGACGCGGCCGCCTGATCGGCACGCCGCACTTGCAGTGGGGGCCACGTGCCCCCATTGCAGAGCGCTAATCACCCACGGCGGCTGGCCTGGCCAGTGTTCGCCGGACAACAAGGAAACGCCATGAAACTGTGTGGATTCGACGTCGGGCTGGACCAGCCCCTGTTCCTGATCGCCGGCCCGTGTGTGATCGAGTCGATGCAGCTGCAGCTGGACGTGGCTGGCAAGTTGAAGGAAATCACCGATCGCCTCGGCATCAACTTCATCTTCAAGTCGAGCTTCGACAAGGCCAACCGCACCTCGGGTACCGCCTTCCGCGGCCCGGGCATGGAAGAGGGCCTGAAGGTCCTGGCTGAGGTGAAGAAGCAGATCGGCGTGCCGGTGCTGACCGACGTGCACGAATACACCCCGATGGACGAAGTGGCCTCGGTGGTGGACGTGCTGCAGACGCCGGCGTTCCTGGTGCGTCAGACCGATTTCATCACCAAGGTGTGTGCGGCCGGCAAGCCGGTCAACATCAAGAAGGGCCAGTTCCTGTCGCCGTGGGACATGAAGCCGGTCGTCGAGAAGGCCAAGGCCACCGGCAACCAGGACATCATGGTCTGCGAGCGCGGTGCCAGCTTCGGCTACAACAACCTGGTCAGCGACATGCGTTCGCTGTCGGTGATGCGCGATACCGGTTGCCCGGTCGTGTTCGATGCCACCCATTCGGTGCAGCTGCCGGGCGGGCAGGGCAACAGCTCCGGCGGCCAGCGCGAGTTCGTGCCGGTGCTGGCACGCGCGGCAGTGGCTGTGGGCGTCTCGGGCCTGTTCGCCGAGACCCATCCGGATCCGTCCAAGGCGCTGTCCGATGGCCCCAATGCGTGGCCGCTGGATCGCATGGAAGAACTGCTTGAAACCCTGATGGAACTCGACGCGGTCACCAAGAAGCACGGGTTCTCGCGCTTCGCATGATGGCCGACGTGTCGGCGTCACCCGCGGTGCGCCGCGGCTGGCGCGGTTGGGCCTGGGGCTGGATCGCGCTGGGTGCGGCGATGACCGCCTGGGGCGGTGTGTTCGTGCTGGTGCTGCTGGTATTCGCCAGCGTCGGCTCGCCGGGCGATGGCGACAACGCGCTGCGCTCGGTGCGCCCGCTGCTGCTGGTGACGCTGTCGCTGACCGGGACCGTCGCGCTGGTCTGTGTCACTGCCAGCGTGCTCGCATTCCGGCTGCGCCGGCAGGCGGCTGGCGGCGGTGGCGCACTGCTCCTGCTGGCCCTGTTGATGCTGGTGTTGTTGATCCCATCGCTGGTCTCGCGCCAGGCCACCGTGGCCGGGGTGCTGCCGTCGGCCCCGCCGATTTGGCAAGTGACGGGTGTGCAGGGATAATCACGCGGCATGTTTTTTTCGGCGCTGCATTGGCGGCGCCTCCCCTCTCTGACTGGTAACCGGCCCGCTATGACCACGATCCGCAGCATCCACGCCCGTGAAATCCTCGACAGCCGTGGCAACCCCACGCTGGAAGCCGAAGTCATCCTCGAGGACGGCTCGTTCGGTCGTGCCGCGGTGCCGTCGGGCGCCTCGACCGGCACCAAGGAAGCCGTGGAACTGCGTGACGGCGACAAGACCCGTTACCTGGGCAAGGGCGTGCGCAACGCCGTGTCCAACGTCAACACCACGATCGCCACGGCACTGAAGGGCTTCGACGCCGCCGACCAGGAAGGCCTGGACCGCCGCCTGATCGATCTGGACGGCACCGAGAACAAGGGCCGCCTGGGCGCGAACGCGCTGCTGGGGGTTTCGCTGGCCAACGCGCATGCTGTGGCCGCCTCGAAGAAGCAGGCGCTGTGGCAGCACCTGGCCAATGGCCGCGACGTGACCCTGCCGGTCCCGATGATGAACATCATCAACGGCGGCGCACATGCCGACAACAACGTCGACTTCCAGGAGTTCATGGTGCTGCCGGTCGGCTTCACCTCGTTCTCCGAGTCGCTGCGTGCCGGCACCGAGATCTTCCATTCGCTCAAGTCGGTGCTCAAGGGCCATGGCCTGAGCACGGCGGTGGGCGATGAAGGCGGCTTCGCGCCGGACTTCCGCAGCAACGTCGAAGCGCTGGACACCATCCTGGAAGCCATCGGCAAGGCCGGCTACACCGCCGGTGAAGACGTGCTGCTGGGCCTGGACGTGGCTTCCAGCGAGTTCTACGAGAACGGCAAGTACAACCTGGTCGGCGAGAACAAGCGCCTGACCTCCGAGCAGTTCGTCGATTTCCTGGCCGACTGGGCCGCGCAGTACCCGATCATCACCATCGAAGACGGCCTGGCCGAGAACGACTGGGCCGGCTGGAAGCTGCTGACCGATCGCATCGGCAACAAGGTGCAGCTGGTCGGTGACGATCTGTTCGTCACCAACCCGAAGATCTTCAAGGAAGGCATCGAGTCCGGCACCGCCAACGCGATCCTGATCAAGGTCAACCAGATCGGCACCCTGACCGAGACCCTGGAATCGATCGCCATGGCGCACGCGGCCAACTACGCCTCGATCGTCTCGCACCGTTCGGGCGAAACCGAAGACACCACCATCGCCGACATCGCCGTGGCCACCACCGCCACCCAGATCAAGACCGGCTCGCTGTGCCGCAGCGATCGCGTGGCCAAGTACAACCAGCTGCTGCGGATCGAGGAAGCCCTCGGTGCCGGCGCGCGTTACGCTGGTCGTGACGCGTTCGTGTCGCTGAAGCGCTGATCGCATGCGCAACTGGCGCTGGCTGCTGCTGGTGCTCGCGCTGCTGCTCGCGTGGCTGCAGTACCGCTTCTGGTTTGGACCGGGCAACTCGGGCGAGGTGATGATGCTCGAAGCCCAGGTCGAGAACCAGAAGCGGGACAACGCCGGCCTGCAGCAGCGCAATGACGCGCTGGCTGCCGAGGTCAAGGACCTCAAGGAAGGCGAGGCGGCCATCGAAGAACGCGCGCGCAGCGAGCTGGGCATGATCAAGCCCGGCGAGAAGTTCTACCGCGTGGTCGAAGACGCGCCGGTGCCGCCGCCGCGTGCACCGACGGCCGTTCCCGATCCGGACGCGCCGCACCAGGACGTGCCCTGATGGCCGGCATCTGGGCGGTGGTGCCCGCCGCTGGACGTGGCACCCGCTTCGGCGGGCCCACGCCCAAGCAGTATCTGCTGGCCGGCGACCGCGTGTTGCTGGCCCATACCCTCCAGGCGCTGCTCTCGCACCCGGTCGTGGCCGGGGTGATGGTGGTGGTCGCCGAGGATGACGCCGACTGGCCGGGCTGGCAGTCGCTGGCGGACAAACCCATCCTGACCTGCATCGGCGGGGCGACCCGTGCCGGCTCGGTACTGGCCGGCCTGCATGCCTTGCCCGATGACGTGCGGGCCGATGATTTCGTGCTGGTCCACGATGCCGCCCGCCCCAACCTGGCCGCTGCCGATCTGGGCCGCCTGCTGGAAGTGGGGCGTGCCGACCCGGTCGGCGCGATCCTGGCCGCCCCCGTGCGCGACACCCTCAAGCGTGCCGGCGACGACGGCGGCATCGATGCCACCGAGCCGCGTGAGCGCCTGTGGCGCGCGCTGACCCCGCAGCTGTTCCGCCGCCACCAGCTGGCGCGCGCGCTGCAGGAGGCGGCCGATGCCGGCGTGGAGGTCACCGACGAGGCCATGGCCATGGAGCGCCAGGGGCTGCGCCCGCTGCTGGTGGAAGGCAGCGAAGACAACTTCAAGGTCACCACCCCGGCTGATCTGTCCCGTTTTGAATTCGTGTTGTCGCGTCGCGAACCCTGACGTCCGCACGCGCCACACCCAACCGCAGGTTCTTGCAATGACCACGCCACAGTTCCCTCCCTTCCGCATCGGACAGGGCTACGACGTCCATGCCTTCGGCGAGGGCGACCACATCATGCTCGGTGGCATCCGGGTCGAACACAGCTGTGGCGTGCTTGCGCACAGCGATGGCGATGTGATCCTGCACGCCCTGTGTGATGCGATGCTCGGCGCGCTGGCGCTGGGTGACATCGGCGTGCATTTCCCGCCGACGGACATGCGCTGGAAGGGCGCGGACAGCGCGCACCTGCTTGCGCATTGCAACGGCCTGCTGCGCGAGCGCGGCTGGCAGGTCGGCAACACCGACATCACCGTCATCTGCGAGCGGCCGAAGGTTGGCCCGCACGCCCTGGCCATGCGTGAGCGCATCGCCACCGTGCTGGGCATCGCGCTGGACTGCGTGAGCGTCAAGGCGACCACGTCGGAAAAGCTGGGCTTCACCGGCCGCAGCGAGGGTATCGCCGCCCAGGCCAGCGTACTGCTGGTGGCGCTGTGATCCCGTTGCCGCTGGCGTTCGGCGCGCCGTTGCTCACCGCGAAGATCCGCACCACGCCCGAGGATTTCCAGGTCGACGAACTGCCGGCGTTCGAGCCGAGCGGCGAGGGCGAGCACCTGCTGCTGACGATCCGCAAGCGGGGCGCGAACACCGTGCACGTCGCCAAGGTGCTGGCCAAATGGGCCGGGCTGCCGGACATGGCGGTCAGCTACGCCGGCATGAAAGACCGCCATGCGGTCACCACGCAGCGCTTCAGCGTGCACCTGCCCAAGCGCGTGGCGCCGGATCCGGCGCTGCTGGCTTCCGATGAGATCGAGGTGGTCGAGTCGACCTGGCACAACCGCAAGCTGCAGCGCGGTGCGTTGGCCGGCAACCGCTTCAAGCTGGTCCTGCGCGATGTGCAGGGGGATGCTGCGGCCATCGAAGAGCGACTTTCCCATATCGCCTCGCGCGGCCTGCCGAACTGGTTCGGTGAGCAGCGTTTCGGTCGCGATGGCGGCAATGTGCCGGCGGCGCTGGCGATGTTCGGTGGCCGCCGCATGCGTCCGGACCAGCGCTCGCTGCTGCTCTCGGCCGCCCGTTCGGCGCTGTTCAACCAGGTGTTGGCGGCGCGCGTGGAGCAGGGCAACTGGGACGCGCCGCTGGACGGCGAGGTCTGGATGCTCGATGGCAGCCGCAGCGTGTTCGGCCCGGAGCCGTGGACGGATCTGCTGGCCGATCGTCTCGGCCGCTTCGACATTCATCCCAGCGGCCCATTGTGGGGAGAGGGGGAACTGCGCAGCACCGGTGCCGCTGCCGAGCTGGAGCTGGGCGCGGTTGCCGATGCGCAATCGCTTGCACTGCGCGCCGGCCTGGAAAGCGCCCGCCTGAAGCAGGAGCGCCGCGCGCTGCGCCTGCGCCCGGCGATGCTGCAGCACCAGTGGCTGGCTCCCGAGGTGCTGGAACTGAGCTTCGCGCTGCCGCCCGGCTGCTACGCCACCGCGGTGCTGCATGAGCTGGGGCCGGTAGAAGACGCAAGCCAGTCCGACACCCAGGCCGGGTAGAGCCGACCGTTGGTCGGCTGCCGTCCGTCCAGGCACCACAAATTGCGTAGAGCCGACCGTTGGTCGGCTGCCGTCCGTCCCGGCACCGCAAATTGCGTAGAGCCGACCGTTGGTCGGCTGCCTAGCTCAGCCGACCAACGGTCGGCTCTACCCCGTGCGCGTGCGGCGGGGGAATTCCAGGGCCGGCGTTACCGGTTGCTCAGCAGCACCAGCACTGCGCCGGTGCCGCCCTGGCCGGCGGGCGCGGAATGAAATGCGAGCACGTCGTTGCGCAGGCGCAGCAGACGATCGACCAGATTCTTCAGCACCGGTGCGCCGCCATCGGATTGCAGTCCCTTGCCGTGGATGATGCGCACGCAGCCGTACTCATGGGCATGCGCTTCCACCAGGAACTGGCGCACCAGTGTCTCGGCCTGGGCCACCGTCGCGCCATGCAGGTCCAGTTCGTCCTGCACGGAGTACTGCCCGCGCTTGAGCCGCTGGAACATCCGCGGCGGCAGATTCTCGCGCCGGTAGCTGGCGGTATCGCCGGCCTCCAGTGGGCTGCTGTCGCGCAGCAGCCGGGCGAATTCCCCGCGGGCCTCCTGTTCATCCTGTTCGGCCATGCGCGCACGCGGCTTGGGCCGCGGCGTGGCCGGCGGCGGGGTGACCACCTTGCGCAGCGGCTTGACCTCGCCGATGGCGGCCCGGAACAGGGCCGCGGGATCTTCGTCTTCAGAATGTGACATGCGTACAGCCTAATGGGCGGGAGGGGCGATGCCTACCGTTATCGGGGTAGGACGATCTGTCCGCTTGCGGCACAATAGCTGACGCACTTGCGCGGTCGTCGGGCTCCGGAAGGGGCAGGGCCACCGCCGCGAACAGTGGGAAGTGATGGAATCGAAGTCTTGAAAAATCAAGCGGTTAAATCGCAGATGCGGATTCTGGTCAGCAACGACGACGGTGTCGATGCGCCGGGCATCAAGATGCTCGCCACGGTATTGCGTGACGCAGGTCATGAAGTGACCGTGGTCGCCCCCGATCGCGATCGCTCAGGCGCCAGCAATTCGCTGACCCTGGACCTGCCGATCCGCATGAAGCGCATCGACCACTACACCTGCTCGGTGGCCGGCACGCCGACCGACTGCGTGCATCTGGCCCTCACCGGCATGCTCGAGTACGAGCCGGATATCGTCGTCTCGGGCATCAACAACGCGGCCAACCTCGGCGACGACGTGATCTACTCCGGCACCGTCTCGGCGGCGATGGAAGGGCGCTTCCTGGGTCTGCCCGCCGTGGCGATGTCGCTGGTCACGCACAACCACGAGCCACGCAACTTCGAAACGGCCGCCCGCGCTGCGGTGGAGATCGTCACCCGGCTCAAGGCCGATCCACTGCCCGCCGACACCATCCTCAACGTCAACGTGCCGGATCTGCCGTGGAGCGAAGTACGCGGCTTCGAAGTGACCCGCCTGGGCAACCGTCATCGCGCCGAAGGCTGCATTGCCCAGCGCGACCCGCGCGGCAACCAGGTGTACTGGATCGGCCCGGCCGGGCGCGAACAGGACTCCGGCCCCGGCACGGATTTCCACGCGGTGCGCAACGGCTATATCTCGATCACCCCGATCCAGGTCGACCTCACCCGCTACCAGGCGCTGGAGAAGGTGGCCAGCTGGGTCGGCGGGCTGACCGCCGCGCTGGATCGGCCGGCATGAGCCCACGCCTGCGCCTGCAGCCCGAAGCGGTCGGCATCGGCATGACCTCCCAGCGCGTCCGCGACCGCTTGGTCGACCGCCTGCGCGATGCCGGCATCGCCGACGAAGCCACCCTCAATGCCATCCGCGTGGTGCCGCGCCATCTGTTCATCGATGAAGCACTGGCCTCGCGTGCCTACGAAGACACCGCACTGCCGATCGGCCACGGCCAGACCATTTCGCAACCCTGGGTGGTTGCGCGCATGACCGAAGCGGTGCTGCAGTCGGCGCCGACGAAGGTGCTGGAAGTCGGCACCGGCTCGGGTTACCAGGCCGCCGTGCTGGGGGCGATCGGGCTGGAGGTCTACACGGTCGAGCGCATCGGCGATCTGCTGCGCCAGGCGCGCAAGCGCTTCCGCGCGCTGGGCATGAACATCCGCAGCAAGCATGACGACGGGCGCGTCGGCTGGGCCGAGCACGGCCCTTACGATGCAATCGTGGTGACGGCGGCGGCACCGGCGCTGGTCGATGCGCTGGTCGAGCAGCTGGCCGTGGGTGGGCGCCTGGTGGCGCCGGTCGGCGGCCCGGGCGCGCAGTCGCTGATCCAGTTGACCCGTCGCGATGACGGCAGTGTCGAACAGCAGGTACTGGCACCGGTCACGTTCGTACCGCTGCTGTCTGGCATGCTGGACTGATTCCAAGGAGCGTTGCGTCATGAAGATTTTTGGTCCGCTGTACGAGCGGGCAATGAAGTGGGCCGCGCACGAGCGCGCCCCGACCTATCTGACGGTGTTGAGCTTCATCGAAGCGATCATCTTCCCGGTGATGCCCGAGGTGATGCTGGCGCCGATGTGCGTGGCCCAGCCCAAGCGCGGCTGGTGGTTCGCCACGCTCAGCCTGGCCGGCTCGATGGCCGGTGCGCTGGTAGGCTATGCGCTGGGCCACTTCGCCTTTGAAGCGCTCAAGCCGGTGTTCGCCGCGCTGGGCATGCTGGGCAGCATCGAGGGCGGTATCGCCATCGTGCAGGCCAAGATGGCCGAGTCGCCGTGGGCAGTGTTCACCTTCCTGGTGCTGGGCGGCTTCATGCCGATCCCGATGAAGGTCTTCACATGGGCATCGGGTATCGTCGGCGTGCCGTTGCCGCAGTATTTCCTGAGCATGTTGATCGGCCGTGGCAAGCGCGTGTACGTGCTGGCGGCGGTCATTCGTATTGGCGGGCCGCGCGCGGAAGCTGCGCTGCGCCGTTGGATTGAACCGCTGGGCTGGATCGCGACCGCGCTGGTGGTCGTGCTGGTCGCCTGGCTTGTATGGAGGTCGAAGTTCGCATGAGTGCTGATCGTTTGAGCAAGGGAGTGCGCAGCGGCGCGCTGCTGTTGGTGGTGTCGGTGCTGAGCGCCTGCGGCACTGCCACCGTGGTGCGGCCCTCGGGCTCGGGCGGCGGCGTGGCCCACAGCACGCCGCAGACCTCGGTGGCCAAGCCCGGCCAGACTGCGGTCGTCCGTCGTGGCGACACGCTGTATGCCTTGGCCCGCATCCACAACATCACCCCGCGCGATCTGGCTGCCTGGAACGGGCTGGCCGAGCCGTACACGATCTATCCCGGCCAGTCGCTGCGCCTGTACCCGGGCGGCAGTGGCAGCCCTGGCCGCGCCCCGACCACCGTGGTCACCGCGCCGCGTCCGGGCAGCACCGCGCCGGCGGCCACCCCGGCCCCGACCACCGCCATCAAGAGCAACATCAGCTGGCGCTGGCCGGCCGATGGCGCGATCGTTGGCCGCTTCGTCGCCGGCGAGGCGACCAAGCAGGGCGTGGACATCGCCGGCACCAGCGGCCAGCCGGTCCGTGCGACCGCCGCCGGCGTGGTGGTGTATTCCGGTGCGGGCCTGGTCGGTTTCGGTGAGCTGATCATCATCAAGCACAGCGACCAGTGGCTATCGGCGTATGGCCACAACCGCAAGCGCCTGGTCAGCGAAGGGCAGAGCGTGAAGGCCGGCGAGCAGATCGCCGAAATGGGGCGCACCGGCGCTGCGCGCGACATGCTGCACTTCGAGATCCGCTACAACGGCAAGCCGGTCGATCCGCTGCTGTATCTGCCGCCGCGGTAATCAATGCAGCCGACCAACGGTCGGCTCTACCCCGCACAGCCCGTAACCGGGTGGTAGAGCGACGCCATGCGTCGCTGTCGAGCCCGGGACGCAGGCACAAAAAAGGCCGCCCCCGGGGCGGCCTTTTCTGAACGGAAATCCCGGTCTCACCCCTTCAGGATGAACGCCGCCGCCACCTTGCGACCCTCGCTGGCGAGGATGTTGAAGGTCCGTGCGGCCGCCGGGTTGTTCATCACTTCCAGGCCGATCCCCCGGGTCAGGCATGCGGCCATGACCGCAGCGGGCGGGAAGACCTGGGTATCGCCGGTGCCCAGCACCACCAGTGCGGGGTTCAGCGCCAGCACCGGCGCCAGGTCTTCCGGGGTGAGACGGGCGATATCGGCCACCGGCCAGGCTTCGATCAGCGTGTCCGGGGCCAGGATGAAACTGGCGGCCAAGGTCCGGTCATTCACCTTCGCGCTGCGGCCATCGGCGGCACGCAGGGCGTAGGCGTAATCGGGGATTTCGTGGCTCAGCTGCATGGGCGTTCCGGGATCAGCCGCGCGGCAGGACGATCTGGCGCTGTTCCTTGCTTGGGCGGTACAGCACGGCCACGTGGCCGATGCGCTGCACCAGCGCGCTTTCACTGGCACTGACCAGCTCGGCGATGAGGGCGTCGCGGGCCTCGCGGTCTTCCGCGGCGACCTTGACCTTGATCAGCTCGTGGCGTTCCAGCACCTCTTCCAGTTCAGCCAGGAAGGCCGGTGTCACCCCCTTGCCGCCGATCTGGAGCAGGGCTTTCAGATCATGCGCGTGACCGCGGAGGAAACGGGTTTGGGAAGACGTCAGGGCGATAGCCATTCAGGAACAAGCGGTTAACTGGGGCGATCAGGGTATCATGACCTCCCCATCGGACCCGCATCTCAATGGCAACCCGCAGCAAAAGCAGTCAACGTTGGTTGAAAGAGCACTTCGCCGACCCCTTCGTGAAGAAGGCCCAGGCCGAGGGCATGCGCTCGCGCGCGGCCTACAAACTGGAGGAGCTGCTGGAGCGGGATCGGCTGCTGAAGCCGCACATGGTCGTGGTCGACCTGGGTGCCGCCCCGGGCGGCTGGTCCCAGCAGGTCCGCCGTCAGATCGGCGACACCGGCCGGGTCCTGGCGCTGGACATCCTGGAGATGCCGCCGCTGGCAGGCGTGGAGTTCCTTCACGGTGACTTCAGGGAACAGGCCGTCCTATCGGAGTTCGAAGCCATGCTGGGGGATCAGCCGGTAGACCTTGTGCTCTCGGATATGGCCCCCAATAAGAGTGGAATGGACGCGGTGGACCAACCGCGGATGATGCACCTGGCGGAGTTGGCGTTGGAGTTTGCCGACAACCATCTCAAGCCCGGTGGCGCGTTCCTGATCAAGCTGTTCCAGGGCGTGGGCTTTGACGACTATGTGCGCGAAATGCGCCGCCGGTACGACAAAGTGGTGATCCGCAAGCCTGAAGCGTCCCGTAAGCGCTCGCCCGAGGTGTACGCCTTGGGGCAGGGAAAACGCGCGCAGATCAAGTAAGCTCAACCATACGAATCGCGTCAGGAATTAGAGGAACACCGGAGCCAATGAGGATGAACGACTTGACCAAGAACCTCCTGCTATGGGTGGTCGTCGCCGTCGTGCTGATGGTGGTCTTCCAGAGCTTCTCGCCGAAGAGCAGCGGAGCCGGCGCGCAGGGTGCGACGTATTCGCAGTTCCTCGACCAGGTGGACAGCGGCAACATCCAGAAAGTAGTGCTGGGCGAAATGCGCGGCGGTGCCAATGATGTGACCTACACCACCCGCAGCGGCCAGACCAGCACCATCACCGCGCCCTACGATCGCGACCTGATCAACGTGCTGCGCGGCAAGAAGGTGGAATTCGAGCAGGCGCCGCCGTCCAGCGGCATCTCGCTGGGCGCGATCCTGATGAACTTCCTCCCGGTGATCCTGATCATCGGCTTCTGGATCTTCATCATGCGCCAGATGCAGGGCGGTGGCGGCGGGGCCAAGGGCGCGATGTCCTTCGGCAAGTCGCGCGCCAAGCTGCAGGGCGAAGACCAGATCAAGGTCACCTTCGCCGATGTCGCCGGCTGCGACGAGGCCAAGGAAGAGGTTGGCGAACTGGTCGACTTCCTGCGTGACCCGACCAAGTTCACCAAGCTGGGCGGCAAGATTCCGCGCGGCGTGCTGATGGTCGGCCCGCCGGGTACTGGCAAGACCCTGCTGGCCCGCGCCATTGCGGGTGAGGCCAAGGTCCCGTTCTTCTCGATCTCCGGTTCGGACTTCGTGGAAATGTTCGTCGGCGTCGGCGCCAGCCGCGTGCGCGACATGTTCGAGCAGGCCAAGAAGCAGGCCCCGTGCATCATCTTCATCGATGAAATCGACGCTGTCGGTCGCCATCGCGGCGCCGGCCTGGGCGGCGGTCACGACGAACGCGAGCAGACGCTGAACCAGCTGCTGGTCGAAATGGACGGTTTCGAGGGAGGCGAGGGCGTGATCGTCATCGCCGCCACCAACCGTCCGGACGTGCTGGATCCGGCGCTGCTGCGCCCGGGCCGTTTCGATCGCCAGGTCGTGGTCGGCCTGCCGGACGTCAAGGGCCGCGAGCAGATCCTCAAGGTGCACATGCGCAAGCTGCCGCTGGCCGACGATGTCGAGCCGATGGTGATCGCGCGCGGTACCCCGGGCTTCTCCGGTGCGGACCTGGCCAACCTGGCCAACGAAGCGGCGTTGTTTGCCGCGCGTGGCGGTGAGAAGGAAGTCCGCATGGACCACTTCGACCGTGCCCGCGACAAGATCCTGATGGGTGCCGAGCGCCGTTCGATGGCGATGAGCGAAGAAGAAAAGACGCTCACGGCGTATCACGAAGCTGGCCATGCCATCGTCGGCCGCCTGGTGCCCGAGCACGATCCGGTCTACAAGGTCACCATCATTCCGCGCGGCCGCGCGCTGGGTGTGACGATGTACCTGCCGGAAGGCGACAAGTACTCGATGAACCGCGTGGCGATCGAATCGCAGCTGTGCTCGCTGTACGGTGGCCGTGTGGCCGAAGAGTTGATCTTCGGCACCGACAAGGTCACCACCGGTGCCTCCAACGATATCGAGCGCGCCACCAAGATGGCCCGCAACATGGTCACCAAGTGGGGCCTGTCCGACGAGCTCGGCCCGATCGCCTATGGTGAAGAGGACGATGAAGTGTTCCTTGGCCGTTCGGTGACGCAGCACAAGAGCGTGTCCGACGATACCGCGCGCCGCATCGACGAAGTCGTCCGCAGCATCCTGGACAAGGCCTACGCCCGTACCACCGAGCTGCTGACCGCCAACCTCGACAAGCTGCACACGATGTCCCAGCTGCTGCTGCAGTACGAGACCATCGATGCGCCGCAGATCAACGCCGTGATGGAAGGGCGCGATCCGCCGCCGCCGGCGGGCTGGGGCAAGTCGGCCAGCAACAAGGATGGCGGCAACAACGACAAGGGCGGCGATGCCCGTCCGGTCGCCCCGATCGCCGGCCCTGCCGAACAGATCTGAGTGTTGCCCACGTAAGTGACGAAGGCCGGGGAAACCCGGCCTTCGTCGTTTCCGGCGGGTCATAATGTGGCTCTGTTTTCGTTCCCGTTCTGGAGTCGCCATGTCCGCACCCCCACCGCAGCCGATCTCGCACACCACCGAAATGGTGATCGCCACGATCATTGGCGTGGCCATCGGCCTGACCCGCGACAACTTCCTGCTCGGCGCCGGCATCGGCATCGCCGTCGGCGTGCTGATGAGCATCGCCAAGACGGTCTACGTGGAGCGCAAGCGCCGCCAGCGCTGAGGGCAGGCTTCGTCAGCGCGACCGGCAGGCGCTCGCGTGGTCCGGCGTAAACTACGCGCTGGCGTACTTCGTGGATCTGCCCATGTTCGACATTTCTCCCCAGCTCGATTGCGGCGGCCGCCTGCTGCGGCTGGATCGCCCGCGGGTCATGGGCATCGTCAATGTCACCCCGGATTCGTTCTCCGACGGCGGTGAGCACGACAGCGTCGAGGCCGCGGTCGCACACGGCCTGCAGCTGGTGGCCGAAGGTGCCGACCTGCTCGACATCGGCGGCGAGTCGACCCGGCCCGGCAGTGCGCCGGTGCCGCTGGACGAAGAACTGCGCCGGGTCATCCCGGTGATCGAGCGCCTGGCGCGCGAAACTTCCGTGCCGATCAGCATCGACACCTTCAAGCCCGAGGTGATGCGTGCCGCCGTCGCCGCCGGTGCCGGCCTGATCAATGACATTCATGCGCTGCGCCAGCCCGGTGCGCTGGAGGCTGCCGCCGAGCTCGGCGTGCCGGTGGTGTTGATGCACATGCAGGGCGAGCCGGGCAGCATGCAGGACACCCCGCACTACGACGATGTCGTCGCCGAGGTGCATCGTTTCCTGACCGAGCGCATGTTCCAGGCCGAGATGGCCGGCGTTGCCAAGAAGCACCTGGTCATCGATCTGGGCTTCGGCTTCGGCAAGACCACCGAACACAACATGATCCTGCTGGCGCGCTCGGACCGTTTTGTTGAGCTCGGTGTCCCGATGCTGGCGGGTCTGTCGCGCAAGCGCAGCATCGGTGAGCTGACCGGTCGTGAACAGCCGCGTGACCGCGTGGCCGGTTCGGTCGCCGCGCACCTGATCGCTGCCCAGCGCGGCGCAATGCTGCTGCGCGTGCACGATGTCGCGGCCACGGTCGACGCCCTGAAGGTGTGGGCGGCGGTGGATGCCGTGCCGATGCCGCGGGCGTCGGCCGCACCGGCGATGCCGCGCTGGCCGGACGAGGACTGATGGCCGTCGACCAACGCCCGCTTGCGATCGCGGTGATGGGGCCGACCGCGTCGGGCAAGACCGCCACCGCGATCGCGCTGGCCCAGCAGTTGGACGGTGAGATCGTCAGCGTCGATTCGGCCCTGGTCTACCGCGGCCTGGATATCGGTTCGGCCAAACCCGACGCCACCGAGCGCGCCCAGGCCCCGCATCATCTGCTCGATGTGCGCGACCCGTGGCAGACCTATTCGGCGGCAGAGTTCGCCGGCGACGCTGCCCGGGCCGTGCGCGACATCATTGCGCGCGGCCGCATGCCGATTCTGGCCGGTGGCACCGGGCTGTACTTTCGTGCCCTGCTGCAGGGCCTGTCGCCGATGCCTGAAGCCGATCCGGCGGTGCGCGCGCAGATCGCCGCCGAGGCGGCCGGGCAGGGCTGGGCGGCGATGCACGCCCAACTGGCCGATATCGATCCGGCAGCGGCAAGGCGCATTCATGCGACCGATCCACAGCGCATCCAGCGGGCGCTGGAAGTCCATCGCCTGACCGGCACCCCGATCAGCGAATGGCAGAAGCTGCCTGGTGTGGACCGGCTGCCGGTGCGGGCGCTCAAGCTGGTATTGGCCCCCCGCGAGCGCAAGGTGCTGCATCAGCGCATCGAAACCCGGTTCGACGCGATGCTGGATCACGGTTTCCTGGACGAAGTCCGCGCGCTGCGCGCCCTGCCGGCCATGGCCGGGGTGGCCGCGCCGCTGGATCTGCCGGCCGTACGCGCGGTCGGCTACCGGCAGGCATGGGAATACCTGGACGGGCAGGGGACGGCCGCCGAGTTCCGTGAGCGGGGTATCCAGGCTACCCGGCAGCTGGCCAAGCGGCAGCTGACCTGGTTGCGCGGGGAGCTTGATGCGCGCTGGTTCGATCCCCATTTAGAGAAGGCTTCCCTGGCGGATGCGGTGTCGACCTTCGTCGCACGCTGAGTCCACGCCGCCACCCACCCGCCCCGTGTACCATCAAGGGTTCCGGCGGGCGGCGGGGGCCGTGGCAACTGCCGGAAGACCATAAAAACAATAATCAGGAGTGTGCAATGTCCAAGGGGCAATCGCTGCAGGATCCGTTTCTGAATGCACTTCGGCGCGAACGTGTGCCGGTGTCGGTGTATCTGGTCAATGGCATCAAGCTGCAGGGGACGATTGAATCGTTCGACCAGTTCGTGGTGCTGCTGCGTAACACGGTGAGCCAGATGGTGTACAAGCACGCCATTTCGACCGTGGTACCGGCGCGCAATGTGAAGGTCGGGCCCGGTGGTGGCTATGTGCAGTCCAATGATGGCGCCGAAGGCGTCCAAGGTGATGACGACGTTGAGTGACAGTGTGAAAAATTCTGGAGAACTGCGTGTTTGACCGTTCCAAGCGAGGCGAACACGCACTCCTGATCCAGCCGCATGCCGGCCGGCTCGAAGATGACGTGCTTGAAGAGTTCACCGATCTGGCCCGCTCCGCCGGGGCCAGCATCGCGGCCACGTTGACCGCGCGCATCGATCGGCCCAATCCGTCGATCCTGATCGGCAGCGGCAAGCTGGACGAGGTCAAGGCCGCGGCCGAGGCCACCGGCGCTGACCTGATTCTGGTCAACCACGCCCTGTCGCCGGGGCAGGAGCGCAACCTGGAGCGGTTCCTGGAGCGGCGCGTGATCGACCGCACCGGGCTGATCCTGGATATCTTCGCCCAGCGTGCGCGCAGCCATGAAGGCAAGCTGCAGGTGGAACTGGCGCAGCTGCGCCACATGTCCACGCGGCTGGTCCGCGGCTGGACCCATCTGGAGCGCCAGCGCGGTGGTTCCATCGGCCTGCGTGGCCCGGGTGAAACCCAGCTGGAAACCGATCGCCGCCTGCTGCAGAAGCGGGTGGAGCAGCTGCAGAAGAAACTGGAAAAGGTGGAAGTGCAGCGCACCCAGATGCGCCGTGCCCGCCTGCGCAGCGAACTGCCGCGCGTCGCCCTGGTGGGTTACACCAACGCCGGCAAGTCGACCCTGTTCAACGCGTTGACTGGCGCCGAGGCCTACGCGGCGGACCAGCTGTTCGCGACGCTGGACCCGACGGTGCGCCGCATCGCACTGCCCGGTGGCAGCGTCGTGCTTGCCGATACCGTCGGTTTCGTCCGCGACCTGCCGCATGACCTGGTGGCTGCGTTCCGCTCGACCTTGTCTGAAGCCCGCGAAGCGGACTTCCTGCTGCACCTGGTCGATGCGGCCGATCCGCACCGTGAGGAGCGCATCGCGCAGGTCGATGAGGTGCTGACTGCCATCGGCGCGGGCGATCTGCCGCAGCTGCTGGTGTTCAACAAGATCGACCGCATCGACGGGGCCGAGGTGCGCCACGATGGCCAGGACGGCATCCCCGACAGCGCCCGTCGCGAACGGGTCTGGATTTCCGCCCGCGACAACGTGGGCCTGCCGCTGCTGCAGTCCGTGCTGGGCAAGCGTCTGGGCCTGCAGCACGTCAGTGGCGAGCTGCGGCTGCCGCCAAGTGCCGGTCGCCTGCGGTCGCGTCTGCACCAGCTGGAGGTCGTGCGCAGCGAAGCAACCGATGAAGACGGTTGGCTGCTCCAGGTTGAGATTCCGATCGCCGAGGCCGAGAAGCTGGCGGCCGGCGAGGACGGCGAACCGATCCGCGCCATGCTCCCGGAAAAACTTCCGGAGTGGTGAGGGGGGCGCCGGCCGCTGGCCGGCACCCACGATCCTGAGGTAGTGCCGGCCGCTGGCCGGCATTCCATGACCCTGAGGTAGTGCCGGCCGCTGGCCGGCATTCCATGATGCTGAGGGAACGCGACCCTCCGTCGCACCCGGCGACACACGACATCACCCACGATTTCGGCTAAAACTGGGGGCGTTCGTTCCCCCCGTTGATCCAGGATTCCCCATGACCGTTCCTTCCGACGCCGAGCTCGGCGCCCTCGCCAGTGACGTGGGCCAGCGGCTGCAGCAGGCCTCGCTGCAACTGGTGACCGCCGAGAGCTGCAGTGGCGGCTGGATCGCCAAGGCGATGACGGATATCGCCGGTTCCTCGGCGTTCTTCGATTGCGGCATGGTGGTGTACAGCTACGAAGCCAAGCAGCGTCTGCTTGGCGTGCGCGCGCAGACGCTGGAGCAGTTCGGTGCGGTCAGCCGCGAGACCGTGCTGGAGATGGTCTCCGGCGCGCTGATCAATTCCGGGGCGGGCATCGCCGTGGCGGTGACCGGGATCGCCGGGCCGGGCGGCGGCAGCGAGGACAAGCCGGTCGGCAGCGTCTGGATCGGCTGGAAGGGCCGGGGCGGCTACGCCCGTGCGCAGTTGTTCCAGTTCGACGGCGACCGCGAAGCCATACGGCGGCAGACCGTACAGCAGGCGCTGACGGGAATCTTCCCCCTGTTGTGACATCCTGACCGCGTGTGCTGACAGGAGAGTGGGCCGATGTGGGAAACGCTGGGTACCGTGCGTGACCTGGGGCGATTGCAGGAAATCGCGTCGGTCCTGATCCGCTATGGCTTTGGCGACCTGGTGCGCCGGATCGGCCTGGCCGATGTGCTTGAGCGTGCCGGCCGCCTGCTGCACTGGAACGACACCCAGCAGATGCTGCGGATGACCGCGCCGGTGCGCGTGCGCCGCGCGATGGAGGATCTGGGTCCGACCTTCGTCAAACTCGGCCAGGTGCTGGCCACCCGCGTGGACCTGTTCCCGCCCGACTGGATCGCTGAATTTTCCGAACTCCAGAACGCGGTACCGGCGCTGCCGTACGCGCAGGTGCGCGACCAGCTGGAGCGCGACCTGGGCGCGCCGGCGACGGAGGTGTTCGCGTGGCTGGATGAAACCCCGATGGCCGCCGCCTCGCTGGCACAGGCCCATCGCGCGACCCTGCATGACGGCACCGCCGTGGTGCTGAAGATCCGCCGCCCCGGCATCCGCGACGTGATTGAAGCCGACCTGCGCCTGCTGGCGCGGCTGGCCGAGATCGTCGAGGCGCGGCTGCCCGATCTGCAGCGCTACCGCCCGGCCGAGGTGGTGCAGCAGTTCCAGGTGTCACTGCGCCGCGAGCTGGATTTTGCCGCCGAATGCCGCAATGCCGAACGCATCGCGCGCAACTTCCAGGGCCGCAATGACATCCTGATTCCCAACGTGCACTGGCAGTGGACCTGCGAAAGCCTCAACGTGCAGGACTTCGTTGATGGTATTCCCGGCCGCGACCTGGCCGGTGTCGATGCAGCCGGCCTGGACCGCGTGCAGCTGGCCCGGGCCGGGGCGCGCATCGTGCTCAAGATGGTGCTCGAGGATGGCTGTTTCCACGCCGACCCGCACCCGGGCAACATCATCTACCTGCGCGACGGCCCGATCGGCGTGATCGATTTCGGCATGGTCGGCGCGATTTCCGAACAGCGCCGCTTCCAGGTCGCCCAGCTCCTGCACGGCCTGGTCACGCAGGAGCCCGAGCAGGTGGCCGACGTCCTGCTGGACTGGGCCGGTGGCGTGGAGGTGGACGAATCGCGGCTGCAGCAGGACATCAGCACGTTCGTCGACCAGTACCGCGGGGTGCCGCTCAAGGACCTGCACATGGGCCTGATGCTGGGCAACATCACCCAGCTGCTGCGCCAGTACGCGCTGACCCTGCCGGCCGATCTGGCCCTGATGATCAAGACCTTCCTGACCCTGGAAGGGATGGGCCGCCAGCTTGACCCGCAGTTCGACATGGCCAGTGCCGCGCGCCCGTACCTGGAACGGGTGATGTGGCAGCGTTACTCGCCCGGCGCCATGCTCAAGCGCGGCAAGCGCAGCCTGGTGGGGGTGATGGACCTGGTCGGCGACCTGCCGCGCGATGTCCGCCGACTGCTGCAGATGGCGCGCCGCGGGCGGCTCCAGCTCAAGGTCGAGACCACCGCACTGCAGGGCTTCGGCGACCAGGTCAACCGCGCCGCCAACCGGCTGGTGATGGGCATCGTGACCGCCGCACTGATCATCGGCTCCTCCATCGTCATGCACAGTGTCGGCGGCGTCTCCAGCCGCTGGCTGCTGGCGCTGGGCGTAGCCGGGTTCATCGGTGCCGGCTTCTGCGGCGTGTGGATACTGTTCTCGATCTGGCGCAGCGGCAAGAACCCCTAGGGTTCTTGCCGCTGGGATCCGAAGGATCCCCGCAACGTGCCGCCAACGCGGCACATTGCGCGTAGAGCCGACCGTTGGTCGGCTGCTCTTGGCTAGCTGCCTGGCTCGGCCGATCATCGTTTGCCCCAGGTAGCGCCACGCCATGCGTGGCTGCCCTGTTTGCCCCAGGTAGTGCCACGCCATGCGTGGCTGCTCTGTTTGCCCCAGGTAGCGCCACGCCATGCGTGGCTGCTCTCCATCCGGCGCCAGGAATGCCTGACCCAGGAAATGGCAGAGGCTCAACGCCGGAGGGATGGCCGCAAGCGGCACGCCTCCGCAGTGCCAGGCATTGCCGCGCTGCGCGCGGTCACCGACCAACGGTCGGTGGCTACAGGTGTTGCTGGCGGCTTCGGCCGGCGCAATACATCCCTTCTTCTAATAGCTCTTGCTCTGCGGGCACTTGCGTGCCCGCATCGTTAGTAGTAATACTACTAACCATGGACCTGACCGATACCCAGCAGGCGATCCTGCAGTTGATCGCCGAGCGTATAGAGACCGATGGCGCACCGCCGTCGCAGACCGAAATCGCCCGCGCGTTCGGCTTCAAGGGCGTCCGCGCGGCCCAGTACCATCTGGAAGCGCTGGAGCAGGCCGGGGCGATCCGCCGCATTCCGGGCCAGGCCCGCGGCATCCGCCTGGTCCAGGCACCGGCGCTGCAGAGCGGCCTGCCCGAATCGCTGCCCGCCTCGGCGCTGCCGGACCACGTCCTGCGCCTGCCGGTGCTGGGCCGGGTCGCGGCCGGTCTGCCGATCGGTGCGGACATCGGCTCGGATGACTTCGTGGTCCTGGACCGGGTGTTCTTCTCGCCCGCGCCGGATTACCTGCTGAAAGTGCAGGGCGATTCGATGATCGACGAGGGCATCTTCGACGGCGACCTGATCGGCGTGCACCGCACCCGCGACGCGCGCTCCGGCCAGATCGTGGTGGCCCGCATCGATGACGAGATCACGGTCAAGCTGCTGAAGATGGGCAAGGACCGGATCCGCCTGCTGCCACGCAATCCCGATTACAAACCGATCGAAGTGCTGCCGGACCAGGACTTCGCGATCGAAGGCCTCTATTGCGGGTTGCTGCGGCCCAACCGCTGACCCTGTTTTCCCTGAATCACGCGCGGTCTTTTGTGGCACATCTCTGGTTTTGCTGAGGTTGGTACGGATGTCCGATAATTTTTTTCCGAACGCGGGGCAGAATCTCAGCCCGTGCGATACGCCAGCCTTAAAGTGAACCCATGGCCAAGAAGACTTCCAAAGACAGCACCTCCACCGATACGACCTCTGCAAGGACCACTCCGATGGACGAAAACAAAAAGCGCGCCCTCACCGCCGCGCTGAGCCAGATCGAAAAGCAGTTCGGCAAGGGCGCCGTGATGCGCATGGGCGACCGTGTCGTCGAGGCGGTCGAGGTCATCCCTACCGGTTCGCTGATGCTGGATATCGCACTCGGCATCGGCGGCCTGCCCAAGGGCCGTGTGGTGGAGATCTACGGTCCGGAATCGTCGGGCAAGACCACCCTGACCCTGCAGGCTATCGCCGAATGCCAGAAGAAGGGCGGTACCGCCGCCTTCATCGATGCCGAGCACGCGCTGGACCCGATCTACGCCGCCAAGCTGGGCGTCAACGTGGACGACCTGCTGCTGTCGCAGCCGGATACCGGTGAGCAGGCGCTGGAAATCGCCGACATGCTGGTGCGCTCCAGCTCGGTGGACATCGTGGTGGTCGACTCGGTCGCCGCGCTGACCCCGAAGGCTGAAATCGAAGGCGAAATGGGCGACCAGCTGCCGGGCCTTCAGGCCCGCCTGATGAGCCAGGCGCTGCGCAAGCTGACCGGCAACATCAAGCGCTCCAACACCCTGGTGGTCTTCATCAACCAGCTGCGCATGAAGATCGGCGTGATGATGCCGGGCCAGAGCCCGGAAGTGACCACCGGCGGCAACGCGCTGAAGTTCTACGCCTCGGTCCGCCTGGACATCCGCCGTATCGGCGCGATCAAGAAGGGCGACGAGATCATCGGCAACCAGACCAAGATCAAGGTGGTCAAGAACAAGCTGGCGCCGCCGTTCAAGCAGGTGATCACCGAAATTCTGTACGGCGAAGGCATCAGCCGCGAAGGCGAGCTGATCGACATGGGCGTGGAAGCCAAGCTCGTCGAGAAGGCAGGCGCTTGGTACAGCTACGGCGAAGAGCGCATCGGCCAGGGCAAGGACAACGCCCGCGGCTATCTGCGCGACAACCCTCAGGTTGCCCAGCGTCTGGAAGCCGAGCTGCGCGAGAAGTTCCAGCCGGAAGAAGCCGTGCGTGAAGGCGGCGACGACGCCGAAGACGACGCCGAGTGAGTTTCCTGCGGGGCAGGGCGGCGCCGTCAGTGACGCCTGCCCTGGCCCGCAGTTCCACGAATCCCCGACGGGATGGCGCCAAGGATGGCGCACTGTAATGATAGGCGGCCATGCACGATTCCGATCCCCCCGCACCCCGGCGCAAGCGCCGTGTCCAGGAACAGACGCCGGTCCAGCGGGCATTGGGGTTGCTGGTGCGCCGCGAGCATTCGCGCAAAGAGCTGACCCGCAAGCTGCAGGCCCGGGGCATCGAGAACGAGGCCGCCGAAGCGGCCGTCAGCAAGCTGGCCGAGGCCGGCTGGCAGGACGACACCCGCTTTGCCGAGAATCTGGTCCGGATCCGGGCCAATACCGGCTATGGGCCGATCCACATCCGCGCCGAACTGGGCACGCATGGCCTGGATAGTGATCAGATCGCTGCCGCCATGGATACTTTCGAAGGCGACTGGACCGAGAACGCCCGCGACCTGGTCTGCCGCCGTTTCGGCGAGGCCGGCCCGCAGGAACTGCCGCAGCGGCGCAAAGCGGCCGATCTGCTGGCCCGCCGCGGCTTCCCCGGCGACAGCATCCGCCAGGCCACCCGTTACGACCCTGAGGACTGAGCGGCCCGGGCCTGATACCCTTTGTGGTTTCGGCGGTCCTGCAGTTGACACCCGGCCATTGGGGCTGCGTGCCAGGGACTGACCGGCCCGCACAAAGCCAGCCCCCCCCCATGAACGCATCCGTCAAATTCACTACCTCCCAGATCCGCAGCGATTTCCTTGAGTTCTTCAAGGGCAAGGGTCATACGATCGTGCCGTCGGCGCCGTTGGTGCCGGGCAATGATCCGACCCTGCTGTTCACCAACTCCGGCATGGTGCAGTTCAAGGACGTGTTCCTTGGCGCCGAGAAGCGCAGCTACGTGCGCGCGGCCGACGTCCAGCGCTGCCTGCGCGCCGGTGGCAAGCACAACGACCTGGACCAGGTCGGTTACACCGCGCGCCATCACACCTTCTTTGAAATGCTGGGCAACTGGTCCTTCGGCGATTACTTCAAGAAAGATGCCATCGCCTGGGCTTGGGAGCTGCTGACCCAGGTCTGGAAGCTGCCGGCCGAGCGCCTGCTGGTCACCGTCTACCAGACCGATGACGAGGCCTACGCGCTGTGGCGCGATATGGTCGGTATTCCGGAATCGCGCATCGTGCGCATCGGCGACAACAAGGGTGCGCCGTTCGCCTCGGACAACTTCTGGCAGATGGCCGAGACCGGCCCGTGCGGCCCGTGTACCGAGATCTTCTATGACCACGGCGACCACATCGCCGGCGGCCCCCCGGGCTCGCCCGACGAAGACGGCGATCGCTTCATCGAGATCTGGAACCTGGTCTTCATGCAGTTCGACCGCCAGCCCGACGGCGCCCTGGTGCCGCTGCCGGCGCCGTGCGTGGATACCGGCATGGGCCTGGAGCGCCTGGCCGCGATCCTGCAGCACGTCCATACCAATTATGAAATCGACCTGTTCCAGGCGCTGATCCGCAAGGCCAGCGAGCTGACCGGCATGGCCGATCTGGAGAACAAGTCGCTGCGCGTGATCGCCGATCACATCCGCGCGTGTTCGTTCCTGATCGTCGATGGCGTGCTGCCGTCCAACGAAGGCCGCGGCTATGTGCTGCGCCGTATCATCCGCCGCGCGCTGCGCCATGGCTGGATGCTCGGCGTGCGCCAGCCGTTCTTCAGCAAGCTGGTGCCGACCCTGGTCGAGCAGATGGGCGTGGCCTATCCGGAACTGCCGGCCCAGGTCGACACCGTCGTGCGCGCCCTGCAGGCCGAGGAAGAGCGTTTTGCTGAAACGCTGGATTCGGGCATGAAGATCTTCGACGACGTCGCGGCCAAGGTCAGCAACGGCGTGATTCCGGGCGTGGATGCGTTCCGCCTGTACGACACCTACGGCTTCCCGCTCGATCTCACCCAGGACATCGCGCGCGAGCGTGACCTGACCGTGGACATCGACGGCTTCAACGCCGCGATGGAGACCCAGCGCGAGACCGCGCGCGCGGCCGGCAAGTTCGGCGGCGGCGTGACCCTGTCGGCCGATCTGGTCGCCACGCTCAAGCCGACCGTGTTCCTTGGCTACGACCGCCTGCAGGCCGACGACCTCACCGTGGTCGCCATCCTCAAGGACGGCCGGCCGGCGGAGACCGCCCAGGCCGGTGACGACGTCATCGTGCTGACCAACCAGACCCCGTTCTACGCCGAATCCGGCGGCCAGGTCGGCGACAACGGCACCCTGACCGGCGCGGGCGTGCAGGTGGACATCCGCGACACGCAGAAGTTCGCCGGCCAGTTCCATGGCCATGTGGGCACGCTCACCCAGGGCAGCCTGAAGGTCGGCGACGTGCTGTCCGGCCAGGTCGATGGCCAGCGCCGCGGCGCCACCATCCTCAACCACTCGGCCACCCACCTGCTGCATGCCGCCCTGCGCGAAGTGCTGGGCACCCACGTGCAGCAGAAGGGCTCGCTGGTCGCGCCTGATCGCCTGCGCTTCGACTTCTCGCACTTCGCGCCGATCAGCGCCGAGGACCTGGCGATCATCGAGCGCAAGGTCAACGAACAGGTGCGTGCCAACAACGCGGCCGAAGTCCACAACATGGGCATGCAGGAAGCGCTCGATTTCGGCGCGATGGCACTGTTCGGCGAGAAGTACGGCGAACACGTGCGCGTGCTGAAGATGGGCGACTACTCCACCGAACTGTGTGGCGGTACGCATGTCTCGCGCACCGGCGACATCGGTCTGTTCAAGATCACCGCCGAAGGTGGCGTGTCCTCCGGCGTGCGCCGTATCGAAGCGGTCACCGGGCAGGGCGCCCTGGATTACGTGGCCCATGAAGAAGCCCAGCTGAGTGAAGCGGCCGCACTGCTCGGCGGTAACGCCGGTGACGTGGTCGACAAGATCCGCCAGCTCGGCGAGCGCCAGAAGAAGCTCGAGCGCGAACTCGACGCCCTCAAGGCCAAACAGGCTGCGGGCGCGACCGCCGATCTTGGCGCCGGCGCAGTGGAGGTCAAGGGCGTCAAGATCCTGGCCGCGCGCCTGGAAGGCTTCGACGCCAAGGCCCTGCGCGATGCCATCGACCGCCTCAAGCAGCAGCTCGGTGATGCGGTGATCGTGCTGGCCGGCACCCAGGACGGCAAGGCCGCCCTGGTCGCGGGCGTGAACGGCAGCGCAATGGGCAAGGTCAAGGCCGGGGAACTGTTGGCCCATATCGCCAGTCAGATCGGGGGCAAGGGCGGCGGCCGCCCGGACCTCGCCCAGGGTGGTGGTGAGGACGGGCCCGCCCTTGCTTCTGCACTGGCCGCCGTCGTCGACTGGGTCACCCCCCGTATCTGAACAACCTGACGGTTCCTGCTCCTTGAAGGGGCGGGAGGCCTGACGGTACTATGGCGAATCTTTTCCCGTTGTCGTGGGGCGCTCTTGCCGGGGCGCCAAGCCGGTGGGGAAATGCCACCACCGGTTCCCTGGAGACTTGAACAAATGTTGATCCTGACTCGCCGCGTAGGCGAAACCCTGATGATCGGTGACTCGGTCAGCGTGACCGTGCTCGGCGTCAAGGGCAACCAGGTGCGTATCGGTATCACCGCTCCGAAGGACGTGGCCGTGCACCGCGAAGAGATTTACCAGCGCATCCAGCGCGGTGATGAGCCGAATGCATCCGGAAGTGAAAATTCTTCGGATTAAGGCTTTACCTGAGGGCGCGGAAAACGTTATTATTCGCGCCCCCGCTGAGATGATTCATCGCAGTGGCGGACCAAGAACACTGGAGCGGTGCCCGAGTGGCTGAAGGGGCTCCCCTGCTAAGGGAGTATAGGGCTTAAAACTCTATCGAGGGTTCGAATCCCTCCCGCTCCGCCAGTTGTAGAAAAGGCCTTCGTACGCAAGTACGGAGGCCTTTTTCTTTGTGCGATCCGGTTGCGCGATCTGGTTCACTCCACCGACTTGCAGACCGCTTCGATGCGATGCCCGTCCGGGTCGATCAGGAAGGCGGCGTAGTAGTGATCGCCATACTCCTCGCGCAGCCCCGGCGCCCCGTTGCAGGTGCCGCCAACCGCCAGTGCATCGCGGTGGAACGCGTCCACCGCCTGGCGCGAGGGCGCCCCGAAGGCCACGTGGAATCCGGCGCCCGGGGGCGAGGCATCGGCCCGCAGCTTCAGGCACAGAAGATCCTCATCTTCGACATATCCATATCCGATCGCGTCGTCGTCTTCGAAGACGCGGCGCATGCCCAGCGCACCGAGCGCGGCATCGTGGAAGGCGGCGGCACGCGCGAGATCGCGCACGCCCAGTGAAAGGTGATGCAGCATGGTGGCGCGCTTCCGTGTGGGATATGGCGCGCAGCGTCGCATGAAACCGGCGGAACGCGCGTCGGCCGACGCATTCGGATGGCGAATGCAGTCGATCCCCAATCTTCATTGGTGGCGGCGCGGCGGCTCGGCTACGGTCGTTCTCCAGCGGCGCCCACCGGGCGCCCCCGTGGAAGGAGCAGGAACATGTCGATGGGAAGGAGGTCGCTACGCGGCTGGGTGGTCATGAGCCTGCTGATGGGCATGGTCATGCCGGCCGGTGCCGCTTCGTTGGATGAGCGGCTGCATCGGGCAGCGGAGAAGGGCGATGCCACTGCAGTGCGTACGCTGCTGGGGCAGGGCGCCAGGGTGGATGCGCGCGGCGTGGCGAAGGCGACACCGTTGCTGGTTGCGACCCACCACAATCACGTGGAGGCCGCGCTTGCGCTGATCCAGGCGGGTGCCGACGTCAATGCCAAGGATGCGATCCAGGACAGCCCCTATCTCTACGCCGGTGCCCGCGGGCATCTCGAGATCCTGCGCGCGACCCTGGCGGCCGGTGCGGACTTGAAGAGCACCAATCGCTACGGTGGCACTGCACTCATTCCGGCGGCCGAACGCGGGCACGTGGAGACCGTGGCGACGCTGATCGCTGCCGGCGTCGAGGTGGATCATGTCAACAACCTGCAGTGGACCGCGCTGCTGGAGGCGATCATCCTCGCCGATGGCGGCCCGCGGCATGTCGAGATCGTCCGTCAGCTCATCGCGGCGGGCGCGGATGTGAACCTGCCCGACGGTGACGGCGTGAGCCCGCTGCAGCATGCACGCCAGCGCGGGTACCGCGCGATCGAGACGCTGCTTCTCGCCGCCGGCGCTGCCCAGGGCTGAGCATCCGCACGGCGGCGGGGGAGCAATGTTGCCGCTGCCTTGACGCGGCAACGGCATGCTCTGCACCATCGTTCTGCGACGCTGTGCGCTTCCCCCGCAGAATCAGGAGTCGCCGTGAACGCACGTCGCCACTTCCTCTCCGTTGCCGCCGCCGGCACCGCCGCCTTCGCCGCTTCACCGTTGATGGCGCAGTCGTCCGGCCCGGGCAGCGTCCTGCCCACCCGCGGCCAGGCCTCGACGAAACCCTTGCCCGGCAATCCGGCGCAGCAGGGCAGGCGCTATCGTCCGCAGACCCGCCTGGGCCTGGGCGGTGTCGCGATCGGCAATGGCTTCGCGGCCGCCAGCGACGCACAGAGTGAAGCCACGCTGGCAGCGGCCTATGCGGCAGGCGTGCGCTATTACGACACGTCACCCTGGTACGGGCTCGGCCTGAGCGAGCGCCGCTACGGCCATCACCTGCACAACCACCCGGCGCGCGGGTACACGCTGTCGACCAAGGTCGGCCGGCTGCTGACCGCGACCGCCGGTGAACTGCAGGAGGTGATGTGGAAGGATCCCTCGCCGTTCCATTACCGCTACGACTACTCCGCCGACGGCACGCGGCGTTCGGTGGAGGACAGCCTCAACCGGCTTGGTGTGTCGCAGCTGGACGTGGTCTTCATCCATGACCTCTCGCCGGACAACGAGAAAGATCTCGGCATGCCGTGGGAGCAGCGCTTCGCGGAAGCGGCGAAGGGCGCGATGCCAGCGCTGACCCGCATGCGCGAGGAGGGCTTGATCAAGGCGTGGGGCTTCGGTGTGAACCGTCCCGAGCCCGCCCTGCGCGCGGTGGCCGAGGCGGATCCGGACATCTTCCTGCTCGCCTGCCAGTACTCGCTGCTCGACCACGAGCAGGCCCTGCACGACACCTTCCCCAAGATCGCCGCACACGGAGCATCGGTAGTGGTCGGCTCGCCGCTGCTGGCCGGCTACCTGGCTGGGCGCGATCGCTATCTGTATGACGGCAAGGTGCCGTCGTGGGCGCCGGAAAAGCGTGCCAGGGTGCAGGCCATCTGTGATCGCCATGGCGTGGACCTGCGCACCGCGGCGCTGCAGTTCGCCGATGCGCCGGAGGTGGTCTCGGCGGTCATTCCGGGCGCGCGCACGCCCGAACAGGTGCTGGCCAACGTCGCTTCCATGTCCGTGGCGGTGCCGGGCGCCTTTTGGGCAGAGCTCAAGCAGGAAAAGCTGATTGCCTCCGATGCGCCGGTGCCGCGCGGCTGACCAGGCCGAAGCGCCGGCAGATCGCTTGAGCTGATCGGCGCGCCAACCCGACCCATCACGCCCCGCGCCCAGTGGGGCATGGCTGGGCGCCGTGCGCGTCCCTGGGCGGGCTGGCCTTCCGCTGGCCCGCCGGATGCGGCATCATGCCGCCCAATCGTTACCTCCAGCCGCCGCCAGAGGAATCCCTTCCTGCCTGGAGGCATTGCCGTGTCCGTCGTTCCGTTCCGTGTTGCCCCGATCCATTCGGGTCGCCGTCGTGCTGTTACCTCGATCTCCCCGCTGATGCAGGCGATGGGCTGCGTGCTGGGCCTGGCCCTGTCCGCGTCTGCCGTGCAGGCCGAAGAGGCGCCGGCGGGTGAGGCGCCTGCCAAGGATGGCGCACAGACCCTGCAGACCGTGCAGGTCACCGCCAACCAGCTCGGCACCGTCACCGAGGGCAGTGATTCGTACACGCCCGGCACGATCGCCACCGCCACCCGCCTGGTGCTCAGTCCGCGCCAGACGCCGCAGTCGATCAGCGTGATCACCCGTCAGGAAATGAACGACTTCGGCCTCAACGGCATCGATGACGTCATGAAGGTCACGCCCGGCGTGAGCATCGTCACCTATGACAGCGAGCGCACCGAGTACTACGCGCGCGGCTTTGCGGTACAGAACTTCCAGTACGACGGCATCCCGATGGCGCGCGATTCGGCCTACTCGGCCGGCAACACGCTCAGCGACATGGCCATCTATGACCGCATCGAAGTGCTCAAGGGCGCCACCGGCCTGCTGACCGGCATGGGCGATCCGGGCGCGACCATCAACCTGGTGCGCAAGAAGCCGACCCGCCAACTGGCTGGCAGCGCCACGCTGGGCGTGGGCTCGTGGGACAGCTATCGCGCCGAGGTCGATGTCGGCGGGCCGCTCACTGAAAGTGGCCGCGTGCGCGGCCGCGTCGTGGGCGCCTACCAGGACAAGCATTCCAATGCCGACCACTACCAGCGCAGCAATGAAGTCTTCTACGGCATTCTCGAGGCCGACATCGGCGAGAGCACCCTGCTGACTGTCGGTGCCGATTATCAGGACAGCGATCCGGAAGGCTCCAGCTGGGGTGGCATTCCGCTGCTGGACAGCGAGGGCAACTTCAACAAGATGCCGCGCTCGTTCAACAACGGCGCACGCTGGAGCCGCTGGGGTCAGTACGCTCGCACCGGCTTCGCCACGCTGGAGCACACCTTCGCCAATGACTGGGTCGCCAAGTTGCAGCTCAATCACCAGGTCAACGGCTATGACGCCTCACTGGGCGCGGCGGCCGGTGGCAATCCCGATCCGGTTACCGGTGAGGGTGTGAGCATGTGGCTGGGCCAGTACATCGGCAAGACCACCAGCAATGCGGCCGATCTGTACGTCAGCGGAAAGTTCGAGTGGTTCGGCCGCCAGCACGAGCTGGTCGTCGGTGGCAGCGTGTCGCGCAAGCGCTGGGTCAACAACGGCTACTCGCCACAGCCGGGCTATGTCAGCAGCGTTGCCGACTACTACGCGTGGACCGGCGATGTGCCCGAGCCCGATTGGCAGTGGGGCTACGGTGACAACCAGGTCACCCGTGAAAGCGGTGCCTACGTGGTGGGCCGTTTCGATCTGGCCGATCCGCTCAAGCTGATCCTCGGCAGCCGCATCGCCAACTACAAGTCTCCGGATACCGACGAGAGCGGCGTGGTCGTGCCGTATGCCGGCCTGGTGTACGACCTCAATCGCAACTTCTCGGTGTTCGCCAGCTACAGCACCATCTTCAAACCGCAGGGCAACCAGGACGAGCAGGGCCGGGTGCTGGATCCGCTGGAAGGGCGCAGCTACGAAGCCGGCCTGAAAGCGGAGTTCTACGATGGTCGCCTCAATGCCAGTGCGGCGGTGTTTCAGCTGGAACAGGACAACTACGCGCAGCCGACCGGCGGCAGGACGCCGAGTGGCGGGATCGCCTATGAAGGCCTGATGGGGGTGCGCACCAAGGGCTACGAGCTGGAGGTGTCCGGTCAGCTGGCGCCGGGCTGGCAGGTCCAGGGCGGCTACGCGCACAAGATCGCGCGCCAGCAGTCCACCAAGGTCTCCACGCTGGAGCCGGAAGACCAGTTCAGCGTGCACACCAGCTACCGGCTCACCGGTGCGGCCGATGGCTGGAGCCTCGGCGGTGGCGCGCGCTGGCAGGGCAGCACCTTCGGCACCATCACCAACCCCGCCACCGGCGGGAGCCAGCTCCATCGCACCGAGCCCTATTGGCTGCTCGATGCCATGGCGCGTTACCAGTTCAATGACCAGCTCTCGGCGACGCTCAACGTCAACAACCTGCTGGACAAGCACTACTACACGATCTTCAGCTGGTACAGCACCTACACCTGGGGTGAGCCGCGCAACGTCCGGCTGACGCTGAACTACAGATTCTGATCCACGCAACGAACGACACCCCGGGCAACCGGGGTGTCTGCGTTTCCGCGCCTGGTGATTACAGCGCGACGTCGAACACGATGACTTCCGCATCATTGGCGTTCTCCAACGTCAGCTGCGCCTCGTCGCTGACCTGCAGCGCATCGCCGGTTTCCAGGGTGATGCCGTTGACCTGCAGCTGCCCGCGGGCCACTTGTACATAGGCGCCGCGGCCCGGGGCCAGCGGCAGGTGGACGCGGTCGTCACCGTCCAGGATCGTGGCGTAGAGGTTGGCATCCTGGTGGATCAGCAGCGAACCCTCACGGCCATCGCGCGAGGCGATCAGGCGCAGCTGGCCGCGCTTGGTCTCCGGCGCGAAGTGGGTCTCCTGGTAGCTCGGGGTGATGTTCTCCTGATCGGGGAACAGCCAGATCTGCAGGAAGTGCACCGCCTCGTCGGCCGAGTGGTTGAACTCGCTGTGGCTGACGCCGCTGCCGGCGCTCATGCGCTGCACATCGCCGTAGCGCAGCACCGAGCCGGTACCCATCGAGTCCTTGTGCTCCAGCGCGCCGCCGAGCACGTAGGAGACGATCTCCATGTTGCTGTGGCTGTGGGTGCCGAAACCCTGGCCGCCCTGCACGCGGTCTTCGTTGATCACCCGCAGCGGGCCGAAGCTGACGTAGCGCGGGTCGTAGTAATTGGCGAAGGAGAAGGTGTGCATGGAGTTCAGCCAGCCATGGTCGGCCTTGCCACGGGTGTTGCTCTTGCGGATCTGCAGCATGGGAATCTCCTGGGTGTTCGATGGTTTCGATGGCGGTCCGGGGTGGTCGCTGCCGTTCCCTTTCCTGTTGCGGCCAGTATCCGCTTGCTCCGGGCGCTTGAAAAACGGATAGTTTCGCAAGCCATCATCGAAAATTTCGAATGCTCAAGCTCAGCCTCGACGCCCTGCAGATCCTGGATGCCATCGACCGCCGTGGCTCGTTCGCCGCGGCCGGCAAGGCCCTGCACAAGGTGCCCTCGACCATCTCCTACACGGTCGCCAAGCTGGAAGAAGACCTGGGCGTGCAGCTGTTCGACCGGGTCGGGCCGCGCGCGCACCTGACCCCGGCCGGGGAGGCGCTGCTGGAAGAGGGGCGCCATCTGCTGCGGGCCGCCCGCGAGCTGGAGATGCGGGTGCGGCGCGTGGCCTCCGGCTGGGAAGCCGAGCTGACCGTGGCGGTCGATTCGATGTTCGTACCGGCGCTGCTGGCCGAGGACGTACGAGCCTTCAATGCGGTGGCCGAACAGACCCGGATGCGGCTGATCACTGAATCGCTCTCGGGCACGTGGGAGGCATTGCTGGACCGGCGCGCGGACCTGCTGGTCGGCGCGGCGGGTGAGGGGCCCAGTGGCGGCGGCTACGTAGTCGAGCCGATGGGCGTGGTGCGCTTCGTGTTCGCCGTGTCGCCCTCCCATCCATTGGCGGCCGCGCCCGAACCGTTGGGCCGTGAGCAGCTGGCCACCCACTGCGCGATCGCCGTGGCCGATTCGGCACGGCGGCTGCTGCCGCGTACGGTGGGCCTGCTGATGGGACAGGAAACGGTCACCGTGCCGGACATGGTCAGCAAGTTCCGCCTGCAGTGCGCCGGGCTCGGTTTCGGTTTCCTGCCCGAGCCGTATGTGCAGCAGGCGGTGCGGGACGGCCGGCTGGTGATCAAACAGGTCGAGGAACCCAAACCGGACGAGACGTTCTGGCTGGCCTGGCGCACCGGCGGGGAGGGGGCCGCATTGCGCTGGTGGCGGGAGCGGCTGCAGCGCCCGGAGGTGCTGGCGGGCTGGTGGCCCACCATGGAAGGCTGGCTGGGCTGATCGCAGGCCGGGCACGGGCCTGCACGGCGATGCCGCTGCCCGTCCGTTCAAGCTGAATGTTGGCTTGGCTGTCATGGGATGGTCATCTGGATGCGATAGAGCGGCGCTTGCGTGATCGGTACCCTGCGCGACTCGTCTGGTTTTTCCGATTCTGCCCATGAAGCGCTTGCTGCTGTTGCTGCTGGCCGGGGCTGGCCTGTGGCTGGCTGCCTGCTCTTCCTTGACCTCCACCGCTGCCTCGACCTCGTTGAGTGATCGCCTGATCGCGCCCGGCGGCGTATCCACGCTGCTGGACATGCCGCGCATCGCCGAAGCGGTGGAGAGCGTGCCCAACCGGCATGGCCGGGTGACCGGGCGCGCGGGCGTGCCGATCTTCTGGCGTGCGTTCGACCCGGGTCAGTACGGGCTGCATTACCAGTACCTGGCCCAGCAGCACGACAACGGCGAGCCGCTGCGCACCGGCATGGCGCTGGACCTGCCGCACCCGTTCCGGGCGCAGGCACCGCGCGGCACGGTGGTGCTGCTGCACGGCTGGATGATGAACGGTGATGCGATGCTGCCGTGGTCGCTGCAGCTGGCGCAGTCCGGCTACCGCGTGGTCACCATCGACCTGCGCAACCACGGCCATTCGGGTGCGGGACCGTCGGGCTACGGCACCTTCGAATCGGACGACGTGGTCGATGTCATCGCGGCGCTGAAGGCGCGTGGTGAAGTGGTCGGGCCGTTGTACCTGTTCGGGGTGTCCTATGGCGCTGCCACTGCGCTGTTCACCGCCGACAAGCTCGGCGACCAGGTCACCGGCGTGGTGGCGATGGAGTCTTTCGCCAATGCCGGCGATGCCATCCGCAGCATGATCCCGCACCTGATGTCACTGCAGCCGACGGCATGGAAAGCGCAGGCGATGGCCGCCTACGGGCGTTGGCGCTATGGCGGTCAGGATATCGACCAGGTGATCGCCGCCGCCAGCCAGCGGCTGGACCTGGATCTGGACCGCGTCGATGTCACCCGCGCGCTGGCCGACAGCCGCGCCTGCGTGCTGCTGTTGCATGGCCAGGACGATCAGCATGTACCGGTCGGGCAGGGGCGCCGCCTGGCGGCCGCCAGCCCGCGCGTGCACTACATCGAGCTGCGTGGCGAAGACCACATCACGCTGCCACTGCGCGTGGATCTGCTGGGCAGTGTGGTGGATGACTGGCTGGCGCATGACGACCACGCCGGTGGTGCGTGCCCCGCGCCGGAACTGCCGGGTGAAGCCGACCTGATGGCGATGCAGGCGGCCCGGGCACCCGCACCGCAGGGTTGACCTCCCGGTAGTGCCGGCCGCTGGCCGGCTCCAGGTGATCGTCCAACATTCATGAGAGCCGGCCAGCGGCCGGCACTACCCGTCACTGTCGAATGGCAGCCGGCGCCAACGCAAAAAAAAACAGCAACCGATGGCTGCTGTCTTCGTCGATGCAATGGTGCGCCCGGAGAGATTCGAACTCCCGACCGCCTGGTTCGTAGCCAGGTACTCTATCCAACTGAGCTACGGGCGCATTTGCATTGTCTGGTTGTGTGTCCTGCCGCGCGTGTTGCCACGTTCGACGGGAAGGCAAGCAAGCCTGCCATTCGATGTAATGGTGCGCCCGGAGAGATTCGAACTCCCGACCGCCTGGTTCGTAGCCAGGTACTCTATCCAACTGAGCTACGGGCGCATTTACATCGAATTTTCATTACTGATACCGACGGCGAAATCGATACCCTGTTGATGGTGCGCCCGGAGAGATTCGAACTCCCGACCGCCTGGTTCGTAGCCAGGTACTCTATCCAACTGAGCTACGGGCGCGTCAACAGGAGCGGAATTATGCGGATCGGCGTCGCATTCGTCAACGGTTTTTGTGAAGGTCTTCATTCAAATGAATGAAAAAGGCGCTCCACCACGGCTTCCGGCGTTTTCATCCAGGCGAAGTGATCGGCACGCGTGCCCAGCGCCTGCGCACTCAACACGCTGAGCTGCGCACGCATGCCGGGTATCTTGGCCAGCAGGGCCTGCATCGAGGAAGGCGGTGCCAGCCAGTCGTGATCCATCACCACGGCAGTGGCCTGGCCCTCCAGGGTGCGCATGCCGGCCTCCAGATCGGTCGCCATGCCCACCGCCGCATAGTGATTGTTGAGGCCCACGCGTGACCAGTCGCGGATCAGGCCGCGCGCTTCCGTGCCGCCGAAGCCGAGCCTCTTGCCGTGCAGGACCCCTTGGCGCTGGGCCAGCCAGGGCAGGAAGCGGTACACCAGCGGCAGCGCCCAGCCGCGCGGGGCGGGGAAGGTGCGCCAGTACGGCGTGCCGCTGGCGACCAGCCACACCCGTGCGAAGCGCTGCGGGTGCAACCCGCCGAAGCAGCAGGCCAGCTGACCGCCGAGGCTGTGGCCGCCGATGATCAGGGGCGTTACCGCGTCTTCGGGCATCTGGGCCAGGCTGGCCGGCAGGTCGTGTTCGAGGATCTCGCGATACCCCCAATCCTGCGTGCGCGACGGCCGCAGGCTGCTGCTGCCGTTGCCGCGCCACTCATGCAGGTACACCGCGATGCCACGCGCCGCGAGCGCATCGGCGTAGGGCAGGTAGTGGCGCGCGGCCACGCCCAGCGCCGGCAACCACAGCAGGCGTGCGCGTGGCTGCGTGGGCACGCGTGCCAGCAGTTCGAAGCGATGGCCATCGCCGGTCTGCACGGGCAGGGGAGAGGCGTCGATCATGCCGGGCGTGCCGCGCCGAAGTGGTCGATCACCAGCACCTCGCTGCGGCCCGGGTAGTAACCGCTCTGCAGGCCACGCGCGACGTAGTCGATGGCCGCTTCGCAGGCGTTGGGCAACGAGAGGCCCTGGCACAGCTGCGCGGCGATCGCCGAGGCCAACGTGCAGCCGGTGCCGTGCGCATCCACCGGCAACCGGGCGTGGATGAACTCGTCGCGGGTGACGCCGTCGAAGTAGCGATCGATCACGCGGCTGCCTTCATCCAGATGGCCGCCCTTGAGCAGTACCGCGCCGGCACCCAGCTCGAGCAGCGCGTCGGCGGCATCTTCGGCGTCTTCGGCGGTGACGATGCGGCGGCCGAGCAGCAGCTCGGCTTCCGGCGTGTTGGGCGTGAGCAGCGTGGCCAGTGGAACCAGGCGCGTGCGCATGGCCTCCAGGGCGGCGTCTTCAAGCAGTTTGGCACCGCTGGTGGCGACCATCACCGGATCCAGCACGACGTGCGGCGGGCGGTGCTTTTCCAGCGCGTCGGCCACCAGGCCGATCACCTCGGCATTGGCGAGCATGCCCAGCTTCACCGCATGGATATCGAAATCGGCGAAGCAGGCGTCGATCTGCGCCTGCAGGAACTCCAGTGGCGGCACGTGCACGGCGGTGACGCCGCGGGTGTTCTGTGCGGTCAGCGCGGCAATCGCCGAAAGGCCATGTACGCGATGGGCGGCGAAGGCCTTCAGGTCGGCCTGGATGCCTGCGCCACCGCCGGAATCGGAGCCGGCGATGGTCAGGGCGGAAACGGGGCTGGAAGGCGTCATGCCTGGATTGTGCAATGTTTGCCGCCGTATTGCTGCCGTGCCGTCAGCGCGCCCGCAGCAGCGCCCACTGCCGGTACAGCACGTAGCCCAGCCCGGTGCCGCCGGTCAGCAGGGCAGGCGCCAGCAGCGCGTCGTAACCGAAGCGCAGGAACAACCCGGCGCCGATCACGCCGCCGGCCAGGAAACCGCTGACGATCAGGCCGCTCAGGGTCAGCCGCCGGATCGGCAGTGGCAGGCCGCGCAACAGGTGACCCAGGCCGATGCCCAGGTCGGTGAACATGCCGCTGAGATGGGTGGTGCGCACCACCGCACCGCTGAACGTGGTCGCCATCGCGTTCTGCAGGCCGCAGGCCATCGCCGCCGCGAGCGCGCCCCAGATCTGCTGCTGTTTGAACAAGGGGATCGCGATCAGCAGCAACAGCGATTCCAGCGCCAGCACCACGCCATAGCGGCGCCCCAGCTGCAGGCCGCTGTCCTGGATGATCACGCCGCTGAGCGTGGCACCCACGCAGAAGGCGATCAGCAGTCCCCACAGATGCCCGACCACGCGCCAGTCGCGCTGGGCCAGTGCCATGCCGAGCTGGCTGGTGGTGCCGGTCATGTGGCTGACCGCCTGGTGCTCGAAGCCGAGGAAGCCGACCACGTTGACCATTCCGGCCACGCAGGACAGCGCGATCGCGCCGATCCAGACCCAGGTGGGCAGCCGGATGCTCATCCGGCGCGTGTGGTCGGGGTCACGGCACGATCAACGGCCCGCAGGCGGGCCGTTGAACTGCACATCCGAGAAACTGCCGCTGGCCGGATCGAACACCGCGCCCCAGAACTGCGCGCCGCCATCGCAGACCCGGATCGCATCGCGCGCCGGGTCGATATCGGCATCGTCGGGCAGATGGAAGGCGTTGAGATAGATCAGCTGGCGGCCGTCCATTTCGATGCCCACGTATTGGCGATCGAAATCGGCCGCCTTGGGCACCTGCGCCTCCAGCGACGGCAACTGGGCTTCCAGCTGTTCGACCTGTTGGCGGCTGGGGGCCCAGTAGCCGGTGACGCGCCCCGGCTCGCGGCCGGGGCTGGAGCGTGAGCAGGTATCCAGAACCTGGGCGGCGACGACCGGTCGCGTCACCACCCAGGACTGGCCGGTCTTGACCGCGGTCGGGACGCTGGCGCCCGGCCGTGTATTGGCAGGCGTGCAGGCGGCCGCCAGCGCAGCAAGCGCCAGCGGCAGGACCGCACGGGACAGGAAACGGCTCACAACACCTCCGAAGCGTAATCGGCCAGGCGCGAACGCTCGCCACGGCGCAGCGTGATGTGCGCGCTGTGCGGCCAGTTCTTGAAGCGGTCCACCGCGTAGGTCAGGCCCGAGGTGGTCTCGGTCAGGTACGGGGTATCGATCTGTTCCACGTTGCCCAGGCAGACGATCTTGGTGCCGGGGCCGGCACGGGTGATCAGGGTCTTCATCTGCTTGGGAGTGAGGTTCTGCGCTTCATCCAGGATCAGATAACGCGACAGGAACGTGCGGCCACGCATGAAGTTCAGCGAGCGGATCTTGATCCGGCTGGCGATCAGGTCGTTGGTCGCCGCACGGCCCCACGCGCCGCCTTCCTGGGTATGCGTGAGCACTTCCAGGTTGTCGGTCAGCGCGCCCATCCACGGCGTCATCTTTTCTTCCTCGGTACCGGGCAGGAAGCCGATGTCCTCGCCGACGCTGACCGTGGCGCGGGTCATGATGATCTCGCGGTAGCGCTGCTGGTCCATGGTCTGGGCCAGGCCGGCGGCCAGCGCCAGCAGGGTCTTGCCGGTACCGGCGGTGCCGAGCAGGGTGACGAAATCGATCTCCGGGTCCATCAGCGCGTTGAGGGCGAAGTTCTGCTCGCGGTTGCGCGCGCTGATGCCCCACACCGCGTGGCTGCCGTGGCGGAAATCGTTGACCAGCGACAGCGTGATCTTCTCACCGTCTACCTTGGCCACGCGCAGTTCGACTTCATCGTCGCCCGGCAGGTAGGCGTACTGGTTGGGATGCCAGTTCTCGTCTTCGCTGGCGATGATTTCGTAACTGGTGCGTCCCTTGTCGCTCCAGCTGCGCAGGTTGTCGGTGTGTTTCTTCCAGAAGTCTTCCGGCAGCTCGGTGGCGCCGGTGTAGAGCAGGCTGAAATCGTCGAGCGCGCGGTCGTTTTCGTAGTCTTCGGAGACGATGCCGGCAATGGCCGCCTTGATCCGCAGGTTGATGTCCTTGGAAACGAACACCACCGGAATCTCCGGGACCTGCTCCTTCAGGGCCAGGATCGCGCCGAGGATGGCGTTGTCGGGAATGACCGCGCCGAAGCTCTTGCCGGCGTCGAAGTGGCTGGTCTGGAAGCGCAGCAGGCCCACGCTCTGCTTGCCGCGCAGCTGCAGCCCGTTCGGGCGCTGCAGTGGAATGCCGTCGGCCAGGTTCTCCAGGCCCGAAGCCTGCACCAGTTCATTGAGGAAACGGCTGACCTGGCGCGCGTTGCGGCTGGCCTCGGTGGTGCCCTTCTTGCCGTTGTCCAGCTCTTCGATCACCTGCATCGGCAGGTAGACATCATGCTCCTCGAACTTGAACAGCGCGGTCGGATCGTGCATGAGCACGTTGGTATCCAGTACGTAGATGCGCTTGCCTCGGGTCATCGTCAATTCCTGGTGGCAGAACAGGGACAAGCCATCACGACCTGCGGGGCAGGGTGATGGCCATTGGGGGTGCCGGGGTGGTCACTGGGTTTTCGCGGCCTTCAGGGCTTCAAGGACGGTGTCTGCGTGGCCGGCCACTTTGACCTTGCGCCACGCCTGCACGATACGACTGTCCGGCGAAATGAGGAAGGTGCTGCGCTCGATGCCGCGCACCTGCTTGCCGTACATGTTCTTCAGCTTGATCACGTCGAACGCGGTGCACAGTGCTTCATCGCCATCGCTGATGAGCGGGAAGGCGAAGCCCTGCTTGGCGCAGAAGTTGTCGTGGGATTTGACCGAATCGCGGGAAACGCCGAACACGCGGGCGCCGGCCTGGGTGAACTGCGGGAGCAGTGCGTTGAAATCGATGCCCTCGGTGGTGCAGCCCGGGGTGCTGTCCTTGGGGTAGAAGTACAGTACCAGCCACTGGCCGGCCAGATCGCCGAGGGTGGTGGTCTCGCCGCCGGACAACGCCAGCGGCAGTGCGAGGGTGGTGCTGTCCAGGGTGTCGCCGTCGTTCATGGGTTCCTTTCCGGATCCTGGGGTAGATCTACTACAACTGCATGAAACCCCGCGCGCCCGTGACGAGCGCGCGAAACATCAGAACTTCATCGGGTCCATGATCGCATCGAGGTTGAGGTGATCGCAGAACTCGAGGAAATCATCGCGCAGCGCAGCGATGTGCATGTTGGCCGGCACACCGATCGTGACCTGCGCGGAGAACATTTCCGCACCGGTCTGCATCGCGCGGTAACGCGTGCTCTGCAGGTTTTCGATGGTGATGCCCTGGCGGTCGAAGAAATCGGCCAGCTGGAACAGGATCCCCGGCTTGTCGGCGGCGATCACTTCCACGATGTAGGGCAGCAGGTTGGACTGGGCCTGCTTGGCACCGGTGCGGTACCAGACCAGCTTCAGGCCTTCCTCACGCTCCAGCCGGGTCAGCATCGCCTCCAGCTTGGCCACCGAGTCCCACGAGCCGGTGGCCAGGGCGGTGACGGAGACGTCGCGGCCGACCGTGGCCAGGCGGGCATCGACCAGATTGCAGCCACTGTCGGCGATACGCCGGGTCACAGGCAGCAGGGGGGACTCCGGATGCGTCGTATAGGCGTTGATCAGGAGGTGGTTTTCGGTCGGCGCAGGCCGCGGCGTGGTGTCGGTCAAGATGGTTCCGGGTGATGCAAGGTGAGTCTGAACGGCCGGACGAGGGCACGTTCGCCGGAGTCCAGCATACTTGCCCGCGCTTTCGACCCGCAAGTAACATGCAACGTACATCTGGCCGGCGTTTACGCAGGCACGGTGCCCCCTTTCTTCCGAGCACGATGTCCTTGTCCCTTTCCGGTCTCATCACCGCGCTGGCGACGCCCTTCCAGGCGAACGGCGCATTGGATCCCGACGGTTGGCAGCGCTTGCTGCATCTGCAACTGGAGGGTGGTGTTCACGGGGTGGTGGTGGCCGGTTCGACCGGTGAAGCCGCGGCCCTGTCCGACGACGAATACGACCAGTTGCTGCGCAGTGCGGTCAAAACCGTCGCCGGGCGCATCCCGGTACTGGCCGGCACCGGCCTGTCCGGGACGGCCAAAACGATCGAGCAGACCCGCCGGGCGGCCGCCAATGGCGCCACGCACGCGCTGGTGGTGACCCCGCCGTACGTGCGCCCCACCCAGGAAGGCCTGATCGCGCATTACCGCGCGGTGGCCGACCAGGGCGGCCTGCCGGTCATCCTGTACAACGTGCCCGGCCGCACCGGCTGCGACATGCTGCCCGCGACCGTGGCCGAGCTGGCCAGCCACCCGAACATCGTCGGCATCAAGGAAGCGGTGGGCGATATCGGCCGCGTGCATGCCCTGCTGGCCCTGCGTTCGCCGGATTTCGCCATCCTCAGTGGTGACGACGGCACGGCCGCGCGCTCGATCCTGTCCGGCGTGGACGGCCTGATCTCGGTCGGTTCCAACGCCTTGCCGGGTGCCTACCGGCGGATGTGCGACCTGGCAGCGGCCGGTGAGCGCGAGGCGACCGAGTCGTGGGATGCCCGTCTGGAGCCCTTCCATGAATTCTGCGGCGTGGAGTCCAACCCGATCCCGGTGAAGGACCTGCTGCGCCGGATCGGCATTGGTGACGGCCTGCGCCTGCCGCTGCTGCCCCTGTCCGCGGCCCACCACGCCGCTGCCGAACACCTGGCCACCGATATCGGTGCGCTGGAAGCACTATCCAACCACTGACCACAGTGGTCACCCAGGAGATTCCCATGCGTCAATCCGTTTCCGCCATCCGCGTGCTGTCCTTCGCGATCCTGGCTACCGCCACCCTCGTCGGCACCACCGGTTGCTTCAAGCGCGGTGCCAAGGGCGACTACGCCCTGGCCCCGGAAGTGCGTCCGCTGGAAGTGCCGCCGGATCTGAACGTCCCGGCCGGCCAGGCCGCCGCCACCGCCGCCACCAGCTCCACGCTGGCCTCGCAGTCTGCGCGTCCGGCGCCGTCCTCGACCCAGGCACCGGCCAACAATGCCGGGTTCACTGTGCCGGGCACCAAGGAAGAGGTGTTCGCCAAGGTCGGCACCGCGCTGGAGTCCGTTGAAGGCGTGAAGATCGCCAGCAAGGCACAGTTGCTGGGTTCCTATGACGTGGCCTTCGAAGGCAGCGACTTCCTGGTCCGCGTGGTGGCCGTCGATGCCGGCGCCTATGTGTCGGCCGTGGATCCGCGTGGCCTGCCGGCGACCGCCGCCGCGCCGACCAAGCTGCTGGGTGAGCTGAAGGCGAAGCTGGCTCCGTAAAAGCGCCAGCGGCCGGCCCGGCCGCTGGCCGGGGCAGGCACGCATCGCGTGCCGTCCGGGCCGGGCCTGGATGGCAGCAGAGCGAGGAGCAGCCGGCCAGCGGCCGGCACTACCGAAGCTGCGGGTCAGAGAAACGAAAAGGGCGCCCTCGGCGCCCTTTTTGTTGCCGCCAGCGCCGGAAGGCTCAGCGTTCCAGCAGCTTCAGCTTGTCCGGCTTGCCGTCCCATTCGCCGGCGTCGGCAGGCGGGTCCTTGCGCACGGTCAGCACCGGCCAGGCCTGGGCCAGTTCGGCGTTCAGGGCGACGAACACTTCCTGCCCGGCGGGCACGTCGTCTTCAGGGAAGATCGCGTTGACCGGGCACTCCGGTTCGCACAGGGTGCAGTCGATGCACTCATCCGGGTCGATCACCAGGAAGTTGGGGCCTTCGTGGAAGCAATCCACGGGGCACACTTCCACGCAATCGGTGTGTTTGCACTTGATGCAGTTTTCAGTGACGACGAAAGGCATGGGGAAATCCGGCGTTAAGCCGACCAATTCTAGAACAGGTTGTGCCTGAATGCTGGGGCCGTGCGCTCAGCCGAGCAGGGCGCGCTGCCGCGCAAGACGGTACAGGCCCCGCGCCGCAAGGCTTTCAGGCGCATCGACGGGGGTCCTGTCGAGCACCTTCAGCGCGTGGGCATAGCGCGTGGTCAGCGTGGTACTGCCCACCAGGTGCACCTCGGCCCCGGGCGCGGCCAGGTCGCGGATTTCATGACCGAGCAACAGGCCGGAGAGATAGGAGGGGGCGGCCGAAGGCGCGAGTCGCTCGAACAGGCCCAACGCACGCACGCCGAACAGGTGGTGCAGCAGGCCACCGGCATCGCCGCTGCGCTGCACGCCTTGGGCGAAGGCGATGGCATCGAAACCATCGCCGTCGTCCATCAGGCGGCCGAGCAGGCTGTGCTGGCGCAGCAGCGCGAACACCTCGCCGGTCATGGCGGTCGCAAAACCGGTGATCGCCCCATCGTGCAGCGTTGCCCACTTGCTGTGCGTACCAGGCAGGCAGACATGGGCGTGGCCTGCGCGGGTGTCCAGGCCGAACAATTGGGTTTCTTCGCCGCGCATCACATCCGGCGTCCCGCCCGCGCCCTGGACGGCCACGCCAGGCACGAACCAGAGATCACGGCCAGGCAGCCGTGCATCGTGGTGCAACTGCAGCGCTGCGGCGAGATCGGCCAGCCCGGCCGGGCAGGGCAGGTAGGCCTGCTCGATCCAGCCATTGCGGCTGCCGATCATCCCGCTGAGCAGGATCGTGCTGTCCGGCCAGCCATCGACCAGCCCGGCCAGCACGTCGGCGTAGTTGCCATCGCAGTGCAGTATTCCGCGCGCACTGGCGCGCTGCTCAAGGGTGGCGCCGTGCTGGTCCAGCCGGTAGCCGCGCAGGCTGCTGCTGCCCCAGTCAACGGCGATCATCCGCGGATCCGGCTCTCGGGCAGGCCAGGCTGCGCCTGGCGCGCGGCGAACAGGCTGCCGGCGTGCGTGCTTGCGGCCAATTCCTCCGGCGTGTGGTCCAGCCGCGAGCTGATCACGTACAAGGTACGCAGGTCATTGCCGCCGAAAGCCACGCAGGTGGGGTGTTTGACCGGCACCGGCTGGACCTGCAGCAGGGTGCCATCGGGTGCATAGCAGCTGACCTGGCGCGCGCGCCATTGCGCGTTCCAGACCCGTCCGGCCGCATCGACGGCCGAGCCATCCGGTTCGGCCGCCGTATCGGCCAGGGCGGTGAATTCGCGCACGTTGCGGGTGCTGGCCTGCTCGGGGTCGTAATCGCAGGCCATGATCCGCGGCGATACCGAGTCGCACCAGTACATCGTGCGGCCATCCAGGCTGAAGCTGATCGCGTTGGAAATCACGATGCCCGGCAGCGGCAGCTCGCGCAGGCCGTGGCGGGTGGAGTACTGGTAGAAGCGGCCATCGGCAGCGCGCTCGGGGTGCTCGTTCATGGTGCCGAACACGAAATTGCCGTGACGATCGGCGCGGCCATCATTGCTGCGGGTATAGGGCTTGTAGGGCTCCACATCGGCAAGCCACTGCAGGGGCAGGGTGTCGTCGGTGGCGCTGGCAAGATCTGCGCGGTGCAGCGAGCTGACCAACGCCACCAGCAAGGTGCCGTCGTCGAACAGGCCGATGCAGCCGGGGCGGTCAGGCAGCACCCAGTAGCGGCGGGTGCCGCGCGCGGGGTGGTGCTCCCACAGCCGGCGCTCGGCGATGTCGATCCACAACACGCTCTGCCGCTGTTCGCACCAGAGCACGCCTTCGCCATGGGTGCAGCGGCTGTCCACCACCAGCGTGGCCGGGGCCAGCTCAACGCTCATCGCCACTCACCATTCGGCAACGGAGCCGTCGCTGTGGCGCCAGATCGGGTTGCGCCAGTCAGGCGGGTTTTCATGGGCATGGCGCAGGCGCTCCTCATCGATTTCCACACCCAGCCCGGGTTTGGGCAGGGCGGCGATGCTGCCATGGTCGCAGTGGAAGTCGTCCTTGTTCAACACGTAATCGAGCAGATCGGCGCCCTGGTTGTAGTGGATGCCGATGCTCTGTTCCTGCAGCACCGCGTTGTGCGAGACGAAATCCAACTGCAGGCAGGCCGCGAGCGCGACCGGGCCCAGCGGGCAGTGCGGCGCGAGCGCGACATCGTAGGCTTCGGCCATCGCCGCGATCTTCAGACACTCGGTGAGGCCACCGGCATGCGAGAGATCCGGTTGCAGCAAGGACAGACCGCCGTTGGCGAGGACCTGCTTGAATTCGAAGCGCGAGTACATGCGCTCACCGGCCGCCAGTGGAATCGAGGTGGCCGCGGCCAGGCGCGGGTAGTACTCGGCCTGCTCCGGAAGGACCGGCTCTTCAACGAACAGTGGCCGGTATGGCTCCAGTTCCTTGAGCAGGACCCGGGCCATCGGTGCGCCCACCCGGCCATGGAAATCCACGCCGAAATCGATGCTGTCGCCGAATGCATCGCGCAGCGCGGCGACCTTGGCGATGGCGGCATCCACGCGGCGGGGGCTGTCCAGCAGCTGCATCTCTTCAGTGCCGTTGAACTTGAACGTATCAAAGCCGAGCGCGCGGTACCGATGTACCTGCTCGACCAGATCGGCCGGCCGGTCGCCGCCCACCCAGCGGTAGGTCTTCATGCGATCGCGCACCAGGCCCCCCAGCAACTGGTAGACCGGCACGCCGAGCGCCTTGCCCTTGATGTCCCACAGCGCCTGGTCGATGCCGGCGATGGCGCTCATCAGGATCGCGCCGCCGCGGTAGAAGCCGCCGCGGTACATCGTCTGCCACAGGTCGTTGATCCGGGCCGGGTCCTTGCCGATCAGATACGCCGACAGCTCATGCACGGCGGCGTCCACCGTGCGTGCGCGGCCTTCGATCACCGGTTCGCCCCAGCCGACGATGCCCTCGTCGGTCTCGATCTTCAGGAACAGCCAACGCGGTGCGGCGTGATAGGTAACCAGTCGGGTGATCTTCATCCGTGCGTAGTCCGGTAGGCCTGGAGGAACGCCTGGGCCTGCTCGCGGGTACGCTGCAGCGGCTGGGCGGGTTGATAGAGATCGCCCCCGATCCCGGCACCGACCGCACCGGCGGCGAGGTAGCTGGCGAGGGAGTCCGGGGTCACGCCGCCGACCACGTACAACGGCAGCTCGCGCGGCAATACCGAGCGCAGGGCGCGCACGTGGCCCGGGCCATAGGTGGCCGCCGGGAACAGCTTGAGCATCTGCGCACCGGCATCGATCGCATCGAATGCCTCGCTGGCGGTGGCGAACCCGGCCATCACCTGCAGGCCCCGATCCACCGCGTGGCGGATCAGCGCCGGCCGCGTGTTGGGGGTGACGATGAAGCGTGCTCCGATCTCCACCAATGCGTCCACCTGCTGTTCGCGCAGCACGGTGCCGCCCCCGATCCAGGCCTGTGCACCGAACGCGCGCTGCGCGCCGGCGATGCTGTCTTCCCAGCGTGGCGAGTTCAGCGGGACTTCGATCGCATCGAAGCCGGCATCCACCAGTGCGCCGACGTGAGCGAGGGTGTCTTCGGGGGTGATGCCGCGCAGGATCGCGACAAGCGGCAGATGGAAGGTCGGTGCGGTCATGATTACTCGTGGTAAAGCTGGGAACGGCCACCGTCGATCAGGATGTCGGTGGCATTGATGAAGCGGGCTTCGTCACTGGCCAGGAACAGCGCGGTATGCGCCACCTCGCCGGGCTCGCCGATGCGCTTGCAGGGCAGCAGCTGCTCCTGTGCGTGGCGCGTGGCCGCCGGGTCGGCGCTGTTGGCGAACCAGGCTTCGATCCGCGGCACCAGGATCAGCCCCGGCGAAATCGAGTTCACCCGGATGCCCTGCGCCGCATACTCGATGCCCAGCGCTTTGCTCAGCCCGATCAGCCCATGCTTGGCGACCGGGTAGGGGAAGGCGTGCGGGATGATGCGGTGGCCATGCACCGAGGCGATGTTGACGATGGAACCGGCCTGCTGCGCCAGCATCGCCGGCAGCACTGCGCGGCACACGTTCCAGGCGCCTTTGAGGTTGAGGTCCAGGCAGCGTTCCCACTGTGCGTCTTCCAGCTGCAGTGGGTCGGCGAAGACATCGGCCCCGGCATTGTTGACCAGCACGTCCACGCGGCCATGCTCGGCGCGGATGGCCTCTACCAGGGCACGCACGGCGGCGGCATCGGTGATGTCGGCCAGGCGATGGTCGATCCGGGCATCCACGGCATGCGGTGGATTGAGATCCAGTCCGATCACCCGGGCGCCGTGCTCGGCGAACAGCGCGGCGGTGGCCGCACCGATGCCGCTGGCCGCGCCGGTCACCAGCGCGATCTTGTCCTGCAGTCGTTTACTCATCGAACAGTGTGTCCAGGGGAGCCAACGGCAGACGGTACGACAAAGCGGGGACGGACAAAGCAGGCTCCAGGAATCGGCGGGCGCGGGGGGGCGCTGGCGGGCTGGCAGCCGGGGGCGGCGCAACCATACGATCAGGGTTGCGTGCGAAGGTATTCTTATCAAATGAAATTTTTCGGGATATCTATTCCACCGTCGAATACCGTGATTCAATGCGGCGATCAACGCAGAACGGATGTGTGATGACGACCGCGCCTGGCCCCTGGACAAATGCCTCCCGGCTCAAGACCCGGCATTTGATGTTGTTGCTGCACCTGCATGAACATGGTTCGGTCCTGCGCGCGGCCGAGGCCGCCGCCATGACCCAGCCGGCCGCGTCCAAGCTGCTGGCGGAGATGGAAGACATGCTCGGGGTGAAACTGTTCGAGCGCCATGCCCGCGGCGTGGAGCCGACCTGGTACGGCCACGTGCTGATCCGGCGCGCACGCTCGGCAATGTCCGAGATCGGGCGGGCCACGGAGGAGATCGCCGCGCTGCGCAGCGGGCATCGGGGCCAGGTGTCGATCGGCACCGTCGTCAACCCGGGCACCAACCTGGTGCCACAGGCGATCGCCGAGGTGAAGCGCGAGTTCCCGGACATCCTGATCCGGGTCGAGATGGACTACAGCCGGCCCCTGGTGGCCCGTCTGCTGGACGGCCAGCTGGACCTGGTGATCGGCCGGATCCTCGGGCCGGAGGGTGCGGCGGACCTGGCCTTCGAAGCGCTGGCCGATGAACCGCATTCGGTGATCGCCCGTGCCGGCCATCCGCTGGCCAACCGCGATGATCTGCACCATGCCGATCTGGCCCGGCATGGCTGGATCCTGCCCCCGGCCGACAGCGTGCTGCGCGCGCGGCTGGACGCGCTGTTCCTGGAACAGGGCCTGCCGATCCCGCAGAACATCATCGAGACCAGTTCATTGCCGGTGATGACCAGCCTGCTGCGCGGCAGCGATCTGCTCGCCGCGCTGCCGGTGGAATCGGTGGCGCCCTACATCCAGGCCAAGCTGCTGACCGTGCTGCCGATCGATGTGGGCGTCCGCATGGAATCGTTCGGGATCATCTACCGGCGCGGCCACGTGCTGCCGCCCGCCGCCGAACGCATGCTGTTGGCCCTGCGTACCACCGCGCGCTGGCTGTATCCGGGGCTCCGCGGGAGCGGCTGACACGGGCCGGGCCCCTGCTGGTATAGGCACCGTGAATGGTATTCTCCGAAGGAATACATCCGGCCCAATATTTTATTGGCATGGAATGGCTCCCGCTGCCTAAGCTGCCCGCCAGCTACCACCCCTCACGAGGGTGGCCGCGATGATCCCCGGGTCGGTTCCACCGGTGTCGGGGTCACCTTAAAACCTGATTGTTACAGGCAGCGCCGCCTTCGCAGCGCTGTCCACCGTCAGCACATGTGTCCTGGGAGGGAAACATCATGTCAGTACGTTGTTGCCGTGGGGCGACAGGCGCATCCGTGCCTGCACGCACCCCCACCGCTGTGCGCCGCCGCGCGCTGGCGGTCTGCGTTTCGATGCTGGTTGCCGGCCAGGCCATGGCGCAACAGAGTGATATCCAGGACACCACCGCGGCGACCCAGCTGGACACCGTCCAGGTGACCGGCACCCGCAGCAGCGTGACCCGTGCCCAGCAGATCAAACAGAATGCCGAGCAGATCGTGGATTCGATCGTGGCCGAGGACATCGGCAAGCTGCCCGACAACAATGTCGCCGAGGCACTGCAGCGCATCTCCGGTATCCAGATCACCCGCAACTACGGCGAGGGCAGCACGATCGCCATCCGTGGCCTGACCCAGGTGCGCACCGAGCTCAACGGGCGTGACATCTTCACCGCCAATGACGGTCGCGGCCTGAGCTTCGAGGATGTGTCGGCCGAGCTGCTCGGTGGCGTCAATGTCTACAAGAATCCGTCGGCGGAAATGATCGAAGGTGGCCTCGGTGGCACCGTCGACCTGCGTACGCGGCTGCCCTTCGATTACGAGGGCCGCAAAATCGCCGGCAGCCTGCAGTACAACCATTACGATCTGGCCGATGACAGCAAGCCCGCGTTCTCGGGCATGTTCAGCGACCGCTGGCAGACCGGCATCGGCGAAGTCGGCCTGCTGGTGAACTACTCGCAGCAGACCAGCCCGTTCCGCCAGGACACGATCTCGCTGGAGCCCTGGTATTCGCAGACGGACCTGCCCGGCTTCGAAGGGACCGAGGTATTCGTCCCGCATGGAGCCGGCGTCAACACCACCGTGGGTGAGCGCAAGCGCCGCACCGGCGCGGTGGCGCTGCAATGGCGTCCGCGCGATGACATCGAGGTGCAGGCGCAGGTGCTGCGCTCGGACTACGATTTCCGCTGGCAGGACTATTCCTTCTTCGCCTACAGCGGCGGCGATGCCATGCAGGGCGCGCGCGATATCGTGGTCAACGACCGCAACGAACTGGTCAGTGGCGTATTCCAGAATACCCCGGCCGATTCCAACACCAGCCTGACCCAGCGCAAGTCGATCACCACCGACTACTCGCTCGGCGCGAAGTGGACGGTGAGCCCGAGCCTGACCCTGAGCACCGATGTCCAGTACGTCGATGCCACCACCAAGGGGACGCGCTACATCGTGGGCACCGGCATGAACGCCACGCCGTTCTACACGATCGACCTCAGTGGCGACCTGCCGTACCTGGCGGTGACCGATGCAGTGGGCAACCAGGGATACCTCACCGATCCGGCCAACTACGTCGGCTGGAAGTTCCACCTGGACAACAAGGACGACAACAAGGGCACCGAGTTCGCGTGGCGCTCGGACATGGACCTGGCGTTCGAGGACGGCTTCGCCCGCAGCTTCAAGGCCGGCGTGCGCTACACCGACCGCAAGGCCGAGAACCAGGGCAATGTCTGGCGCTTCATGTGGCTGGGCGCGCCGTTCGCCGATTTCCCGAACGTGGGCCTGGTGCCGAACCCGATCACCGACTTCTTCCGCGGCAAAAGCTACACCTTCGGGCCGACCCTGAGTGCCTCCGATGCCGCGGTGGAGAATTACGAGCAGACCCTGGCCGCGTTCGGTGCCGATCCGCTGGAATTCTCACCGAACAACATCAACAACCAGCGCGAAAAGACCTACGCCGCGTACGGCGTCCTTCGCTTCGGTGCGGATGACTGGGGCGTCCCGTTCGATGGCAACATCGGGGTGCGCGTGGTGCGGACCGAGGTGACCTCCGACGGCGTGCGTACCGGGACCGACAGCGAAGGCGGTGGCCTGCTGCCGGTCAATGTCGAGCAGTCCTACACCGATGTGCTGCCCAGCCTCAACCTGCGCTGGATGTTCACCGACCAGCTGCAGCTGCGCTTTGCCGCCTCCAAGGGCATTTCGCGCCCGGGCTTCGACAAGCTCAACCCGAACCTGAGCCTGAGCGCGGCCGATGCCGGGGGGGGCGTGACCCGGCGCACCGGTTCGGCCGGCAATCCCAACCTCAAGCCGATGGAGGCCACCCAGTTCGATACGTCGCTGGAGTGGTACTTCGGCCAAGGCTCGATGATGTACGGCACCGCCTTCTACAAGAAGGTCGATGGGTTCATCGCCAACGCGGTGTTCAACGAGGTCTACGCCGGCGAGAACTGGGAGATCACCCGCCCGGTGAATGGCGATGACGGCAAGATCAAGGGCGTGGAGGTGGGCTACACCCAGTTCTTCGACTTCCTGCCGGGCTGGATGAGCCATTTCGGCCTGCAGACCAACTACACCTATGTCGACTCCAAGGCGCCCAGCCCGAATGCCACCGATACCAATGGCAGCCAGTTGGTGGTGCCGCTGGAGGGGCTCTCCAAGAACAGCTACAACGTCATCCTCAGCTATGAAGTCCCGCGTTTCCAGGCGCGCGTGGCCTACAACTGGCGCAGCGACTGGCTGATCACCACGGCCGGCAACGGCACCGGCAACCTGCCTGTCTACAACAAGGGCTTTGGCCAGCTGGACGCCTCGCTGCGGTTCAACATCAACGAGGTGTGGTCGGTGTCGCTGGACGGCATGAACCTGCTCGATACCCGCAACGAAAGCTACCTGGGCTACACCACGCGCTACCGCGACTTCGTGATCAACGATCGTCGCTACGGCATCACCCTGCGCGCCAGCCTGTAACGCGTGACCGTCTGCGGGCCTTCCTGCTTCGTGGCACCTCCCCAGCACGAAGCAGGGAGGACCGCAGCTTCTGTTCCAGGCGTGTGGCCATTGGGCCGCATGCCGCTCCACCGGGAGGCCCGTGCATGACCCCCGCCGATTGGCTGATCTGGACCGTGCGCGCATCGGTCCGCCCGCGTCACTGCCGGGCAGGGTGGCTGGTGCTGCTGCTGGCCGTGTTTCCGGTTCTCGCCACCGCGGCGCCCTACCAGTGGCGCAACGTGGCCATCGGTGGCGGTGGCTTCGTGACCGGGCTCGTCTTCCATCCGGCCGAACCGGACCTGCTGTACGCGCGCACCGATGTCGGCGGTGCCTACCGTTGGGATCAGGCCAGCGGCCGCTGGAGCGCGTTGACCGACGGGCTCGGTCGTGACGATGCCAATCTCACCGGTATCGAAAGCCTGGCCGTGGACCCGCGCGACCCGCAGCGTGTCTATCTGGCCGCAGGCACCTATACCAACCCCCGCGTGGGCAATGGCGCGATCCTGCGTTCGTCCGATCGGGGGGCCACGTTCGCGCGCACCGATCTTCCCTTCAAACTCGGTGGCAACGAGCTTTCGCGCGGCAATGGCGAGCGACTGGCCGTAGACCCCCATCAAGGCGGCATTCTCCTGCTCGGCTCACGCAGCAATGGCCTGTGGCGCAGTGACGACCATGGTGCGCACTGGCAGGAAGTGACGACCTTCCCGGCGATCGCGCGCAGCGCGCAGGCCAGCGCGCCGGCCTGGAACGGCACGCAGCAGATCGGCATCGTGTTCGTGCAGTTCGATGCGCGCAGTGGCCGCGCTGGCAGCCCTACACCGGTGATCTACGCTGGCGTATCGACGACGACGGGCCCGGCGATTTTCCGCTCCACGGATGGTGGGCGCGCCTGGCAGCCACTGCCCGGGCAACCGACCGGTCTGCGTCCCACCCGCATGGCGCAGGGCAGCGACGGTCGCCTCTACATCGCCTATGCGGATCTGCCCGGCCCGGACCGCATGGGCAACGGGGCGCTGTGGCGTTTCGACATCAAGCAGGCTCGGTGGCAGGACATCAGCCCGGTGCCGCAATCCAGCGACACCCAGGGCGATGGCTTCGGCTGGGGCGCGGTCGCGGTGGAGGCCGGCAACCCGGACGTGGTGATGGCCAGCACCTTCAACCGTTTCGGACCGCACGACGATATCTTCCGTAGTACCGATGGCGGTCGCAGCTGGACACCGGTCATCGCGGGCGCGAGGTTCGACCACGGCAACGCGCCATGGACCGCACACGCCTCGCCGCACTGGATGGCCGACGTGCAGATCGATCCGTTCGATCCGCGCCGGGTGCTGTTCGTCACCGGCTACGGCCTGTGGGCGAGCCGCGATGTCCGCGCGGCCGATCACGGCCAGCCCGTGCAGTGGTGGTTCCAGAATGATGGGTTGGAAGAAACGGTCCCGCTGGACCTGGTCAGCCCGGGGCAGGGCGCGCACCTGCTGAGCGCGCTGGGCGACATCGATGGCTTCCGCCACGATGACCTGACCGTGTCGCCATTGCAGTACGCCGGTCCGCGCCTGACCAACAGCGAGAGCATCGACGCTGCCGCGCAGTCACCTTCCCACGTGGTGCGCAGCGGCACCGTGCGCCATCGCCTGCATGACGAGGTCCGTGCGGCCTGGTCGAACGATGGTGGGCGTACGTGGCAGGCGTTCGTCAGCGAACCGCCGGACGGCGAGGGCGCGGGCCGCATCCGCATCGGCAGCGATGGCGGCCGGGTGCTGTGGCACACGTTGCGCGGCAGCCATTGGTACACCGATGACCACGGCCGGCATTGGCAGGCCGTGCGCGGCCTGCCCAACACTGCCGTGGTGGTCGCGGACACCCGCTCGCCTGCGCACTGGTATGGGTACGACGCCGCCAGCGGCGCGTTGCTGCGCAGCGACGATGGTGGCGCCTCGTTCGTCGCCGACCGCGTACGCCTGGCGCCGGCCCCGGTGCTGACGGCCGAGCTGCGCGCGGATCCACAGCAAGGTGGGCTGGTGTATGTCGGTGCCGGTCCGCAGGGGCTGCTACGCTGGCGCGCTGGTGATCTGCAGCGCGTGGCGGGGGTGGATGCGGTTCACAGCCTCGGCGTCGGCAAGGGTGCCCCGGGTCGTGACGTTGCCAGCCTGTTCGTTGCGGGCACCGTCGAGGGCGTCCATGGGCTCTTCCGTTCCGATGACGGCGGTGCCCGGTGGCTGCGCATCGATGACGCCGCGCACCAGTTCGGGCAGATTCAACGCGTCACCGGGGATCCGCGCCTGCATGGGCGCGTCTACTTCGCCACCGGTGGGCGCGGCATCGTCTATGGAGATCCACAATGAAACGAGCGTGTGCGCTGGCGGTATCGCTGTGGATGGTCACCGCCGCCGTGCAGGCCGAGCCGGTCCTGCCGCGGATGTTCGCCGACGGCATGGTGCTGCAGCGTGACCAGCCGCTGCCGGTGTGGGGTACGGCCACGCCCGGCGCACGCCTGCAGGTCGGCATCGACGGCGAACGTGCCAGTACCACGGTCGGTACGGACGGTAGCTGGAAGGTCGTGCTGCCGCCGCACGCGGCCGGTGGCCCATTCCAGCTGGAGATCACGGGCGACGGGCGCGCGCTGCAGGTGCGCGATGTCCTGTTCGGCGATGTCTGGCTGGCCAGCGGTCAGTCCAACATGGAATGGCCGCTGCACGATACGCAGGACGCGGCGGCGGCCGTCGCCGCTGCGAGCGACGCGCAGCTGCGTCATTTCAAGATTCCCAAATCCTGGTCCGGGCAGCCGGAAACCACACTGGCCGGTGGCCGCTGGCTGCCGGCGTCCCCCGCCAACGCGGGGAGCTTCTCCGCGGTCGCGTACTACTTCGCGCGCGAGCTGCGGCAGCACGCCGGGGTGCCGATCGGCATCATCGACAGCACCTGGGGCGGCAGCACCATCGAAGCCTGGATGCCCGCCGCGCTGCAGGACATTGATGCAGGCGCGCTGGCCACGCGCATGCAGGCGCAACGCGAGACGGATGCACGCACCCTGGCCAAGGTGCGCCAACGCCTTGCGCAGTGGCACACCTTTGACGAGCAGCCGCAGTGGGCCGCAGCCCGGTTCGACGACCGCGACTGGGAAGCCGCCACGCTCCCGGGACTATGGGAAACCGGCGGCTATGCCGGCATGGACGGGATCGGCTGGTACCGTGCCGAGTTCACCCTGAGCGCGGCGCAGGCTGCGCAGGCCGGCACCCTTGGAGTCGGGCGGATCGATGATTCGGACCGCACCTTCGTCAATGGCGTGCAGGTCGGCGCGACGACGATGGCCTGGAACACACCGCGTGTGTATCCGCTGCCCGCCGGCCAACTGCAGGCCGGCCGCAACGTGGTTGCGGTGCGGGTCGAGGACCTGGGCGGTGGCGGTGGTATCCACGGTGAGCCGTCCGAACTGTTCGTGCGCCTGGCCGATGGCAGCCAGGTGCCGCTGCAAGGCTGGCGTTTCCGTCCCGGCAAGGTGACGGTCGCCCTGGACGATGACAAGAACCAGACCCCGACGCTACTGTACAACCGCATGATCCACCCGTTGCCGCCATTCCCGATCAAGGGGGTGATCTGGTACCAGGGCGAGAGCAATGCCACCGATGCCGGAGCGCTGGCCTATCGGGATCAGTTCAAGGCCTTGATCCAGCAGTGGCGGCAGGACTGGAACGCACCGGCGCTGCCGTTTGTCTGGGTGCAGCTGGCCAGCTTCGGCGCGGGCGCCGATCACGGTGAGCAGAGCCCGTGGGCGTTGCTGCGCGAGTCGCAGTCGGCGGCGCTGTCGCTGCCGCATACCGCGCAGGTGGTGAGCATCGACCTGGGCAATGCGACGGATATCCATCCGCGCAACAAGCGCGATGTCGGCGCACGCCTGGCGCTGGCCGCCCGGCACGCGGCGTATGGCGAAACGCTGACGTACAGCGGTCCGGTGCAGCGCGACGTCCGCTTCGATCGCGGCCAGGCCGTCATCACCTTCGATCCGATGGGCAGTGTGCTGGCGGTGCGCGGCGGTGGGATGCAGGTACAGGGCTTCACTGTGGCCGGTGCCGACCGCCGGTTCCACGCTGCACAGGCGCGAATCGATGGTGATCGCGTGATTGTCCACAGCGAGGCGGTCGCCACGCCGGTGGCAGTGCGCTATGCCTGGCGGGAGAACCCCGCCGACGCCAACCTGATCAATTCGCAACAGCTGCCGGCGTCGCCGTTCCGCAGCGATACCTGGTGACCACAAGGACCCCGTGCATGTCTCCGACCACATACCCGCTTCCGCTGTTCCCGCGCCGCCTGCTGCTGCCGGCTGCCTTGCTCTGCGTGCTTGCGGCCTGTGAGCAGGCACCGACGCCGACACCGGCCGATGGCGCCACGGCTGCACAGCCTTCCGCGACAGGCAAACCGGCGACGAACGATGACGCCAGGCAGGCGCCGATCCCGCAGTTCACCAGCAAGGATGGCAGGCACGCGCTGCTGGTGGATGGCGAGCCCTTCCTGGTGCTGGGCGCGCAGGTCAACAACTCCAGCAACTACGCGGCGGCGCTGGAGGCAGTGTGGCCGGCGGTGAAGATCATCGGGGCCAACACGGTGCAGGTGCCGATCGCCTGGGAACAGATCGAGCCGGAGGAGGGCAAGTTCGATTTCACCTTCGTCGATACGCTGCTGCAGCAGGCGCGTGAACACGACGTGCGCTTGGTGCTGCTGTGGTTTGCCACCTGGAAGAACAACGGCCCGGCGTACGCGCCGCGCTGGGTGAAGACCGATAACACCCGCTTCCCCCGCGTGATCACCCGCGACGGGCGCAGCATCGGTTCGCTGTCGCCGCACGCCCCGGCCACGCTGGAGGCGGATCGCAGGGCCTTCGTTGCCTTCATGCAGCATCTCAAGGCGGCCGATCCACAGCGCACGGTGATCATGGTGCAGCCGGAGAACGAGCCGGGCACCTATGGCAGCGTCCGCGATTTCTCGCCGATGGCGCAGCAACTGTTCGACGGCCCGGTGCCGGCCGAGCTGCTGCGCAAGCTCGGCAAACCGGCCGGTACCTGGGCCCAGGTATTCGGCGCGGACGCCGACGAATTCTTCCATGCCTGGTCGATCGGGCGCTTCATCGACCAGGTCACCGAAGCGGGCAAGGCGGTGTATCCGTTGCCGATGTACGTCAACGGCGCATTGCGCGGGCCGTTCAACCCCGGCCAGCCGGGCCAGTACGCCAGCGGCGGCCCGACCGACAACGTGCTCGATGTGTGGAAGGCCGCCGGGCCCCATATCGATTTCCTGGCCCCGGACATCTACATGCCCGAGTACCGCATGTACACCACGGTGCTGGAGCGCTATGCGCGGCCCGACAATGCGCTGTTCGTCGCCGAGACCGGCAACGCGCCACCGTATGCACGCTACCTGTTCCCGACGCTGGGCCATGACGGCATCGGCTGGTCCACGTTCGGCATCGATTTCAGCCACTACAGCAACTATCCGCTGGGCGCGAAGACGGTGGACGAGGCAACACTGGCGCCGTTCGCCACGGGCTTCCAGCTGGTCAGCCTGGGCATGCGCCAGTTCGCTAAGGCCTCGGCCGAAGGCAAGCTGCATGGCGTGGCCGAAGAAGCCGGCCAGGCGGTGCAGGACCTACCGCTCAATGCGCGCTGGCGCGCCACCGTCACCTATGGCGTGCCGCAGTTCTGGTTCCAGGGCCAGCCGCCGGGCAATCCCGAGCCGATCGGCAGTGCGCTGATCGCCGAACTCGGCCCGGACGAATTCCTGATCACCGCCCAGCACGCGCGGGTCACCCTGCACCCGGCCGGAGAGGCCACCGCGAACATGGTGCTCGATCGTGTCGAGGAGGGGTTCTACAAGGATGGCCAGTGGCAGTTCCAGCGCAACTGGAACGGCGACCAGACCGATTACGGCTTGAACTTCACCACTGCGCCGCAGCTGCTCAAGGTCACGCTGGCGACGTATTGAACCGGGGGTGCCCGCACCCGCGCAACGAATGAGAAGGGAGCACTGAATGCGTTACATGAGCGTACTGAGCGTGCCGCTGCTGGCACTGCTGGCGTCACCGGCGATGGCCCAGAGCCATCGCGTGCTGGACAACGGTGTGGTGGTGGTGCCGGCCCAGGCCGGCGCGGCCCAGGTCCGACTGGAACTGGTGGACGACAACATCGTGCGGGTCAGCGCCGATCCGGACGGCGACTTCAAGCGCACCCCCAGCCTGATGCGTGTCCCCGTGCAGGGGAAGCCGCGCTTCACGGTGGAGCAGGGCGGCGGCAACGTGCGCCTGGTTGCCGCCGGCATCAGCGCGGAGATCTCCGAAGCCGATGGCCATGTCAGCTTCCGCGATGCCGAAGGCAAGCCGCTGCTGGCCGAGCGCGCCGGTGGCCGCAGCTTCAGCCCGCTCAGCGTGGAAGGCAAGGCGTACTACAGCGTGCGCCAGCGCTTCGAGTCACCCAGCGATGAGGCGATCTACGGGTTCGGCCAGCACCAGCAGGGCTGGATGAACCAGAAGGGGCGCGACGTCGAGCTGCTCCAGGGCAACATCGACATGGCGGTGCCGTTCATCGTCTCCAGCCGCAATTACGGTCTGCTCTGGGACAACAATGCGATCACCCGCCTGGGTGACCCGCGCGGGCTGCAGCCACTGCAGTCGTCCCTTCAGGTGTTCGATGCAAAGGGCAAGGCCGGCGCCTTGACCGCCCGCTACATCGTCGATGGCAAGACCCGCGTCGAGCGCCGCGAGCCGGAAGTGAACTACCAGTACATCAAGGACCTCACCGCGTTCCCGGCCAAGGGCAGGAACACGGCTGAGGGTGGGCGCTCGCAGGTGGTCTGGGACGGCGCGATCGAGGCGAAGACCGCCGGTCGCCATACCTTCTCCCTGTACGGCAGCGAATACATCAAGCTGTATGTGGACGGCAAGCTGGTGATCGACCGCTGGCGCCAGAACTGGAACCCGTGGCATCACGAGTTCGCGCTCGAACTCACGCCCGGCACCCGCCACCAGATCAAGGTCGAGTGGGACCTGATCGACCCCAGCTACATCGCGCTGCTGCACCGTGATCCGCTGCCGCAGGCCGAAGCGGCCGATCTCTCGCTGTGGTCCGAAGCCGGGCAGATGGTCGACTACTACGTGGTCGCCGGCGGCAACGCCGATCAGGTGATCGCCGGCTATCGCGAACTCACCGGCAAGGCCGTGATGCTGCCCAAGTGGGCGTACGGCTTCTGGCAGAGCCGCGAGCGTTACAAGAGCCAGGATGAACTCCTCGGCGTGCTGGACGAGTACCGCCGCCGCAAGCTGCCGATCGACAACATCGTACTGGACTGGTCGTACTGGCCGGAGGATGCCTGGGGCTCGCACGACTTCGATTCCACCCACTTCCCCGATCCGGATGGCATGGTCAAGCACATCCATGACCAGCACGCGCAGGTCATGATTTCGGTGTGGCCGAAGTTCTACCCGACCACGGCCAACTACAAGGAACTGGACGCGGCCGGCTTCATGTACCAGCGCAACGTCGAGGTGGGCGAGCTGGACTGGATCGGCAAGGGCTACAAGAACTCGTTCTATGATCCGTATGCGGCCAAGGCGCAGCAGATCTACTGGCGCCAGATCAACGAGAAGTTGAACAGCAAGGGCTTCGATGCCTGGTGGATGGACGCCGACGAACCGGACGTGCACTCCAATCTGGATATCGGTGAGCGCAAGGCACGTACCACGCCGACCGCGCTCGGCCCGTCCACCGAGTTCTTCAACTCGTATCCGCTGCCCCACACCCAGGGCGTGTATGAAGGGGACCGCGCCGCCGATGGCCAGCGTGTCTTCATCCTCTCGCGCAAGGGCTATGCCGGCACCCAGCGCAACGCCGTGGCGGTCTGGAGCGGGGACATCGTGTCGCGCTGGGATGACATGCTCGAGCAGGTCTCGGCCGGCGTGAATACCGCCATGTCCGGTCTGCCCAACTGGACCTTCGACATCGGCGGCTTCTCCACCGAGAAGCGGTATTCCGAAGAGGATCCGGCGCACCTGCCCGAGTGGCGCGAACTGAACACCCGCTGGTTCCAGTTCGGTGCGTTCGTGCCGCTGTTCCGCTCGCATGGGCAGTACCCGTTCCGTGAAATCTGGAACATCGCGCCGGAAGGCACGCCGTACTACGACAGCATGGTGTACTACAGCCGCCTGCGTTACACGCTGCTGCCCTACATCTACACCCTGGCCGCGGACACGTGGCACCGCGACGGCAGCATCATGCGCGGCCTGCCGATGGACTTCCCGTCGGATCCGGCGGTCCGGGACATCAACGACCAGTACCTGTTCGGGCCATCGCTTCTGGTCGCCCCGGTCACCACGTTCGGCGCGACCTCGCGCAAGGTGTACCTGCCGGCCGGCACCACCTGGCTGGATTACTACACCGGCCAGCGCCTGCAGGGTGGCCAGACCATCGAGGCGGCCGCGCCACTGGAACGCATCCCGCTGTACGTGCGCGCGGGCGCGATCGTTCCAACCGGCCCGGTGCAGCAGTACGTGGATGAGCAGCCGGATGCGCCGCTGACGGTGGTGGTCTACACCGGTGCGGACGGTGCCTTCTCGCTGTACGAGGACGACGGCCGCAGCTATGGCTATGAGAAGGGGCAGTTCAGTCGTATCCCGCTGCAGTGGAACCAGGCCACGCGCGAGCTGCGCATCGGCAAGCGCGAAGGCCAGTGGAAGGGCATGCAGGCGCAGCGCACGATCCAGGTCCGCTTTGTGGATGGACCACGTGCCGATGCCGGTGCGCTGGCCCCGACCATCGACCAGACCGTGCGCTACGACGGCAAGGCGGTGGTCGTGCCGCAGCGCAAGATGGCAGCCGCGCGCTGATCGCCTACGATGCGGATGACTACCGGTGGACATTTCGCCTTGGAGGGCGTTGAAGTGGCAGCAGGCAGCGCGGGCAAGCCAATGCAGAGCAGGGTGATGCTGTGGAACTGAGCCGTCGCGGTCTGTTCAAAGCGCTCGGGGCCGGGCTGACCCTGTCCGCGACCGGGTGGTCGGCGCAGGCCGGTGCGGTGCCAGTGGCTGCAGCGCGGGGCGACGCCGCTGGGGCGACAGGCGACGCCCTGCAGCTCTGGTACCGCGCGCCCGCCACCGAGTGGGTGCAGGCGCTGCCGACCGGGAACGGTCGATTGGGCGCGATGGTCTGGGGCGGAGTCGCGCACGAACGGATCGGCCTCAACGAGGACACCCTGTATGCCGGGGGGCCCTACGATGCGACCAGTCCGGAGGCCCTGGCAGCCCTGCCGGAGGTGCGCGCGCTGGTCTTCGCCGGGCGTTACGCCGAGGCCGAAGCATTGGCCGACGCCAAGCTGCTGTCGCGGCCGGCCAAGCAGATGCCGTATCAGCCGCTGGCCGATCTGCTGCTGGATTTCGACCGTGCCGACCATATCGACGGGTATCGCCGGTCGCTGGATCTGGACACGGCCGTGGCGACCACCGAATTCCGCAGCGGCGGCGCCTGGCACCGGCGCGAGGTGTTCGTGTCCGAACCGGACCAGTGCATCGTGGTGCGGCTCAGCGCCGACCTGCCGGGCCGGGTCTCGCTGCGGCTGGGCGTGGACAGCCCGCAGGCAGGCGAGGTAGCCGCCGACGAGGGCGGTCTGCTGTTCCACGGGCACAATGCGGGCTTCGCCGGTATTGAAGGCAAGCTGCGTTTTGCGCTGCGGGTGCAGCCGCGACTGCGCGGTGGCACGCTGCGGGTCGCACGCGATCGCCTGCAGGTGGAAGGTGCCGACGAACTGGTGCTGGTGCTGACGGCCGCCACCAGCTTCCGCCGTTTCGACGACGTCAGTGGGGATCCGCAGGCGCTCACCGCGGCGCACCAGTCGCAGGCTGATGCCCATGATTATCCGGCGCTGCTGGCGCGCCATCTGGCCGCGCACCAGGCGCTGTTCCGGCGCGTGTCGATCGATCTGGGCAGCACGCCGGCCGCGCAGCTGCCGACCGATCAGCGCGTGCAGGCCTTCGCCAGCGGCAACGATCCGGCGCTGGCCGCCCTGTATCACCAATATGGGCGCTACCTGTTGATCTGCAGTTCGCGGCCCGGCTCGCAGCCGGCCAACCTGCAGGGCGTGTGGAACGACCTCATGGCACCGCCGTGGGAGAGCAAGTACACGATCAACATCAATACCGAAATGAACTACTGGCCCAGCGAGGCCAATGCGCTGCACGAATGCGTGCAGCCGCTGGAGGAGATGCTGTTCGACCTGGCCCGCACCGGCGCGGTCACGGCGCGGCGCATCTACGATGCCCCGGGCTGGGTGGTGCACAACAACACCGACCTGTGGCGCCAGGCGGGCCCGATCGACGGCGCGCAGTGGAGCCTGTGGCCGATGGGCGGTGTCTGGCTGCTGCAGCAGCTGTGGGACCGCTGGGATTACGGCCGCGATCCAGCCTATCTGCGCCGAATCCATCCGCTGTTCAAGGGTGCGGCCGAGTTTTTCGTGGCCACCCTGCAGCGCGACCCGAACACCGGCGCGATGGTCACCAATCCCTCGATCTCGCCTGAGAACCAGCATCCGTTCGGGGCGGCGATATGCGCCGGCCCGGCGATGGACGCGCAGCTGCTGCGCGATCTGTTCGCGCAGTGCATCCAGATCAGTGCAGCCCTCGGTGTCGATACGGCCTTCGCTGCGCAGTTGAAGACGCTGCGCGCGCAGTTGCCTGCCGATCGGATCGGCAAGGCCGGGCAGCTGCAGGAGTGGCAGCAGGACTGGGACATGGAGGCGCCGGAAATGCACCACCGGCATGTCTCGCATCTGTATGCGCTGCACCCTTCCAGCCAGATCAACATCCGCGACACCCCCGCACTGGCGGCTGCGGCCAAGCGTTCGCTGCAGATCCGCGGCGACGAGGCGACGGGCTGGGGCATCGGCTGGCGGCTCAACCTGTGGGCGCGGCTGGGCGACGGCGAGCACGCGCTGCAGATCCTGAAGATGCTGCTCTCGCCCGAGCGCACCTACCCGAACCTGTTCGACGCGCATCCGCCGTTCCAGATCGACGGCAATTTCGGCGGCACGGCGGGCATCACCGAAATGCTGCTGCAGAGCTGGGGCGGGTCGATCTTCCTGCTGCCTGCCTTGCCGCAGGCTTGGCCCGACGGCCAGGTGCGTGGCCTGCGCGTGCGCAACGCGGCCGGCGTGGACCTGCACTGGCGCGATGGCCGGCTGCAATCGGCCCTGCTGCGCAGTGAGCGCGGGGGCACCTATCAACTCGTGCATGGCGACAGCACGCTGACCGTGGCGCTGCGCGCCGGCGGCCAGCAGCGCATCGGCCTGCGCGGCAATCAACTGGTGAAGCAATGAGTCTGTATGCAGGGCTGGATGTCGGCACCCAGAGCGTCAAGCTGCTGGCCTATGACCCGGCGCTGGGCGAGGTGGTGGCCACGGTCGCCCGGCCGATGCAGCTGGTCAGCCACGACGATGGCACCCGCGAGCAGCAGGCGCAGTGGTGGATCGATGGCATCATCGCCTGCTTCGCCGAGCTCACGGCCGCGCAGCGTGGCCGCATCCGGGCGATCGGCGTTTCCGGCCAGCAGCACGGCTTCGTCCCGATCAACGCACGTGGCGAGGTGATCGCCCCGGTGAAGCTGTGGTGCGATACCAGTACCGCGGCGTACTGCGAGCCGATCATGGCGGCCGTGGGCGGCACCGCCGCCTGCATCGCGCTGGCCGGCAATCCCATCCTCGCCGGTTACACCGCCTCCAAGCTGCCCTGGACGCGCCGCCATCGTGCGCAGGCCTATGCGGAACTGGACGGCATCCTGCTGCCGCACGACTACATCAACTTCTGGCTGACCGGGCAGCGTTACGCCGAGTACGGTGATGCATCCGGCACCGGCTGGCTGGACGTGCGCCAGCGGCGCTGGTCACCCGAACTGCTGCAGGCGATCGACCCGCAGCGCGACCTGGCCGCGCTGCTGCCGCCGCTGGTTCCTCTGGAAACGACCTTCCCCCTGGCGCCGCGGATCGCCGCACTGCTGGGTCTGCCGGCCGACGTGCAGGTCTCCACCGGGGGCGGCGACAACATGATGGCGGCGCTGGGCACCGGCAATGTTGCAGCAGGGCGGCTGACCATGAGCCTGGGCACGTCCGGCACGCTGTTCGCGTATGCCGACCACCCGGTGGTCGACGACGCCGGACGCTGGGCTGCGTTCTGCTCCTCCAGTGGCGGTTGGTTGCCGCTGATCTGCACCATGAACTGCACTGTCGCCACCGAGCGCATGGCGGCGCTGTTCAACCTCCCGCGCGGCGGTGGCGAGGCGCTGATGGCGCAGACCGAACCCGGCGCCGGCGGGCTGGTGATGCTGCCGTACTTCAACGGCGAGCGCACCCCCGACCTGCCCAACGCGCGCGCCTGCCTGCACGGCATGGACCTGCACAACACCACGCCGGCGCATTTCTATCGCGCCGCGATGGAAGGCGCCACCTACAGCCTGCGCAACGGCTATGACGCTTTCACCAGCGCGGGCCTGTCCTTCGACACCGTGCTGCTCACCGGCGGCGGCAGCAACAGTGCGGCATGGCGGCAATTGATCGCCGATGTGTTCGATCTGCCGGTGAAGGTGCCGACCCAGGCTGAAGGCGCGGCCTTCGGCGCGGCGCTGCAGGGGCTGTGGGCCTCGCAGCGCGGGCAGGGCGGAAGCGACAGCCTGGCCGCAACCGTCGATGCGCATGTGCGTTTCGATGCGGCGCTGTCGGCCACCCCGGATCCGCACACTGTGCCGCGTTACGCAGAACACTACCGGCGTTTCCTCCACCATCTTTCCGAGGTTGGTCCGCTGCTGCGCACCGACCCGTCACCACCGCAAGGATCCGAGCAATGAGCACCTCCGTTTACATCGGCGCAAAGGAATACTTCCCCGGCATCGGCCGCATCCCGTTCGAGGGACGCGACTCGGACAATCCGCTGGCCTACAAGGTGTACGACGCGGACAAGCGCGTGGGCGGCAAGACCATGGCCGAGCACCTGCGCTTCGCGGTGGCGTACTGGCACAGCTTCTGCGCGAGCGGGCATGACCCGTTCGGCCCGGGCACCCGGGTGTATCCGTGGGACGCGGGCAATACCCCGCTGGCGCGCGCCGAGGCCAAGGCCGATGCCGCGTTCGAATTCATCACCAAGCTGGGCGTGCCGTACTACTGCTTCCACGACATCGATCTGGCGCCGGACGCCGACGATATCGCGGAGTACGAGGCCAACCTGCAGCACATGGTCGGCATTGCCGGCGAGCGCCAGAAGGCGACCGGGGTCAAGCTGCTGTGGGGCACCGCCAACCTGTTCTCGCACCCGCGCTACATGAATGGTGCCTCGACCAATCCGGACTTCGCCGTGGTTGCCCGCGCCGCGGTGCAGGTCAAGGCCGCACTCGAGGCCACCGTGGCCCTGGGCGGTGAGAATTACGTGTTCTGGGGCGGCCGCGAAGGCTATGCCTGCCTGTACAACACGGACATGAAGCGCGAGAAGGACAACATGGCGCGCTTCCTTACGCTGGCCCGTGACCATGGGCGCAGCATCGGCTTCACCGGCAATTTCCTGATCGAGCCCAAGCCGATGGAGCCGATGAACCACCAGTACGATTTCGACAGTGCCACGGTGGTCGGCTTCCTGCGCGAGCACGGCCTGGACAAGGATTTCAAGCTCAACATCGAGGCCAACCATGCCACGTTGTCCGGGCATACCTTCGCCCATGACCTGCAGGTCGCCTCCGATGCCGGCCTGCTCGGCAGCATCGACGCCAACCGCGGCAACCCGCAGAACGGCTGGGACACCGATCAGTTCCCGACCGACCTGTACGACACCGTCGGGGCGATGCTGGTCGTGCTGCGCCAGGGTGGCCTGGCCCCGGGCGGGTTCAACTTCGATGCCAAGGTGCGGCGCGAGTCGTCCGCGCCGGAAGATCTGTTCGAGGCCCACATCGGCGGCATGGATGCGTTCGCACGCGGCCTGGAGGTGGCACATGCCCTGATCGAGACCTCGCCGCTGGAAGGCTGGCGCCAGGATCGCTACGCCAGCTTCAGCAGCGGCGCCGGTGCCGAGTTCGCTGCCGGTCGCAGCAGTCTGGATGCGCTGCGCAGCCTGGCGCTGGCCCAAGGGGAACCGCAGCAGCGCAGCGGCCGCCAGGAAAGGTATGAGAACCTGATCAACCAGTACCTGCTGCGCTGACCCGCCGTCCCCTTCCGACCCAGGTATCACCATGTCCAGTGCTTCGCTCAGCAGTACCCGCGCCGGCAGCGGCGAGAACACCGGCTTCATCGTCCTGATCAGCTGCGTGGCCACCATCGGTGGCTTCCTGTTCGGGTTCGACAGCGGCGTGATCAATGGCACCGTCGATGGCCTCAAGGACACCTTCCAGTCCAGTTCGGCCGGGATCGGTTTCGAGGTCGCCTCGATGCTGCTCGGTTGTGCGATCGGTGCGTTTTTCGCGGGGCGCCTCGGCGACCGGCTCGGCCGCCGGGGGGTACTGATCATCGCCGCGGTGATGTTCCTGTTCTCCGCGCTTGGCGCGGGCGCGGCGCACAGCTCCACGGTGTTCATCATCGCCCGGGTGATCGGCGGCTTCGCGGTCGGCGCGGCCAGCGTGATGTCGCCGGCCTACATCGCCGAGGTGGCATCGGCCCGTTACCGCGGGCGGCTGGCCACGGTGCAGCAGATCGCGATCATCAGCGGCCTGTTCTGTGCCTTCCTGAGCAACTACCTGCTGGCCAAGGCGGCCGGGGCCTCCACCCAGGAACTCTGGCTGGGCCAGGCGGCATGGCGCTGGATGTTCTGGATGCAGGCCATTCCCTCGCTGCTGTTCCTCGGCCTGCTGCTGGTGATCCCGGAGAGCCCGCGCTTTCTGGTGGTCAAAGGGCGCCGTGACCAGGCGCTGGCGGTGCTGACCCGCCTGTACGGACCGGCCGAGGCGCAGGCCAAGATCACCGAGATCGAAGGCTCGCTGTCCCAGGACCAGCACCGGCCAACCTTCTCTGACCTCATCAGCAGGAGCACCGGCAAGCTGCGCCCGATCGTCTGGATCGGTATCGGCCTGGCCGTGTTCCAGCAGCTGGTCGGCATCAATGTCGTCTTCTATTACGGCGCGGTGCTGTGGCAGGCGGTGGGCTTCTCGGAGAATGACGCGCTGCTGATCAATGTGCTGTCCGGCGCGCTCAGCATCGGCGCCTGCCTGATCACCGTGGTCCTGATCGATCGCATCGGCCGCAAGCCTTTGTTGTGGGTGGGCTCGGTCGGCATGGCGATCTCCCTGGCGCTGGTCACCATCGCCTTTGCCAGCGGCTCGCTGGATACCGCCGGCAAGCTGCAGCTGACCGACAACATGGGCGTGCTGGCGCTGGTGGCGGCCAATGTCTACGTGATCTTCTTCAACATGTCCTGGGGCCCGGTCATGTGGGTGATGCTGGGCGAGATGTTCCCCAACCAGATCCGTGGTTCGGGGCTGGCGGTGGCCGGTGCCGCGCAGTGGACCTCCAATTTCGCGATCACCGTGTCCTTCCCGATCCTGCTGGGCAGCATCGGCCTGGCCGGGGCCTACGGCATCTATACGGTCGCGGCGGTGATCTCGGTGTTCTTCGTGCTGCGCTTCGTGAAGGAGACCAAGGGCAAGGAACTGGAGCAGATGGAAGGCTGAACCCCTTCAGAGGTGGCCGGAAGCGTCAGGAAGCCTGGCCGGGGAGGGTGCTCCCCGGCCGATGTCTGCCACGGTGCACGCCGCCAGCCGGGACCCTGAACGCAAAAAACCCCGCCGTGGCGGGGTTTTTGGCTATCTGCACCGCGACTGGTGCTCCCTAGGGGACTCGAACCCCTGTTTTAGCCTTGAGAGGGCCACGTCCTAACCTCTAGACGAAGGGAGCAGGCTTTGTCGCGAACTGCGCAGCGCGCTAGTATATGGACCTAGATGCCATTGGGCAATCCCGAAAACTCAACCGGAAGCGCCAACATCAATTCCTCTGCTACATCACCGTTCAGCCTGCGCGTGATCCCGCGCGATCAGCACAACATCTCCCGCAAGGACATCAGCCCCAACGCCCTGCGCGTTCTGTACCGGCTGCGTGATTCCGGGTTTGCCGGTTACCTGGTCGGCGGCGCCGTCCGCGATCTGCTGGTGAACGGCCACCCCAAGGATTTCGACGTTGCCACCGACGCGACGCCCGAGCAGGTCAAGCAGTTGTTCCGCAACTGCCGGCTGATCGGCCGCCGCTTCCGCCTGGCGCACGTGGTGTTCGGCCGCGAGATCATCGAGGTCGCCACCTTCCGCGCCAACATCGACGATGGCAGCGGCGACCGTGAGATGGAAAACGGCATGCTCGTGCGCGACAACGTGTACGGCAGCATCGAAGACGACGCGATCCGCCGCGACTTCACCTGCAACGCCCTGTACTACGCGATCGAGGATTTCTCGGTGCGCGATTACACCGGCGGCTTTGAAGACGTGCAGGCCCGCCTGATGAAGCTGATCGGCGACCCCGAGCAGCGCTACCGCGAAGACCCGGTGCGCATGCTGCGCGCGGTCCGCCTGGCGGCCAAACTGGGCTTCCAGATCGAAGAGGCGACCGCCGAGCCGCTGCCGCGCCTGGCCAACCTCCTGGCCGAGGCCGCCCCGGCGCGCCTGTTCGAAGAAGTGCTCAAGCTGTTCCTGTCCGGGCACGGCGTGGCCAGCTTCGAAGGCCTGGAGCGCTATGGCCTGCTCGACGTCATGTTCCCGGAAAGCGCCGCGGCGCTGCGCAGCAACCGCAGTGGCGCGTTGCGCCGGATGGTCATCGAAGGCCTGCACAACACCGACCTGCGCGTGGCCAATGACGAGCCGGTGTCGCCGTCGTTCCTGTTCGCGCTGCTGCTGTGGCCGGCTTTCTGCCGCGCCCTGGCCAGCCTGCAGAAGCAGGGAGTCGCGCTGGAAGAAGCCCAGCGCCGCGCCGCCGACCGCGTGACCCTGCACCAGCTGACCACGATCGCGCTGCCGCGCCGCTTCTCGCTGCCGATGCAGGAGATCTGGCTGCTGCAGGGGCGTTTCGGCTCGCGCCAGCGCAAGCGGGTGATCCGCACGCTGACCCATCCGCGCTTCCGTGCCGCCTACGACTTCCTGGTCCTGCGCCAGGTCGCCTCCAGCGAGCACGAAGCCGATGTTGCGTTCTGGCGCGAAGCGCAGCTGCAGTCCGGCACGGAGCTGGATTCGGCGCTGGATGCCGCCCAGGCCGACGGCGAGGGCGAAGACGGTGCGCCGCGCAAGCGCCGCCGCCGTCGTCGTCGTCCCGGTGGAGCGGCAGGCGAGTAAGCCGTGACCCTGGCCTGTATCGGACTGGGCGCCAACCTCGGCGACGCTGCGCAGACCCTGCGCGAGGCGTTCCAGGCGCTGGCGGAGCTGCCGCAGACCACGCTGCAGGCGCGTTCGCAGCTGTACAGCACGCCCGCCTGGGGCAACGAAGACCAGCCGGCGTTCGTCAACGCCGCCGCCGTGCTGGACACCACCCTGCCTGCGCCGGCGCTGCTGGAGGCCTTGCTGGAGATCGAGCGCCGCTTCGGGCGTGTCCGTGACCCGGCGGTGCACTGGGGCCCTCGCGCGTTGGACCTGGACGTGCTGCTGTATGGCGAAGACGTCATCGATCTGCCGCAGCTGCAGGTGCCGCACCCGTATCTGCACGCGCGCGCGTTCGCACTGCTGCCGCTGGCCGAGATCGCGCCGGAGGCCGTCATTCCCGGTCACGGCCGCGTGCGGGATGCTGTGGTGCGGGTCGAGGCCTGCGGGATCGCTTCAATAGGAGGATAATGCGGGGCTTATCGCCACCGGTTATCAGCTCATGAGTACCCACGCAGACAGCAAGCCCTGGACCGTCCCCGCATTGGCGGAGGCCAAGCGCACGGGGCAGAAGCTGGTGATGTTGACCGCCTACGATGCCGGCTTCGCGCGCAGCTTCGACGCCAATGGCGTGGACCTGATCCTGATCGGCGACTCCCTGGGCATGGTGGTGCAGGGGCACGACTCGACCTTGCCGGTGACCACCGACGACATGGTCTACCACACCCGCGCCGTGGCCCGCGTGCTGGAGCGCGCGCTGCTGGTGGCCGATCTGCCGTTCGGCGCCGATGCCACCCCCGAGCGCGCGCTGGACGCCTCGCTGCGCCTGCTGCAGGCCGGTGCGGAGATGGTCAAGATCGAAGGTGCCGGCTTCAAGCTGGACATCATCCGTTACCTGGTCGAGCGCGAGATTCCGGTGTGCTCGCACCTGGGCCTGACCCCTCAGTCGGTGCTGCGCCTGGGCGGTTATCGCGTGCAGGGCCGTGGCGACGCCGCCCAGCAGCTGCGCGATGATGCCAAGGCCGTGGTCGCCGCCGGTGCCAGCCTGGTCGTCCTGGAATGCGTGCCCACGCCGGTTGCCGGCCTGGTCACCGCCGAGGTCAGCGTGCCCACCATCGGCATCGGCGCCGGCCCGCAGTGCGATGGCCAGGTACTGGTATTGCATGATTTCCTCGGTCTGGACAGCGGCCATCGCCGTCCCAAGTTCGTCAAGGATTTCCTTGCCGAAGGCGGGTCGGTTGCCGGTGCGGTCCGTGCCTACGCCGACGCCGTGCGCGACGGCTCCTTCCCCGACGCAGAACACGCCTACGCCTCATGATCGAAACCGTCACCGAACTGTCCCGTCTGCGCGCCGTCGTCAACGGCTGGAAGCGCGAGGGCCTGCGCGTCGCGCTGGTCCCGACCATGGGCAACCTGCATGCAGGGCATTATTCGCTGGTCACGCTGGCGCGGCAGTACGCCGACCGCGTGGTCTCCAGCGTCTTCGTCAACCCGACCCAGTTCGGCCCGAACGAGGACTTCACCCGCTACCCGCGCACGCCCGAAGCCGATACCACCGGCCTGGAGCAGGCCGGCTGCGATGTGCTGTGGTTGCCCACCGTTGAATCGATGTACCCGTTCGGCGTCGAGCTGGCGGCCAGCGTCAACGTGCCGGGCATCAGCGGCCTGCTCGAAGGGGCGCACCGCCCGGGCCATTTCGATGGCGTCTGCACCGTGGTCTCGCGCCTGTTCAACCAGGTCCAGCCGGACGTGGCCGCCTTCGGCAAGAAGGACTACCAGCAGCTGGCGGTGATCCGCCAGATGGTGGAAGACCTGGCCTTCCCGATCCAGATCGTCGGCGGCGACATCGTGCGCGAAGACGACGGCCTGGCGATGAGCTCGCGCAACCAGTACCTCAACGCCGAGCAGCGCCCGGTCTCCACCACCATCCACCAGGTGCTGCTGGGGATGCGCGAGGGCTTCATCGCCGGCAAGAGCCGCAGCCTGATCGAAGCCGAGGCGGCGGCTGCCCTGCAGGCGGCCGGTTTCCAGGTCGACTACGCGGTGGTCCGCCTGCCGGACCTGTCCGAGCCGGCCGATGCCAACGACGGCACCCGCGTGGCCTTGATCGCCGCCCGGATCGGCAACACCCGGTTGATCGACAACCTGGAGTTCTGAGGGCTGCGCCCCGCCGGGTAGGGCCACCCCATGGGTGGCTGCTGGGCGATGCCGGGCGTGCAGCCACCCATGGGGTGGCTTTACCGGGGCGGCGGGGCGGCCTGAAGATGCTGAACGGTGGGCAGCCCCCTCCCGCGACCGGCGCCGCGCGCCCTGCCGCCCGCCCCCCGGGTGCTAGAATTTCCCTTTCCTTTACCGTTGTCCCGTTGCCATGCACCTGTCCCTGCTGAAGACCAAGATCCACCGCGCCACCGTCACTCACTCCGAGCTGAACTACGAAGGGTCCATCGCCATCGATGACAACCTGCTGGCCGCGACCGGCATCCGTGAGTTCGAGCAGGTGCACATCTGGGACGTGACCAACGGTGCGCGTTTCTCCACCTATGCCATCCGCGCCGAAGCCGGCAGCGGCGTGGTGTCGCTCAACGGCGGCGCCGCGCGCCACGTGCAGGTGGGCGACATCATCATCATCGCCGCCTTCGCCAGCATGAGCGAAGAAGAAGCTGACAGCTTCAAGCCGAAGTTGGTATATGTGGACGGCAAGAACCAGATCTCCCACACCAACGACACGATCCCGACACAGGCCGCATGACACAACACAACGGATTCGACCCGCTTCATTCCCATGCCCAGCGCCTGCGCGGCGCGAGCATCCCTTCGTTGATCGCCGCCGAACCGGGCCGCGCACAATCGCTGGGCGTGCGGGTCGGTCCGTTGTATGTCAATTTCGCGCGGCAGAAGTACGACCGCGCGGCCTTGGACGCACTGCTGCAGCTGGCTGCCGAGCGCGATGTCGCCGGCGGGTTCCAGCGCCTGTTCCGCGGTGAAACGGTCAACGTGACCGAGGGCCGTGCCGCGCTGCACACCGCGTTGCGCGGCGATGCCAGCGGTGCGCCCGTGGCCGGTGAGGCGTTTGCCACCGCCGCCCAGGTGCGCCAGCAGATGGGCGAGCTGATCGCCGCACTGGAAGCGACCGACATCACCGATATCGTCAGCGTCGGCATCGGCGGCTCGGACCTCGGCCCGCGGCTGGTGGCCGATGCACTGCGCCCGGTCACCGGCGCGCGTTTCCGTGTGCATTTCGTTTCCAACGTCGATGGCGCCGCGATGCAGCGCACGCTCGCCACGCTGGACCCGGCCACCACGGCCGGCATCCTGATCTCCAAGACCTTCGGCACCCAGGAAACCCTGCTCAACGGGCAGATCCTGCACGACTGGCTGGGCGGCAGCGAGCGCCTGTATGCGGTCAGTGCCAACCCCGAGCGGGCGGCCAAGGCCTTCTCGATCGCCGCCGGCCGCGTCCTGCCGATGTGGGACTGGGTGGGCGGGCGCTATTCGCTGTGGTCGGCGGTTGGCTTCCCGATCGCGCTGGCGATCGGCTTCAGCCGCTTCGAGCAGCTGCTCGAGGGCGCTGCGCAGATGGACGAACACGCGCTGACCGCGCCGCTGCCGCAGAACCTGCCGGTGCTGCATGCGCTGACCGATATCTGGAACCGCAACCTGCTTGGCCACGCCACGCATGCGGTGATGACCTACGACCAGCGCCTGGCGCTGCTGCCGGCCTACCTGCAGCAGCTGGTGATGGAGAGCCTGGGCAAGCGCGTGCAGCTCGATGGCAGCCCGGTCGCCAGCGACACCGTGCCGGTATGGTGGGGCGGGGCGGGCACCGATGTGCAGCACAGCTTCTTCCAGGCGCTGCACCAGGGCACGAGCGTGATCCCGGCCGATTTCATCGGCTGCGTGCGCAATGATGATCCCTACGTGGTCAACCACCAGGCGCTGATGGCCAACCTGCTGGCGCAGACCGAGGCGCTGGCCAATGGCCAGGGAAGCGAAGATCCGCACCGCGAGTATCCCGGCGGCCGCCCGAGCACCCTGATCCTGCTCGATGCACTGACCCCGCAGTCGCTCGGTGCGCTGATCGCCATGTACGAACACGCCGTGTACGTGCAGTCGCTGATCTGGAACATCAACGCGTTCGACCAGTTCGGCGTGGAGCTGGGCAAGCAGCTGGCCAGCCAGTTGCTGCCCGCGTTGCAGGGGGAAGCGCATGCGATCACCGACCCGGTGACGCTGGAACTGCTGGGCCGGCTCAAGGGCTGAGCATCGGCCCCACCGCATGACCACGAACCGCCGGCCTGCCCGGCGGTTCTGCGTTCTGGCGCCTGCTGCTGCGCGTCCGGATCTGCGCAGTGCGCACCGACCGGGATACTGCAGCGCAACACGGAAAACACTGACAGGGCGGATAGGTATGCCGTGAGCCGCCGGAATTGCAGGGTGGGGCGTCGGTTTGGCTATAGCACAATCCCATATCGGCGCCGGTCGATGGCATAGCCACGCGCCGGATTGACAGCATCGCGCGCAACACCAAAGGTACGTCGTCATGGCGCGGGGAGTCGCGCCATCCGTCTGCTGCTTGTGCGATACCTGGGAGGGTACATGCCGTTGCTTTCGCTTCGCTCCAACCGGCGGTCGATCCGCCACGCTCTCGCGCTGGCCACGTCGGCCACGATGTTGCTGCTGGCCGCTTGCGGCGGTGACCGGCCTGCCGCGACCACGCCATCGCCCGCGGCCGCCACCGCGGCCGACGCCATCCACCCGCAGAACTGGCCCGAGCTGGCGTGGCCGCTGGCCGAGGACCCGGCGCTGGAGAAGCGCATCGATGCGTTGATGGCCGGCATGAGTGTGGAGCAGAAGGTCGGGCAGACCGTGCAGGGCGATATCGCCAGCATGACCCCCGACGACGTACGCCGGTACCACATCGGCTCGGTGCTGGCCGGCGGCAACTCCGATCCCGGCGGCAAGTACGACGCGCCGCCGTCGGCATGGCTGGCGCTTGCCGATGCCTACTACGAGGCCTCGCTGGATCCGGCCAGCGGCGGTCCTGGCATCCCGATCATCTTCGGCATCGACGCGGTGCACGGGCAGAGCAATATCGTCGGCGCCACGCTGTTTCCGCACAACATCGGCCTGGGCGCGACCCGCAACCCGGACCTGATGCGCCAGATCGGCCAGGTCACCGCCGTGGAAACACGCACCACCGGCATGGAGTGGACCTTCGCCCCCACCGTGGCGGTGCCGCAGGACGACCGCTGGGGCCGCACCTACGAAGGCTATTCCGAGTCGCCGGCGCTGGTGGCCAGCTTCTCTGGCAAGGTGGTCGAAGGTCTGCAGGGCATCCCCGGCCAGCCGGGCTTCCTGGACGGGCACCACGTGATCGCCTCGGTCAAGCACTACGCCGGCGATGGTGGCACCACGAACGGCAAGGACCAGGGCGATACCCAGGTCAGCGAAGCGGTGATGCGCGACGTGCATGCGGCCGGTTACCCGCCCGCCATCCAGGCCGGCGCGCAGACCGTGATGGCCTCGTTCAACAGCTTCAACGGCGTCGCCATGCACGGCCACAAGCCGATGTTGACGGACGTGCTGAAGGGCCGCATGCACTTTGGCGGCTTCGTGGTCGGTGACTGGAACGGCCATGGCAAGGTCGCCGGGTGCACCAATGACAACTGCCCGGCCTCGTTCAATGCCGGCGTGGACATGCTCATGGCGCCCGACAGCTGGAAGGGGATCTATGAGAGCAATGTCGCGGCGGTGAAAGCCGGCGTGATCAGCATGGAACGGCTGGACGAGGCCGTGCGTCGCATCCTGCGGGTCAAGCTGCGGCTGGGCCTGTTCGAGGCCGGCAAGCCCTCCACGCGTCCACTCGGCGGCAAGTTCGAGCTGCTCGGCGCGCCGGAACACCGCGCGATCGCGCGCCAGGCGGTACGCGAATCACTGGTGCTGCTGAAGAACCAGGACGGCGTCCTGCCGCTGGCGCCGAAACAGCGCGTGCTGGTCGCCGGGGATGGCGCAGACGACCTGGGCAAGCAGTCCGGTGGCTGGACACTCAATTGGCAGGGCACCGGGACCAAGCGTGCGGACTACCCGAACGCGGACAGCATCTGGGATGGGCTGAAGCAGCAGGTCACCGCCGCCGGTGGCAGCGCCGAGCTGGCGATCGACGGCAGGTACCGCACCAAACCGGATGTCGCGGTGGTGGTGGTGGGCGAGAACCCGTACGCCGAGTTCCAGGGCGATATCGCCACACTGGCCTACAAGCCGGGCGATGACAGCGACCTGCAGTTGATCAAGCGGCTCAGGAGCGAGGGCATCAAGGTGGTCACGGTGTTCCTCAGTGGCCGTCCGCTGTGGGTGAACCGCGAAATCAACGCATCCGACGCCTTCGTTGCCGCCTGGCTGCCGGGCTCGGAAGGGGCCGGCATCGCCGACGTGCTGCTGCGCAAGCCCGACGGCAGCGTGCAGCACGACTTCAAGGGCACGCTCAGCTTCTCCTGGCCGCGTACCGCCGTGCAGTACCAGAACAATGTCGGCCAGAAGGACTACGACCCGCAGTTCGCGTTCGGCTTCGGCCTGCGCTATGCCGACAACGGCAACCTCGCCGCACTGCCGGAAGCCTCGGGCATCACCGGTGAGCAGGGCGATGCCGGCGTGTATTTCAACAAGGGCAAGCCGGCCGCGGGCCTGGCGATGCGCTTGAGCGGGGTCAAACAGTCCGAGCTGCCGGCCCTGACCTTCCCGGCCGTGCTCAGCGATGCCAGCCTGAAAGTGACGGCCGTCGATCACAAGGCGCAGGAAGACGCGCGCCGGCTGCAGTGGTCGGGGAGTGGCAAGGCGGACATGGCGCTGCTGTCCACGCGCCCGCTGGACCTCACCCGCGAGAGCAATGGCGATGTGCAGTTGCTGCTGACCGTGCGCCGCAGCGGCGCGATCAGCGGGCCGGTGGGGCTGGCGATCGGTTGCGGCCAGGGGTGCGAGGGTCGGCTGGATCTGGCGGCGACGTTGGGCGCGATCGGCGAGGACGAATGGCAGACGATCGGCGTGCCGTTGAAGTGTTTCGCCGCGGCCGGTGCTGACCTGTCGAAGATCGAGCGCCTGCCGGTGCTGGAGTCTTCAAACGCGCTGGACCTGTCGGTATCGCGCATCGCGCTGGGCACCGGCAATGATGCCCAGACCGTGGTCGCCTGTCCGACCCGGTGAGCCACAGGGCCCCTGCCGCTGGGCAGGGGCGGATCGCCGCCGCGCGCCGCACTTGCCGGCACGCGGGCCGGTGCAACGCTGCACAAGGAGCATGACGTGGGATTGGCAACACTCGATGTGGCAATCGTGCTGGTCTACCTGGCCGGCATCTTCGTGCTGGCGCAATGGGTCTCGCGCGAGAAGGCCGGGCACAGCAAGAGTGCCGAAGACTACTTCCTGGCCGGGCGCTCGCTGCCGTGGTGGGCGATCGGCGCGTCGCTGATTGCCGCCAACATTTCGGCTGAACAGATCATCGGCATGTCCGGCTCCGGCTATGCGATCGGCCTGGCCATCGCCTCCTACGAATGGATGGCTGCGCTTACCCTGCTGATCGTGGGCAAGTACTTCCTGCCGATCTTCCTGCGCAACGGCATCTACACGATGCCGCAGTTCCTGCAGCAGCGGTACGGCAACCGGATCCGCACGCTGATGGCGGTGTTCTGGCTGGGCCTGTACGTTTTCGTCAACCTGACCTCGATCCTGTGGCTGGGCTCGATCGCGGTGACCGAGGTCACCGGCATGGACCAGATGCTGGCACTGGTGCTGATCGGCGTGTTCGCGCTGCTCTACCAGTTGTACGGCGGCCTCAAGGCGGTGGCGCTGACCGATATCGTGCAGGTTTCGCTGCTGATCCTTGGTGGCCTGCTGGTGACCGCGCTCACCCTCAACGCGGTGGGCGGCGACGCCGGCATCCCCGGGGGCTTCCAGAAGCTGTGGGACCAGCACCCGGAACACTTCCAGATGATCCTGCACCCCGACAATCCGTTCTACAAAGACCTGCCGGGGTTGAGCGTGCTGATCGGCGGGCTGTGGATCATGAACCTGAGTTACTGGGGCTTCAACCAGTACATCATCCAGCGCGCGCTGGCGGCCAAGGACATCGGTGAGGCGCAGAAGGGCGTGCTGTTCGCGGCCTTCCTGAAGCTGCTGGTGCCGTTGGTGGTCGTGGTGCCGGGTATCGCGGCGGTGGTGCTGGCGCCGGATCTGGGCAAGCCGGACCGGGCCTACCCGGCGATGATGAGCCTGCTGCCCAGTGGCATCCTCGGCCTGGTCTTCGCGGCGCTGGTGGCGGCGATCGTGGCGTCGCTGGCGTCCAAGATCAACTCGGTCGCGACCATCTTCACCCTGGATTTCTACGCGAAGGCACGCCCGCAGAGCAGCCAGGCCACGCTGGTACGCGTGGGTCGCATCGCAGCAACGGTGTCGGTGCTGGTGGCGATCGCCACGGCACGGCCGCTGCTGGGCAGCTTCGACCAGGGCTTCCAGTACATCCAGGAATTCACCGGTTTCTTCACCCCGGGCATCACCGTGATCTTCCTGCTCGGCCTGTTCTGGAAGAAGGCCAGCGAAGCCGGCGCACTTGCCGCGGCCATCGGCTCGTTCGCCTTGTCGATCGTGCTGAAACTGGCTTGGCCGACGCTGCCCTTCATCGACCGCGTCGGCCTGGTGTTCCTGCTGGCGCTGGTGCTGGCCGTGGTGATCTCGCTGTGGAAGCCGGCGCGCACCGGGCAGGATCTGATCCGTACCGATGACGTGCGCTATGCCACGCCGATGAGTTTCAACATCGGCGGTACGGCGGTGATCGCGATCCTGATCGCGCTGTACACGGTGTTCTGGTAACCGCGCTGCCCGCATGCGGCCAACAAAAACGGCGGCCTCGCGGTCGCCGTTTTCGTTTTCATTCGCGGCGCTGCAACGGGCCGGTCACCTGCTCGGATCGCGCTCCGGGCTGGGCCGCTTGGCCAGCTTGCGCTGCAGCGAGCGCCGGTGCATGCCGAGCAGGCGCGCGGCGGCGGAGACGTTGCCGCCGGTCTCATGCATCGCCTGCTGGATATGTTCCCACTGCAGCCGGCTGATCGGGGTCATCGCATCCGGCGGTTCCATGTCGCCATCGTCGGCGGGACCATCGTCTTCCTCGCCGAGTGCGCGCAGGATCATCGGCACCGTGGCCGGCTTGGGCAGGTAATCGTCGGCACCGAGTTTGATTGCTTCCACCGCCGTGGCGATGCTGGCGTAGCCGGTCACCAGCAGGATTCGCATGTCTTCGCGCAGGGCGCGCAGAGGCTGGATCAAGGCAAGGCCGGACTCGGTGCCCAGCTTGAGATCGATCAACGCGTAGGCGGGCGGCTGCTGGCGGGCCAGCAGCAGCGCTGAGGCAGTGTCGCTGGCGGTGACGGTTTCCAGCCCCTTGCGGGCCAGGCTGCGCTGCAACGTGCGCAGATACAGTTCGTCGTCGTCGACCAGCAGGCCGTGGCTGGCCTGACCGGGCGCGGGGGTGAAGGCGGTCATGCGGAAGTCTCCCGTGGGGACAAGGGCAGGCGGAAGCCGACGCGGGTGCCGGCGCCATTGGCCGGGCGCATCCACAGCTCGCCGTCCAGGCGTTCGATGGTGGCGTGGGACAGCGCCAGGCCGACACCCATGCCGTCGGTCTTGCCGCTGTTGAACAAGGTGCCGGGCAACACGGCCTGGCGGGCATCGAACCCGTGGCCGTAGTCGCGCACTTCGCCGATCAGGTCATCGCCTTCGATGCGCAGCGACAGGTCCACCTGCGGGCGGTCGGCTTTCTCGCCGGCGTCGGCGGCATTGTTGAGCAGCACCATCAGCAGGTGCCCGATACCCGGGTCCAGCGGCAGGGTCAGCGGGGCATCTTCATTGCGATGCAGTGCGATGGTCGGGCGCACCAGCCGCCATTGCTCCAGCACCTGCGGCAAGGTCACCGCATCGCGGCCGGGGGCATCGCCTGCGGCGGGGCGGGCCAGTGCCAGCACGCGCTCGCGGCACTGCACCAGCAGCTCGCGCAGGGTTTCCACGTCATCACGGACCTCGCTGCTCTCGGTCTGGTCGGCGATGTCGTCGGCCAGCAGGGTCATGGTCGCCAGCGGGGTATTGAGTTCATGCGCCACCGAGGCGGCGTGGGTGGCCAGGGCGACGATGCCTTCGTTGCGGACGAAGCGCTCGCGCAGCAGGGCCAGTTCGTGCTCGCGCTGGCGCAGGGCGATCGCCAGCCGGGTGGCGAACACCAGCACCACCGTCGCCGACAGCAGGAAGTTGCAGACCACGCCCCACTGCTGCATCTGCGCACCGGTGAAGTAGCCGCTGGGCAGTGGCAGGCCGAACACGCCGCTGACCGCGTAGCCGATCAGGCAGGCCGCCGCCACGGCCAGGGTCCAGCGCAGGGGCAGGGCGAGCGCAGCCAGGGCGATCAGGATCAGGAACAGCGAGCCGAAGGGGTTGGCGATGCCGCCACTCCAGCCGACCATCCAGGTCAGCACGGTGACATCCACCAGGATGTGGCCGAAGGCGGTGACCGGCGCGGTATCGGGGCCTTGCACACGCAGCTGCGCGTACAGGTTGAACAGGGTCAGCGCGGCGACGCCAGCCCACAGCGGCAGCTGCGGCAGTTCCAGGCCCAGCACCCAGGTGGCGACCAGGATCGTGGCGGCCTGGCCGGCCACGGCCAGCCAGCGCAGACTGCACAGGGTGCGGAGAAAGGGGGCGTCGGTACCGGTCATCACCGCACATCCTATGCGCTCCCGACAGCGCCTGCCTGCGACAATCGGCCGCACCGGGGCGGGGCGCCGTGCGGCGGGCGCTGAACATGAGCGCCGAGCAACGACAGGCACCTACGTGCGCGTTGGGCGCGCTAAAATACGCCGATGCATGACGCCGTGACCCGACCGACCCAACCCGCCGACTCCGCCGTGTGGGCCCGCCGCCAGACCCAGCCTGTCCGTATCGGCGGCGTGGTCGTGGGTGGCGGCCATCCCGTGGTGGTGCAGTCGATGACCAACACCGACACCGCCGATGTCGCCGCCAGTGTGAAGCAGGTGGCCGAACTGTGGCGCGCAGGCTCGGAGATGGTGCGGCTGACCGTCAACAATCCCGAGTCGGCTGCGGCCATCCCGCGGATCGTGGAAAAGCTGCAGATGATGGGGATCGATGTCCCCCTGATCGGCGACTTCCATTACAACGGCCACCAGTTGCTGACCCAGGAGCCGGCCTGCGCCGAAGCCCTGGCCAAGTACCGGATCAATCCGGGCAACGTCGGCTTCGGCAAGAAGAAAGACACCCAGTTCGCGCAGCTGATCGAATTTGCGATCCGCTACAACAAGCCGGTCCGCATCGGCGCCAACTGGGGCTCGCTCGACCAGTCGCTGGCGGCGCGCCTGATGGACGAGAACAGCCAGCGCGCGCAGCCCTGGGATGCCGGGCGCGTGCTGCGTGAGGCGCTGATCCGCTCGGCGCTGGATTCGGCCGAGACCGCCGTGGAACTGGGCCTGCCGCGCGACCGCATTGTGCTGTCGGCCAAGGTCAGTGGGGTGCAGGAGCTGATCGCGGTGTACCGCGACCTGGCCCAGCGCTCGGATTTCGCGCTGCACCTGGGCCTGACCGAAGCCGGCATCGGCAGCAAGGGCATCGTCGCCTCCTCGGCGGCGCTGGCGGTGCTGCTGCAGGAAGGCATCGGCGACACCATCCGCATTTCGCTGACCCCCGAACCGGGCCAGTCGCGCACCGCCGAGGTGATCGTCGCCCAGGAACTGCTGCAGACCACCGGGCAGCGGGCCTTCACGCCGCTGGTCACGGCCTGCCCCGGCTGCGGCCGGACCACCTCGGAGTTCTTCCAGGAGCTGGCCAAGGTCGTGCAGAACCATGTGCGCGAGAAAATGCCGCTCTGGAAGGTGAACCACCCCGGCGCCGAAAGCATGACCCTGGCGGTCATGGGCTGCATCGTCAACGGGCCGGGCGAGTCGCGCCACGCCAACATCGGCATCTCCCTGCCGGGGACCGGCGAGACGCCGGCGGCGCCGGTCTTCGTGGACGGTGAAAAGACGGTCACCTTGCGCGGCGAGAACATCGCCCAGGACTTCGTGGCGCTGATCGACGATTACGTCGAACGCACCTATGTCCGAACGCTCGGATAAGCCGGCGGTGCTGGCTGCCCCGGAGGCGGCGGCCGGTTTCCGCCACTGGATGGGCCGCAACGCCTGGCGCTTCGTGCTGCTGTTCGTGGGCGTGCTGCTGCCCCTGGCCGGGTTCGTCGCCCTGGCCGATGAAGTCCATGAGCTGGAATCGATCTATTTCGATGCGCCGCTGCTGTGGAAGATGCATGGCCTGCATTCGCCGGGGCTGGACCAGTTCTTCGTGCTGCTCTCCAAACTGGGCTACGAGTGGTTCCTGATCCCGGCCGATGTGCTGATCGTGGCCCTGCTGGCCTGGCGCAAACGCTGGCGCGAGGCCAGTTTCGTGGCGATCTGCTTTGCCGGCTCGGCGCTGCTCAACCTGGGCAGCAAGCGCTTCTTCCAGCGCGACCGGCCCAGCCTGTGGGAATCCATCGCCCCGGAAAGCACCTTCAGCTTCCCCAGCGGCCATGCCATGGGCTCGATGACCCTGGCCGTCACCCTGGTGCTGCTGGCCTGGAACACCCGCTGGCGCTGGCCGGTCGCCTTCTCCGCGGTGACCTTTGCGGTGCTGGTCAGCCTGTCCCGGGTCTACCTCGGGGTCCATTACCCCTCCGACATCCTGGCCGGCTGGTGTGCCGCCCTGGTCTGGGTGGTAGGGTGCTTCCTGGTCATGTTCCGCCGTCGCCATCCGTGGCGGCATGCCGCTGAGACGAATACGGCGGTAAACTAGCCGAAAGCGGCATGAAAACGGGCGGCATCCATAGGCTGTTCCACTGGAACGGAAGAGGATGAGAGGCACAGGGGGGAGGGGCAGACAGCACGTCTGTGATGCGTGGAGCAGAACGCGATGATGGGGAACCTGGTTCCTTGTGATCGACACATCCCGCGGCTAGGCTTGCCCCCGTTCACAGTGTTTGACGAGGTTGGCGGATGACGATTCGAGTGTATCTGGTGGACGATCATGCTCTGGTGCGCACGGGCATGAAGATGATCCTCTCCAACGAGACCGACATCGAGGTGGTCGGTGAGGCGGAGAGTGGCGAAGATGCATTGCCGGATATCCGCCGACTGCGGCCCGACGTCGTGCTGTGCGATCTGCACCTGCCTGGCGTCAGCGGCATGGAAGTGACCGAGCGCGTGGTCCGTGGCGACCACGGTACCCGCGTGGTGATCGTCTCCGTCCTTGAAGATGGACCGATGCCCAAGCGCCTGCTCGAAGCCGGTGCCTCCGGCTACATCGGCAAGGCCTGCGATGCCCAGGAACTGCTGCGTGCCGTGCGCGATGCAGCGCTCGGCCGTCGTTATCTCGGCAACAGCATCGCGCAGAACCTCGCGTTGTCGAACGTGGAAGGCAACCACTCGCCGTTCGACACCCTGTCCCCGCGCGAGCTGGAAGTGGCGCTGCTGTTGACCCAGGGCCTGCGCCAGGAAGACATCGCCAAACGCCTGAGCCTGAGCGCGAAGACCGTCAACACGCACAAGGCGCGTCTGTTCGAGAAGATGGGCATCAACGACAACATCGCGCTCGCGCGCATGGCCAGCCAGTACGGCCTGGTGGATCCGGCGCGCCCGATGTAATCCACGCGTGGGATGGCACGTAAAAAAACGCCCGGGCATGCCCGGGCGTTTTCGTTCAGTGCGCGCGGACCCGCGCCACGATCTTCGCGGCCTGGGCCGCGCTTTCGCGCACCTTGTCCCACTCGCCACGCTCGATCCAACCCCCCGGCACCATCCACGAACCACCGATGCAGACCACGTTTTTCTGCTCCAGGTATTCGGCGGCGGTGTCTTCGGTGATGCCGCCGGTCGGGCACAGCTTCAGATCCGGAATCGGACCGGCCAGGCCCTTGATCATTGCCAGCCCGCCCACGGCCGAGGCCGGGAACAGTTTGCACACCCGGAAGCCGCGCGCATACAGCGCCAGCATCTCCGTCGGCGACGCCGCACCCGGCACCACCGGCAGCGGCGCCTGCGCCAGCGCATCGGCCATGTGCGCCGGCGTACCCGGCGTGACCAGGAAATCGGCGCCCGCATCGATGGACTGCTGCATCTGCTCCACGGTCAACACCGTGCCCGCACCCACCACCACATCCGGCAGCTCGCGCTTGAGCATGGCGAGCGCTTCCATCGCCACCGGCGTACGCAGCGTCAGCTCGATCGCCGGCAGCCCGCCCTCCAGCAACGCCGCACTGACTGCACGGGCCTGATCGAGCGTATGCACGGTCACCACCGGCAGAATGCCGGCAGCCTTCAACAGGGTTTCAGCGCGTTTCTGATGTTCGGCGATGCTCATGCGTTTCCAATCCTTCTTTTCATCAATGTCTGCAGCGCGAACGACGCGCCGGTATGTGTCGGGAGGCAGCGGATGGCCCCAACCAGGACCGTTAAGCGGCATGGACGCCGCTTTACGAGCCCCCATGGATGGGTTCACGGCGCGTCCTGGTTGGGGCCGTCCGCTGCCTCAACCAGGACACCTTACCGCTGCGTCAGCTCAGGCGTCCTTCGCCTCATGCGGCGCATCCGCCGCCGCCGCATCATGCCCAAGCTCGTATTCCGCATCGTAGTTCCAGATGCTGCCGTCATCGGCGGCCGGCCCACACGAAATCGACATCGCGCCCTGGTCGGCCGGGCCTACCAGACGGCGGCTCATCGCGAACAGATTGCGGCCCAGATCGTGCCCGGCCGGCGCAGTATTCGGCGCCGGCTCGCGTGCGGCGAACTCCGCCGCATCCACCAGCAGCTCCAGCGTGCCGGCCTCACCATCCAGACGGATGATGTCGCCCTCGCGCACCCGCGCCAGCGGACCGCCGCGCGAGGCTTCCGGCGTCATGTGGATCGCGGCCGGGAACTTGCCCGAGGCACCGGACAGGCGACCATCGGTGACCAGCGCTACGCGGCGGCCCTGGTTCTGCAGCAGGCCCAGCAGCGGCGCCAGCGAATGCAGCTCCGGCATGCCGTTGGCGCGCGGGCCCTGGTAACGCACCACCGCCACGAAATCGTGCGGCAGCACACCGGCGGCGTGCAGCTTGTTCAGCACCTGCGGTGCATCGACCACCACGGCCGGCGCTTCGATCGTGCGGAACTGCGGCTTCACCGCTGACAGCTTGATCAGCGAACGGCCAAGGTTGCCGCGCAGCAGGCGCAGGCCGCCCTGGGCTTCGAACGGATCGGCCACGCCACGCACCACGTCCGGGTCGGCGCTCTCGCGCACGCCATCGATGTAGGTCAGCTTGCCGTCGCGCAGCGCCGGTTCCTGGCCGTACTGGTGCATGCCGCCTTCGGCCACGGTCTGCAGGTCGGCGTGCATCAGCCCGGCCTCCATCAACTCGCGGAACACGAACGCGGTGCCACCGGCGGCGGCGAAGCGGTTCACGTCGGCTTCGCCGTTCGGATAGACGCGGGCCAGCAGCGGGATCAGCTGCGAGAGCTGGTCCATGTCGTCCCAGGTCAGCACGATGCCGGCCGCACGCGCCACCGCGATCCAGTGGATGGTGTGGTTGGTGGAGCCGCCGGTGGCCATCAGCGTGACCACCGCATTGACGATCGCGCGCTCGTCGATCAGCCGGCCGAGCGGACGGAAGTCATCGCCCAGTGCGCTGATTTCCAGCGCACGCACCGCTGCCTGGCGGGTCAGCGCATCGCGCAGCGGCGTATCGGGGTTGACGAACGAGGCGCCCGGCAACTGCACGCCCATCGCTTCGAGCAGGGTCTGGTTGGAGTTGGCGGTGCCGTAGAAGGTGCAGGTACCGGCGCCGTGGTATGAGGCGGCCTCGGCCTCCAGCAGTTCCTCGCGGGTCGCCTGGCCGGCCGCATAGCGCTCGCGCACTTCGGCCTTCTGCTTGTTCGGGATGCCCGGGGTCATCGGGCCGGCCGGCAGGAAGATCGCCGGCAGGTGGCCGAAGGCCAGCGCACCGATCAGCAGGCCGGGCACGATCTTGTCGCAGACGCCGAGGTAGACGCTGGCGTCGAACATGTCATGGCTCAGGCCGATCGCGGTCGACTGGGCGATCACATCGCGCGAGAACAACGACAGCTCCATGCCGCCACGGCCCTGGGTGACACCGTCGCACATCGCCGGCACGCCACCGGCCACCTGTGCGGTCGCGCCGAGTTCGCGCGCGGTTTCGCGCAGGATCTCCGGGTAGTGCTCGAACGGCTGGTGCGCCGAGAGCATGTCGTTGTACGCGGTGATGATGCCCAGGTTGGGCGTCACGCCGCCGCGCAGGCGCGACTTGTCGGTCGGGCCGCACGCGGCGAACCCGTGGGCGAGGTTGCCGCAGCTCAGGCGCGAACGGAACGGACCGTCGCGCAGCGCCGCGTCGACACCGGCCAGGTAGGCGGCGCGCGAGGCGACGCTGCGCTGGACGATGCGCTCGGTGATGGCATGGAGTTTGGGATGCAGGCTCATTGGCTACCGGCTATGAGAAGGCGAACGGAACAACACCGGGGCAACTCAGTCACACCAGTGGACGCGCAGTTTCGCGCCGTCGAGATCGATCGCGTTGAGGATGGGATACAGCTGCGGATTGTTGCTTTCCAGCGCGTGCTTGAGCACTTCCAGCTTCTGCTTGCCGCGCAGCAGCAGCAGGCGCTGGCGGCTCTGCTTCAAGCCGTGCGGGGTGAGGGTGATGCGCAGCGGCCACTGGTTGGCACCGGGGCAGCCGGTGGCATCGAGCGCCGCGTAGGGCAGGGTGCTTTCCAGTGCGCGGGTCAGGTCCTTCGACCCCGGGAACAGCGACGCAGTGTGACCGTCGTTGCCCATGCCGAGCACGCTCAGGCAGGGCCGCTGGCTGTGCTGGGCCTGCAGGTTGGCGCTGTAGACGCACTCGGGCAGCGGCTTGCCGACCCGCACCAGCGGATCGAAATGCGCGCCTTCGGCACGGGTCAGGAAGCTCTCCTTCACCAGCCAGGCATTGCTGTCGCGATCCTGCGGCGACAGCCAGCGTTCATCGACCAGGCTCACTTCCACCCGGTCCCATTGCACGTCCAGCTCGGCCAGCGCCTGGTAGACCGGTGCCGGCGTGGTGCCGCCGGAGAGCAGCATGCGCGCGCGGCCGAATTCGGCAATGTCGCGGTTCAGCTCGGCCGCCATTTCCGCGGCGACGGCCTCGATCCAGCCATCGGCATCGCCGTGGCGGATCAAGGTGAAACGTTCGGACGTATCCAGGGTATTCATGCAGTGCCTCCCGGCAGATCGCGTTCCACATCCGCCGCATAGGCGGCCGCGCCGAGCAGGCCGGGGCTGGGGTGCATCACGGCCAGTGACGGCACCTTGGACATGATCGAAGAGAAGCGGCCCTTGTGTTCAAAGCGCTGGCGGAAGCCGGAGTGCTGCAGCGAATCGAGCATCTTCGGCACCAGCCCGCCGGTCAGGAACACGCCATCCCAGGCGCCCTGCATCAGCACCAGATCGCCGGCGATCGCGCCGAACACCGCGCAGAACACATCCACGGTGCGCATGGCCTGCGGGTCGCCATGCAGCGCCCGCGCGGTGACGTCCACCGGCTGCAGTTGGCCCGGGTCGATATCGGCCATCTCGCACACGGCGCGATGGATGTTGACCAGGCCGGGGCCGCAGATCAGGCGTTCGTTGGAGACACGGCCGAACTGTTCGGACAGGATCTCCAGGATGCGGATTTCTTCCGGCGTACCCGGCGGGAAGCTGACGTGGCCGCCTTCGGTTTCCAGCGGATAGCAGCGGCCATGGCGCAGGATCAGCCCGCCCACGCCCAGCCCGGTGCCCGGGCCGATCACCGCGTAGTTGCGCGGCTGGCCCGGCTTGCCCGGCACCCACGCCGCGCCGCCGACCTGGATCACGTCCTGCGGCTGCAGCAGCGAAATCGCCATCGCCTGGGCGGCGAAGTCATTGATCAGGTGCAGGTCGTCGAAGCCGAGCATGTGCGCGGTGCGGATGCGCGAGATCACCCACGGATGATTGGTGATGCGTGCCTCGTCACCGTCGACACGGCCGGCCACGGCGAACACACCGCGCTTGGCTTCGGCGCCGATCTGCTCGAGGTAGTGCCGTGCGGCTTCACCGAGCGAGGGGAAGTCAGCGACCGCGAATTCGCGGATGCTGTCCTGCTGCAGCGGCGCGGCCAGCGAGGTATCGGCCAGGGCGAAGCGTGCATTGGTACCGCCGATATCCGCGACGAGGACCGGCTGGGACAACACCGTCATGCCTGGCCACCGCGGGTTGCGTCGGCATCGGCGTCGGCAGGTAGGAAGCCTGCGGCTTCTTCTGGACCCCACTGGCCGGCAGGGTAGGGCTGCAACGGCAGCTTGGCTTCCTTCCACGCATCGCTGACGCTGTCGATCCACGCCCAGGCCGCGCGCACTTCGTCATCGCGCACGAACAGCGCATGGTTGCCGTTGAAGGCATCCAGGAACAGGCGTTCATAAGCGATGCGGCGGTGCAGGCCGGTCGGCACGGACAGTTCCAGTTCCAGCGGATGCAGTTCCAGCGCGCCCCATTCCGGGCCGGCCAGCGAGCTCATCAGGCCCAGCTCGATGTTTTCCTGCGGCTGCAGCTGGAAGGTGATGCGGTTGGGGGTGGCATTGCCGCGGTGCGGGCGCTCGAACAGCCAATGCGTGACCGGCTTGAGCGTGACCACCACGCGGGTGGTGCGCTCGGCCAGGCGCTTGCCGGTGACCAGGTGGAACGGCACGCCGGACCAGCGCCAGTTGTCGATATGCGCGGTGACGCCGGCGAACGTTTCCACATCGCTGCCTTCCGGCGGCTGGTAGGCCTGCGCAGGCTGGCCGTTGATGGTGCCGGCGGTGTAGCGGCCCCGCACGCTGTCACGCGCGGCATGCTTGGCATCGAGCGGGCGCAGGGCGCGCAGCACTTTGACCTTTTCGTCGCGGATGCGGTCGGCTTCCAGCGACGCCGGCGGTTCCATCGCGACCAGGCACAGCAGCTGCAGGATGTGGCTCTGGACCATGTCGCGCAGCGCGCCGGAGCGGGCGTAGTACGCATCGCGGCCATCCACGCCTTCGCTCTCGGCCACCAGGATGTGCACCGATTCGATGTAGTTGCGGTTCCAGACCGCCTCGAGCAGCGTATTGCCGAAGCGCAGCGCGATCAGGTTCTGCACCGCGGCCTTGCCCAGGTAGTGGTCCAGGCGGAACACGCGGTCTTCGTCGATCCACTGGCCGATCGTGGAGATGATCTCCTCGGCGCTGGCACTGTCGCTGCCGATCGGCTTTTCCAGCATCAGGCGGTGCGGGGCGGCCAGCGCGCCGCCCTTGGCCAGGCCTTCGCAGGTGGAGATGTACAGGCCCGGCGGGATCGCCAGGTAGCTCACGCAGTTGCGGTCGACCAGGTCGTGGACCGATTCGGCCACGGACTCGGGATTGCGCAGGTCCACCGAGCGGTAGTCGATGCGCTGCAGCAGCGAGTGGATATCGTCCTGGCTGGCCATCGGCATGGCCTGCTGCAGGCGCGGGCGCAGGATCTCGCGGAAGGCGTCGGTGTCGTGCGGCGACAACGCCAGCGCACGAACCTTGAAGTCTTCGGGGAGCAGGCCGTCGCCCAGCAATCGCAGCAGCGAGGGGAACAGGTAGCGCTGGGCCAGGTCACCTGTGGCGCCAAACAGGAAAAGGGTGTCGTGCATCGCTCGAGTTTCAGATCCGGGTGACATCGTTGTCAATCGCTTCTCGTCTATGTTCTCGGGGGTCGGGCGGGGTCCGTTGTCTGCTTGTTGCAGGTGCAGCACGCCCCATGGATTCCGCCCGGCATGATGGCCTACCAACCCGGTGTCGTGGGGGATATCGCATCCTCCCCGGCATCCAGGTCACGGCCGACTATCGGATAGTGCCACGTGAAAACGTTTACATGGCAGAATGCGCAGACTGTATTCGATTGCAGTGGTCGCCGTCATGCGGCACCACGCCATCGACCTGCCATCGGGAGGGCCGAAGGCAGTTCCGCATAACAGCCCGGAGACCGGGCGGACTGGAATGGTGATATGGCAAAAGTGCAGTTGCAGGGCGTTCGCAAGGTCTACGACAACGGTCAGGTGGCCGTGCAGGGCGCGACCTTCGAAGTGGCCGATGGTGAATTGATGGTGCTGGTGGGGCCGTCCGGGTGTGGCAAGTCCACACTGCTGCGCATGGTCGCCGGCCTGGAAGAAATCAGTGGCGGCACGCTGACGATCGGCGACCGCGTGGTCAACGACGTGGCACCCAAGGATCGTGACATCGCCATGGTGTTCCAGAGCTATGCGCTGTATCCGCACATGACCGTGGCCGAGAACCTGGCCTTCGGTCTGAAGCTGCGCGGCCACGACAAGGCCACGATCAGCAAGCGGGTCAGTGAGGCGGCCCAAACGCTGGGCCTGACCGAGATGCTCGACAAGCTGCCCAAGGCGATGTCCGGCGGCCAGCGCCAGCGCGTTGCGCTGGGCCGCGCGCTGGTGCGCGAGCCGGCGGTGTTCCTGCTCGATGAGCCGCTGTCCAACCTGGACGCCAAGCTGCGCCACAGCGTGCGGACCGAAATCGCGCAGCTGCACCGCAAGCTGGGCACCACCATGATCTACGTGACCCACGATCAGGTGGAAGCGATGACCCTGGGCCAGCGCATCGTGGTGCTCAAGGATGGCGTGATCCAGCAGATCGATACCCCGATGGCGCTGTACGACCGTCCGGCCAACCTGTTCGTGGCCGGCTTCCTCGGCAGCCCGGCGATGAACGTGCTGCGCGGCACCCTGCAGCGCACCGACAGCGGCTATGCCGTGCAGGACACCGGGCTTACCGCGCCGCTGGGCCAGGCCCGGATCGATCAGGCGTGGGTCGGCAAGGCGATCGCCGTTGGCGTGCGCCCGGAGCATCTGCAGCCGGCCGCGGCCGGGGATGCGACGGCGTTCGAGGCGATGATCGATGGCATCGAGCCGGTCGGCAACGAGATTTTCGTCAACATGACCAGTGGCGGCCAGCCGTTGGTGATGCGCGTGGCACCGCAGGGGTTGCCGTCGGTCGGCGAGCCGATCCGCGTGGCGATCCATCCGCAGGGCCTGCATTTCTTCGATGCAGAGACCGGCGAGCGCTTGAACGACGCGTAAGGCGCGGACGGGTTACGGGGTTGCCGGCCAGCGGCCGGCACTACCCGTGCCCGAATCCGGCAGTGCCACCAGATCCGGCAGTGCCACCAGATCCGGCAGTGCCACCAGATCCGGCAGTGCCACCAGATCCGGTAGTGCCGGCCGCTGGCCGGCTCCACGCACACCCATCAACGTTCATGGCGTACCGCATCGATCAACGGTCGATGCCTAAAGGGTCTACCGCGCCAGACCATCCAGCAACGGCAGGTGGGCGGCCTGGACTCCGCCGACGCTCAACGGCTCCGGCGCGATCTCCAGCGGCAGCACCGCCAGGGCCAGATCACCGGCCACCGAGGCCACCGTGCCGATCGCTGCGTCCTTCTGATGTACCTGCGTGCCGCTGGTCGTGCCCTCCACGACCCGCAGCAGCTGCAGGGCGCGCTTGGCCTTGCCCAGGAAGTGGGTGCGGGCCACGATTTCCTGGCCCGGGTAGCAGCCTTTCTTGACGCTGTACCCGTTCAGGCGGTCCAGGCCCAGCTGCTGCGGCGTCCACTGTTCGCGCTGATCGGCATCCAGGCGGGGCAGGCCGTAGCGCAGATCGGCCTGGCGCCAGGCTAGCGCGATATCCGCGCTGTCGGCGTGGGTCGCCACGGCGTCGGCGGAACCGATGCGCAGGCTGCGCGGAAGTGCGTCGCTGCCCAGGTCCAATTCGATGTTTTCGCCGCCAAGTTGCGCAATCGCGCGGCCGGAGGCCGATTCCGGCGCGGTGAAGCTTGCCGCCACGGCAAGATCATTGCGGACCTCGATCCGCACCTTGCGGCGGAAGACAAAACGCTGCAACTGCGACGCAATCGCATCGGCGTCGCCATCGGCGAGCACCACCACGATGCGCTCCTGGTCCAGCCGCAACAGCTGGAACACAGCAATGGCGCGGCCCTTGGCCGTCAGCCAGGCACTCCACTGCCAATGCCGCAGGGGCAGGGCGGTGACATCGCTGGAGAATTGGGCATGGGCGAACGCGGCCGCATCGGCACCGCTGAGACTGAGCAGCTGGTGACCGGGGAGGCGCGAAAAGCCGGCGAAATCGGAGGGCAGGTTGTCAGGCACGTGAACGGGGTCTAAAATTTGTGCGTTGCGAGACCACCCATGATAGGCCAAACAACCCCCTCTCCAGATTCTGAAGCTGAAGGCACGCTGGTACCCGAGGAGCAACCGCTTCCCGAGACTCCGGCATTGCCTTTGGAAATCGGCGGCCGCGGCGGACTTGATCCGGTGCGGTACGGAGATTGGGAGAAAAACGGACGCTGCATCGATTTCTGATCAGCATTGAGCCAACGCGGCATTGCGCCGCCCAGCCGAGACAACGAGCCCAGCGAATGGCCGCCAGAGAACGTCCCCTTTCCCCGCACCTTCAGGTGTATCGCTGGCAGATTCAGATGGCCACCTCGATCCTGCATCGAGCCACCGGCATCTTTCTGTCTGTTGGAGCCCTGATCATTGCCGGCGGCCTGCTCGCCCTGATGATGGGTCCTGAATCCTGGAACTGCTTCACCGGCCATGCCGGCAGCTGGTACGGCAAGCTGTTCCTGTTCGCATGGACCTGGTCCTTCGCCTACCACCTGTGCAATGGCATCCGCCATATCGTGCAGGACTTCGCGATCGGCTTCTCCATTCCCGCCTTCGTGCGCAGCAGCTGGGTCTCGGTCTTCGCCAGCCTGGTGATCACCGCCCTGGTCTGGGCCTACGTCTTCATGGGAGCGGCCGCATGAACAAGTACCGTACCCCGCTGAAGAACGTGCGTGGCCTTGGCGCTGCCAAGACCGGTACCGAGCACTTCGTGATGCAGCGCCTGACCGCCACCGCGCTGGTCGGCCTGACCATCTGGTTCCTGGTGTTCGTGCTGAGCCTGATCGGCGCCGATTACGTGACCGCGACCGACGCGGTGTCCAAGCCGTGGAACGCGGTGCTGCTGGTCGGCTTCCTGGTCGCGATGTTCTGGCATGCCCAGCTCGGCCTGCAGGTCGTGCTGGAAGACTACATCCACAATTCGCTGCTGGCCCTGGCGCTGCAGACCACGGTGAAGTTCATCGCCGTGCTCGGCGGGATCGTCAGTGTTTTTGCGGTCGCCCGCATCGCGCTCGGCGTCGCCTGAGTCCAGGCACCAAGACAGGAATCCAGATTAGATGTCCGCTTACAAGATTACGGAACACAAGTACGACATGGTCGTGGTCGGCGCCGGCGGTGCTGGCCTGCGCGCCACGTTCGGCCTTGCCGCCAAGGGCCTGCAGACGGTCTGTCTGACCAAGGTCTTCCCGACCCGTTCGCACACCGTGGCCGCGCAGGGCGGTATTTCCGCCGCGCTGGGCAACATGGGCGAAGACGACTGGCGCTACCACTTCTTCGACACCATCAAGGGCTCGGATTGGCTGGGTGACCAGGACGCCATCGAGTACATGTGCCGCGAAGCGATCCCGGCCATCATCGAACTGGAACACTACGGTGTGCCGTTCAGCCGTACCGAAGAAGGCAAGATCTACCAGCGCCCGTTCGGTGGCATGACCACCAAGTACGGCGAAGGCCCGTCCGCGCAGCGCACCTGCGCCGCCGCCGACCGTACCGGCCACGCCATGCTGCACACGCTGTACCAGCAGTCGCTGGCGCACAACGCGCGCTTCATGATCGAGTACTTCGCGCTCGACCTGATCTTCGATGACGAAGGCGTCTGCCGCGGCGTGCTCGCGCTGGACATGGCCGACGGCTCGCTGCACCTGTTCCGCGCCCACGGCGTGGTGCTGGCCACCGGCGGCTACGGCCGCGCCTACTTCAGCGCCACCTCGGCCCACACCTGCACCGGCGACGGCGGCGGTCTGGTCATGCGTGCCGGCCTGCCGATGCAGGACATGGAGTTCGTGCAGTTCCACCCGACCGGTATCTACGGCGCGGGCTGCCTGATCACCGAAGGCGTGCGTGGCGAAGGCGGCATCCTGCGCAACAGCAACGGCGAGCGCTTCATGGAGCGCTACGCACCGCACTACAAGGATCTGGCCTCGCGCGACGTGGTGTCGCGTTCGATGACCATCGAGATCCGCGAAGGCCGCGGCGTCGGCGAGCACAAGGATCACATCCTGCTCGACCTGACCCACCTCGGCCCGGGCGTCATCGACGACAAGCTGCCGGGCATCGCCGAAAGCGCCCGCATCTTCGCCGGCGTGGACGTGCACAAGCAGCCGATCCCGGTCATCCCGACCGTGCACTACAACATGGGTGGCATCCCGACCAACTACCACGGCGAAGTCGTGCGCAAGGTCGGCGACAACCCCGATGCCGTCGTGCCGGGCCTGTACGCCATCGGCGAAGCGGCCTGCGTGTCGGTCCACGGCGCCAACCGCCTGGGCTCCAACTCGCTGCTCGACCTGGTGGTGTTCGGCCGTGCGGTGGCCAACCGCTGTGCCGAGACCATCAAGTCCGGCGCGCCGCACAAGACCCTGCCGTCCGATGCGTGCGACAAGGCGCTGGGCCTGCTGGACAAGCTGCGCTACGCCAACGGCGACACCCCGACCTCGGTCATCCGCGATCGCATGCAGCGCACCATGCAGAACGACGCGGCGGTGTTCCGGACCAGCAAGACCCTGGAAGAGGGCTGCGCCAAGATGGCCGAGATCTTCGACTCCTTCCAGGACGTCAAGGTCTCCGACCGTTCGCTGGTGTGGAACTCGGACCTGATCGAAACCTACGAGCTGAACAACCTGCTGCTCAACGCGGTGGCGACGATCAACTCGGCCGAACAGCGCAAGGAAAGCCGCGGCGCGCATGCGCATGAGGACTTCCCGGACCGCGACGACGTCAACTGGCAGAAGCACACGCTGGTCAACGTCGACGAGAACGGCAAGTGCGAGTTCGACTACCGCCCGGTCCACATGTACACGCTGAGCAAGGACGTGGACGTCGTCCCGCCCAAGCCGCGCGTTTACTAAGAGACCTGCGGCATGACCTCCGTCCACGCAGCGCCCGCGACCGCCGTCCCCCGCAAGGGTGGGGTGGCGCGTGCGCCGCTGGCCGGTGGTGTCGACTTCCTCATCTTCCGTGCTACCCGCGCCTGCACCGCAGCGCGAGCCGCCTGAGCCAACGAGAACAGCCATGGCCGAGTTTTCCCTCCCCAAGAATTCCAAGATCGGAAAGGGCAAGCACTTCCCCGCCAAGAGCGGTGCGAAGAACACCCGCACCTTCAAGATCTACCGCTGGAGTCCCGACGACGACAGCAACCCGCGCACCGATACGTACGAGATCGATCTGGACGCCTGCGGCCCGATGGTTCTGGACGCGCTGATCAAGATCAAGAATGAGATCGATCCGACCCTGACCTTCCGTCGTTCGTGCCGTGAGGGCATCTGCGGTTCGTGCGCGATGAACATCGACGGCACCAACACGCTGGCCTGCACCCGCGCCATCGCCGACTGCGGCAAGGCCGAAGTGCCGATCTACCCGCTGCCGCACATGAGCGTGGTCAAGGACCTGGTGCCGGACCTGACCCACTTCTACGCGCAGTACGCCTCGATCAAGCCGTGGATCCGCACCCAGACCCCGCCGCCGCCGGATCGCGAGCGCCTGCAGTCGCCCGAAGACCGCAAGAAGCTGGACGGCCTGTACGAGTGCATCCTGTGCGCGTGCTGCTCGACCAGCTGCCCGAGCTACTGGTGGAACGGCGAGCGTTACCTGGGCCCGGCCATCCTGCTGCAGGCCTACCGCTGGATCGTCGACTCGCGCGATGAAGACACCGGTGCGCGCCTGGACGAGCTGGAAGACCCGTTCAAGCTGTACCGCTGCCACACCATCATGAACTGCTCGCGGACCTGTCCGAAGGGCCTGAACCCGGCGCTGGCCATTGCCGAGATCAAGAAGCTGATGATGGCGCGTCGCGCCTGATCCAGACGTGCCCGGTAGCGCCACGCCATGCGTGGCGTCTCAGAAAATGATCGAAACGGTTGAGCCACGCCATGCGTGGCGTCTCAGAAAATGATCGAAACGGTAGAGCCACGCCATGCGTGGCTTTGCCTTATCTGGAAACGCAGAAAATGGATGAAGCAACCGAACTGAAAAAACTGCGCTGGCGCTGCCGCCGCGGCATGCGCGAGCTGGACCAGCTGTTCGGCCGTTACCTGGACCGCTGCTGGCTGCAGGCACCGACAGACGAGCGCGAGGTTTTCCTGTTCCTGCTCGAAAGCGAGGACGATAAGTTGTGGCGCTGGTTCATGGGCTACGAGGAGTGCCCGCATGCCGCGCCCGCTGCCCTCATCGCCAGGATCCGCGCCCTGCCAGCTTGAGTGGCACCCCTCGCGCTGGCAGTGCCGCGCGCTGATCGCCATGGGCGCGCTGATGCCCTGGGCCCTGTGGGGCACCGAGCTTCCGGCGCCGTGGGGCCTGGCCTTGGGCCTGGTGGCGATGGTGGGCACGTGGCTGGAGGCGTGGCGGTATGCGCGCGGCCCGGGCTGCGCCTTCCTGATCCCCCTGGATGATGAGCCGGCCCAGGTGGATGGGGAGGCGGTCGAGGACCTGCAGATGCGTCGCCGCGGCCCGCTGCTGCAGCTCCGCTGGCGGTATGAAGGGCGTCGCCACTGGCGTCTGTTCTGGCCCGATACCCTTCCGGCGGCGCAGGCACGTGAACTGCGACTAGCCGTCCGGGCACACTGCATTTCCCGTTCACCCCCTGCAGTGGCACCATAGCCTGAATTGTCCGGCGTACCTGCATGTTCAAACCCATACCTGTCTCGATTGGCCTGCGCTACCTGCGCGCCAAACGCCGCAACGGCTTCATCTCCTTCATCTCCATGGCCTCGATCCTCGGCATCGCGCTGGGCGTGACCGTGCTGATCACCACGCTGGCGGTCATGAGCGGTTTCCAGAAGGAAATCCGCGACCGGCTGCTGCAGATGACCGCGCATACCACCATCACCACCGACGGCGCCCCGATGGCCGATTGGGCGCATGCGGTGGATGTGGCGAAAAAGGACCCGCGTGTCGCCGGCGCGGCGCCGTACATCGAAATCCAGGCCATGCTCAGCGGCCCCCGCGTGCAGGGCGCCATCGTGCAGGGCATCGACCCGGCGCTGGAGCCGAACGTCTCGGTCATCAACCAGAAGGTCAAGAAGGGCAGCTTCGACAGCCTGACCGCAGGCAGCTACAACCTGCTGGTGGGCCAGGAACTGGCGATCTACCTCGGCGTCGGCGTGGGCGATACGGTGCTGGTGACCCTGGCGGAAGTGCAGGGCACGCCGATCGGCGCGATCCCGCGCATGAAGCGCTTCACCGTGAGCGGCATCTTCGAGGCCGGTTACAACGAGGTCGACCGCGGCGTGGCCTACGCCAACATGGCCGATCTGGAAAAGGTGCTGCGCATCGATGGCGTCACCGGTGTGCGCCTGAAGCTGCACGACATGGACAAGGCGCTGGACGTCGGCGTCGATCTGGCCCACAACCTGACCGGTGCCTACCGCGTCAGTGACTGGACCCAGCAGAACGCCAACCTCTACCACTCGCTGCGCATGGAGAAGGTGGTGATGGGCATCCTGCTCTCGCTGATCATCGCCATGGGCGCGTTCAACCTGGTTTCCTCCCAGGTGATGCTGGTCACCGACAAGCAGGCCGACATCGCGATCCTGCGCACGCTGGGCCTGACCCCGGGCGGGGTGATGCAGGTGTTCATGGTGCAGGGCTCGCTGATCGGCATCTTCGGCACCGTGCTGGGCGTGATCGGTGGCATTACCCTGACCTTGAACCTGGAGCGCATCCTCGGCGCGATCGAGACGCTGTTCAACGTCAAGCTGCTGCCGGAGGACGTGTACTACATCACCGGCCTGCCGACCGACATGCAGACCCCGGACATCATCATGATCACCGCCGTGGCGCTGGTCATGAGCTTCCTTGCCACCCTGTATCCCGCCTGGCGCGCGGCACGTACCCAGCCGGCGGAGGCCCTGCGTTATGAATGAAGCACTCACCCTGGGCCAGGAAGTCATCCGCGCCGAAGCGCTGGCCAAGACCTATGCCGAAGGCCGCATGCAGACCCCGGTGTTCAACGGGCTGGACCTGCGCGTGGCCGCCGGCGAGACCGTGGCCATCATCGGTGCCTCCGGCGCCGGCAAGAGCACCCTGCTGCACCTGCTGGGTGGCCTGGATACGCCGACGGCGGGCGAGGTCTATGTGGCCGGCCAGCGCATGTCCGGCCTGTCCGACAGCCAGCGTGGCCGCCTGCGCAACCGCGCTCTCGGCTTCGTCTACCAGTTCCATCACCTGCTGCCCGAATTCACCGCGCTGGAAAACGTGATGATGCCGGTGCTGCTGGGGGGCGAAGAAGTGGCTGACGCGCGCAACCGCGCGCAGGTGTTGCTGGAATCGGTCGGCCTGGGGCACCGGGTGGACCACAAGCCGGGCGAGCTCTCCGGCGGTGAGCGCCAGCGTGCCGCCGTGGCCCGCGCCCTGGTCAACCGCCCGGCCTGCGTGCTCGGCGACGAACCCACCGGCAACCTGGACGACAAGACCGCCGCGACCGTGTTCGAGCTGATGCTCGAGCTCAACCGCGCGCACCACACCAGCCTGGTGCTGGTGACCCACGACCGCTCGCTGGCACGCAAGCTGGACCGCGTGCTGGAACTGCGCGAAGGGCGGCTGCACAGCCTGGCCCACAGCGAGGTCTGAGCAGGCAGCGCTGCCTGCCTGAGCGCTGAACACCCGGCGGGTTCCTCTCGCCGGGACCACGCCGGGCGGCGCATGATCGGCGCACATTCCCCAGCAGGAGGCGTCATGAAGCAGACCCTTGCCATCGCGGCCCTGTGCCTTGGGCTGGCCGCGTGCGCCAGTACCGGCCGCCTGTCCACCGCGCAGAAGCTTGATCTCTACCGCGCGCACGCCGGTCCGCCGCAGCAGGACATGCCGTTGTACGGGTCGTTGTCCGGCTGGACCGAACTGGGCGAGAGCGCGCTGGCGGTGTGGACGCGCCCAAGCGAAGGCTATCTGCTGGAACTGGCCGGGCCGTGCCAGGGGCTGGACTACGCCCCGGCGATCGGCCTGACCAGCCGGGTCGGCCGTGTGTCGGCCCGCTTCGACAAGGTGCTGGTGCACGACCCCACGCCGGGACCGATGAACATGCCGTGCTTCATCAGCAGCATCCGCAAGCTCGATACCAAGGCGCTGCGCGCCTCCGAGCAGGAGCTGCGGCAGGCGCAGCTGCAGGAGCGCGAAGAAGGCCAGCAGGCGCCGACCCGGTAGTGCCGGCCGCTGGCCGGCCATGGCCTATCGAGGATGCACCGCGATCTCGCCGTCGGCATAACCTCGCGGTCGCCACAACCTGGCGATCGCCAACAACCTCGCTATCGCCAACAACTTCACGGTCCCCCATCCTCGCGGTAGATACCGACCGTTGGTCGGTATCAGACCCGGTCACGCCTCCGGAACAAACCCGGCCGGCTTCTCCGCGCCACCGCTGAAGAGATACTTCACCAGTTCCTCTTCCAGGAACGCACGGTGCTTGGGATCGCGCGGCGACAGCCGGTTTTCGTTGATCAGCATGGTCTGGTGCGCCAGCCACGCGGCCCAGGCCGGCTTGCCGATGTGGTTGAAGATGCGCTGGCCCAGCTCGCCGGGGTAGGGCACGAAGTCCAGGCCTTCGGCGTCGCGTTGTTCGTACTGGCAGAAAACGGTGCGGGGCATAGCGTTACTCGTTGTCTTGGGATGTTGCTGCGCGCCGCATTGTACGGCGCTTGGGCTGAGCGGGCGGTGCACCGGTCTGGAGCAGCTTGCGGATCGGTGCGGGCAGGCCCAGCTTTTCCAGCTCTTCGGCAGCGACCCAGCGTACGCCGGCATCCTCGCCGCGCGAGCCCTGAACCGTCGCCACCAGTACCTGCAGATGCAGCCGGTAGTGGCTGAAGGTGTGCTCCAGCACCGGCAGCGGCTCGGCATCGTCCAGCGAGCCCTCGATATGCGCATCGAACCAGTCCTGCAGGGCGATGCCGCTGTCAGCCTGGGGCAGGGTCCACAGCTGCGCCCAGATGCCGGTGTCCGGCCGCTTCTGCAGCAGCACACGGCCGCGCGCATCGCGCAGCAGCAGCGCCACCGCCTCGCGTTCGGGCAGGGTCTTGCCCGGCTTCGGTGTCGGCAGCTGATCGGTACGGCCTTCGCGCCGTGCAACGCAGGTCGCCTGCAGCGGACAGATCACGCAGGCAGGCCTGCTGCGGCTGCACACGCTGGCGCCCAGGTCCATCTGCGCCTGGGTGTAATCGACCATGCGGGTCGCGGGCACCTGCGCTGCATGCGCCTCGGCGACCGCCCACAGTTGCTTCTCGATCGCCGGCAGGCCGGGGAAGCCCTCGATGCCGTGATAGCGGGTCAACACGCGTTTGACGTTGCCATCCAGGATCGCGAACCGATCATTCCAGGCCTGGCTGAGAATTGCGCCGGCGGTGCTGCGGCCGATGCCCGGCAGCGCATGCAGGGCATCGAAATCACGCGGCAGCTCGCCGCCATGCAGCTCGACGCAGCGCTGCGCTGCGGCATGCAGGTTGCGTGCACGCGCGTAGTAGCCCAGCCCCGCCCACTGCGCCATCACCGCATCATTGCTGGCTGCGGCCAGGTCGGGCAGGGTCGGGAATACGTCCAGGAACTTCAGGAAGTACGGGATGACCGTGCTGACCTGGGTCTGCTGCAGCATGATCTCCGACAGCCACACCCGGTACGGCGAGCGCGGGTGCTGCCAGGGCAGGTCGTGCCGGCCATGGTCATCGAACCAGTGCAGCAGCCGGGAAACGAACACATCGTCGGCAGGCAATACGGCGCTGGCGGGAGGCTGGCGGGTCATGCAGATTCCGGAGAAGGACGGGAGCCACGCCATGCGTGGCTGCATCGGCAGCCGGGGAGACCGGTCCCGGAGGTGAAGCAGCCACCCATGGGGTGGCTCTACAAGTGAAGCCGCTGCCTGGCCCGGCGGTGATCAGGCGCCGAGTGCTTCGGGCAGCAGGGCGTCGACAAAGGCTTCCGGATCGAACACGCGCAGGTCTTCCGGGCGCTCGCCGATGCCGCAGAAGCGGATCGGAATGCCGAACTCGCGGGCCAGCGCGAACACCACGCCGCCCTTGGCGGTGCCGTCCAGCTTGGTCACCACCAGCCCGGTCACGTTGACCGCGGCATGGAACTGACGCAGCTGCGAGAGCGCGTTCTGCCCGGTGGTGCCATCGATGACCATCAGCACTTCGTGCGGTGCATTGGCATCGATCTTGCCGAGCACGCGGCGGATCTTGCCCAGCTCGTTCATCAGGCCAGCCTGGGTATGCAGGCGGCCGGCGGTATCGGCGATCAGCACTTCGGTGCCGCGCGCCTTGCCGGCCTGCAGCGCATCGAAGGCGACCGAGGCCGCGTCGGCATTCTGGCCCTGGGCGACCACGGCCACGCCGTTGCGCTCGCCCCACGCCTGCAGCTGCGCGACAGCGGCGGCACGGAAGGTATCGCCGGCGGCCAGCATCAGGCTGTGCCCGTCGTCCTTGAAGCGCTTGGCCAGCTTGCCGATGGTGGTGGTCTTGCCGACGCCGTTGACGCCGACGGTGAGCACCACGAACGGCTTGGCGGTGCGGTCGATCACCAGCGGCTTGGCGACCGGCTGCAGGATGGCGATCAGCTCGGCGCGCAGCGCGGTGAGCAGCGCATTGGCATCGGCGAACTCGCGCGCCTTCATGCGCTTGCGCAGGCCTTCCACCAGCGCGGTGGTCGCACCGACGCCGACATCGGCGGTGATCAGCGCAGTTTCCAGCTCATCGAGCAGGTCATCATCGAGCTTGGGATTGCGCGAGAACAGGCCGCCGAAGCTGCGGGCGATCACGCTGTTGCGCAGGCGCTCGCGCCAGCCGCTCTTGCCGGCCGCGGCGGGGGCGATGTCCTGGGAGGACGGGCGCTCGGTCACGATGATCGGAGCAGCCGGGGGTGCCGGAGCTGCCGGGACGGCCGGAGCGAGCGAGGCGGGCACGGCCGGAGCAGCCACCGGCGGCGCGACGACCGCTGGCGCAGGCGCGCTCACCGGGGCGGCCGGTGCCGGGCTCGGTGCGGCCGGTGCCGCGCGGTCCTCCACGGGAGCTGCTGGAGCCGGCGCCGCGACGACAGGTGCAGGAGCAGCCGGAGCCGGGACAACCGGTGCGGTCACTACAGGTGCCGGCGCGACCGGCGGCGGGGCGGCAAGCGGTGCGACCACGGGCGCAGGTACAACGGGGGCCGGCACGACCGGGGTCGAAACTACAGGCGTCGGAACTGCCGGGGCGGGAACCTCCGGGGTCGGCGCGATCACGCGCTCTGCGGGGGCAGTCGGCGCGACGGCAGGCACCGGGGCTTCCGCTGCCGGCGGCAGCGGCGCAGGCGCCGGCGGTTCTGCAGGCTGGGGATTGGCCTGTGGGAACGCGGCTGCCAGCTCCTCGGTGGAGTAATGCTGGGTTTTGGCCGCCTCTTGCGGGGCGTCCTGGGGCTTTTTGCGGCGGAAGAAGCTGAGCATTGGCAAAAGACGCTGAAATCAGAGGGGTATGCTACCACTGCGCCCCGAAGGCCCATGGGCGTGCAGGTGCGGTGGGGCGGGACTCAAGTAATGGCCGATGCGGCCGTTACCGGTTGTGAAGGGCTGCACCATGCCGGCGCGGCCGGAACAGCAGAAAACGTTGACCGATGAGCGTGATGTCCATTGCCAGTACCGGCATGCGTGCCGCCTCGCTCGGGGTACAGACCGCCGCGTCCAACGTGGCACGGTTGCCGGTCCCGGATGCGACCCGCCTGGGCGTCGCGCAGACTGCAGCGGCAGGCGGCGGCGTCACCGCCACCGTGATCACCGCGCCCGACGATGCCAATGCGCCGATCGCGGACCTGCTCACGGCCAGAGAAGCCGCGCTGGCGTTCGCCGCCAACGCGACCGTGCTCCGCCGCCAGGACCAGATGCTGGGCACCTTGCTCGACCGCTGGGCCTGACTCGATCGCGCACGCCGGCCACCGTCCGGCGCCACGCATCATCAACGCCGGCAGGTGCCGACCCTTGGCCGGCACCCACCCGCAGAGCGACTTACGCCGACAGCTCGAGCAACAGCTTGTTGAGCCGGCGCACATACGCCGCCGGGTCCTTCAGCGTGTCGCCCGCGGCCAGCGCGGCCTGGTCGAACAGCACGCGGCTGAGGTCATCGAAGCGCGCGGCATCGCCTTCCTGGTCCAGCTTGCCGATCAGCGGATGGCCGGGGTTGAACTCGAACACCGGCTTGCTGTCGGGCACCTTCTGGCCGCTGGCTTCCAGGATCTGGCGCATCTGCAGGCCCAGGTCCTGTTCGCCGATCGCCAGGATTGCCGGGGAGTCGGTCAGGCGGTGCGAGACGCGCACGTCGGCCACGTCATCGCCCAGTGCGGCCTTGATACGGTCCACCAGCGCCTGCTTGTCCTTGGCCACGGCTTCCTGGGCCTGCTTGTCTTCGGCGGTTTCCAGCGCGCCCAGGTCCAGATCGCCACGCGCGACATCGACGAACGACTTGCCGTCGAACTCGGTCAGGTACCCCATCAACCATTCGTCGATGCGGTCGGTGAGCAGCAACACTTCCACGCCCTTCTTGCGGAACACTTCCAGGTGCGGGCTGTCCTTGACCTGGGTGTAGCTGTCGCCGGTCAGGAAGTAGATCTTGTCCTGGCCTTCGATCATGCGGCCCACGTAATCGGCCAGCGAGACGCTGGGCTCGCCGCTGTCGTCATGGGTGGAGGCGAAGCGCAGCAGGCCGGCGATCTTCTCGCGGTTGCCGTAGTCCTCGGCCGGGCCTTCCTTGAGCACCTGGCCGAACTGCTTCCAGAAGCCGGCATAGACCTCCGGCTTGTCCTTGGCCAGTTTCTCCAGCATGTCCAGCGAACGCTTGGTCAGCGCCGACTTCATCGAATCGATGACCGGGCCGGACTGCAGGATTTCACGCGAAACGTTCAGCGAGAGATCGTTGGAATCCACCACGCCCTTGATGAAGCGCAGGTACAGCGGCAGGAACTGCTCGGCCTGGTCCATCACGAACACGCGCTGCACGTACAGCTTCAGGCCCTTGGGCGCGTCACGGTGGTACAGATCGAACGGCGCATGGCCGGGCACGTACAGCAGAGAGGTGTACTCCAGCTTGCCTTCAACCTTGTTGTGGCTCCACGCCAGCGGATCCTGGTGGTCATGCGCGGCGTGCTTGTAGAACTCCTGGTACTCGGCGTCGGTGATCTCGGTGCGCGGGCGGGTCCACAGCGCGCTGGCACGGTTGACGGTTTCCCATTCGACCTCGGCCGGGGCATCTTCGCCGTGGTGTTCCTTGGCCATCTGGATCGGCAGGCCGATGTGGTCGGAGTACTTCTTGATGATGCCGCGCAGGCGCCAGCCATCGGCGAAGTCGCGCTGGTCATCCTTGAGGTGCAGCACGATGCGGGTGCCGCGCTCGGGCTTGTCGATGCTTTCCACGTCGAACTCGCCTTCGCCGCGCGAGGACCAGTGCACGCCCTCGCTGGCGGGCAGGCCGGCGCGGCGGGAGTACACGTCCACCTGGTCGGCGACGATGAAGGCGCTGTAGAAGCCGACGCCGAACTGGCCGATCAGCTGGGAGTCCTTCTTCTGGTCGCCGGAGAGCTGGCGCAGGAAGTCGCCGGTGCCGGACTTGGCGATGGTGCCCAGGTGGGCGATCGCTTCGTCACGGCTCATGCCGATGCCGTTGTCGTCGATGGTCAGGGTGTTGGCGGTGGCATCGAAGCTGACGCGGATGCGCAGGTCGCCGTCGTTCTCAAGCAGGGCCGGCTGGGTCAGCGCTTCGAAGCGCAGTTTGTCCGAGGCATCGGCCGCGTTGGAGATGAGCTCGCGAAGGAAGATTTCCTTGTTGGAGTACAGCGAGTGGATCATCAACTGCAGCAGCTGTTTGACTTCGGTCTGGAAGCCCAGGGTTTCTTTTTGGGTCTGCACGGTCATGGGTCGTGTTGCTCCTTGGGACATTGCCGCGCCCGGCGCGGCGGCTGGCTCAAGGGGTAGGGGTGGATTGTCCCGAATTCAAGAGTGTCGGCAGCCTTCGGGGCCGAATCGCAAGCAGGAGTGCGGCGCCTGCCTCTACAGGGTGGGTCGGACGTGCGACAGGTAGAGCCACGCCATGCGTGGCTGCATTTCATTCCAGCATCGGGGTGCCTGGCAAAGACAGCGACTGGACCGCCTAGAATGTCGTCCTGAACTACCTGCCTGCCTGCCCATGACGCTTTCCCGCCCGCTCGCCCATCCGATCGCCATCCATTTCCGGAGCCCCGCATGAAACCGCGTCAGCCGGCCGCTGCCGTGGGCCAGGTGCGGATCATCGGGGGCAAATGGCGCAATACGAAGCTGCCGGTGCCGCTGTCGCCGGGGCTGCGGCCCAGCAGTGACCGGGTGCGCGAGACGCTGTTCAACTGGCTGATGCCGCGCCTGGGCGGGGCGCGGGTGCTGGATCTGTTCGCCGGCAGCGGGGCGCTGGGGCTGGAAGCGGTCTCGCGCGGGGCGGCGCAGGCTACGCTGGTGGAGCGCGATCCCGCATTGTCCCGGCAGCTGCGCGAGTCGGTCGCCAAGCTGGGGGCGCAGGACCAGATCGCCGTGGTGCAGGCCGATGCGCTGCAGTGGCTGCGGCAGCCGGCCGGACCGCTGGCGGATATCGCGTTCGTCGATCCGCCGTTTGCCGATGGGCTGTGGGAGGCCGTGATGGCGGGGCTGCCCCCGCATCTGGCGCCTGATGCCTGGGTGTACGTGGAGTCCCCGGCCGATCAGGCGCCGAAGATGCCCGCGTCGTGGCTGCTGCACCGCGAGGGGGGCACCCGGGAGGTCCGTTTTGCCCTGTATCGCCGCGCCACTGCTACACTTTCACCAGACCAACACGCGTAGCTGACGTATGACCGTGGCCAACCGCCGCATTGCTGTCTACCCGGGCACCTTCGATCCGATCACCAACGGTCACATCGATCTGGTGAACCGCGCTGCACCCCTGTTCGAGAAGGTGGTGGTGGGCGTGGCGCAGAGCCCGTCCAAGGGGCCGACGCTGCCGCTGGAGCTGCGCGTCCAGCTCGCCCGTGATGCGCTGGGCCACAACCGCAACGTGGAAGTGCGTGGTTTCGATACCCTGCTGGCGCATTTCGTGCGCTCGGTGCAGGGCGGGGTGCTGCTGCGCGGGCTGCGCGCGGTCTCCGATTTCGAGTACGAATTCCAGATGGCGAGCATGAACCGCCATCTGATCCCGGAGGTCGAGACCCTGTTCCTGACCCCGGCCGAGCAACACAGCTTCATTTCGTCTTCGCTGGTCCGCGAGATCGCCCGCCTGGGCGGCGACGTGTCCGGCTTCGTGCCGTCCGCCGTGCTTGAGGCACTGCGCAAGGTCCGTGAAGCGAAGTCGGGCCAAGCGTAGTACCTGTCAGACCCATACATACCAAGAATCACCAAGGGAGGAATTCCATGAACAACACCATGCGTGCCATGTTGATCGCGTCGTTCGCGCTGGCCTTCACCGCCTGCAAGAAGGAAGAGGCCGCGCCGGTCGTCGAAGCCCAGCAGGCGCTGGTCGCCCCGGCTGCCGATGACGATGCCGGCTGGAAGAAGTACCTGCAGGCCGTGGCCGTGCAGAACATGGGCAACATCAGCAACAGCCCGTACCTGTACTACCTCGCCCCGGAATCGGACCCGGAATTCGCGGCCAAGTATGAGCGCCAGGTCGAAAGCGCCACCCAGGCCGTGGGCCGTGGCGTGCAGCCGGGCAACATGCTGGCCTTCGGTTCCTCGGCCTCGGCCAAGATGGCCGACATGATCCAGGCCGTGTTCAAGGACGTCTCGCCGGACTCGATGAAGGGTGTGCGCGTGGTGTTCATCGGCAAGGCCGCCGACAACGCCCGCGTCCAGTCGATCATCCAGCCGACCGGCGCCGAGTACATCTTCGTCGAAGCCAAGTAACCCGTGCAGTGGCGGCCGTGCCTTGTGCGCGGCCCGGGTGGCGCCCGCAGGGGCGTCACCGATGACCGGCCCGCGCGCCCGCGTGGGCCGGTTCTCATCCGCCGGCGCGGGCGTGGAGTAACGCCATGTCGCTGAAAATCAATGAGCTCTGCGTCAATTGCGACGTCTGTGAGCCGGCCTGTCCCAATCAGGCCATTTCGATGGGTGAAACCATCTACGTGATCGATCCGGCCCGCTGCACCGAGTGCGTGGGGCATTTCGACGAACCCCAGTGCGTGGTCGTCTGCCCGGTCGAATGCATCGATCCCGATCCGGACATTCCGGAAACCCAGGACGCCCTGCTGGCCAAGCTGCACGGGCTGCAGCGCGATCATCCCGAATTGTATGTCACGGAGTTTCTGCCGAAATGAGAACGCTGTCGCGTCGTTGGTTGCTGCTCGTCCTGCTGGTGGCCCCAAGTGCCTGGGCCGCGGAATCCGCACCGGCGGTTCTGGCCAAACACCCTGACGGCGCCGCCGTCGCCAGTGGCCATCACCTGGCCACGGAAGCGGGCATGGAGATCCTGGCCAAGGGCGGCAACGCGTTCGACGCCGCCGTGGCCGTGTCTGCCACGCTGGCGGTGGTCGAGCCGATCAGCTCCGGCCTGGGCGGCGGCGGGTTCTTCCTGCTGCACGATGCGGCCACCGGCAAGGACGTGATGCTGGACGCGCGCGAAACCGCGCCGCAGTCCGCCACGCCCGAGGCGTTTCTCGACAAGAAGGGTGACCTGGACCGCGACCGTTCGGTCAACGGCGCCTGGTCGGCCGGTATCCCGGGCCTGCCGGCCGCGCTGGTGGAACTGTCCTCCAAGCACGGCAAGCTGCCGCTGAAGACCTCGCTGGAGCCGGCGATGCGCATCGCGCGCGATGGCTTCCCGGTGTACGCGCGCATGTCCAAGGGCTATCAGTCCCGGCGTGAGGTGATGCAGCGCTATCCCGGCACGCGCGAGGTCTACGAGCGCAACGGCAAGCCGATCGCCGAGGGCGACCTGTTCCGCCAGCCGGAACTGGCCAAGACCATGGAGCGCCTGGCCGACCAGGGCTTCGATGGCTTCTACCGGGGCGAGACCGGCAAGCTGCTGCTCAAGGGCGTGAAGCAGGCCGGCGGACACTGGACCGCCGAGGAACTGGCCGGCTACCGGGTCAAGCTGCGCGAGCCGATCGCCTTCAAGTACCGCGACTGGACCATCACCACCGCCTCGCCGCCGTCGTCCGGTGGGATCGCGTTGGCCGCCATGCTGCAGATCCTGGAAGGCTGGGACCTGAAATCGATGGATCCGGCGCACCGCACCCATCTGGTGGTGGAAGCCATGCGCCGCGCCTACCGCGACCGCACCTTCTTCCTGGGCGATCCAGACTTCGTGGACATCCCGCAGAAGGTGCTGACCAGCAAGGATTACGCGCAGGGCCTGCGTGCCACCATCCACCCGGACAAGGCCACCCCCAGCGATCTGCTGTCGGGCAACCCGACCCCGCTGGAAGATGACGAGACCACCCATTTCTCGATCATCGACCGCGAAGGCAACCGCGTCGGCGCGACCCAGACCGTGAACCTGCTGTACGGCTCGGGCCTGATTCCGTCCGGCACCGGCGTGCTGCTCAACAATGAAATGGACGATTTCGCGCTGAAGCCGGGCACGCCGAACGCCTTCGGCGTGATGGGCTATGCGGCCAATGCGCCCAAGCCGGGCAAGCGCATGCTCAGCTCGATGACCCCGACCTTCATGGAGTCCGCCGACAAGGTCGTGGTGCTCGGCACGCCCGGTGGCAGCCGCATCATCACCATGGTGCTGCTGGGCATCCTGGGGTACGACGACGGCCTGACCGCCCAGCAGGTCGCCGCGCTGCCGCGCTACCACCACCAGTGGCTGCCGGACCTGATCGAGGCCGAGGACGGTACCTTCGATGTGGGCACCATCAAGCAGCTGCAGGCGATGGGCCACAAGATCGACCTGCCCGGCGATACCGCAGCTGGCGGCCGCGGTTCCAGCCACGTCTGGGGCAACCTGCAGACCGTGGAATGGGACCGTCGCAGCAACGTGCTCAGCGGCGGCAGCGACCCGCGCAATCCGGTCGGCAGCGCCGCGGTCAGCCAGGCGCACTGACTGACCGCAGAAACGAGAAACCCCGTCCCAGTGGCGGGGTTTTTTCATGGGCGATGGCTAGCGAATATTTAACGGGCACGCGACGATAATTTGCGAATGAAACTATGGTCCATCCGCGGTAACACCCAGAAACTCGACGGCGGTGCGATGTTCGGCAACGCCCCGCGCGCGGTGTGGGAAAAGTGGGCGGCACCGGACGATCTCAACCGGATCGAACTGGCCTGCCGTGCACTGCTTGCCAGCCCGCTGGCGGGCAAGACCGTGCTGTTCGAAACCGGTATCGGGGCCTTCTTCGAACCGAAGCTGCGTGACCGCTACGGCGTGCAGGAACCCGGCCATGTGCTGATCGAATCCCTGCGCGAGGCCGGTTTCGAGCACGAGGACATCGACGTGGTGGTGCTGAGCCATCTGCATTTCGATCATGCCGGTGGACTGCTGGCGCCGTGGAGCGAAGGGCGCACGCCCGAACTGCTGTTCCCGAATGCGACCTTCCTGGTCGGCGCCGAGCACTGGGCGCGCGCGCTGCACCCGCACCCGCGCGACCGTGCCAGCTTCATCCCCGAACTGCCTGGCCTGCTGCAGGCAAGCGGTCGGCTTGAAATCGTCGACGGCCCGCACTCCAGGACGCTGGGCGACAGCGTGCGTTTCAGTTTCAGTGACGGGCACACGCCGGGCCTGATGCTGGCCGAGATCATCGGCCCCGAAAGCGTGGATGGCCAGGCGCGGGGTGGGGTGGTGTTCTGTGCGGACCTGATTCCCGGCCGCTCGTGGGTGCACGTACCGATCACCATGGGCTACGACCGTAACGCCGAACTGCTGATCGACGAGAAACGCAGCTTCCTGGAAGACAAACTGGCCCGCAACGTCCATCTGTTTTTCACCCACGACCCGCAGTGCGCGCTGGCGCAGGTGTCACGCGATGAGAAGGGCCGCTTCGGCACCGTGCACGAACAGGGCGAACTGAAGGCCCGCGCGCTCGCGTAACGCCTGCGGTAGGTGCCGACCGTTGGTCGGCACGGCACCCACGCCGCGGGCATTACCCGCTCAACGCGTCAATGCGCCTTCAAACACCCGCTCATGAACGTCTTGCGCGCATCGCCGGCCAGCTTCTTCGCGGCCGCATCGGCGTTGCAGGTCTTCATGCGCTCCTGCGGCGTGCTCGCCGTCGGCGCCGGAGCGCTCAGGCAGGCCTTCTGTGCAGTTTTGTAGTCCTCGCCGGTCTTGCCTTTGTTCCTGGCCGAGCAATCGGCCATCCGCTGTTGCTGCGGGGTCGCCGCGCTGGCGATCACAGGGCCACCCAGAAACAGCAGGCAGGCCAGCAGGGACAGGGTCTTCATGACGCAGCTCCACGCACGGGTTGATGGTGCGCGCAGCTTCTGCCTGGCCATGGCCAGGCCGTGTGAAGCACCGGCGGCCGGTGCTGGCCGCCGGTCAGAACGAGCGGATCAACCGACCACGCGGGTCCCGAAGATGCGGTCGCCCGCATCGCCCAGGCCCGGCAGGATGTAGCCCTTCTCGTTGAGCTGGGCATCGATGGCGGCGGTGAAGATCTCCACGTCCGGATGCACGGCCTGCACGGCGGCGATGCCTTCCGGCGCGGCGACCAGGAAGATGCCCTTGATGCGGCGGGCGCCAGCGCGTTTGAGCATGTCAATGGTGGCGATCAGGGTGCCGCCGGTGGCCAGCATCGGGTCCAGGATCAGCGCATCGCGCTCTTCCAGGCGGCCGGTCAGGCGCTCGAAGTAGGGCACCGGCTGCAGGGTTTCCTCATCGCGCTGCAGGCCGACCACGCTCACCCGCGCGGCGGGGATCAGCGAGAGCACGCCACTGAGCATGCCCAGCCCGGCACGCAGGATCGGCACCACGGTGATCTTGGCCCCGGCGATGCGCTGCACCGTGACCGGGCCGGCCCAGCCGGCCATGGTGTGGGCTTCGGTATCCAGGTCGGCGGTGGCCTCATAGGCCAGCAGCCCACCGAGTTCATTGGCCAGCTCGCGGAAGTCCTTGGTGCTCAGGGACGCATCGCGCATCAGGCCGATCTTGTGCTGCACCAGCGGATGGCGCACTTCGACGATTTTCATGGGGGAATCAGGGGAGAGGAGAGGTCACTAGTGTGCCGCAACACCCAACCGAAGCCAAAAGCCGAAGCCGCCATGCCCGGTAGTGCCGAGCCATGCTCGGCAGGCCCGCGACCCCGATCTCCGCCCTAGATGTCCCCGGTGTCATCCCCATGCAACCTCCCGGACATACCGTGCTGACCCATTCTTTACACAGATTGGGGAATGCAGTGCAGAAGAAGCGTCCGTTGGGCCTGGCGATCAGCCTTTCATTGCTGGCGGTGATCACCCCGTCCGCCCATGCCGCCGATACGCCCGATGGCAGCACGCTGGCCGGCAGTGCCGCCGCCGGTGCCGGTGCCGCCGCCATCGACCTGGACCGCGTGGAAGTACGCCCGCAGCTGGAGTCGCAGACGCGCGCGGTCGACCTCAAGCGCAGCAGCGATGCGATCGAAGATGCAGTGTCCTCCGATGCCATGGGCGTCTACCCGGACCAGAACGTGGCCGAATCGCTGCAGCGCCTGCCCGGCGTCAGTGTCACCCGGGACCAGGGCGAGGGGCGCTTCGTGGTCATCCGTGGCCTGGATGCCAATCTCAACAGCGTCAGTGTCGACGGCATCGCCATCGGCACCCCGGAAGACTCCAGCCGCGCTGCACCGCTGGACGTGATCCCCTCCGACTCGACCGAGCGCCTGCGCGTGGTCAAGTCGCCCACCCCGGACATGCCGGGCGACGCCATCGGTGGCGCAATCCTGGTCGAGTCGGCTTCGGCGTTCGACCGCGAAGGCCGCAACCTGCGCGGCAAGATCGAAGCCAGCCACCAGCAGCTCTCCGGCAATACCAGCCCGAAGGCCGCGATCAACTACAGCGAAGTGTTCGCCGATACCTTCGGCGTGGCGCTGGGTGTGAACTACCAGAACCGCAAGTTCGAGTCCGACAACACCGAAGTGGAGTACGGCGAGTTCGACGGCGGTGCCGAGGACGACCTGTTCGCCAACAGCCTGCAGCAGCGCAAGTACGAGATCGAGCGCAAGCGCATCGGCGCCAACCTCAACCTGGACTGGCACCCGGACGAGGACAACCGGTATTACCTGCGCACGCTGTACAGCCAGTTCGACGATGCCGAAACCCGCCAGCGCACCCTCTTCAACTTCGGCGATGGCGAGGTCACCGCGCTGGGCAACAACCAGTACCGCGTCGATGACCTGCCGGCCGATGCGATCCAGAAGCGCATGCGCTACCGCACCAAGAAGGAAAACACGTTCACCACCAGCGCCGGCGGCGAGAACCGGTTGACCAATGCGGTGGTCGATTACAAGGTCGGCTACACGCGTACCGAAGAGCGCGTCAACGACGAGATGGAGGCGCGCTTCGAGTACAACGGCGATGACCTGGGTGCCAGCGTCGATCAGAACAGCGGCATCCCGCGCTATACCCTGACCAGCACGCAGTGGATGGACAACGGCAACTACGATTTCGATCGTTTCGTGGTGTCGCCCAAGCAGGTCAACGACAGCGAGCGCAGCGCGCAGATCAACGTGCGCTTCGATGGGGATTCGTCCAGCTACAAGATCGGCCTGCTGGGCCGCTGGCGCGACCGCGACGTCAACGTGGATGAGCGCGAACTGCGGGTCGGCCCGGACGTGGCGTTGTCTGACTGGACCACCTCCACGCCCGATCACCGGGGCGGCAGCCTCGGCCAGGGGATGAGCTCGGACGCCATGCGGCGCTACTGGGCCCAGCAGGGCGGCCAGTACAGCGCCCGCCCGCAGGATGCCGGCGGCAACGCCCTGGCCTCGCTGGAAGAGGACTACACCGCCAGCGAGGACATCTTCGCCAGCTACGCGATGGGCACCTGGGATGTTGGCGCGCTGCGCATCATCGGCGGCGTACGCGTGGAGAACACCCAGTTCAGTGCCACCGGCAACAGCGTGGAGGTGGCGCCCAACGGCCGCAGCTTCACGGTCACCCCGCTGAGCGTGAGCCGCAGCTACACCAATGTGCTGCCTGGCCTGCACCTGCGCTACGACGCAGGCGATGACTGGGTGCTGCGCGCGGCCGCCAACAAGACCGTCTCGCGCCCCTCGTTCGGCGATGTGGCGCCGCGTGTCGGCCTGAGCCGGGGCGATGAGGAAGTGCGGATCGGCAACCCGCAGCTGGACCCGTACGAATCGAAGAACATCGACCTGTCGCTCGAGAAGTACCTCGGCAGCACCGGCATCGTCTCGCTGGGGGTGTTCCACAAGTCGATCGATGGCTATATCGTCAACACGGTGAGCAACACGGATCCGGCGTATCCCGGCTTCGAAGTTACCCGGGTGATCAACGGCAACAAGGCCACGGTCAAGGGTGCCGAGTTCAACTGGCAGCAGCAGCTCGCCTTCCTGCCGGCCGGCTGGGATGGCCTGCTGGTCGGCGCCAGCGGTACCTGGCTGGACACCGATTTCGACCCGGGCGTGGCCGGTCGCGAGCGCGACGACTTCATGTTGCCGCGTGCCTCCAAGCATGTGTACAGCGCGCACATCGGCTATGAAAAGGCCGGCTTCAGCACCCGCGTGGCAGCGGTCTACCGCAGCGAGTATCTGGACTCGCTGGGCGACAGCCGCGCGTATGACATCTACGTCGCACCCAACACCCAGCTCGACTTCAGCATGGACTACAAGATCACCTCGAACGTGAGCGTCTACTTCGAAGCGCAGAACCTGCTCGACAAGCCGCTGGAGTTGTACCAGGGCGTGCGCTCGCGCACCCTGCAGAACGAGGAGTATGGCCGTACCTACGCCCTCGGCCTGAAGGTGGCCCTGTGATGCGCGCCTCCCATTGCCTGAGCCTGCTCGCGCTGGCGCTGTTGACCGCCTGCAGGCCTGCCGCCGCCCCCGGAGCAGCGACGCCGGACCCTGCGGCACCCGCGGCGCCGACAGCTGCTGCCGACGCCTCCGCCGCGCGCCAGGTCGCCACGGTCGCCGAGGCGTTCCTGACCCCGATGACCCCGGACGACAACATCGACTCGCCGGCCAGCTGGACCACGCCCGACGGCCAGGTCTGGCTGATCGCCACCGCCAAGGCCACCGACAAGCTGGTGGTCTATGACGGACAGACCGGCGCGAAGCTGCGCGATGTCGGCAGCCTCGGCACGGCGCCGGGCCAGTTCGACCGCCCCAACGGCATCGCCGTGGTCGATGACCTGGTGCTGATCGTTGAGCGTGACAATCACCGTGTACAGGTGCTGCAGCTGCCGGACTTCACCCCGCTGGGCGTGTTCGGCGCCGATGAGCTGCGCAAGCCGTACGGGGTGTGGGTGAACAAGCTCGGCAGCGGCTACGACGTGTACGTCACCGATTCCTACGACGCTGGCGAAGACGCGCAGGGCAACGATGTGCTGCCGCCGCTGGCCGAGCTGGACAAGCGCGTGCGCCGGTATGCGCTCACTGTGCAGGGCGGCAAGGCGCAGGCCTCGCTCACCGCCAGCATCGGTGACACCACCGAAGCGGGCGCGCTGCGCGTGGTCGAATCGATCTGGGGCGACCCCGCCAACGACCGCCTGCTGATCGCCGAAGAGGACGAAACCTACGCCAGCGAGTTCAAGGTCTACACGCTGGAAGGTCGCTTCAGCGGCACCACGTTCGGCCGCGATGCCTTCCAGGCCCAGGCCGAAGGCGTGATGCTGCGGACCTGCGGCAAGGATGGCTGGTGGATCACCACCGAGCAGGGGAAGCAGCGCAGCGTGTTCCACCTGTTCGACCGCCACACCTTGAAGCACGTCGGCGCCTTCCAGGGCAACACGGTGGCCAACACCGACGGCATCTGGTCGATGCAGGCGCCGTCCGCGCGTTTCCCGAACGGCGCGCTGTACGCCGTGCACGATGACCAGGGCGTAGTGGCCTTCGATTGGGCCAGCATCGCCAAGCAGTTGTCGCTGCCGCTGGAGTGTGGCGCGTGAGCCGCGTTCCTGCCGCCCTGACCGCGCTCGCACTGGGGCTGCTGCTGTGCAGTGGCAGCGCCGTGGCAAAGAACGAGGCCGAGACCGGTGCCGAACCCAACACCCAGGTCCCGGCCGGCAACCGCCATTACGCTGCGAGCGGATTCCCGGACCGGCTGGTCGCCTCCCCGGCGCAGGACGCTGCCCACGGCTTCTCGGTCGCCTGGCGCACCGATACCTCGGTCAAGGCACCGGTGCTGGAATGGGTGCTGGCCGGCGACTCTCCGGATGTCGGCACGCCGACCCGCATCACCGCCACCACCCAGGCGCTGAGCACCGAACTCGGCACGTCCCACCATCACCGTGCGGACGTGACTGGCCTGCAGCCGGACACGCTGTATCTGTGGCGCGTGCAGGGACAGAACACCTGGAGTGCCTGGAACCAGCTGCGCACCGCCGGCCGTGCCGAGCAGCCGCTGACCCTGTTGTATTTCGGTGATACCCAGAACAAGAACCTCAGCCACGTCTCCCGGGTGATGCGGGCCGGCATCAAGGCCGCCCCGGACGCGCGCCTGAGCCTGTTCGCCGGTGACCTGGTCAGTGGGGGCGATGGGCAGGACGACAGCGAGTGGGGCGAGTGGTTCGCCGCCGCCGGCTGGCTGCCGCAGGAAACCGCGGTCGCCCCGGCGATCGGCAACCATGAGTACTTCGAGGAGTTCGAAGACACCCCGCAGGAGCGTCGCGTGCTCGGTCGCCACTGGCCGGTGACGTTCGCGCTGCCGCGCAACGGCGTGGACGCCGCGGACACCAGCACCTACTGGTTCGACTACCAGGGCGTGCGTATCGCGGTGCTCGATGGCACCTCCGCGCTCGATCTGGGCACGGCCAAGGCGCAGGCGGCGTGGCTGGACACGGTGCTGGCCGACAACCCGCACCCGTGGAGCATCGTCCTGCTGCACCAGCCGTTCTATTCCCCGCGCGAAGGCCGCGAGAACACCGAGCTGCGCGATGTGCTGCTGCCGGTGGTGCGCCGTCACCAGGTCGATCTGGTGCTGCAGGGCCATGACCATACCTATGGCCGCCGCGGTGAAGGCCAGGGCGCGACGCCGCAGTTCGTGGTCACCGTGGCCGGGCCGAAGCAGTACCGGCTGTCCGATGAGGCCCGCGCCACCATGGCGCCGGTCGGCGAGGACACGCAGCTGTTCCAGGTGCTGAAGATCGACCCGACCCATCTGCGTTACGAGGCGCGCACGGTCACCGGACGCCTGTACGACGGTTTCGAGTTGACACGTGGCACCGATGGTCGCAAACAGAAGACCGAACTGACGCAGGGACGCATCGCCCCCCGTGACTGCACGCGCGCGCATACCCTCAAGGGGCGCGCCGACCGTTGCTGGGAATGACCGACCGGCCGGGCCGCTGCGGCGTGCCCGGCCCTTCGTGGAGACCGAGATGATCCATCGCCGTTCCATCGGGCGGGCTGTGTTGGCCGCGTCCCTGCTGCTGCTCACCGGCGCCGGCGTGGCCGGCAACGCAGTGCTGCACCCGTTCCTTGCCGCGCAGCCGAACAATGCCCCGGAAGAGGTGAATCTGGCCGTGGAGATCCCGGCTGGCAGCGTCACCAAATACGAGATCAAGGAGGACGGCCTGGTCCACGTGGACCGCTTCCAGTCGATGCCGGTGGCCTACCCGGCCAACTACGGCTCGATGCCGCGCACGTTGGCGGGCGACAACGACCCGCTCGACGCGCTGGTGCTGACCCGGGAGCCGCTGCATCCTGGCGTGATCGTGCGGTTCCGTCCGATCGGCTTCCTGAAGATGGTCGATGACGGCGAGCAGGATGAAAAGGTGATCGGCGTGCCGACTGACAAGATCGACCCCACCTACGCCACCATCCGCGATCTGGACGACCTGCCGCTGATCGAACGGCAGCGCATCGAAGCCTTCTTCCGCGTCTACAAGGACCTGCCGGCCGGCCGCAACCCGGTCCAGCTCAACGGTTGGGGCAATGCCGCCGAGGCCAAGGCGCTGATCCGTGCTTCGATGCAGCGTTTCGATGCGCAGCAGCGGCACGCGAAAGGCGACTGAGGGCCCAGGTCACGGGAGCGGCTGCTGATCCGCCGCTCACGCACCACCTTCCGTGACGCCGAGCTCGTCCGCTATGCTCGATGCCCTGCGGCGGGGCACTGCCGATGGCAGGCCATTCAAGGGACGGGGCGACGGCACATGGAAGAGGAGATCAAGCGCGGCGTACTGACCGTGATCCACAACGGTCTGCTCTGGTAGCCCTCCCGGCCGATCACGCCGGGCCGGCGCTCGCCTTCTGCAGCCGCCGCAGGAACACGGCCATTTCCTTGACCGCCTGCTTGTCGCCGTTGGTCCCGGCGACAGCACTGCCTTGCTGCCATGCCTGTGCCGCCGCCTCCGAATCCCCGGCCGCCAGATGGGCTTTGCCCAGCCATTTCCAGCCCGCCGAGTACCGTGGATCCTGTGCGACACAGCGCTGCAGATGGATGACCGCTTCCGCGGTGTGACCCGCGTCGAGCAGGGCCTTGCCCAGGCCGAAGCGGAGCAGGGCGCTGTCGCGGCCCTGCTCGAGCAGACGTTGCAGTGCGGAGATATCCATTCGATGCAGACTCAGGCAGCGGTGAGGCGGGCAAGCGGCGGGTCCAGCACTGCAGCCTCGGACGGCGTGGCGGAGGGCTGCGTGCCGAGGCCGAGTGCGGGACCCGTGTCCATCAACGGCCGCCGGCGGCCTGGTAACGGCGCGCGACTTCGGTCCAGTCGATCAGCTCGAAGAACGCAGCGATGTAATCCGGGCGGCGGTTCTGGTAGTTCAGGTAGTAAGCGTGTTCCCACACATCCAGCCCCAGGATCGGCGTGCCACCGGAGAGGCCCGCAACGTCGCCCATCAAGGGGTTGTCCTGGTTCGGGCTGCTCTCCACCAGAAGCTTGCCATCGCGGCTCAACGTCAACCACGCCCAGCCACTGCCGAAGCGGGTCTGCGCGGCCTTGGTGAAGGCCTCCTTGAACGCGGCGTAGCCGCCGAGGTCGCGATCGATCGCCTGCGCCACAGCGCCTTCCGGCGTGCCGCCGCTGGCGGTCAGCACCGTCCAGAACAGGCTGTGGTTGGCATGCCCGCCACCGTTGTTGCGGACGGCGTTGCGCACCCCTTCGGGCAGGGACCCGATATCGGCGATCAGCGCGTCGATATCCGCGCTCTCGATCCCGGCATCGGTGAGGGCGGCATTGAGATTGGTGACGTAGGTCTGGTGGTGCCTGGCATGATGGATTTCCATCGTGCGTGCATCGAAGTGCGGTTCGAGTGCGTCGTAGGCGTAGGGCAGGGCGGGGAGGGTGTAAGCCATGGGTATCTCCAGCAAAACGAAAGGGCGGGTCGGTACAGGTACGAAGCACAGGGGCTTCGGCAGGCCCGCGTTGGTTCGGTGGACGCCACGATAGAACCTCAAGCGTGATTGAGGTCAAGCACGGCGATGTGGAACAGTGCGGACCATCCGCGCGTGATCGCTGCCTGTCCTTCACCTGCACTGGCTATCATTGCCTCTCGAATCTTCCGGGGTAGTCTCGTGTCGGTAGCGTTGGTGTGGTTTCGCCGTGACCTGCGGTTGCAGGACAACCCGGCCCTGCAGGCGGCCTTGGATGCCGGCCATGTGCCGGTGCCGGTCTACATCCATGCGCCCCGGGAAGAAGGCGAGTGGGCGCCGGGCGGCGCGTCGAACAGCTGGTTGCACCGCTCGCTGGCGGCGCTGGACGCTGACCTCCGTGCGCGCGGTTCTTCGCTGGTGCTGCGCCAGGGCGACAGCCAGGCGCAGCTGCAGCAGCTGATCGAGCAGACCGGGGCGGTGGCGGTCTACTGGAACCGCAAGTACGAGCCGGCCACGCAGCCGCGCGATGCGAAGATCAAGCGCGAACTGCGCGAGCAGGGCATTGAGGCCGAGAGCCACAACGGCAGCCTGATGTTCGAGCCGTGGGACGTGGCGACCCAGCAGGGTGGGCCGTACAAAGTGTTCACGCCATTCTGGCGCAATGCGTTGACGCGCCTGCAGCTGCCGGCGCCCACCCGCGTGCCTGACCGGCTGCCCGCGCACACGGCGGGCGGCGAAACGCTCGATGCCTTCGGCCTGGCACCCTCGATACCGTGGGACCGGCAGTTCTGGGACCACTGGCAACCAGGCGAGGCCGGTGCGCACGAAGCGCTGACGGTGTTCATCGATGGTGCCCTCAACGGCTATCGCGAGCAGCGTGATCTGCCGGACCGGGTGGGCACCTCGCTGCTGTCGCCGCACCTGCATTTCGGCGAGATTGCCCCGTGGCAGATCGTCCGCCGGCTGCAGGGCGAGCGCAGTGCCAGCCGCGATGCCGACATCGACGGCTACATCCGCGAGCTGGGCTGGCGCGAGTTTTCGTATCACCTGCTGCATCACTTCCCGCAGACGCCGGACCACAACCTCAACCCGCGCTTCGATCAGTTCCAATGGGCCAAGCCCGATGCGGACGCGCTGCGTGCATGGCAGCAGGGCCGCACCGGCATTCCGATCGTGGATGCGGGCCTGCGTGAGCTGTGGGCCACCGGCTACATGCACAACCGCGTGCGCATGATCGTCGCCAGCTACCTGTGCAAGCACATGCGCCAGCATTGGCGCGAAGGTGCGCGCTGGTTCTGGGACACGCTGGTCGATGCAGACCTGGCCAACAACACCATGGGCTGGCAGTGGGTGGCCGGCACGGGGGCCGACGCTGCGCCGTACTTCCGGATCTTCAATCCGGTGACGCAGTCGCAGAAGTTCGATCCGCAGGCGCGTTACATCACGCGCTGGGTGCCGGAACTGGCCGCGCTGCCGCTGAAGGCACGCTTCGCGCCCTGGCAATCGCCGCAGCTGCTGGCCGAGCACGCCCCAGCCTATCCCGCCTTGCCGCTGGTGGATCTGGGCGAAGGCCGCGACGCCGCCTTGGCCGCGTATCGGCACTCAGGCGGGGCGTGATGGCCATCTTGGATCATCCGGTTCTGGGGTAAGCGTTTACCTGAACAGGGAGCTGCCGAGCGTGCCATTCATCATGCCGGCATCGCGTTGGGCTGTTTATGCTCTTCACGGCCCGCAAGCCGGCGCCGTCCGGTAACCAAGGAGAACCCTCATGATTCGACCCGCAACCCGCAACGTGGCCCTGGCCCTGATGACTGCTGCCGCCCTGACGGCCTGCGCCACCGGTGGCTCCTACGTGCAGAGTGACCAGTACGGCAACCCCGTCGAACAGCAGAACCGCACCGGCCGCAACGCCCTGATCGGCACTGCCGTCGGCGTCGCCGCCGGCCTGCTCAGCGGCAACAGCGCCACCGAGCGCCGCCAGCACGCCATGATCGGCGCCGGTATCGGTGCACTGAGCGGCGCGGCCGTCGGCCAGTACCAGGACCGCCAGGAACGCGCCCTGCGCGAACGTACCGCCAATACCGGTATCGACGTCTCCCGTGATGGTGACAACCTGACCCTGAATCTGCCGGACGGCATCACCTTCGATTTCGGCAAGTCCACCCTGAAGCCGCAGTTCTACAGCTCGCTCAATGGCGTGGCCAGCACGCTGGCCGAGTACAACCAGACGATGATCGAAGTGGTCGGCCATACCGACAGCATCGGCAGCGACGCGGTCAACAACCGCCTGTCCAAGGAACGTGCCGATTCGGTCGCCGCCTACCTGGCCGGCCAGGGCGTGCAGCGCGCCCGCATCGAAACCCTGGGTGCCGGCAAGGCCTACCCGATTGCCGACAACAACACCGATGCCGGCCGCGCGCAGAACCGCCGTGTCGAGATCCGTGTGATTCCGTTGCAACAATAACGCGACGCGTTTTGTTGCAACGTTCGCGCCGTAGGCGGGAACAGAATGCCGCCCTTGCAGGCGGCATTCTTGTGGGGACCGGCCGTGGGCCGGGACGCCCTGAACAATCTCGTCCACTCGCACACCCGCAACACCAAAACGACAACGCCGCCCAAGGGGCGGCGTTGTCGTTCACACGGCACTGCGCTGATGAAGCATGGTCAGAATCACCCCGCGGTCACCGTCTCCAGGATGCGCTTCCCGGTCGCCTGCAGCTCGGTTTCCACCTGGGTCTGCTGCTGCTTGGCCAGCTTGGCCGCCGGGCACTGCGCGAGCATGTAGTTCGCATCGAAGTTCATCTTCTCCACCAGGAAATCGACGAACGCGCGGACCTTCGGCGACACCAGCCGGCCGCCGGCGAACACCGCGTTGAAGTCCACTTCCGGCCCGGTCCAGCCGGCCAGTACGCGGCGCACCATGCCCGATTCGACGAACGGCTTGGCCATCACGTCACCGGTCAGCAGCAGGCCTTCGCCGCATACCAAGGCACCATTCAAGGCGGACGGGTCGTTGGCCACCAGCAGCGGGTTGACCGGGAAATCCAGCAGTTCGCCGCCGTTCTCGCCCAGCTGCCAGAAGAACCGGTTGTTGTTGAGGTTGCGCGCCTTGCGCATCGCCAGGATGCGGTGGAACTGCAGCTCATCCGGATGCAGCGGCTCGCCGTAGCGTTCGATATACGCCGGGCTGGCAAACACCTGCGTACGCAGACTGCCAAGCTTGCGTGCCACCAGGTTGGAGTCGGGCAGGGTGCCCACGCGCAGCGCCAGATCCGCCTCACCGGCGATCAGATCCAGCTTTTCATTGCCCAGGTGCATGTCCAGCTGGATTTCCGGGTACTGCGCATGGAACTGACCCAGCAGCGGCGCGATCCAGGTGATGCCGATCGAATAGGGCACGGTGAAGCGCAGCCAGCCGCGCGGCCCGGACTGCAGCTGGTTGACCGCGCCTTCGGCTTCCTCCAGCTCGCGTGCGATGCGCTGGCAATGCTCGTGATAGACCGAGCCGGCTTCGGTGAGGCCGAGGCGGCGGGTGGTCCGGTGCAGCAGCCGTGCGCCCAGGCGCGTTTCAAGTTCCTGCACTTTGCGGCTGACCGTGGTCTTGGGTAGCCCCAGTGCCGTGGCGGCGGCGATGAAACTGCCTTGCTCGACCACTTTGACGAAGATCAGCGTGTCGTTGAGATCGTGGGCCATGACGGGATCCAAAGTCGGGGGAGGGGAAGAGTGCCGCAAATGATTGTGCCGAGCACGGGATGATTATTCCCCTAAATCCGGACTAATCAAGGGGGAGTTTGAAGACTAATCTGGCGCCATTCCAGATATGAAGGACGTCAACCATGTGGTTGCGGAACATTCTTGGCCGCCTGCGTAGCGGCCCCAGCGCCCCGCTGGACCTCGCGATGACCGTTGAAGCTCGCCCGGGATCCCTCTCCCGCAAGGCTTTCCGCGAATTCACTCCGCCTGCCAACATGCAGCGTGGCGGCAGCATCCGCCTGGGCGCCCGCGGTGGCGATCGACTGGGCCGAATTGGGATTATCCCGGCGACGGGAGTGAAAGTCCCATGAATGGGACATTGGCCCCCGAGGTGCTGGTGCTCGGTGGCACCGGCAGCGTGGGCCAGGGCATCGTGGCGGCCTTGCTGGAGGCCGGCAGCCCCGTGCTGGTGGTCGGCCGCGATCCCGGCCGGCTGGCGGCGCTGCAGGAGCAGTTCGCCGACGAGCCGGGCCTGGAAGTCCTGCTCGGTTCGCTGGGCGATGATGGCTCGGCGCGCACGGTGGCCGAGCGCATCGGCGGGCGCCCGCGCGCGCTGGCTGCGGTGGTGGATGCGATGGGCGGCCCGTACAACCGCGGGCGGGTGACCGACCGCAGCGGCGACGCGTTGCTGCAGGCGCTGCAGGCCGACGTGATGCCGCACGTGCACGCCGGCCGGCATCTGCTGCCGCTGCTGCGCGGCGGCGCGCAGGCGCGGCGCTACGTGCTGGTGGGCGGCCCGGCCGGCTTCAAGCCGTGGGCCGGGCATGGCGAGTCCTCCATCACCATGTCGGCCACGCGCATGTACGCGCAGGTGCTGCACCAGGAAGCCCAGGCCCTGGGCGTGCGTGCGCAGATGCTGGAAGTGTGCGATCCGGTGTGTACCCCGGCCAATGCGGCCAAGGCCTGCATCGAGTGGCCGAGCGCGCTGCTGGTCGGCCGCCGTGTTGTCTCGCTGCTCGACAACTGCACCGACAACCGCGCCATCGTCCGCTGCGATGCGCGCGATGCCGAACTGCCGCGCGGACTGCTGCACCTCGACCGCCCTCCACCGATGTCGCGCAACACGGCCGGCACGGCTTGACCTCTACCAAGGTTCAGGTCCCAGGCTACGCCCCCACGTCGCCCCACGTTTTCGATTCTGTATCACCACCCCTACGTACGGATGCATGTCATGACTTCCAACTCCTCCCCGCAACGTTTCACCCGACGGCTGGCCATGGCCGGCGTTTCGATCCTTGCCGCCGCGGTGCTGACTGCCTGCAGTGGCAGTCATGCTGAAGAAGCGGGCATGCCGCCGCCGCCGTCGGTCAGTGCCGCGCCGGTGCTGGTCAAGCAGGTCAGCCAGTGGGACGACTTCAGTGGCCGCGTCGAAGCGGTCGAAAGCGTTGAGCTGCGTCCGCGCGTCTCCGGCTACATCGACAAGGTCAACTATGTCGAAGGCCAGGAGGTCAAGAAGGGCGATGTGCTGTTCACCATCGACGCACGCAGCTACCGCGCCGAGCTGGACCGCGCCACCGCCGAGCTCAACCGCGCGCGCACCCAGGCCCAGGTGAGCCGCAGCGAAGCCGACCGTGCCCGTCGTCTGTCCGACCAGCAGGCAATCTCCACCGAGACCTGGGAACAGCGTCGTGCCGTTTCCGAGCAGGCGCTGGCGCAGGTGCAGGCCGCGCAGGCGGCGGTGGATGCGGCGCGCTTGAACATGGAGTTCACCCAGGTGCGCGCCCCCATCAACGGTCGCGCCGGGCGCGCGATGGTGACCGCCGGCAACCTGGTCACCGCCGGCGACAGTGCCAGCGTGCTGACCACGCTGGTCTCGCTGGACAAGGTCCACGTCTACTTCGATGCCGATGAAGGCACCTTCCTGCGTTACGCACAGATGGCCCGCAAGGGCGAACGCCCGAGCGAGCGCGACAGCGAACTGCCGGTGAAGGTGGGCCTGTCCGGTGAGAATGGTTTCCCGCATGAAGGCAAGGTCGACTTCCTGGACAACCAGGTGACCCGCAGCACCGGCACCATCCGGGTCCGCGCGCTGCTGGACAACGCCGACCGCGCGTTCACTCCGGGCCTGTTCGCCCGCGTGCAGCTGCTGGGCAGTGGCCAGTTCCAGGCCATGCTGATCGATGAAAAGGCCGTGCTGACCGATCAGGACCGCAAGTTCGTCTATGTGGTCGACAAGGACAACAAGGCACAGCGCCGCGATATCGAACTCGGCCGCAATGCCGACGGCCTGCGTATCGTCGAGCAGGGCCTGAAGGCCGGTGACCGCGTGATCATCGATGGCGTGCAGAAAGTCTTCATGCCCGGCATGCCGGTCCAGGCCAAGGCCGTTGCGATGCAGCCGGTTGTCGCACCGGTAGCCGCGCCGGCTGTTGCAAAGAATTGAAGGGCAGCCGACTGACCGTCGGTTCTACATAGCAGCCGACCAACGGTCGGCTCTACCGTGACTGCCATCGCCCCGTGCAGGGGAACCCGCCACCGCTGTCGCCTGCGACAGCGGCCGGGGTCGTGCACGCCGGCGCTGGTGAAACCCCAGGAATCCACCCATGGACTTTTCCCGTTTTTTCATTGACAGGCCGATCTTCGCGGCGGTGCTGTCGATCGTGATCTTCGCCGCTGGCCTGATCGCGATCCCGATGCTGCCGATCAGCGAGTACCCCGAAGTGGTACCGCCTTCGGTGGTGGTGCGTACGGTGTACCCGGGCGCCAACCCGAAGGTGATCGCTGAAACCGTGGCCACGCCACTGGAAGAAGCGATCAACGGCGTGGAGGACATGATGTACATCAAGTCCGTCGCCGGCTCCGACGGCGTGCTGCAGATGACCGTGACCTTCCGCCCGGGTACCGATCCGGACGAGGCCGCGGTCAAGGTGCAGAACCGCGTCGCCCAGGCGCAGGCGCGCCTGCCCGAAGACGTGCGCCGCCAGGGTGTCTCCACCCAGAAGCAGTCGCCGACCTTCCTGATGGTGGTGCACCTGACCTCGCCGGACGGCAAGTACGATTCGCTGTACCTGCGCAACTACGCCCGCCTGCACGTCAAGGATGCCCTGGCACGCCTGCAGGGCGTGGGCGATGCGCAGATGTTCGGCGGCGGCGACTACGCCATGCGTGCGTGGCTGGACCCGGACAAGATCGCCGCGCGCGGCCTGACCGCCAGCGATGTGGTGCGGGCGATGCGCGAGCAGAACGTGCAGGTCTCGGCCGGCCAGCTCGGCGCCGAGCCGATGCCCAGCAGCGACTTCCTGACCCTGATCAATGCGCAGGGCCGCCTGCGTACCGAACAGGAATTCCGCGATATCGTGCTCAAGGCCGGTGACGACGGTGAAGTGGTGCGCCTGTCCGATGTCGCCCGCCTGGAGCTGGGCGCCGGTGACTACACGCTGCGCTCGCAGCTGGATGGCAAGAACGCGGTCGGTATCGGTATCTTCCAGGCCCCCGGCGCGAACGCGCTGGCAATCCGCGACTCGGTCATCCACACCATGGATGAGCTGACCAGGCAGTTCCCGCCGGGCGTGAAGTACGAAGCGGTGTATGACACCACCATCTTCGTGCGCGATTCGGTCAAGGCCGTGGTCTCCACGCTGCTCGAGGCGATCGCCCTGGTGGTGCTGGTGGTGATCCTGTTCCTGCAGACCTGGCGTGCCTCGATCATTCCGCTGATCGCCGTGCCGGTGTCGATCGTGGGTACCTTCGCGGCGCTGTACGTACTCGGCTTCTCGATCAACACCCTGACCCTGTTCGGGCTGGTGCTGGCGATCGGCATCGTGGTCGATGACGCGATCGTGGTGGTGGAGAACGTCGAACGCAACATCGAAGAAGGCCTGACTCCGCTGGCCGCCGCCCACCAGGCAATGCGCGAAGTGTCCGGCCCGATCGTGGCGATCGCGCTGGTGCTGTGTGCCGTGTTCGTGCCGATGGCGTTCCTGTCCGGTGTGACCGGTGCGTTCTACAAGCAGTTCGCCGTCACCATCGCGATTTCGACCGTGATCTCGGCGATCAACTCGCTGACCTTGTCGCCGGCCCTGGCCGCACGCCTGCTCAAGCCGCACGGCGCGCCGAAGGATGGCCTCACCCGCCTGATCGACCGTCTGTTCGGCTGGATCTTCCGTCCGTTCAACCGCTTCTTCAAGACCAGCTCGGAGAAGTACCACGGTTCGGTTGGCCGCCTGCTGGGCCGTCGTGGCCTGGTGTTCGTGGTCTACGCCGGCCTGCTGCTGGCCACCGGCCTGATGTTCAAGGCGGTGCCGGCCGGCTTCATCCCGACCCAGGACAAGCTGTACCTGATTGCCGGCGTGAAGCTGCCGGAGGGCTCCTCGATCGCACGTACCGACGCCATGCTGGCCAAGGTCGCCGAGATCGCGCGCAATACCGATGGCGTGGCGCACACGATCCAGTTCCCGGGTCTGAACGCGCTGCAGTTCACCAACACGCCCAACACCGGCGTCGCATTCGTTCCGCTCAAGCCGTTCAGTGAGCGCAAGGGCCGCACCGCCGCGCAGATCAATGCCGAGATCAACGCCAAGATCGCCGGGCTGCAGGAGGGCTTTGCGTTCTCCATGATGCCGCCGCCGATCCTCGGCCTGGGCAACGGCAACGGCTACCAGATGTTCATCCAGGACCGCGGCAATCTCGGCTATGGCGCACTGCAGACGGCGGTGAGCACGATGCAGGGTGCGGTCGCGCAGACCCCGGGCATGGCGTTCCCCATCACCAGCTACCAGGCCAACGTGCCGCAGCTGGATGCCGAAGTGGACCGCGTCAAGGCCAAGGCCCAGGGCGTGGAGCTGACCGAATTGTTCGACACGCTGCAGACCTACCTGGGCTCGGCGTACGTGAACGACTTCAACCAGTTCGGTCGTACCTGGCAGGTGATCGCCCAGGCCGACGGCCAGTTCCGTGACAGCGTGGAAGACATCGGTCGCCTGCGTACCCGCAACAACCGTGGCGAGATGGTGCCGATCGGCTCGATGGTCACCGTGAAGCAGACCTACGGCCCGGACCCGGTGCTGCGCTTCAACGGTTACCCGGCGGCCGATCTGGCCGGCGAAGCCGACCCGCGCATGCTGTCCTCGGCCGAGGCCATGACCAAGCTGACCGAAATCGCCGGCAAGGTACTCCCGGTCGGCATGCAGACCGAATGGACCGACCTGAGCTACCAGCAGGCCACCCAGGGCAAGGCCGCCTTCATCGTGTTCCCGGTGGCGATCCTGCTGGCCTTCCTGGTGCTGGCCGCGCTGTATGAAAGCTGGTCGTTGCCACTGGCGGTGATCCTGATTGTCCCCATGACCCTGCTGTCGGCGTTGTTCGGCGTATGGATGACCGGTGGCGACAACAACGTGTTCGTGCAGGTCGGCCTGGTGGTGCTGATGGGCCTGGCCTGCAAGAACGCCATCCTGATCGTCGAGTTCGCCCGCGAACTGGAGATGGGCGGCAAGGGCATCGTGGAGGCTGCACTGGAAGCGTGCCGCCTGCGTCTGCGCCCGATCGTGATGACCTCCATCGCGTTCATCGCCGGCACCATCCCGCTGGTGATCTCGCATGGCGCCGGTGCGGAAGTCCGCTCGGTCACCGGTATCACGGTGTTCGCCGGCATGCTGGGCGTCACCCTGTTCGGCCTGTTCCTGACCCCGGTGTTCTACGTGGCCCTGCGCAAGTTCGTCAGCCGTAACGGCGGCGGGCAGCTGGTGACCCACGGCGAACCGACCATCCACCACTGATTCCTTCCCCCGCGAGGTTTTTCACATGAATACCGCTACCCGAAAGATCGCCCTGGTCACCGGTGCCACCCGCGGCATCGGCCTGGAAACCGTCCGTCAGCTGGCCCAGGCCGGCGTGCACACGCTGCTGGCCGGGCGCAAGCGCGACGTCGCCGTGGCCGAGGCGCTGAAGCTGCAGGCCGAGGGCCTGCCGGTCGAAGCGATCCAGCTCGACGTAGGCGATGCCGCCAGCATCGCCGCCGCCGTGCAGACCGTGACCGAGCGTCACGGCCGCCTGGACATCCTGGTCAACAACGCCGGCATCCTGCTCGACGACCCAAAGCTGGCGCCGTCGGCGCAGACCCTGCAGACCTGGCGCGATACCTTCGACACCAACGTGTTCGCCGTGATCGCCGTTACCCAGGCCTTCCTGCCGCTGCTCAACGCCTCGTCGGCTGGACGCATCGTCAACGTCTCCAGCATCCTGGGCTCGCTGACCCTGCACAGCCAGCCGGGCTCGCCGATCTACGGCTTCGCGGTGCCCGCCTACAACGCCTCCAAGAGTGCGGTGAATGCGTGGACCGTACAGCTCGCCTACGAGCTGCGCGACAGCACCACCAAGGTCAATACCGTGCACCCCGGTTACGTCAAGACCGACATGAACGGCGGTGAGGGCGAGATCGAAATCAGCGAAGGCGCACGCTCCAGCGTCGGCATGGCGCTGATCGATGCCGATGGCCCCAACGGCAGCTTCACCTACCTCGGCGAGGTGCTGCCATGGTAATCCGCCTGTTGACCGTGGCCGTGACCAGCGCGCTGCTGGCCGGCTGCGTCAGCGTCGGCCCCAACTACCAGGCGCCACCGGCCGAGCCGGTGACCCTGCAGGGCGCCGCCGCGCCGGTGTTCACCACCACCTCGCCGGTGGCGAGCTGGTGGGCCCAGTTCGACGATCCGGTGCTGGAGCAGCTGGTGCATGAAGCACTGGGCACCAACCTGGACCTGCGCATCGCGATGTCGCGGGTGCGCGAGGCCCGCGCGGTGTTCGTCGAGCAGCGCCTGGACCAGTTGCCGCACGTCACCAGCGGCGGCAGCTATGACCGCCGCAAGCAGCCCGATGCCACGGTGGGTGGTGAGCGCGTCTTCAGCGAGACCTACCAGCTCGGCTTCGATGCCGGCTGGGAGCTGGATCTGTTCGGTCGCCAACGCCGTGCCGCCGAAGCGGCGCGCGCGGACCTGGGCGCCGAGCAGGACAACCTCGCCGACGCGCAGGTCACCGTCGCCGCCGAAGTAGCCCGTAACTACTTCGAGCTGCGCGGTACCCAGAAGCGCATCGCGGTGGCCAAGCGCACCCTGGTCAATCTGCGCGACACCCAGAAGCTCACCGAGACCCGCTGGGAACTGGGCGCCGGCAGCGAGCTGGACGTGCAGAGCAGCCGTGCGCGCCTGAAGGCGATCGAGGCCGACATCCCGCTGCTGGAAGTCGCCGAAGTGCAGTCGCGTCATCGCCTGGCCGTCCTGCTGGGGCAGCGTCCGGATGCACTGGACAGCCTGCTGCAGCCGCGCGAGATGCGGCCGTACGCCAAGGCGTTGCCGTTGGGTGACACCACCGATCTGCTGCGTCAGCGCGCCGATGTGCGCGTGGCCGAGCGTCGGCTGGCGGCGGCCACCGCGCGCGTTGGCGTGGCCACCGCGGACCTGTTCCCGCGGATCAGCCTGAGTGGGTTCGTCGGCTTCCTGTCCGGTGATGCCAGCGGGTTGGTCAACGGCAACAACAAGGCGTGGTCGGTGACCCCGTCGATCAGCTGGGCTGCCTTCGATTTCGGCACGGTCAAAGCCCGTCTGCGCGCCAGCAAGGCGCAGGCCGACGGTGCCGCCGCCGAGTATGAGAAGGCGGTGCTGCTGGCGCTGGAAGACACCGAGAACGCGTTGACGCGGTACGCCAAGCAGCAGGCCCGCCTGGCGATCGTCGCCGAGCAGGCCCAGGCGGCGGGTCGCGCGGAGGAACTGGCGCAGATCCGCTTCCGCGAGGGGTCGGAAGACTTCCTGACCCTGCTCGATGCACAACGCACCCAGCTGGCCGCGGACGATGCACTGGCCGAGGCCGAATCCACGGTCAACGTCAGTGTGGTGGGGGTGTACAAGGCCTTGGGTGGCTGGGGCCAGCAGCAGGATGCAGCCAACACCCCGGTGGCGGTGACGCAGCGCTGACCGGCCGCAGGTCGCAGGGGCGGCGAAGGCGCCGTCCCTGCAAGAATGGCAACAGCCGTCACATCCGCTGCGCAGGGCGTCGCGGTTGACGGCTTTGCCTCTGCACGGTGCCAATGCACGATGCTACAAGCGTGGGTTGTTCTCTGGAGTGGCCCGCATGCAACCCAATCAGTGGCGTCCTGTCCGTCCGCGTGTGCAGGAGCCGGGCATGGGATCCGGCGCGGGGCTTTCGCGCGGTGTCATCGCGCTGCTGGTCGCCGCGATCATCGTGGTCGCCATCGGATTCGCCCGTTTGACCGAAGGCCTGTTCGAGATCGGCCTGATCGCCACCGGTGTGTTCATCGCCATCGGCGCGCGGATCTGCCAGGCACGCGAGCAGCATCAGGCGCTGTACCAGCTGCTGCAGCAGATCGATGAGCGGCAGCCGTGATCGGCGGGTGAAAGCGCAGGGCCGCAGTGCGGCCATGCGCAAGCCGATGGACGGTGCTATGGCCGCCCATCGCGCGTCTGCTTACCGGCCCGTCGGCGGCGACGCGGGGAACCGCAGCTCGGCCTGGACCGGGTAGTGGTCCGAAGGCAGCACGCCACCGGGTTTCTGGTCCAGCGTGCTGAAACGGTCCACGCTGAAACCGCGTACCAGGATCCAGTCCAGTTCCACCGTCGGTTTGCCGGTGAAATCGTGGAAGGTCAGGCGCGGGCCTTCGACCTTGCCGGCGAGTTCGCGGGCATCGCCCAATGCGGCAGTGAAGGCCTTGTAGGTGTCGCTGCCGGGCTCACTGTTGAAATCGCCGGTGACCACGACCGGGATGTCCTTGGGCAGCGTTGCCAGCCGCGAGACGATCAGCTTCGCACCGAGCACGCGGCGCGGCTCATCTTCATCGCGATAGGGCAGGTGGGTGTTGAACAGATAGAAGCGTTGGCCATCGGCCTGACGCTGGAACAGCGCCCAGGTCACCATGCGCGGGAACAGGTTGCCCCAGGTGATGCTGCCCGGCACATCCGGTGTATCGGAGAGCCAGAAGTCGCCTGATTCGAGCACCTTCAGGCGCGCGCTGTCGTACAGCACGCCCATGTGTTCGTCGGCATTGCCGCCGCGGCGGTCCCTGCCGAACAGGGTGTAGCCGGGCAGGTGCGCGACCAGGTACTCGCCCTGTTTCCGCACCAGCTCCTGGGTGCCGATCACCTCGGGTTTCTGTTCGCGGATCAGCGTGACCATCGCATCGCGGCGGTCTTCCCAGCGCTTGCCGGGGTCGGTATCGGCCGGCGTGCGCACGTTGAACGACATGACTTTCAACGCGTCCGGTGCCTGCGCCCAGGCGCTGCCCAGCGGGGCGGCAAACATCATCAGGGCCAGCAGCGCGGGCCGGTGGAAACGAAACAGCATGTGGAATCCCTCCATTCCATGAAAACGTTCCCAAAGGGTCGCATGGAAGGGCGGGGAAAGGATATGCGCGACATGGCGGTTGGGCGGGGCGCCGGTCGGATCAATTCGACAGCAGGATCACCCCGATCGTGATGTTGATGAGCGATCCCAGCACCAGCACCCATACCGTGGAGAGGATCGTGTTCAACCAGGAGCGTTGAAGCGCGACCTTCAGCCACCCGGCCTGGACCACCGCATACCACAGCGCGGCGATCACCCCCACCGCAGTGCCGAGCACGGTTGACAGCTCGCCGGGCAGCCGTACGAACACCATGCTGGTGGACAACGTCACCGCGAACGGGGCGGTCAGGTAGCACTGCATGAAAAACGGTCGGCGCAACGACTCCCGGGTCATCGGCACGTGCTTGCGCCGCAGCAGGTGCGTGGTGGTCACCAGCGGCCAGATGGCGAAGGTGATCGAGCGGTACAGCAGCAGGCTTTCCTCATTGCCGAAAATCGAACGCGACAGCGCACCGGTGCCGACCACCTGCTGGTGCAGCATCAGCTCCACCCCGTGTGCGACCAGCACCGCCAGCATCAGGAACATCGGCGGGCTGATCGCATCGTCGAACTGGCGGTCCAGCTTTTCCTTCAGCTCGGTATCCACGTACTGGGCCATCCGCCGCGGATGCACCACCACGCGGTACAGCGTGCGCGGGAAGAACAGAAACCAGGTGCACAGCTCGTAGAGAAACTCTTCCAGCGACCGCAGCAGTTTGAGGAAGTCCATCCCGGGCCCCTTGCGTGGACGAAACCGACACCCCCGAGGATACCCGGGGCTGGCCTCAGCGGATTGCGACGGTCAAGCTGTGCGGTGCCTTCTCACCCCGGCGCGCCTGCGCACGCATCTGGTAGACCTGCACCACATAGGTGCCGGTGGACGGCAGGGTGCCGCTCCAGCGCCGGGTCTCGTCGTTGCTGCCCAGGGCCTCGCCCTGGCCGGGCGTTACGCCGGGCGCGAATACATTGAAATTGGCATTGGGGCTGCCGTCGATCGTGACCGCCATGGTCTGGCCGGCACGCGCGGCGATCGTGTAGCGGACGGTGTCATAACCGGACAACGTCCCACGCAGAGTGGCGCTGCTGGCGCCCTTGGTGAAGTGCACGGGGGTGGTGGTGACCTTGTCCGCCGCGGTGGCCAGCATCGGCGTCAGGGCGAGCAGGGCGGTCAACCGCAGCGAGCGGAGCGGCGTCATGGCACATCCTCGGTGGGGGCCCGGCAAGGGCCTTTCGTCGCGAGCATGAGCGCGCGCCCATCAAGGGACTGTCGATGCGCTGCAGATCACCGCTACCGGGCAGTGAACGCACTGTGCTCTCTCGGTGTCGTTTTCCAGTGCGTTCTGAATTGTTTACGCAGGTGCCCGGCGCGTGCAGGGCGCGCCGCCCGCCACGCACACATGGGTAACGCGGGCAGGCCTAGCGTGGTTTCACCGGCACCACTTCGATGCCGAACACCGGAGATACGGCAATGGCCAACACCCCGAACCCGCAGCAGGGTCAGAACGATCCGCAGCGCAACACCCCGCAGCAGGGCCAGCAGGATCAGCAGGATCAGCGCGACCGTGACGCCCAGAAGCAGCAGCAACAGCAGGATCAGCAGGGCCAGCGCTCGGGCCAGCAGAGCGACCAGGAAGAATAAGGCCAGGCATGACGCACCGAGGGCCCGGCCGATCTGGCCGGGCCTTTGTGCGTCATGGGCAATCACAACGCTTCAGCCATCGCCAGTCGCCGTCGGGCACCGCAGCGGCTTACCGGCTACCATGCCCGCATGAGCATTCCTCTTCCCGACAGCAGCGTGCCACGCCTGCTGGGATTCGACGTCCCGACCCTGCAGACCATCGTCGACCATGGTGCGGATGAGGCGATTGTGGCGATGCTGGATGTCGCTCCCGATGCCCACTGGTTGAAGCTGTTCGACGAACGCGTCGCCGCGCTCAAGGGCGAGCTCGGCCTGGCCGGGGTCGAACTGGACGGCACCTCGATCCTGTTCTTCGGCTCCATCGCCGACAGCCGCCGCCTGGCGACGGCCGTGTCGGCCCTGATCAATGCGATCAACATGGAAGTGGCCGGGCGCAACGCGCCTTTCCAGCCGACCGCACCGTAACCCAGCCGGCACGGCTCTCAGGAATCGATCCGGGAGGCACGCAGCCGCAGGACCTCGCTCCGTCCCGGCTCGGCAACGCCATGGGGCGACGGGCAGCTGCCGCGTATTTCGGTGACCCACATCACCATCATGCCGACGATGCGGGTGGCATCGCCCGGCCACTGCGCTACCAGCCGGTCGTGGATACCGTCGTACACCGCCCATCGCTCGGCCGCCGACCGGCCGTGCGTCCAGCACTGCTCCAACTCGGCGTGTGCCTGCCGAAATGCCTCTTTCTGTCCGTCCATAGCGATCCCCGACACCGTGCATACCGGGCAGGCGTACCTGCGCGGGTGAGCCCCCTGCCATGTGATGAACGCCAGTTGCCACGCAGACCGGCCACGTCCGCGGTTGCGCACGGCAGTGCCTGCCGCAGGCTGAACCCGTCGGGAGGGGGAGTCATAACCAAACAGGACGTCCTGTATAGTTACTGCCCGCCCGAAACGTTCGTTCCCCATGACCCCCACCAAGACCCAGCGCTGGAGCCTGTTGCTCACCGTGGCCGCCGGCCTGCTGCTGATCACGCTCGACAACTCGGTCCTGTACACCGCCTTGCCCACCCTGACCGCCGAACTCGGCGCCACGTCGCTGCAGGGGCTGTGGATCATCAATGCCTATCCGCTGGTCATGGCCGGCCTGCTGCTCGGCGCGGGCACCCTCGGCGACCGGCTGGGGCACCGCCGTATGTTCCTGATCGGCCTGGTGATCTTCGGCATCGCCTCGCTGCTGGCTGCGTTCGCGGCGGACGCCAACCTGCTCATCGGCGCCCGCGCGCTGCTCGCGGTGGGTGCCGCGGCAATGATGCCGGCCACGCTGGCGCTGATCAGCCTGACCTTCGCGGATGAGCGCGAGCGCAATCTGGCGATCGCGGTCTGGGGCTGCATTTCCATCATTGGCAGCGCGATCGGCCCGATCGTCGGCGGCGTGCTGCTGGCCCATTTCTGGTGGGGTTCGGTGTTCCTGATCAACGTGCCGATCGTGCTGCTGGCGATGGTTGGCGCCGTGCTGTTCGCGCCGCACGGCACGCCCGATGCGAGCAAGCCGTGGGACCTGATTTCCTCGCTGTTGAGTCTGGTCGCGTTGTCCGGCCTGGTGGTGGCGATCAAGGAAATCGCGCATGCGCCGCCGAACGGGCCACTGGCCGCGGGCGCGGCGCTGGTCTTCGTCGTGGGTCTGGTGCTGTTCCTGCGTCGCCAGCGTCGCCTGCCGTATCCCATGCTTGATGTGGCGATCTTCCGCAATGCGCCGTTCCTGGCCGGTGTGCTCTCGGCGGCCTTCGCGATGTTTGCCATCGCCGGCCTGCAGCTGCTGACCACCCAGCGCTTCCAGCTGGTCGCCGATTACACGCCGCTGCAGGCCGGTTTGCTGGTGTCGGTGGTCGCGCTCGGCTGCCTGCCCAGCGCGATCTTCGGCGGCGCGTTCCTGCACCGCGTCGGGCTGTTGCCGCTGATCACCGGTGGGCTCGGCGTGGGTACCGCCGGCGTGCTGCTGGTGGCGGTGACCTTTGGTAGCGACCTGGGCTGGACCATTACCGGGTTGCTGCTCACCGGGCTGGGCATGGGCGCGACCATTTCGGTCGCTTCCACGGCCATCATCGGCAACGTGCCGCCGCACCGCGCCGGCATGGCGTCCTCGGTGGAGGAGGTGTCCTACGAGTTCGGCAGCCTGTTCGCGGTCTCGCTGCTGGGCAGCCTGATTGCCGCGCTGTACTCGGCAACCGTGTCGCTTCCGGACGGCGTGGACGCCGCTGCGGGTGAGAGCATCCAGCAGGCGTTCGCTCTGGCCGCGCAGCCCGGTTCCGATGCAGGGTGGCTCGGTGCTGCCGCCAGCGCCTACGACGCCAGCTATGTTTGGGTACTGTATGTGATCGCCGCCGTGCTCCTGGTCGGCACCGTCGTCACCGGCATTCTGCTGCGCCGTCACGGCCCCGGCAGCGCCACCACTGTCTCCCACGCCCACTGACTCCATGCGCCCGAGCAACCGAACCAACATCCTTGATGCCGCCGTCCGCGTGATCGAACGCGACGGCATCACCGCGCTCACCTTCGAGGCGGTCGCCACCGAATCCGGCATCGCCAGGGGAGGGCTGCTGTACCACTTCCCCTCGCGCGACGCGCTGCTCCAGGGCATCCATCAGCACCTGGCCGGCGTGTGGGAGGCGAGCTTGATCGAGGTGGCCGGCAAGCCGGCCGAGGCCGCCGATGCCACCGAGCGCTACCAGGCCTACGCACTGACCTGTGTGCAGACCGCTACGCGCGCCGAACTGCAGCTGATGTTTGATGCGGCGGCGACGGATGAGAACGTGCAGCCCTGGGCGACCGTGGCCGAGCGCTGGTCGCCGCCGACCCCGCAGGACCTGAGCGACCCGGCCGCGCTGGACCTGTTCATCGCCAAGCTCGCCGCCGACGGCATGTGGGTGTTCGAAGCGCTGTCGCGCTCGCGCCTGCCGCCGGAGGTGGGGCAGGCCATCGCCGACCGGCTGGCGCAGATGATTGCCGCCGCTTCAAACACAGCGTGATGTCCTTCATGCGGGTAACCTTGGCGGTTCACTTCTTGAATGACGGGGCCGCCTGATGGATTACCAGCTTGTGATCAAGTTCTGGCGCAAGTCGCTGGACGATGAGGCATTCCTGGCGACGCTGGAGGCCGAGCTGACCGCCGCGCTCGGCAAGGCCGCGACGCTGGACGGCTATGACGTCAGCGCGAAAGAGATCAACCTTTTCATGTTCACCGCGGATCCGCGGCCGACGTTCCGGAAGACCAAGGATGTGCTGGAGGCGATGGGCGTGCTGCACAGTGTTTCGGCAGCATACCGGCTGGTGGGTGGCGCGCAGTTCACCTCGGTCTGGCCACTTCGGATGGCGCGGAAATTTACGTTGCCGTGAGGCACAAAAAGGTGGGGACCTTCGATGTCTGCACTCGCTGGCCAGCAGCATTGCCGTCGCGTCATCCCGCTCGGCAGCCAGCCACGCCCTGAATCAGAGAAGTCCCGCGCCGCTTCAAAGGTCATGACAAACCCAACTGCGGACGCGTACGCGGTCACGTTGGCGAGATCACGGCAGGATCGGCAACCCAGCCACATGCTTCACGGTGCTAGGATCAAATCGCCGAGCAAATCGGCAATTTCTCAATAAAGGATCTATTGTGAAGCTCTTTAGTGCGATGCTTGCATTAACGGCCGCGGCGGTTGCAACGCCTGCTTTTGCGGCTCAGCCGGTGCACTGCCCCACCTGCGTGACCGATGAGGACTTCCGCCAGCGCGCAATCCTGGAAGAAGCGGTAACGAAGGCTGGCGGGACATATTGGGTCTATAACCTGCCCGCGGGCACGGTCCAGAAGTGGTACATCCCGCCCTCCGAGGGCGAAGAGGAGGCGGCCGTACGCCGCGATCCGTCTGGCACAGCGCGGCAACTGCCACAGCGCCACGAGGCCAGCAGCAGCCCGTAGAGGCTCATCTGCAGGCTGAGGTCCAGAAGGGTCAGGTGCCACCACCGACCATCAACAGGATGAGATCTCCAGGTAGAGACCGCCGCGGTCGAACAGGTTCGGGGTCTTCTCGGCCGGCTTGGCGCGCCGCAAGGCAAGATGGGTGAGCGGGGGCATCGCCCCCACGGTCTCACGACCTGCAGCGCATGGGGCCTGACGATGCCGGAAATAAAAAAGCCCGGGAACCCCCGTTGTATAAGGGTTCCCGGGCTTCTTGGGATTCTTTCGAACCCCTCATTGGTGGAGGTGGGCGGAATTGAACCGCCGTCCGAAGGCACTCCATCCCCGGTACTACATGCTTAGCTCACCGTTGGATCTCATCCTGTGGCAGCACGGTGTGCAAAGCGCACCCCAGGACCAGCCTGCTTTAGTTAAGTCGTGACTGACAGGCAGCCATCACAACCGGTTCCGTGATAATGACCCTACATCTACGAGCACGGGCACAAGTAGGTTCGGGGGTTCGCCTAAGGCGGCTGTAGAACTAAACGCTAAAGCTGTTTTTAGGCAGCGATTGCGAAGTCGTTCGAACCGTAGTTGTCGTCGTTGGCAACTAAAAGTTTGCTGCTGGATTAACGAGGAAAGCTGCCCCCTCGGCATGCACCAAGTAACTTCACAACCCCCGTCGAAACCAATGCACCCCCGGTTTCTTCAAGAACCGCACTTCATCCGGAAAACAGCGCCGGACGTCTACTTGACGGAATGGATGCTACTCCAATCCGGCTGAACAGTCACCTTGCCGGTCTGCCGCTTACTTCTGCCGCTTACTTCTGCAGCTGGCGGCGGCTGTCGGCCTTGTGGCGGGCCTTTTCCTTCTTCAGGCGGTTGTGCTCGTTGCGCACGGCCATCGCCTGCTTCTTGGCCTGCGGCTCGACCCGGGCCATCAGCGATTCCACCTGGGCGACCAGCCGGCGGTGCTCCAGGGTGTCGTAGCTCTGCGTCTCCGAGGCGACGCGCTTGGCGTTGCGGATCAGGTAGGTCAGCACCTTGAGCAGCGCGGCCGGGTCCATCGCGCGGGCGAGTTCGTCAAAGATGAACTCCAGCGCGGCCACGTCGGCGCGCAGGGTGGTCAGTTCGTCCGCCGCCAGTGCGGGTGCCGGGGTAGTTTCAAGTGTCACGCGCGGATCCTTTCCGTATCAATGCGGGGATTCTGACAGCTGCGCGGGGCTGGCGGGGAAAGATCGCTGTCCTGCCGGGGCCGCGGGGTCAGGACAGCCTTGGCGATACGTGGCGCTGGCAGTGCCCGGGCAGGGCGTTACAGCGGCTTGCGCAGGTACAGGCGATGGTGCCCGGGCGGGAAGTCCTGCAGCCGGCCGAACACCTCATAGCCCTGCTTGAGGTAGAAGCCCTCGGCCTGCCAGGAGAAGGTGTCCAGCGTCACCGCGTGTGCGCCGAGCGTGCGGGCCTGCTGCTCGGCATCGGCCAGCAGCGCCTGGCCCAGCCCCTGGCCACGCTGGCTGGCGTCCACCCACAACGCATGCACCATCAGCCAGCCACCGCAGACGTCGGCGGCGATCCCGGCCACCACCCGGCCGGTAGCATCGTGGATCACCCGGTTGACCGGCTGATCGTCCAACGCATCGCCACTGGCGGCCTGGTTGAAAGCCAACAGGCCGGCGAACACCGCGCGGGTGTCCTCGGCGCTGGCCGGCTGGATCCCCGGTGCGGCCACCGTGCGCGTCATCACGCGTCGCGGTTGTGCCGGCGCATGGTGCGCGACTTCTCGCGCGCCCAGTCGCGGTCCTTCTCCGCATCGCGCTTGTCGTGGGTCTGCTTGCCCTTGGCCAGCGCGATCTCGAGCTTGATCTTGTTCTTGCTCCAGTACATCGCGGTGGGCACGATCGTGTAGCCGTCGCGCTGCACCTTGCCGATCAGCTTGTCGATCTCGTTGCGATGCAGGAGCAGCTTGCGGTCCCGGCGGTCGTTGGCCACCACGTGGGTGGAGGCCTGGATCAACGGGGTGATCTGCGCACCGATCAGATAGATCTCGCCATCACGCACGTAGGCGTAAGCATCGATGATGTTGCCGCGCCCGGCGCGGATCGACTTGACCTCCCAGCCCTGCAGGGCCAGGCCGGCTTCGAAGCGATCTTCGATGTGGTACTCGTGCCGGGCACGCTTGTTGAGTGCGATGGTTTTGTTGGCCGTCGCGCCCTTTGCTTTATCCTTGCCGCTGTTCTTGCTCATTTCCCTATTGTCTCCGATTCGGGCACGCCCGGTCGATTCATCAGACATCTGTATCGCATGCCAACTATCCGCCGTAGTGCCCTGGTCGAACATTCGGCTGCCCGCATGTTCGACCTGGTCAATGATATTGACGCCTATCCGCGCCGCTTCCGCTGGTGCTCGGCCTCGCAGATCCTGGAGTCCGGCCCGGACCGCCTGATCGCGCGCCTGGATCTGGGCTTCGGTTCGTTCTCCACCTGGTTCATGACCGAGAACACGCTGCAACGCCCGCACAGCATCGATATGCAGCTCAAGGACGGGCCGTTCAAGCGCCTGCACGGTCGCTGGGAATTCCACGCGCTGGCCGAAGATGCCTGCAAGGTCACGCTGACGCTGGAGTTCGAGCCGACCTCACGTCTGCTCGGTCCGGCTCTCGCGCTGGGCTTCCAGGGCCTGGCCGACCGGATGGTCAATGATTTCGTCCGCGTCGCCGACGCCCAGGACTGAGCCGTGATCACGGTCGAGGTGGTGCTGGCCTGGCCCGATCGGGCCGCCTCGAAGGTGCTGACCCTCGCCGGGGGCACCACCGTCGCCGAGGCCATCGCGCTGGCCGGCATCGAGGGCAGCGACCAGTGCCCGGCCATGGCCGTGCATGGCCTGCTGGCCAAGCCGGATCAGGTGCTGCGCGAGGGCGACCGGGTCGAGCTGCTGCGTCCGCTGCTGGCCGACCCGAAAGACAACCGCCGCCGACGCGCCCGCGCCGGCAGCTGAGTGAAGAACGCGGGCCTCAGCGGCCGCGCTTCTTCTTGTCCTTGGGCAGGTTGCGGCCGAACTGGCGCAGCGTGCTGCGGGCCAGCTGGGCGTCGTCGCTGGCGAAGTACTCGCCGTCCCAGCGGGTGACCGCGTCGTTTTCGAAGTAGACGGTGAAGTTCTTCACTTCGGTCTTGCCGACCCGGTTCACGCGCTGGCTGGCGGTGTAATCCCAGCGCTGGGCATGGAACGGGTCCGGGATGGAAGGCGTGCCAAGCAGGGCGTTGACCTGCTGCTTGCTCTGGCCCACCTGCAGCTGACCGACGGCCTGCTCCCGGATCAGGTTGCCCTGATAGATGGGTTGCTTGTAAATGATGCCGCAGCCCGTGGTGGACAGGGCAACGGCGGCGACCAGCAGGAGATTGCGCATCGGGGAATGGCGTTTGGGGAAATCGAGTCGATGATACACTCCCGACGTGTCGCCGCGACCCAATCCGAGGCAGCTGGCGCTAAATCGCCAATGAACGGAGAACTATGGAAACCCACGACCTGCGCAAAGTCGGCCTCAAGGTGACCCATCCGCGTATGCGGATCCTGTCGCTGCTCGAGCAGCGCAATGCCAGCCACCACATGACCGCCGAAGACATCTACCGCCAGCTCCTGGAGCACGGTGATGAGATCGGGCTGGCCACGGTCTACCGGGTTCTGACCCAGTTCGAGGCGGCCGGCCTGGTGCTCAAGCACAACTTCGAAGGTGGCCAGGCCGTCTACGAGCTGGACCGCGGGGGTCACCATGACCACATGGTCGATGTGGACAGCGGCAAGATCATCGAGTTCGAAAGCCACGAGATCGAGGAGCTGCAGCGCAAGATCGCAGCCGACCACGGCTACGAACTCGAAGAGCACTCGCTGGTCCTGTACGTGCGCAAGAAGCGCCGGTGATGGCGCCGGGCCGGTCGTGACGACCGGCCTGGGCAGGGCACGCTGCAGATCAAACCCCCGCGCCCCGGCCCGGGGGTTTTTCGTTGTCAGGGTGTCGTGACCGGCACTTGGCCGGGCAGCAGCGCCTGCAGGTCCACTGCGTCGGCCATCGCCCGGTTGCCCGCATCGCCCGGGTGCAGGTGGTCGCCGGAATCGAACGCTGGCGCCATCCGCGCCGGATCGGCCGGATCACGCAGGGCGGCGTCGAGGTCGATCACCGCATCGAACGGGCTGTCCTGCCGCAGCCAGGCATTGAGCTGGCGGCGCAGCGCGTCTTTGTCGGGCTGGTAGTAGTCGTCCAGCGGCGTGCCGGGCAGGGCGCCCGCGAACGGCGGCAGGGTCGCACCGACGATGCGCACGCCCCGGGCATGGGCGCGATCCACCAGGGCGCGATAGCCGACCTGCAGTTCGGCCAGGGTCGGCGCAGGTTCGGAGCGGGCGAAGGCGGTGCCGGGCCAGGCGATGTCGTTGGTGCCCAGCAGCACGATCACGCTGGCCACGCCGGGTTGATCGAGCACATCGCGCTGGAAGCGGGAGAGCGCGGCCTCTCCCATGCCATCGCGGAGCAGGCGGCCACCGGAGATGCCGGCGTTGACCACGGCCACGCCCTGCGGCGCGAGGCGTGCGGCGAGGTGGTCGGTCCAGCGCTGGTCGCGGTCCAGGCTGGCGGTCGCGCCATCGGTGATCGAGTCACCGATCACCACCACGCTGCGGGCGCCTGCGGCGCCCTGCACATCGATACCCGAGACGAACAGGCGGGCGGTGGTGGTCGAGGAGGTGGCCAGCGTCGGGGCGAGCGTCTGGTCACCGGTGGCGACTGCAGCGGTCTGCCGGCCTTCCCAGTGGAAGCTGCGCAGGGGCGTGCGGCCGGCCAGGTAGACGCTCACCTGCACGGCCTGGAGATCGGTGGTCGCCAGCGCCAGCGGGTCGCTCAGGCGCTCGGTACCGGGGGCGATCACGGTCTCCGCGCTTCCCTCGAAGGACAGCGCCAGGGGCTGCTGGCCGGCCCCGGCGGCAACGCTGGCCGCGCCGATCCGCAGCGGTTGCTCGCCATAGGTATTGCTCAGGCGCACCCGCAGCTGGCGGCCGCCGAGGCTCAGGCGCGCGGTCTGGCGGAAGGTCTGCGCCTCCAGGTGCGCCGGGATCAGCGTGGGGAAGAGGAAATCTGCGCCCCAGACCGGCTGCGGGCTGGCCTGCCAGCTGGCCACCCAGGTGGGCGCAGGGGCGGCAACCGCGGTGCCGGCGGTGGCCAGCAGGGCGGTGGCGGTAAGGCGGGCGAAGGTATTCATCGGGCGATCCGTGGGAGAGGAAGCGCCATGGTGATCTTCGGGGTACCTGTGAACTAGACTGCCTGAGGACAATCATCTGTGAACTGGATTCATCCCATGGCAGGCACCGACATCAACCGTTCCGGCGAACTGGAAGTGTTCGTCCGGGTCATCGAAACCGGCGGGTTTTCAGCGGCTGCGCGTTCGTTGGACCTGAGTCCCTCGGCGGTCAGCAAGCTGGTCTCGCGGCTCGAACAGCGGCTCGGCACACGCCTGCTGCAGCGCTCCACCCGCCAGCTGCAGCTGACCCAGGAGGGCTGCGCGTTCTATGAGCGCGGGCTGCGGGTGCTGGCCGATCTGGATGAAGCCGAGCGCTGTGCCAGCGCCCATGCCGAACCGCGTGGGCGCCTGCGGGTGAATGCCAATGTGCCGTTTGGCCAGCATTTTCTGCTGCCGCTGCTGCCGGACTTTCTCGCGCTGCACCCGCAGGTCGGCGTGGATCTGGTGCTGACCGACGAGGTGATCGACCTGCTCGAGCAGCGCACCGATGTGGCGGTGCGCGCCGGCCCGCTGAAAAGCTCCAGCCTGGTTGCGCGGCGACTGGGCGCGACCCGGATGATGATCGTCGCCGCCCCCAGCTACGCCGCCCGACACGGCCTGCCGCAGGACGCCGACATGCTGATGGCGCACAACCGGCTCGATATCGGGCATCCGCGTACGCAGGTCGGCTGGCCGCTGGTCGTTGATGGCGAGCGGCAGGTCGTGCCCACCCAGGGCAATGCACGCGCCAGCGACGGCGAGGCGCTGCGCAGGCTGGTGCTCGGTGGCGTGGGCATGGCGCGGCTGGCGGCGTTCCAGGTGCAGGCCGATGTGGCGGCCGGGCGCCTGCTGCCGGTGCTGGAATCGGCCAACCCTGGTGATCTGGAGGAGGTGCACGCGGTGTTCCAGGGGCAGGGCGGCTACCTGCCGCTGCGCGTGCGCGCGCTGCTGGATTTTCTGGTCGCGCGGGTGGATCTGGCCCAGCCGTTGGGGTGAGGGGTGTGGGGTGGATGCCGCGGGCGGAAGCGGGTCCGCGGGGAGCCGGCCAGCGGCCGGCACTACCGGGTCGTGGCCGGCAGGTACCGACCGTTGGTCGGTACGTTGGAGCGGGTAGGTACCGACCGTTGGTCGGTACCCGGCCTCAAACCTGCAACAGCTTGCGCGCCGCGGCGCGGGCTTCCTTGCTGACTTCCACGCCGCCCAGCATCCGCGCGAGCTCTTCTTCGCGGGCCTTGGTGTCCAGCTTCTCGACCGCACTCTGGGTCATGCCGTCCACCGGGGCCTTGCTGACCCGGTAGTGGGCGTGGCCCTTGGAGGCGACCTGGGGCAGGTGGGTGACGCACAGCACCTGACGCTTCTCGCCCAAGGCGCGCAGCTTCTGCCCGACGATGTCGGCCACGGCGCCGCCGATGCCTGAATCGACTTCGTCGAAGACCATGGTCGGCACGGCATCCAGGCCCAAGGCGGCGACTTCGATCGCCAGCGAGATGCGCGACAGTTCACCGCCCGAGGCCACCTTGCGCAGGGCGCGCGGCGGCTGGCCGGCGTTGGCGGCAACGAGAAACTCGACCCGCTCGGCCCCGTTCGGGTCCGGCTTGACCACGCTCTGCCGCTCGATATCGATCAGGAACTGACCGCCGCCCATGCCCAGCTCGCCGATCAGGGTGGTGGTGGTGTCCGACAGGGCCTTGGCAGCCTTCCGGCGGCTGGCGCTGAGCACCTCGGCCACGGTCGTCCACTGGCCGGCGGCACGGTCGATCTCGCCGGCCAGGGTCTGCAGGCGCTCGTCGGCACCGCGCAGCTGCTCGACTTCGGCCTCCATGGCATCGCGGTGCTCGCCCAGCGCTTCCATCGGCACGCGGTGCTTGCGGGCGAGGTCGTGCAGGCGGCCCAGGCGGCGCTCGATGTCCTCGAACTGCTCGGGGTCGGCATCCAGGTCGTCGTGGACGCGATCAAGCAGGGACAGCGCTTCGTCCAGTTGGATGGCGGCACTGTCGAGCAGTGCATCGACCTCGCCGAGCCGGCTGTCGTGCTCGGCCACGCGGGCAAGATCATGCCGGGTCTGCTGCAGCAGCTGCAGCACCGAGACCTCGTCGTCGCCGTTGAGGCGGCTGACGGCCACGTCGCAGGCGCCGATCAGCGCGCTGGCATGGGCCTGGCGGCGGTGGCTGCTGCCCAGGGTGGCGATCGAGGCCGGGTCCAGGTCTTCGCGCTTGAGCTCGCTGAGCTGGTGCTCCAGGTAACCGATCCGGTCGCTGACATCGCCCTGGCGCGACAGCGCCTCGGCTTCGTCCACCAGCGCCTGCCAGCGTGCCGCGGTCTGGCGGACCTGGGCGCGCTCGGCGTCGTTGCGGGCGAAGGCGTCCAGCAGCGAGAGCTGCGAGGGGCGCGAGAGCAGGGCCTGCTGTTCGTGCTGGCCGTGGATCTCCACCAGCATGCCGGCCAGCTCGGTCAGCTGGGTCAGCGTCACCGGGCGGCCGTTGATGAAGGCGCGCGAACCGCCATCGGCGCGGATCACCCGGCGCAGTTGGCACTGTTCTTCGTCGTCCAGCTCGTTGTCGCGCAGCCACTGGCGGGCCGGCGCATCGGCCGGCGGCGCGAATTCGGCCGAGAGCTCGGCGCGGGCGGCGCCGTGGCGGACCACGCCGCTGTCGGCGCGCAGCCCGGACAGGAAGCCCAGCGCGTCCACCATCAGCGACTTGCCCGCGCCGGTTTCACCCGAGACCACGGTCATGCCGGCGCCGAATTCCAGCTCGGTGGCGCGGACGACCGCGAAATCCTTGATCGATAGATGTCTAAGCATGGTCTACGTTGTACACGAGGGGCGTCTCCAAGCCGCGCAAGCTAGCATGGGCGGGGGGCGTCTCCAATGACTTGCCAACGCCCCGTGCAGCCATTATCTAAGTGGGCGTCTCACAGGCTGATTCCATGCACCCTTCCGCGTCCCATCTCGCCCCGCGTGCCCGCCATCTACTGCGGACGCTGATCGCGCGCCACATCCAGGATGGCGAGCCGGTCGGCTCGCAGACGCTTGCCCGGCATGCCGGCCTGGATGTCAGCCCGGCCACCATCCGCAACATCCTGGGCGACCTGGAAGACCTCGGCCTGCTCAGCTCGCCGCATACCTCGGCCGGCCGCGTGCCGACCGCGCACGGTTACCGGGTGTTCGTGGACAGCCTGGTCAAGATGCAGCCGCCGGGGGAGGGTGAGCTCAGCCGCCTGCGCACCGAGCTGGCCACCGGCACCGGCACCCAGGCCCTGCTCGGCAGTGCCTCGGAGCTGCTCTCGGCGATGAGCCATTTCGTCGGGGTGGTCAGCGCCCCGCGCCGGGAACAGTTCGCGTTCCGGCACATCGACTTCGTGGCGCTGGACGCGCGTCGGGTGCTGGCGATCCTGGTGTTTGCCGACAACGAAGTGCAGAACCGGGTGATCGAGCCGCGCCGCAGCTTCGATCCGGGCGAGCTGGAGCAGGTCGCCAACTACCTCAACGCCAACTGCGCCGGGCGGCCGCTGGCCGAGATCCGGGCCCGGCTGCTGCTGGAGCTGCGCGATGCGCAGTCGGAGATGGAGCAGCTGCTGGCGCACAGCATCGAGCTGGCCGAGCAGGCCATGGTGCCGCCGGCCGATGACATGGTGCTGGCCGGGCAGACCCGGCTGATGGGTGTGCAGGACCTGTCCGACCTGGAGCGCCTGCGCGAGCTGTTCGACGTGTTCGCCAGCAAGCGCGAGATCCTCCAGCTGCTCGAACGCACCATCCAGGCCCCGGGAGTGCGCATCTTCATTGGCGAGGAGACCGGGGTGATGCCGCTGGAAAGCGTCTCGCTGGTCACCGCCCCGTATTCGGCCGATGGCCAGGTGCTGGGCGTGCTGGGGGTGATCGGCCCCAAGCGGATGGCCTACGACCGGATGATTCCGCTGGTGGAAGCCACCGCCCAGGTGCTGGGCGCTGCGCTGGGCTCGCCCGGTGGCGGCGGATTGTCCCGCGATCGCGCATAAAGCGGCCTTGGACTCTTGAATCCCGTAGCCGCGCCCACATAGGGGTGGGTGGAGGCGGAGAGTCACCGCCAAGGATCCGGAAATGAACCAAGATCAGTCAGATATCGCATCCCAGAATCCCGCCGGCGAGCCGGCCGCGGAGCCGTCCCTGCAGCAGCAGCTGGACAGCCTGCACAACGAGCTGGCGCTGCTGCGCTCGGAGTCGCTGCGCGAGCGCGCCGACCTGGACAACCAGCGCAAGCGCGTGGCCCGCGACGTCGAACAGGCGCGCCGCTTCGCCAACGAAAAGCTGCTCGGCGAGCTGCTGCCGGTCTTCGACAGCCTCGATGCCGGCCTCAATGCCGCCGGCAGTGACCCGAGCCCGCTGCGCGAAGGTCTCGAACTGACCTACAAGCAGCTGCTCAAGGTCGCCGCCGACAACGGCCTGACCCTGCTCGACCCGACCGGGCAGACCTTCAACCCGGACCACCACCAGGCCATCAGCCAAGTCGACGCGCCCGGCGCGGCGCCGGGCAGCGTGGTCCAGGTGTTCCAGAAGGGCTACCTGCTCAACGACCGCCTGCTGCGTCCGGCGCTGGTCGTGGTGGCCCGCGACTGATCCGCAGGCCGGTGAGCCGGGCGTGGCCCGGCTGCTCGACCGGACGCTGAACGCGTTGGGTCGCCATCGAACACTGTGTTTGATGGACGGCTTGAAAGTGTCCCCAGCGTCCCACACATCCCATTCATAACCCGGCAACTGCCGGATGTACCCAGAACTTTCAGGAGTCTCCCTCATGGGCAAGATCATTGGTATCGACCTCGGCACCACCAACTCGTGTGTGGCGATCATGGACGGCGGCAAGGCCCGCGTCATCGAAAACGCGGAAGGCGATCGCACCACGCCTTCCATCGTCGCCTACACCAAGGACGGCGAAGTCCTGGTCGGCGCCTCGGCCAAGCGCCAGGCCGTGACCAACCCCAAGAACACCTTCTACGCTGTCAAGCGCCTGATCGGCCGCAAGTTCACCGACGCTGAAGTCCAGAAGGACATCGCGCACGTGCCCTACGGCATCCTGGCCCATGACAATGGCGACGCCTGGGTGCAGACCAGCGACGGCAAGAAGATGGCCCCGCAGGAAATCTCCGCCCGCGTGCTGGAGAAGATGAAGAAGACCGCCGAAGCGTTCCTGGGTGAGACCGTCACCGAGGCCGTGATCACCGTGCCGGCCTACTTCAACGACAGCCAGCGCCAGGCCACCAAGGACGCAGGCCGCATCGCCGGTCTGGAAGTCAAGCGCATCATCAACGAGCCGACCGCTGCTGCCCTGGCCTATGGCCTGGACAAGGGTGACGGCCGTGACCGCAAGATCGTTGTGTACGATCTGGGCGGCGGCACCTTCGACGTGTCGATCATCGAGATCGCCAACGTGGACGGTGAGAAGCAGTTCGAAGTGCTGGCCACCAACGGTGACACCTTCCTGGGCGGCGAAGATTTCGACAACCGCGTCATCGAGTACCTCGTCGACGAGTTCAACAAGGACCAGGGCATCGACCTGCGCAAGGATCCGCTGGCCCTGCAGCGCCTGAAGGACGCCGCCGAGCGCGCCAAGATCGAGCTGTCCACCAGCCAGCAGACCGAAGTGAACCTGCCGTACGTCACCGCTGACGCGTCGGGCCCGAAGCACCTGAACATCAAGCTGACCCGCGCCAAGCTGGAAGCGCTGGTGGAAGACCTGATCAAGAAGTCGATCGAGCCGTGCCGCATCGCGCTGAACGATGCCGGCCTGCGTTCGAGCGACATCGGTGAAGTGATCCTGGTCGGCGGTCAGACCCGCATGCCGAAGGTGCAGCAGGCCGTGACCGAGTTCTTCGGCAAGGAACCGCGCAAGGACGTCAACCCGGATGAGGCCGTGGCACTGGGTGCTGCGATCCAGGGCGGCGTGCTGGGCGGCGACGTCAAGGACGTGCTGCTGCTGGACGTGACCCCGCTGTCGCTGGGCATCGAAACCCTGGGTGGCGTGTTCACCAAGATCATCGAGAAGAACACCACCATCCCGACCAAGGCCTCGCAGGTGTTCTCCACCGCCGAGGACAACCAGTCGGCCGTGACCGTGCACGTGCTGCAGGGTGAGCGCGAGCAGGCCCGCTTCAACAAGTCGCTGGCCAAGTTCGACCTCTCCGGCATCGAGCCGTCGCCGCGCGGCCTGCCGCAGGTGGAAGTGTCCTTCGACATCGACGCCAACGGCATCCTGCACGTGTCGGCCAAGGACAAGAAGACCAACAAGGAACAGAAGGTCGAGATCAAGGCCGGTTCGGGTCTGTCCGAGGACGAGATCGCACGCATGGTCGCCGACGCGGAAGCCAACCGCGAAGAAGACAAGAAGTTCCACGAGCTGGTCCAGGCCCGCAACCAGGCTGACGCGCTGATCCACGGTACCCGTACCGCGATCACCGAGCACGGCAGCAAGGTCGGCGGCGATGTGATCGGCAAGGTGGAGTCGGCCCTGGCCGATCTGGAAACCGCGATGAAGAGCGACGACAAGGCCCAGATCGAAGCCAAGTCGAAGGTGCTGGAAGAAGCCGGCCAGGCGCTTTTTGCTGCCTCCGCAGCGGCAGAGCAGGGCGGCGCGGCGCCGGGCCCGGATGCCGGTGCCAACAACGGCGCGCACGACGATGTGGTCGACGCCGAGTTCACCGAAGTCAAGGACGACAAGAAGTCCTGATCCGGACTCGACACGGGACGTTGCGCAGGCAGCGTCCCGTTGTCATATCCCCCTTCTGGTCCTGACAGCCGTTTCCCGGCCTGTCGGGGCGCCCGGCGAAAGAGCGGACCTGGTGCCGCTCTTCCGCTTTGACGAATCCCGACTTCCGGAACCCGATTCAAGTTATGAGCAAGCGCGATTACTACGAAGTGCTGAGCGTGTCCCGCACCGCCAGCGACGAAGAACTGAAGAAGGCCTATCGCCGTTGCGCGATGAAATACCATCCGGACCGCAATCCGGGTGACAGCGAGGCCGAAGCATCCTTCAAGGAATGCAAGGAAGCCTACGAAACCCTGTCCGACAGCAACAAGCGCCGCATGTACGACGCCCACGGCCACGCCGCGTTCGAGCACGGCATGGGCGGCGGCGGTGGTCCGGGTGGCCCGGACATGGGCGATATCTTCGGGGACATCTTCGGCAACATCTTCGGCGGTGGCGCCGGCGGTGGTGGTCCGCGCCAGGCCCGTCGCGGTGCCGACATCGGTTACGTGATGGAGCTGGACCTGGAAGAAGCGGTGATGGGCGTGGAACGCCGCATCGAGATTCCGAGTCTGGTCGAGTGTGATGACTGCAATGCCAGCGGTTCGGAAGATGGCAAGGTCGAGACCTGTTCGGTCTGCCGTGGCCAGGGCCAGGTGCGCATCCAGCGCGGCATCTTCGCGATGCAGCAGGCCTGCCACCACTGCAACGGCCGTGGCCAGATCATCCAGAACCCCTGCAAGACCTGTCACGGCAATGGCCGTGTCGAGGAAGACAAGGTGTTGTCGGTCAAGGTGCCCGCGGGCGTCGATACCGGCGACCGCATCCGTCTGTCCGGTGAAGGCGAGGCCGGTCCGGCCGGCACCCCGGCAGGCGATCTGTACGTGGAAGTGCGGGTGCGCGAGCACGCGATCTTCCAGCGCGACGGCGACGACCTGCACTGCGAAGTGCCGATCCGCATCTCGCAGGCCGCGCTGGGCGATACCGTACGCGTGGCCACCCTCGGCGGCTATGCGGAAATCCGCATTCCGGCCGAAACCCAGACCGGCAAGCTGTTCCGCATGCGTGGCAAGGGCGTGCGTTCGGTGCGCAGCCGCAGCGAAGGCGACCTGTACTGCCGCGTGGTGGTGGAGACCCCGGTCAACCTCACCCCGGAGCAGCGCAAGCTGCTGGAACAGTTCGAGACCACCTTCACCGGCGAGGAAGCGCGCAAGCATTCGCCCAAGTCGGCGACCTTCATCGATGGCGTGAAGGGCTTCTGGGATCGCATGACGTCATAAGCGACGCCGGTTCTTGGGATGCAACGAAGGCCCCCTGGCGACAGGGGGCTTTTTTGTGCGCGCAGACCGGGGGTAGAGCCACCCCATGGGTGGCTGCACCGCCCGGCCAGGGTAGAGCCACCCCATGGGGTGGCTGCACGCGGTGCCGGGTGGATCGACAGCCACCCATGGGGTGGCTCTACCGGGCGGCGCCGGGCGTAAAATGTCGGCATGAACGAATCCCTCGAAAGCCACCTGGTCCACGGCCGCCGCCAGCGCCCGGACGGTCCGTCGCCGGTCGACGTCATCTCGGTCCAGTCGCAGCTGGTCTACGGCTATGCCGGCAACAGCGCTGCCGTGCCGCCGCTGCGCGCGCTGGGCGTGCGCGTGGCCGAAATCCCCACCACGCTGCTCAGCAACGCGCCGTTCTACGAGACCACGCGTGGCCGCGTGCTGCCCTCGGACTGGTTCGCCGACCTGCTCCTGGGTGCGGGCGAGCGCGGCCTGCCGCAACGCGCGCGGATGCTGGTTTCTGGTTACTTCGGCAGCGTCGGCAACGGTGCGGCCTTCGCCGATTGGCTCGATGCGGTGTTGCCGTCCTCGCCACAGCTGCGCTACTGCCTGGACCCGGTCATCGGCGACACCCATACGGGCCCTTACGTAGAGCCGGGCCTGGAAAAAGTGTTCGTCGAGCGTCTGCTTCCGCACGCCTGGCTGGTCACGCCCAATGCCTTCGAACTCGGCCGCCTCACGGGGATGCCGAGCCTGGCCCAGGACGATGCGATCGCCGCCTCGCAGGCCCTGCTCGCACGCGGTCCGGAATGGGTGCTGGCGCACAGCGTCGGCGGTGATCCGGGCCAGCTGGTCACGCTGGCGGTCAGCCGTGATGCCATCTGGCGCTGGTCCTCGCCGCATCTGCCGGTGGACGTGGCCGGGACGGGCGACGTGCTGATGTCGCTGCTGGTCGCCTTCCTGCTGCGTGGCGAAACCTTCGAACAGGCGATCTCGCGCGCCATCGCCGGCGTGCATGTCGCGCTGGAAACCACGCTGGCCAACGGCCACGAAGAGTTCGATGTGCTGGCCGCGGCGCCGGCGGCGCTGGCGCTGCCCGATCGTTTCGTTCCCGAGCGTCTGGCGTGAGTCTGACACCGGTGGTGGGCATCGTCGGCAGCGACGGTGCCTACGGGCGCTGGCTGCGCCGCTTCCTGGAACAACGTCTTGGGCTGGAGGTCATCGGGCATGACCCGGCCGATGCCGCATCGGACAGCCCGGAGACGCTGCTGGACCGCGCGGAGGTGTTGATCTTCTCCGCACCGATCCGGCACACGCCGGCGCTGATCGCCGACTATGCGGCGCGCTCTGCCGGTCGCGAAGCCGGTCGGTTGTGGCTGGATGTCACCTCGGTCAAATCCGCACCGGTGGAGGCGATGCTCGCCTCGCAGGCGGAGGTGGTGGGCCTGCACCCGATGACCGCACCGCCCAAGGCACCCACGCTCAAGGGTCGGGTGATGGTGGTCTGCGAGGCGCGCCTGTCGCAGTGGCAGCCGTTCGTGCAGCAGCTGTGCGACGCGCTGGAAGCCGAGTGCGTGCGCGCCACGCCGGAGCACCACGACCAGGTCATGGCGCTGGTGCAGGCAATGGTGCATGCCACCCATCTGGCGCAGGCCGGCGTGCTGCGCGAGTACGCGCCGATCCTGGGCGCCTTGCCGGCGTTGATGCCGTACCGCTCGGCCTCGTTCGAACTGGATACCGCGATCATCGCGCGCATCCTCTCGCTCAATCCGGCGATCTACGAAGACATCCAGTTCGGCAATCCGCACGTCGCACCGATGCTGGACCGCTTGCTGGCCCAGTTGCATCAGCTTCGGGCGCAGCTGGAGCAGGGCGATGACGCGGCACGGGCGGCGTTCCGACAGCAGCTGTTGCTGGATAATCGTGACAGCCTGGGAACCGGGGTGCTGGCCGATGGCAACTACACCTTCGAGCGGGTCGGGTACCTGCTCGCGGATCTGACCGAGCGCAATGCGATCAGCGTGCATCTCCCGGAAGACCGGCCGGGTTCCCTGCGCGAGCTGCTCCACGTGTTCGAGCGGCACCGGGTCAGCCTGGCGTCGATCCATTCCTCGCGCACGCCCGCCGGTGAGGTGCACTTCCGGGTGGGGTTCGTGGCGGGCAGCGACGCGTTGGCACTGCAGGCGGCCGCCATCGAGATCGATGCCTCCGGCATCGGCCGCGTGCTGGTGCGCTGACACGGTGCAGTGCAACATTCATCCACAGGGGGTGTGGATGATCTGCGCACAAACGTGTGGATAAGTGTGTTCGCGCCTTGCGCCAAAAGGCTGTCAAGATACTTGGTCAAAAAATGACCAACATCCGTGCAACTTTTTTGCGGGGCCTCAGGTGGTGAGGGTGAGCTCACCACCGGCGGTCCGGAACTGGCGACCGTCGCGGATCAGATGGCGGCCGTCGGCCAACTCATAGCGCGCCCCCTGGCTGTTGCCGGCGGCCGCATCGGCCTGCTCATCCTTGAACTCGATGATGACGTAGTCGTCGCCGTTGGCATCGGTGGCGGGAAACTGTCGGAACGACATGAAACACCTCCTGCAGCGCATCCAGTGAGGGCTGCAGGATGCGACGCCCGGTGTTACCGGCCCGTCATCAATCGATGAACTGCAGGCGCGCCAGTTCGGCGTAGAGACCGCCTTCGGCCAGCAGTTCGGCATGCGTGCCCTGGGCCACGATGCGACCGTGGTCCATCACCACGATGCGGTCGGCCTTGAGCACGGTGGCCAGGCGGTGCGCGATCACCAGCGTGGTGCGCCCGGCCATCAGGCGCTCCAGCGCCTGCTGCACGGCGCGCTCGCTCTGTGCATCCAGCGCGCTGGTGGCTTCGTCGAGCAACAGGATCGGCGCGTTCTTGAGCAGGGCGCGCGCGATCGCGATGCGCTGCTGCTGGCCGCCGGACAGGCGCGCACCGCGCTCGCCAAGCTCGCTGGCATACCCCTCGGGCAGGGCGCGCAGGAACTCATCGGCCTCGGCCGCTTCGGCCGCGCGCTGTACCTCTTCATCGGTCGCATCCAGGCGCCCGTAGCGGATGTTCTCGAACGCGCTGCTGGCAAACAGGGTCGGCTGCTGCGGCACCAGTGCCAGCTGCTCGCGCAGCTGCGCGGGGTCGACCTGGCGCAGGTCCACGCCGTCCACGAGGATGCGGCCGGCAGCCGGATCGTGGAAGCGCAGCAGCATCGACAGGATGGTGCTCTTGCCGGCGCCGGAGGGACCGACCAGCGCGACCGTTTCACCCGGTCGCACGTGCAGGTCCACATGATCCAGCGCGGCCGTATCCGGGCGCTGCGGGTAATGGAACACCACCTCCTCGAACCGGATCTCGCCGCGCAGTGGCTGCGGCAACGCGGTGGGATTGGCGGGGGCGGTGATCTCGACCTCTTCCTGCAGCAGCTCGGCAATCCGGCCCATGCCACCGGAGGCACGCTGCAGTTCGTTCCAGACTTCGGCCAGTGCGCCGACCGAGCCGCCGCCGATCAGCGCATACAGCACGAACTGGCCCAGGGTGCCGGCACTCATGTTGCCGTCGATCACCTCGTGCGCGCCCAACCACAGCACGCCGACGATCGCGCCGAACACCAGCACGATGGCGCTGGCGGTGACGATCGATTGTGCGCGGATGCGCCGGCGTGCGGCACCGATGGCATCGCTGAGGGCGGCGTTGAAGCGGCCACGTTCATAGGGCTCGCGCGCGTGCGCCTGCACGGTGCGTACCGCGCCCAGGGTTTCCGAAGCCAGGCTGTTGGCATCGGCGATGCGGTCCTGGCTGGCGCGCGCGATGCTGCGCAGGCGGCGGGCGCCGATGATGATCGGCAGCACCGCCAGCGGAATGCCGACCAGCGACCAGGCCGCCAAGTGCGGGCTGGTCACGAACAGCATCACCAGGCTGCCGATCACGGTGACGCTGCTGCGCAGGGCCACCGACATGGTCGAGCCGATCACGCTGCGCAGCAGTTCGCTGTCGGCGGTCAGGCGCGAGACCAGCTCGCCGCTGCGGCTGCGGTCATGGAAGCCGGCGCCCAGGGTGATCAGGTGCGCGTACAGGCGGCTGCGCAGGTCGGCGACCACCTTTTCCCCCAACAGGGAGACGAAGAAAAAGCGAGCGGCCGTGGCCAGCGCCAGCACCACCGCGACCAGGAACAGCAGGGCAAAGGCCTTGTTGATCTGGCCCCCACTGTTGAAGCCGTGGTCGATCATCTGGCGGACCGCGACCGGCAGGCTCAGCGTAGCCACCGACGACACGGCCAAGGCCACCAGCCAGGCGCTGAACAGCCCGACATGCCGGCGCACGAATGGCCACAGCGTGTTCAAGCTGCCCAATCGGCGCATCGGCGTGTCTTGCGGAGCGGGTGCGTCAGTCATTCGATGGGCCTGGTTCGATGCGGGATTCAATACGGACACGATCACGAGTGGCGTCGCGGAGGCGGTTTTTCAACAGCTCGACCTGATCGGCCGGCAAGCGCAGGTGCAGGTTCACGCCGTCGGCGGTGAAGGCTTCGCCCACTTTTTCGGCCAGATGCGCGCCCAGCGCGGCATGCAGCGGGCCCAGATCTTCGAAGCCGGCGTGCACATCCAGTTCGGCCATGGCGATCAGAGGCAGCCGTGGCGCGACCCGCAGGCACTCGGCGGCGGTACCGCCGTAGGCGCGCACCAGGCCGCCCGCGCCGAGCTTGATGCCGCCGTACCAGCGGGTGACCACGACCATCACCCGGTCGAAGCCCTGGCCATCGATCGCCGCCAGGATCGGGCGGCCGGCGGTGCCAGCGGGCTCGCCGTCGTCGCTGGAACGGTAGTCGTTGCCGTAGCGATAGGCCCAGCAGTTGTGGGTGGCATCCACGACGGCAACCTGCTGCAGGAATTCCAGCGCGGCGGCCACATGTGGGATCGGCGCGGCGTGGGCGATGAAGCGGCTGTGCTTGATGTCCAGGCTGTGGCTGACGGTGGTGGCGAGCGTATCGGGCATTCCCGCCATTCTAGTGGGGATGCCCGTTCACCGTACGCGCAGCGTCAGTTCTCGAGCAGCTGGCGCAGATCGCGCGGGATGCGCACTTCCGGGTATTGCTGGAGGTAGCGTTCCAGGCTGGCACGCGCGGTATCCACGTCACCGGCATCGCGACGCTCGCGGATGCGCTTGAGCCACTGTTTGCGCGGCAGGCCGGCGTCGGCCGCGACGGCCTGATGCAGGGCGCGCACGGCGTCGTCTGCCGAGGCGGGTACCGCCATCGGCGCGGCCGCACGACGCATCACGCCAGGCGCGCTGGGCGCGGGCTTGGCCGGTGCGGCGCTCGTGGAGGCGGCGCGCGGCGCTTGGCGCTCGAGGGTGGAGCCGGTCACCACGACACGGTCCAGCGCCGGTTCTGCCGCCTCCATCGCATAGGAGGTGGCCGCTTCGGGCGCCGGGGCCGACATCATCGGTGCCGGCGCCTGCACCGGGGCCGGGGCGGGCGGTGCAGGCGCAGCGATGGCTTCCGGGCGCGGCGCTGCGACGCGCCGTGCGCGCTCGGGTGCCGGCGGCGCGGCGGCTGGAGCAGGTGTGGGGTGTGCCGGGGCCTGTGCCTGGGGCTTGGCCGCGCGCTGCTGCTGCACCACCGGCGGTGCAGCGTCAGGCGGTGGCGGAGACGGCGCGGCATCCATCGCCGGTGCAGCGTCGGTGACTGCGGCGCTCGAGGCCGGGGCAGCGACCGACTCGGCCAGAGGGGGCGCGGGCGGGTCGTCGGGCTTGAGCTGCCACGCAATGCCCACCGCGAAGATCACCGAGGCGGCCAGCCCGAACGCCGCCGGAAGCCGCGAGCGCGGGCGCCGCGAACGGAGGGGCGCATCGGGCGGGAGCTTCCAGGTGGCCGCATCGGCCGCCGGTGCTTCCACGGCGGTGCGCGCGGCCGCCAGCACGGCCTCGTCGATCGCCGGCGCCGGGCCGGTGGCACTGGGCCGGCCCAGCAGCCGGGCCAGTTCGCGTTCTTCAGGGGTCAGCGGATCCGGGCGGTTCATACGGTCAACCCCGCACGGAGTTTGTCCATGGCATAGCGCAGCCGCGATTTGACGGTCTCGCGGCCGACCCCGGTGATCTCGGCAATCTCTTCCAGGCTCAGTTCCTGTTCCAGGCGCAACTGCAGGACCTCGCGCTGCTCGGGCGGCAACTGCTCCATCGCCAGCTGCAGTTGGCGGCGCTGTTCGAATTCGGACAGCTGGGATTCGGGGGTGCGCGCATCGGTGATCGCCGCGACCCGCTCATCGGCGTCGATCGGGGCCGACGGCCGGTGCCTGGCCGCACGCCAGTGGTCATTGAGGCGGTTGTGGGCGATCCGGAACAGCCAGGTGGTGAAGGCGGCCTCGGGCTGCCAGCCGGCCCGCGCGGCGATCACCCGCTGCCAGACATCCTGGAACATCTCATCGGCCAACGCGCCATCGCGCAGTTGGCGCAGCAGGAAGCTGTACAGACGGCTGCGATGACGGCCATACAGCGCCTCGAACGCACGCAGGTCGCCGCCGGCCCAGGCCAGCATCAGCGCTTCATCAGTCGGCAGGGCAAGGGCGTCCACGGCCGACAGAGTAAGCGCTGCGGGGGTGTTCGCATAGTCGATGGGGCGCCGGGCGGCGGAACGGGTTGGCATGGCGATGACCTGGGGCACAGGATCAAGAACGTCCAGCAGCGCCGGACGGGGTTGAGACGCTTCCATTGCCCCCCGGTCCGCGCGTTATGCTCGCAGGACAGGGGAGGCGCCGGGCAGCCGGCGCCCGAGAGATGAGCGACGTGTCCAGCCAGATGGTGACCTCTTCAGTGCAACGCGACGGTGATGCGGTGATTCCTGCCGCGGTCGCCACGGCGTTGTGCGCCCAGTTGCCGGCGGGCGCAGCGGTCGCCCTGGCCTGGTCGGACCCGGTGCTGGGCGAGGGCCGCCACGGCCACCCGGAAGGCGGCGCGGCAGGGCCCGGTCCCACCGCTCCGCGGCAGCAGGCGGCATCGGCGCGGCTGGCCCTGCAGCAATGCTGGCACCATGGCGGCTCGGAACTGACCCTGGACGTGTCACTGGCCGGCGATACGCCGCCACCGGAGGGCTGGTGGACGGCCGCGCGCTGCCTGTTCCAGAGCACCGTGCTGCTGGCCCGGCAGCGGCGCGAGATCGCCTCGCTGGAAGACTCCAAGCGCCTGCAGCAGGCACTGTATGAAATCGCCGATCTGGCCGGTGCCGATCTGGAAATGGCCGAGATGCTGCGCCACTTCCACCGCGTGCTCAATTCCCTGATGTATGCGCAGAACTGCTTCATCGTTGAGTACGACGACGTTCGCCACCGGGTCCGCTTCCTGTACTTCGCCGATCAGAAAGATGATTTCGTCGCCGACCCGGACCGCAGCTACGAAGAACACGAAATGCCGCGCAGCCTAACCTTCGCGCTGTTGCGGCATGGCGAGCCATTGAGTGGGCCCTCGCGCGAGCTGCTGGCCATCCTCGATGACGAACACGACCCCGAGCGTGGGCCCGAGAGCCTGGACTGGCTGGGCGTGCCGATGCTGCGCGACGGGCGCGTATGCGGTGCGATCGTGGTGCAGAGCTACGAGCATCGCGCGCGCTATGGCGAGGCCGACCGCACGCTGCTGGGCTATGTCGCCCAGCACATCCTGACCGCGATGGACCGGCGCCAGGCGCAGGTACAGCTGGAGCGGCAGGTGGAGCGCCGCACGGTCGAGCTGCAGCGCGCCAACCGCAACCTGCAGGAGGAGGTGGTCGAACGCCGCCGCGCTGAGAAACTGCAGATGGCGCTGTTCAACATCGCCGAGCTGGCGATGAGCGCCGAGTCGCTGTCGCAGTACTACGGCCAAGTGCATGGCCTCGTCGGCACGCTGCTGGATGCGCGCAATTTCTATATCGCACTGGTCAACGAAAAAGGTGACGGGCTGGAGTTCGTCTACTCGGTGGACGAGTACAACCCGTCGCGCGCACCGCGGCCCTTCAGTGAAGGCTTGACCGAGTTCATCGTGCGCAACCGCCAGCCGCTGCTGGCCACCCGCGAGCGCATCGATGCGCTGCGCGAGAGTGGGGTGGTGCGCGAGTTCGGCGCGCGCTCGAACTGCTGGCTGGGCGTGCCGTTGCTGAGCGATGACGATGTGGTCGGCGTGATCGTGGTGCAGAGTTATTCGCCTGAGGTGGTGTTCACCGTGCACGACCAGCGGCTGCTGACCTTCGTGGCGCAGAACATCGGCAACGGGCTGGCGCGCCAGCGCGACCAGGAGCGGTTGCGCAATGCGCATGCCGATCTGGAAAGACGCGTGGACGAGCGCACGCGCGAGCTGGCCGACGTCAACGACAAGCTGCTGGGCCAGATCGGCGAGCGCCTGCGCGCTGAGCAGCGCCTCACCCATCAGGCCATGCATGATGCGCTGACCGGACTGCCCAATCGCCTGCATCTGCTGGACCGGCTGGAAGATGCGATCGCACGTGCGCGCGCCAGCGAGGGACAGGGCTTTGCGGTGCTGTTCCTGGATCTGGACCGGTTCAAGCTGGTCAATGACAGCATCGGCCATGCCGCCGGTGATCAGATGCTGGTCGAGGTGGCCAAGCGCATCGTCTCGATGATCTCCGCACAGGATGTGGTCGCCCGGCTGGGCGGGGATGAGTTCGCGATCCTGCTCCAGTGCGGCGACGGCCTGGCTTCGGCGCTGGAGTTTTCACAGCGCATGCTGGTGGCACTGGAAGAATCGATGTGGGTGAAGGGGCGCGAACTGTTCCCCTCCGGCAGCCTCGGCATCGCCATGTGGAACCCCCGCTACCGCAACGGCGAAGAGCTGGTGCGCGATGCGGATGCGGCGATGTACCGCGCCAAGGCACAGGGCAACGATCGCTGTGCGGTGTTCGATGAGGCGATGCGCGAGCAGGCCCTGCGCAGCCTGGACCTGGAGGCGGACCTGCGCCGGGCCATCATCAACCGCGATTTCATGCCGTTCTATCAGCCGATCGTGCGGCTCAGCGATGGTGAGCTGGTCGGCCACGAAGCGCTGTTGCGCTGGCAGCACGAGCGCCGCGGGTTGCTGCTGCCCAGCGCCTTCCTGGACCTGGGGGAAGAAAGTGGCCTGATCGAACAGGTGGACTGGCTGCTGTACGAGCAGGTGATCACCCAGCTTGCGCGTGGCGGCCGTGGGTATCTGTCCGTCAATGTGTCGCCGCGGCACTTCCGCTCGGCCGATTTCAGCACGCGCCTGTTCGGCCTGATCGAAGCGGCCGGCGCCGATCCGCACCGGCTGCGGCTGGAGATCACCGAGGTGGCGCTGCTGGATGACGGCCCGCGCACGCTGCGCATCCTGCAGACCCTGCGCGAGCGCGGCGTGCTGGTGCAGCTGGATGATTTCGGCACCGGCTTCTCGGCGCTGTCCTACCTGCATCGCTTCCCGATCTCGACGCTGAAGATCGACCAATCGTTCATCGCCGGCCTGCACGGGCAGGACATGCAGAGCACGCACGCGCTGGTGCAGGGCGTGCTGTCGCTGGCACGCACGCTCGGCATCGAAACGGTGGGCGAGGGGATCGAGACCCAGGCCCAGCACGACACGTTGCTGCAGCTGGGCTGCGATTACGGCCAGGGCTATCTGCTGGGCCGGCCGGCCCCGATGGCGACCACCGCGACGGCCTGAACCGTCGCGGCAGCACGGGGATCAACGCAGCGCGTTGGCCCGCTTCTCGTCGATCCACTTGGAGGCCTGCGCCGGCTCGTAGGCGCGCATCCAGGCAAGCATTTCATCGATGTCCGAGCCGTACCACAGGTCCGCGCGCTGGGCCGGGTGCAGGAAGCGCTCTTCGACCATGCGATCGATCATGCCGATCAGCGGGGCGTAGAAGCCATCCACATCCAGGAACGCGCAGGGCTTGTTGCCGATGCCCAGCTGGCGCCAGGTCAGCATTTCGAAGATTTCTTCCATCGTGCCGAAGCCACCGGGCAGGGCCACGAACGCATCGGACAGATCGAACATGCGCGACTTGCGCTCGTGCATCGAACCGACGATTTCCAGTTCGGTCAGGCCGCGGTGGGCCACTTCCCAATCCGCCAGCTGCTGCGGGATCACGCCGGTGACTTCGCCGCCGCCTGCAAGCACGGCATTGGCCACGGTACCCATCAGGCCGACGTTGCCGCCGCCGTAAACCAGGCGCAGGCCATCCCGGGCGATGCGGTCACCCAGCGCGATGGCGCGCTCGGTGTAGACCGGCTTGCTGCCGGGGTTGGAACCACAGTAAACGCAAATCGACTTCATTGGATCTTCCTGTGTTCAGAAACTGACGCGGCGGAAACGAAAAAGCCCCGCCGATGACCAGTGTTCCGGTCTCGTGACGGGGTGTCGTTCCGCGGATGCGGGCGGTGATTATCGCGCGTTATAGGCGTGGAGGCCAATCGGGGCCGGGGGATGGGGCTGGGTAGTGGTGGCTCTGCCGGGTTCATGGAGCCGACCAACGGTCGGCTCTACCGGGTTCGTGGCGGCCGACCAACGATCGGCTGCCGTTGTCCGTACCGCCGGCCTCAGGCCGCCTGCGACTGCTCGCGGCGCGGGCCTTCCTTCAGCGCCCGGCCCACCAGCCCGACCAGCAGGTCCAGCTCTTCGCCGTCCATGCCGAAATGCGGGGTGAACCGCAGCGAGTTCTCGCCGCCGTGGATCACGTTGATGCCGTGGTTGCGCAGCCATTCCTCGGTGGAGCCAGCGCCGTAGCACTTGAACTGCGGGGCCAGCTCGCAGGAGAACAGCAGGCCGGTGCCCTGGACCTTGGTGATCAGCCCGCCCAGCTCGGTCTTGAGCTGTTCCAGCTTGCGCACCGCTTCCTCGCCGCGCACGCGGATGTTCTCGCGCACCTGCGGGGTCAGCAGCGACAGCGTGGCGCAGGCCACGTCCAGTGCCCGCGGGTTGGAGGTCATGGTGTTGCCGTAGATGCCCTTGCGGTACAGCTGCGCGGCGTGTTCGGTCACGGCCAGCACCGAGAGCGGGAACTGGGCCGCATTGAGCGCCTTGGAATAGGTCTCCATGTCCGGCACGTCCAGGCCTTCGAAGCCCGGGTAATCCACGATCGAGAGCACGCCGTGCGCGCGCAGGCCGGCCTGGATCGAGTCGAGCAGCAGCAGGCTGCCGTGCTGGCGGGTCAGCTCACGGGCCAGCGCATAGAACGACGGCGGCACCGAGCGGCCCGGGTCGCCTTCGCCCATCACCGGCTCCAGGAAGATCGCCTCGATGAACCAATGGTTCTGCTCGGCCTCGGCAAACACGCGCTTGAGTGCGTCTTCGTCGTACGGCGCGATCGCGATCACGCTGTCTTCGCCCCGGTAGCTGGCCAGGTGCTGCATGTAGGTCTTGCGGCTGGAATCGGAATACAGGCCCGGGCGGTCGGTGCGGCCGTGGAAGCTGCCCTTCACCACCACGCGCTTGATCCTGGCGCCAGCGTGGCGGGCCCCCGGATCGGTCTGCAGCTTGGCGTTGACGTCGGCGATGCGGGCAGCCAGGCCGACCGCTTCGGAGCCGGAATTGAGGCACATGAAGTGGCTGTACGGGCAGCCGCCGCGGCGGTGGCCGATCTCCTTGCGCAGGGCCTGGATGAAGCGCTGCTGGGACAGGCTGGGGGTCATCACATTGGCCATCACCTGCGGGGCCGCCATGGCGTCCATCACCGCTTCGGGGGTGTGGCCAAAGCCGAGCATGCCGTAGCCGCCGGCGTCGTACAGCACCGCGCCCTTCAGCGTGACCACCCATGCGCCACGGGCGGCCAGGGCGACGTACGGGGTGACCGCATCGTCGGCATAGAAGTTGACGAAGCCGTCCTGCATCGCATCGATCTGGGCGCGCTCGTCCAGGGCCAGCAGGCCGCCCAGATCGGCGCGCACGCGCTCGAACTCAGTGGCGGCGGCGTCGATGGCCGCGACCAGCGCGGGGTGGCCGGCGGCGAGGCGTTCGAGGGTGGCGTCATCCAGGCCGGTGGTGAGGCGGGTGCCCGGCTGGGCGCGGAGTGGGGCAAGACGTTCGATGAAGCTCATTGCAGATCTCCTGAAACGATGGCGGCACGGCGGAAAAGCAAAACGCGCGTCTATTCGCGCGCGCTTCGGGCATTCCTGCTCGTGCATCAGACTTCCGGCTCGATGCTAGCACGCGGTTTTTCGCGCGATAACCCCGCCAAAAACTGTTGCAAAGCAGCATTTTGCGCGACGTTCGCGCAAGGCTGGGTTGCTACCGGGAGCCAGTCGTACAATGGCCGACATTGCCTACACGTTGCCGTGCGCTCCCTTGAAGAAGTCCGATTTCAACTACGACCTGCCGCCTGAACTGATTGCCCAGGCTCCGCTCGCCGAGCGTTCGGCCAGCCGCCTGATGGTGGTGCCGCCGGCCCCGGCCGCCTTCGACCACCGCCAGGTGCGCGACCTGCCCGAGCTGCTGCGGGAAAGCGACCTGATGGTGTTCAACGATACCCGGGTGATCCCGGCGCGCCTGTTCGGCCAGAAGGCCAGCGGGGGCCGTGTCGAGATCCTGATCGAGCGCCTGCTCGGTGGCCAGCAGGCGCGGGCCCAGGTCGGCGCCAGCAAGTCGCCCAAGCCGGGCAGCCGCATTGCCCTGGATGCCGGTGGCGAGGCCGAAGTGCTGGGGCGCGACGGCGAGTTCTACGTGCTGCAGTTCCACGTGCCCGAGGCGCTGGAGCAGTGGCTGCTGCACGCCGGCCGGCTGCCGTTGCCGCCTTATATCCAGCGCGAGCCGGGCGTGGACGACCGCGAGCGTTACCAGACGGTCTTTGCCCGCGAGATCGGCGCGGTGGCGGCCCCGACCGCCGGCCTGCACTTCGATGAGGCCCTGCTGGCCACGTTGAAGGAAAAGGGCGTGGAGTTCGGCCATGTGACCCTGCACGTGGGCGCGGGCACCTTCCAGCCGGTCCGCGTGGACGATCTGACCGACCACGTGATGCACCGAGAATGGCTGAACGTCGGCGCCGAACTGGTGCAGCAGGTGCGCCGCACCCGCGCCGCGGGTGGCCGGGTGATCGGCGTCGGCACCACGGTGGTACGGGCCCTGGAAAGCGCCATGCGCGACGGCGAGCTGCTGCCGTACGCCGGTGAAACCCAGATCTTCATCACCCCCGGCTACCGGATCCGCAGCGTGGACGCGATGGTGACCAACTTCCATCTGCCGGAAAGCACGCTGCTGATGATGATTTCCGCTTTTGCCGGCAAGGACCGCGTATTCGAGGCCTATCAGGCGGCGATCGCGGAGAAGTACCGCTTCTTCAGCTATGGCGATGCGATGCTGCTGTTCCCGCAGGGGGAATGACCGGGGGCGGGGCAGGCGCGGCCGTTTTCGGCGACAATGGCAGACTATCTGCCCGAATGACCGCTCCATGTCCCGACTCCAGTTCCAGCTCCAGACCACCGACGGTCGCGCCCGCCGCGGCCGCCTGACCTTCCCGCGCGGGACCGTGGAAACCCCGGCCTTCATGCCGGTGGGCACCTATGGCTCGGTGAAGGGCATCCTGCCGGAGCAGATCCGCGCGCTGGGTGCGGAGATCATCCTCGGCAATACCTTCCATCTGTACCTGCGCCCGGGCCTGGACGTGATCGCCGACCACGGCGGCCTGCACGGCTTCGCGCGCTGGAATGGCCCGATTCTGACCGACTCCGGCGGTTTCCAGGTGTTCTCGCTGGCCCACCGCCGCAAGATCACCGAGCAGGGCGTGACCTTCTCCTCGCCGACCGACGGGGCCCGTGTGTTCCTGGGTCCGGAAGAGAGCATGCGCATCCAGAAGGTGCTGGATTCGGACGTGGTGATGATCTTCGACGAGTGCACCCCGTACCCGGCCACCGAGCCGGTCGCGCGCACCTCGATGGAGCTCAGCCTGCGCTGGGCCCAGCGCAGCCGCAACGCGCACGATGAACTGGGCAATGACGCAGCGCTGTTCGGCATCGTCCAGGGCGGTGTCCATCACGACCTGCGCAGCCGCTCGGCCGAAGGCCTGCAGCAGATCGGCTTTGACGGGTACGCCATCGGTGGCCTGGCCGTGGGCGAGCCCGAGCACGAGCGCAACGCCATGCTCGACCACATGCACCCGATCCTGCCGGCCGACCGCCCGCGCTACCTGATGGGCGTGGGCCGCCCGGAAGATCTGGTCGAAGGCGTCGCCCGCGGCGTGGACATGTTCGATTGCGTGATGCCGACCCGCAACGCCCGCAACGGCCACTATTTCACCTCGTTCGGCACCGTGCGCATCCGCAACGCCCGCTACGAGCGCGACATGGACACCATCGAGCCGGGCTGCGGCTGCCACGCCTGCACCAGCGGTTACACGCGCTCCTACCTGCGCCACCTGGACCGCTGCAACGAGATGCTGGCGCCCATGCTGGGCACCATCCACAACCTCTATTACTACGAGAAGTTGATGGCCGACATGCGCGAGGCGATCGCGGCGGGAACCTTTGCCGCCTTCCGCGAGTCTTTCTACGCGGCCCGTGGTGCGGTCACGCCCGCGCTGTAAAGTGACCCCGGCCGGCCGCTCCGGCGCGCCGACCCTGCCAAACGGCCCAAGGACGAACTCCCGGGGCCATGGCATACTTCGAGGCTGACCCCCGTTTCGCGGCGACACCCTGACCCTCAAAGGGGGCGGGGCGCCTCCCAACCCAAGGACACACTATGAACCTGCTCGCCTTCCTGATCCCCACCGCCAACGCCCAGGCCGCCGGTGGCCAGCCGCAGGGCATGGGTCTGACCACCCTGCTGTTCCCGATCATCCTGATCGCGATCATGTACTTCCTGATGATCCGCCCGCAGATGAAGCGCCAGAAGGAACATAAGGCCATGCTGGAGAAGGTCAAGCGCGGTGACGAAGTGCTGACCAACGGCGGCATCGCCGGCGTGGTCACCGACATCGGCGACAACTTCATCACCATCGAAGTGGCCGAGAACGTGCGCATCCGCGTGCAGAAGGGCGCCGTGGGCAATGTGCTGCCGACCGGCACGCTGAAGTCGGCCAACTGATCCACCTCCTTTCCGTTCAACCGCGGTGCCGGGACGGGCACCGCGCGGGACCCAAGCAATGCTCGAATTTCCACGCTGGAAGTATTTCCTCATCCTGATCGTGCTGGCGGTCAGTGCGTTGTACGCGCTGCCCAACATCTACCAGAAGGACCCTGCCGTGCAGATCACCGCCAACCGTGGCGGGCAGATCGACGACGCCCTGCGCGACCGTGTGCTGGGTGACCTCAAGCAGGCCGGCGTGGAGCCGCTGTCGGTCGCCAAGGAGGGCGACAGCCTGATCGTGCGCCTGCCGACGCTGCAGGCGCAGACCGCCGCCAACGACGCCCTGCGCGACGAGATGGGCGAGGACTACGTGGTTGCCCTGAACCTGGCTTCCACCGTGCCGGACTGGCTGAGCGACCTGGGCGCCAAGCCGATGGTGCTGGGTCTGGATCTGCAGGGCGGCGTCCACTTCGTGCTGCAGGTCGACCAGAAGGCGGCACTGGACAAGCGTCTGGACGCCTACGCCGAAGACGTGCGCACCAGCCTGCGCGATGCCCGCATCGCCTACCAGTCCGTCGAACGTCGTGGCGACAACACCATCGTGGCCACCATCAGCCCGTCTGCCGGTGCCGATGCGGCCGCGCGTGCCCGCGAGGTCATGGTCAAGGCGCAGCCGACGCTGGGCTATGAGGTGGCGGGCAACCGCATCACCGTCAGCATGCCGGAGACGGAGCTGACCGCGATCGCCAATGGCGCCATCGAACAGAACGTCAACACGCTGCGCAACCGCGTCAACCAGTTGGGCGTGGCCGAGCCGATCATCCAGCGCCAGGGTGCCGACCGCGTGGTCGTGCAGCTGCCCGGCGTGCAGGACACCGCCGAAGCCAAGCGCATGATCGGTGCCACCGCGACGCTGGAATACCGCGCCGTGGTTGAAGGCAACGCCCAGGACGCGATCGCCAGCGGCCGCATCCCGCCGGAGGCCAAAGTCTACCAGCAGCGCGACAACCGCGGCCCGATCCTGCTCAACAAGCGCGTGATCGTGACCGGTGACCAGATGGTCGCCGCGCAGGCCACCACCGACCAGAACGGCTCGGCGGCGGTGAGCGTGACGCTGAACAACGTCGGCGGCCAGCGCATGTTCGACTTCACCAGCGCCAACGTGAACAAGCCGATGGCGGTGGTCTACACCGAGCGCATCCCGACCGTGAACGTGGTCGACGGCAAGGAAGTGCGCAGCTTCCGCGTCAAGGAAGAGGTGATCTCGGTCGCCAACATCAACGGCGTGTTCGGCAAGAACTTCCAGACCACCGGCCTGGACAAGCTCGAGGCGGACAACCTGGCCAAGCTGCTGAAATCCGGTTCGCTGGCCGCGCCGATGGACTTTGTTGAAGAACGCATCGTCGGCCCGAGCCTAGGTGCGGAGAACGTCGAGCGCGGCGTGACCGCGGTCGGCTTCGCGTTCCTGTTCACCTTGGTCTTCTTCACCGTGTACTACCGGATGTTCGGCGTGATCACCTCGGTGGCGATGCTGTTCAACCTGCTGATCGTGGTGGCGGTGATGTCGCTGTTCGGTGCGACGATGACGCTGCCCGGCTTCGCCGGCCTGGCGCTGTCGATCGGCCTGTCGGTCGACGCCAACGTGCTGATCAACGAACGTATCCGTGAAGAGCTGCGGGCCGGCATGCCGCCCAAGGCGGCCATCGTGGCCGGTTACGAGAAGGCTTCCGGGACCATCCTGGACGCCAACCTCACCGGCATCCTGGCGGGTGTGGCGTTGTATGCGTTCGGTACCGGCCCGCTGAAGGGCTTCGCCGTGACCATGATCGTCGGCATCCTGGCCTCCATGTTCACTGCAATCACCGTCTCGCGTGCCCTTGCCGTGCTGGTTTACAGCCGCCGCAAGAAGCTCAAGACCCTGGCCATCTGACGGGAAGCGAATAGAAACCATGAAACTTTTCCCGTTGCATCTGATCCCGAACGACACCAAGTTCGACTTCATGCGCACCCGTTGGGTGGCTGTCTCGCTGGCTGCCCTGGTGTTCATTGCCGCCATCGGCTGCATTGCCTTCAAGGGCTTCAACTACGCGCTGGACTTCACCGGCGGCACCGTGGTCGAAGTGCGCTTCGACAAGCCGGCTGACGTCGATGCCGTGCGTGAGCATCTGGAAGGCGCCGGCTATGCCGGTGCCCAGGTGCAGAGCTTCGGCAGCGGCAGCAACCTGCTGATCCGCCTGCAGCCGCAGGAAATGGCCGAAGGCGAGAACGCCGGTGAAGCCAACAACCGCACCGCCGAAGCCGTGCAGAAGGCGATCTCGATGGAGGGCAACCAGGCCGCCATCGTCGGCGCCGAGTTCGTCGGCCCGCAGGTGGGTAAAGAGCTGGCCCTGAACGGCCTGTACGCGGCGCTGTTCGTGTTGATCGGCTTCCTGATCTACATCGGTTTCCGCTTTGAGTGGAAGTTCGCGATGGTGGCGATCATCACCACGCTGTTCGACGTGCTGGTGGTGGCGGGCTACTTCTCGCTGAGTGGCCGCGAGTTCGATCTGACCGTGCTGGCCGGCCTGCTGTCGGTGATGGGCTTCTCGATCAACGACACCATCGTGGTGTTCGACCGCGTGCGTGAAAACTTCCGCAGCCTGCGCGTCGAGCCGCTGGAAGTGATGAACCGTTCGATCAACCAGACGCTGTCGCGCACGATCATCACTTCGCTGGTGTTCTTCCTGTCGGTGCTGGCGCTGTACCTGTACGGCGGTGGTTCGCTGGAAGGGCTGGCGCTGAGCCAGATGATCGGTGCGGTGATCGGTACGCTGTCGTCGATCTTCATCGCCTGCCCGCTGCTGACGATGGGCGCACTGGCGGTGACCAAGCAGGATCTGCTGCCGAAGGCCAAGGACGTGGAAGCGCTGGAGCGTCGTCCGTAAGGTTTCTGGTGGTCTGCAACATCCGGAAGGCCGCGCATTGCGCGGCCTTTCTTTTGGGTGTGCGTCGAGTCGGCTGGATCGGGAGCCTTACAAGAGCCAGAGCCAGAGCGGCGCCTCGGGCTCTCATGGTTGGAGGGCGACGGATAGCGCTGTGCTGGACCCGCCGTAAACCCATCCTTGGGGACTCGTGAGCGCCATCCTTGGCGCTCCAACGGTCCTGCACATCGCTATCCGTCGCCCTCCAGAGAAGGTGCGGGAGGGCGGTTGGTGGAGCGAAGCCAAGGCAGGATCGGGCAGAGCGTGCGCGGTGTCCGGCATGATGCCAGCGTCAGGTCCAATTGGCGCAGACAACCATTGCCGCTAGCAACTGTTGTGTACGAGGAAGCAATCGGGCGGATCTTTCCAGGACATGTGTGGCTGCTTCGCAGCGGATCGGAGCGCACGCTGCCGCTATGCGAAGCAGGGTCTCATTGAGGCCCTACTTTTCGGTGCAAAAACAGGCTGTACGTCTCTGTGGTGCCGAAGATCGCAAACTCCGTCATTTGGCAGATCAATGACATATGCGCTCTAGCGGGTGTTCTGCGAACGTAATCGATATGTGCAATGCCACAGAGGCCGAGTGCTGGGAAGAAGCCATAACATTCGCCGATCTGCAGCGTCCCCAATGCCTTGGTAGCTCTCTCAAACAGCGGGTTTCCGTCCAGATCCAGAAAGTCCAGAGATTCGTCGCTCAGGACCAGGGGAATGTGAACAGCCGTGTCAATCGGCGTGCCTGGTGGAGGTGGGGATGTCAGATCTTCTACCTCGACATGACCGGTTAGTAGGTCGACCGACCCCAGACCTAGTGATTCGTGAAAGAAGTAGATACATCCGAACGCGGTATAAGCGAATGCGTGTGTGTTTGAGCTTGAGAACGTTTCATCTCCGTCGAACGTCTGGTCAAGGACGGGGCCAAGATCATCAGGGAGACAGAGTTGGATGCGCCCGCCACGCATGACGCATCGGCCAAAGCGCCGATAGAGCTCAATCAACTGTTGGGGAAGCACGCGTTCTGCTTGATCCAGCTCGTCGGGTCTCAACGCAACGGTGAGCTCCGGGCTCCCGTATCTTTTGATGAAGTAATCAGCGAATTCGCTCATAGGCCCAGTTTGTGCTGTCGGTGTTTGTCCGGTCTGGCACTCGCGCTTCCGCAAATTTACTGCGGTCGGAAGGTGCAGGTCCGAAACCTAACTCAAGGCACTAGCCCCTGTCCGGGGGACTTTCAATAGGGGTGCAAGATGCGTCAAGAACTGGCGGGATCAGCTTTTTCAGTGGGCGGCTCCGCAGGAACTGACAAAACTCTCAAGACTGCTAGGTGTCGAATCCTGCGTGGTTCGCCGCGCGTTAGATTTTCGGCGCTGCCAGGCGGGCGATAACGATCCGACGGCGGCGGCCCGGTCAGAGGCCATATCACGCGGGGTATCAAGGGTAGAGCCACGGCATGCGTGGCTGCTCTCCCATCCGTAGCGGCCCTGTGTCGGGCAGGGGCCGGTGAGGGCAGGGCGGGACCGTCACCCGCATGGATGCGGGTGTCGAGCCTCCAAGGACGGATTCACGGCGCGTCCCGACCTGCCCTCACCGGTCCCAGGCCACAAGGAACATACACCCCCGTCGGTTGTACTCCGCGGCGCTGCGCACTACGATCCCTTGCGTTCCGCGCAGCCGCCCAGGTGGCGCGCGACCTCCCTTTTCATCGCGCCGGTCCGCCCTGCGCCAGTCCCCCTCGAGGTTTACATGGTCATCAAACCGCGTGTGCGCGGCTTCATCTGCGTCACCACCCATCCCGTCGGCTGCGATGCGGCCGTCAAGCAGCAGATCGAGTACATCCAGTCCAAGCCGAAGATCACCAACGGCCCGAAGAAGGTGCTGGTGCTCGGTGCCTCCACCGGCTACGGCCTGGCTGCGCGCATCACGGCGGCGTTCGGCAGTGATGCCGCCACGCTGGGCGTGTTCTTCGAGCGTCCGGGTACCGAGACCAAGCCCGGCACTGCCGGCTGGTACAACACCGCCGCGTTCCACAAGTACGCCGAGCAGGCTGGTCTGTACGCCAAGAGCGTCAACGGCGATGCCTTCTCCGACGAGGTCAAGGCCAAGGTCATCGAGCTGATCAAGCAGGATCTCGGCCAGGTCGACCAGGTGGTGTACAGCCTGGCCGCGCCGCGCCGCAAGCATCCCAGGACCGGTGAAGTGATCAGCTCCACGCTCAAGCCGATCGGCGCACCGATCACGCTGCGCGGCCTGGATACCGACAAGGAAGTGATCACCGAAACCACGATCGAGCCGGCCACGCCGGAAGAGATCGCCGGTACCGTCGCCGTCATGGGCGGCGAAGACTGGCAGATGTGGATCGATGCGCTGCTCGAGGCCGGTGTGCTGGCCGAAGGCGCGACCACCACGGCCTTCACCTACGTCGGTGAGGAAATCACCCAGGCGATCTACTGGAACGGCTCCATCGGCGCGGCCAAGAAGGATCTGGACGAGAAGGTCGTCGGCCTGCGTCAGAAGCTGGCGCCGATCGGTGGCGATGCGCGCGTATCGGTGCTCAAGGCCGTGGTCACCCAGGCCAGCTCGGCGATCCCGACCATGCCGCTGTACCTGTCGCTGCTGTTCAAGGTGATGAAGGCCAAGGGCACCCACGAGGGCTGCATCGAACAGCTCGATACCCTGTACGACATCCTCTACGGCGGCAAGGAGGCGGGCACCGCGACCGAGCGCCTGCGCCACGACCTGGTCACCGATGGCGGCCGCAAGGTCGAGTTGATCGATGACGCCGGCCGCCTGCGCGCGGACTACAAGGAAATGGCGCCGGAGGTGCAGGGCGAAGTGGTCGCGCTGTGGCCGCAGGTGACCAACGAGAACCTCTACGAGATCAGCGATCTGGCCGGCTACAAGGCCGATTTCCTGCGTCTGTTCGGGTTCGGTGTGGAAGGCGTGGATTACGACGCCGATGTCGCGACCGATGTGAAGATCCCGAACCTGGTCGAGATGGCCTGACCGGAAGGAATGATGCCGACCAACGGTCGGCATCTACCCGCGCGGCCATCGATGCACGCGCGGTGACCCCATCGATGCACGTGCGGTGGGCCCAATGATGGACGCGCGCTGCGCCCATTGATGCGCGGAAGAGGGTAGGTCACGACCGTTGGTCGTGACGCTCCCAATCAGCTGAAATCGAAATCCATCACCGGGCCGGCCGGGCCGACGAAGTCGCCCTGCACGTAGTCCACCCCGGCACTGAAAAGCAGGCTCATCGAGTTGGCATCGGCGACGAACTCGGCGATGGTGCGGATGTTGGCGGCCTGCGCCCGCGCGGTGATCTCGCTGATCTTCCCGCTGTGTTCGCGGGTGCTGGCGAGGTCGCAGGTGAAGTCGCGGTCCAGCTTGAGGAACTGCGGCTGGAAATGGGCCAGCAGCTGGAACGAGTCCAGCCCCGAGCCGAACTGCTCCAGGCCGATCCGGCAGCCGAGCGGCGCGATCGCCGCCAGGAACTGCTGCGCATTGCGCAGGTGGGTGAACACCTTTGCCTCCGGCGCATGCAGCCACAGCTGTTCGCCCGGCACGCCCTGGGCCTGCAGCTCGCGGCGCAGGGTGACGATCATCTGCGGGTCGTTGAACGACTCCGGGGTGATCTTGACCATCAGGTGGGTGACGTGGCCCTCGCGCCTGCGTGCGGCGAGCATGCCGATCGCGTGGGTGACCACCCAGCGGTTGATGTCGGCCAGCAGGCCGTGTTCCTCGGCGATGCCCAGGAACGCGGTCGGGCTGAGCAGCTCGCCGTTGTGCTCCAGGCGCAGGTAGGCCTCGTACAACTCCAGCGCTTCGCCCTGCAGGTTGAGCACCGGCTGGTAATGCAGCTGGAAGCCATCGCCGTCCAGCGCCTGGCGGATGCGTGCGACCCAGTGCTGGATGCGCTCTTCTTCCACGCGGTCCACTGCCGCCGGGTCGAACACCCGGGTGGTGTTGCCCAGTTCCAGGGCTGCCTGCGTGCACTCGGTGGCGCGGGCCAGCACCTGGCCGATGCTGGCGATCTTTTCGCCGACCTGCACGCCGCCGACGCTGACGGTGACCGTGGCCGAGCGCTCGCCGATGCTGAACACCTGCGCGGCGAAGGCGGCCCGGATCTGGTCGGCCAAGGCGACGGTCTGCGCGTAGGGTGCTTCGGTCAGCACGGCGAAGCTGTGTTCACCGAAGCGGGCCACCTGGGCAGCGTCGCCAACGGATTGGGCCAGCACGCGGGCAAGGGCACCGATCAGCGCGTCGGCCGAGTCCAGCCCGATCTCGGGCAGCAGGCGCGCATAGTGGTCGGGCTCGACCAGCAGCAGGCCGAACCGGCCCTCGCTGCGGCCGGCCTGGGCCACGGCATTTTCGACATGCAGCATGAAGGTCGGTCGGTTGAGCAGGCCAGTGACCTGGTCGCGCTGGCGCAGGTCCTCGACCTCGCGCGCCAGCTCCGGGTCGAACTCCATGCGGCGGCGGAACACCACCTGCAGGCAGGATTCGCCTTCGTAGCTGGCCTGGGTGAACTCCATCGTGGCCGGGAACACCGCCCCGTCCTGGTTGCGTGCGTCCACCTGGTACTGCGGCGGCGGTGCATCGCCCTTGCTCATCGACTTGAGCAGCTGCTTGAAGCCGTCCACGTGCTGCGGCGCGACCATGTCCAGCAGCGAGATGCCCTCCACATCATCGAAGGTCTCGTAGCCGAACATCTCCAGGTAGGCCTCGTTGGCGCGGATGTGCATGCCTTCATGGACATAGGCGATCGGGTCGCGCGAGGAGGAGATCAGCGCGTCGCAGCGGCGCTCGGTCTCGCGCATCTGGGCCTCGATCCGGCGCAGCCCGCGGCGCGCGTGCAGATCGGTCCATTCATTGCGCACCACCGCCAGCAGGTGCTCGGGGCGGTGGCGCAGGGCGATGGCGCGGATGCCATTGGCACCGGCCTCGACCCACTCGTTCTCATTGATCGACTCGGCCAGCAGGATCATGGGGATGTCCTTGCCACTGGCCGCGATCTGCTGGGTGACCTGCAGCAGCGGGATGCTCTGGGCGGCAGCGACCAGTACCAGGTCGATCGGCTGGGTGCCCAGGACGTGGGCCAGTTCCTCGCTGTGCTGCGGGCGCGTCGGGCGCACCGCGATGCCGCTGTTGCGCAGCGTGCTGACGATGGTCTCGGCGTTCTCGCCGCTGTCGTCCACGATCAGCAGGCGGACCGTCATGTCATTCGCGTTCTGCATTCAGTACTCCCCGGACTGCAAACTTGATACACGATGCGTGTGACTACGTCCATGCGGCAAACCGTAGCCGATCACGGAACGCGGGTCCCGGCTCAGGCCACGCTGCCCGCGGCATGGCCACAGGCCCAGGCCCACTGGAAGTTGTAGCCCCCCAGCCAGCCGGTCACGTCCAGCACCTCCCCGATGAAGTGCAGGCCGGGAACCAGTTGCGATTCAAAGGTACTGGAGGACACCTTGCGGGTGTCGACCCCGCCCAGCGTCACCTCGGCGGTACGGTAGCCCTCGGTGCCACTGGCCACCAGCGGGAAATTCTGCAGCAGATCGGCCGCCTCGCGCAGCTGCGGCTCATCGATCTGGCGCACCAGCCGGTCCGGCAGCCAGTGCTCGCACAGGCGCAGCGCGAGCCGCCGCGGCAGCACCTCGGACAGCACCGTGCGCAGCTCGGCGGCGCCGCGCTCGGCCTTCATCCGGCGCAGCCAGCCCAGCGCGTCCTGGCCCGGCAGCAGGTCCAGCCGCAGCTCATCGCCGGGCTGCCAGTACGAAGAGATCTGCAGGATCGCCGGGCCGCTGATGCCGCGGTGGGTGATCAGCATCGAATTGCGGAACTCGACCCCGTTGCAGCGTGCCTCGATCGGCAGGGCGACGCCGCTGAGCTCGTTGAAGCGCTCCTGGTGCTTGCCGCTCAAGGTCAGCGGCACCAGCCCGGCCCGGGTCGGCAGAACCTCGTGGCCGAACTGGCGGGCCAGCTCATAGCCGAAGCCGGTGGCGCCCATGCTCGGGATCGACAAGCCACCGGTGGCGACCACCAGCGAGGCGGCGTGGAAGTGACCCTGCGCGGTGTGCACGTGGAAACCGTCCGCGCCGCGCTCGACCTTCTGCACCCCGCAGTCGGTGCGGATCTGCACCCCGGCGGCCTGGCATTCGTCCACCAGCATCTTCACGATCTGCCTGGAGGAGATGTCGCAGAACAGCTGGCCCAGTTCTTTTTCGTGATACGCGATGCCGTGCCGCTCCACCATCTCGATGAAGTGCCAGGGGGTGTAACGGGCCAGCGCGGATTTGCAGAAATGCGGGTTGGCCGACAGGAAGTTGGCGGCCGTGGTGCCGGTGTTGGTGAAGTTGCAGCGCCCGCCGCCGGACATCAGGATCTTCTTGCCGACCTTGTTGGCATGGTCGATCACCTGCACCATGCGCCCGCGCCTGCCAGCGGTCATCGCACACATCAGCCCGGCCGCGCCGGCGCCGATCACCAGTACATCGCATCGGATCACGGACATCTCAGCGCGCTCAGGCCTGCGGCTTCTGCTTGCGCCAGGTGGGGATGACGCTGAGCTGGGCCTTGTCGGAGGTCAACTGCACTTCGCCGTCCTGGATCTGCACGTCCCACTGCATCGTGCGTTCGATCTGCGCGCCCCATTCGGTGACGAACTCGCCCGGCAGGTCCATCACCTCCAGCGTGGCGAGCTTCTTCAGCGCGGAGGCGTTGCGGTCCCACCAGATGTCGGCGGCGCGGCCGCCGTAGGTGACCAGCTGCACCGCGCGCGCGCGGCCGGCGGCCTTGCGCAGGCGCGACTCGTCCGGCTGGCCCAGCTCGATCCACAGTTCGATGTCGCCGGTGTAATCGCGGCGCCACAGGTCCGGTTCGTCATCCACGCTCAGGCCGCGGCCGAACTCCAGCCGGTCGTCGGCGTTCAGCGCGAAGGTGAGCAGGCGCACCATCAGGCGGTCGTCGGTTTCGGACGGATGCTGGGCCAGCGTCAGCGTATGGCTGGCGTAGTAGCCGCGGTCCATGTCGCTGATCTGCAGTTCGGCCTTGCGGATGGTGGCGGTGAGGGCCATGGGGATACCTGAAACAAAGAGCGCCATGATAATGGTTCGCCATGAGTCCGTCCGATCCGATCCTTGCCACCCCCGCGCCCAGTCGCCTGCAGTTGCCGCCCGGCGACTGGCCGAGCCTGCTGGACGGGCTGTGTGCGCGCTTCCCGCGCATCGACCGCGCGCAGTGGGTGGGCCGCTTCGCCCGTGGGCGCGTGCAGGATGCGCAGGGCAGGGCGCTCGCTCCGGATCATCCCTGGCAGGTCGGGCTGGAGATCGTCTACTTCCGTGAAGTGGCCGATGAGCCGGTGATTCCTTTCGCCGAGGCCATCGTCCATCAGGGCGCGGAGCTGCTGGTGGCCGACAAGCCGCACTTCCTGCCCGTCACCCCGGCGGGTGGCTACGTGCGCGAGACCCTGCTGGCGCGGCTGGTGGCGCGCACCGGCAACCCCGACCTGGTGCCGCTGCACCGCCTGGACCGCTTGACCGCCGGGCTGGTGCTGTTCTCGACCCGGCCAGCGAGCCGCGATGCCTACCAGCGCCTGTTTCGCGAGCGGCGCATCGAGAAGGTCTACGAAGCCCTGGCGCCGGCCCTGCCGCAGGTGGCGTTCCCGCTTGAGCGCCAGACCCGGCTGGTCCCGGGCGAGCCGTTTTTCCGCATGGCCGAGGTGACCGGCGAGCCCAATGCCCGGACCCGCATCGAGGTGATCGAGCGCACCGGGCCGGTCTGGCGTTACCGGCTGCACCCGGTGAGTGGCCGCAAGCACCAGTTGCGCGTGCACATGGCGGGGCTGGGCGCGCCGATCCTGGGGGACGATCTGTACCCGGAGCTGCGCGCGGATGCGCCGGCGGGGGTGCCGCTGCAGCTGCTGGCGAAGGAATTGGCGTTCGATGACCCGTTTAACGGAGAGCGGCGCACGTTCTCCAGCGGGCTGTCGCTCCACCTGTAGGGCCGGCCGCTGGCCGGCTGCCAGGGTCCATGGGTAGATCCTGTCGTCAGCAGGTGTTGAGGAAGAGCCGGCCAGCGGCCGGCACTACCGATACCGGTCCTGGGCCACGCCGGACCTTCATCCAGCTGGCGGTTCATCACACTGAACGCTTGGCCAGCCAACGATCCAGCTGCGCGGCGAAGGCCTGTTTGTCGCGCGCGTGCAGGGGCGCCGGCCCGCCGGTCTGGATGCCCGAGCCGCGCAGTTCCTCCATGAAATTGCGCATGGACAGGCGCTCGGCCATGTTGTCGGGCGTGTACAGCTCGCCACGCGGGTTGAGCGCGACGGCCTTTTTATCCAGGACGAGGGCGGCCAAGGGGATGTCCTGCGTGACGACCAGGTCGCCCGGCCGGACCCTCTCGACGATCACGCTGTCAGCCACATCCAGGCCTGGCGGCACCTGTACCGATCGGATGAAACGGGACGGGGGAGTGCGCAGCCAGTGGTTCGCGACCAGGGTCATCTCGATCCCGGCGCGCTCGGCGGCGCGGAACAGGATCTCCTTGATGACGGCCGGGCAGGCGTCGGCGTCCACCCAGATATGAACTTTAGGGGTCGGGGCATCGGTCATTTGGCTGATCTTAAGGTAGGAAAAATCTGAATAGGCGCTCCGGTTTCGTGTAGGATCGCCCGACCCCTTGTCCTGTCAGGCGGGAAGGGGAGGATGGCTGAATAAACCAGCTATCGCTTTTTCGGTAAAACACGAGTATCGTCACCCACACTGTGTTTGCTAGGGTCACCGTGAATCGTGGCCTGGTGCAGTTGATCTCACGATCTGCTCATCGATCCGCTTTACCAACGCCTGCAACTCAGTCTCGGCTCCGATACGCGGCGGCCGCGATTATTTCAACTATTGTTTCAGGAGTTAGTACATGTCTGATCGTCAGCAGGGCACCGTGAAGTGGTTCAACGACGCCAAGGGCTTCGGCTTCATCACCCCGGAAAGCGGCCCGGACCTCTTCGTGCATTTCCGCGCGATCCAGGGCACCGGCTTCAAGTCGCTGCAGGAAGGCCAGAAGGTGACCTTCGTCGCCGTGCAGGGCCAGAAGGGTATGCAGGCTGACCAGGTGCAGGCGGTCTAATCGACCCCCCGCAACCGTAAGGTCGCCTTGAACGCCGGAAGCGAAAGCTTCCGGCGTTTTTTATTGGGCGATGCCTGGCCATGGTCGACGCGGCGCATGTTGAAGACGTCATCGTGTCAGCCACCCGGTTAGGATGCCGCTTTGCCCCTGCGGAACCGTCGATGATCAAGGTGCACCATCTGGACCACTCGCGCTCGCTGCGCGTGCTGTGGATGCTTGAAGAGCTGGGCCTGCCGTATCAGGTGGTCAACTACCAGCGCGATCCCAAGACCTGGCTGGCACCGCAGGCGCTGCGTGACGTGCACCCGCTGGGCAAGTCCCCGGTGCTGCAGGACGATGCACTGGTATTGGCTGAATCCGGCGCGATCCTGGAATACCTGGCCGACCGCTATGACAGCGGCCGCCAGCTCTCGCCCGAGCCGATGCCGGCCCAGGCGCCCGAACGCGTGCGTTATCGCTACTGGCTGCACTACGCCGAAGGCTCGGCGATGCCGCCGCTGGTGATGACGCTGGTGTTTTCGCGGCTGCGCAATGCGCCGATGCCGTTCTTCGCCAAGCCGATCGCACGCTCCATCGCCGACAAGGCGCTGAAGGGGTTCGTGGGGCCGCAGGTGAAGCTGCACATGGACTGGATGGAGCGCGAGCTGGGCCAGTCGCCGTGGTTTGCCGGTGAGCGCTTCACCGCAGCGGACATCCAGATGAGTTTCCCGATCCAGGCCGCCGCCGCGAGAGGGGGCGATATGGCCGCCTATCCGCGGCTGCAGTCCTACCTGACCCGGATCGAACAGCGCCCGGCCTACCAGCGTGCGGTGGAGCGGGGCGGTCCGTTGAACCTGGGCGGCGGTTCACGCTGAGCTTGCGGGGCAGCCCGGCTGCCCCCATTTCATGCGGATGAGCACCCAGCCCCTGCGTTTCGATAACCGCTTCATCCGTGACCTGCCCGGCGATCCGGAAACCGGCCCGCGCGTGCGCGAGGTGCGCCAGGCCGCGTGGTCCTCGGTGATGCCGACCCCGGTCGCCGCCCCGCAGCTGCTGGCGTACTCGCCGGACGTGGCCGCGCTGCTGGGCATGGGCGAGGACCTGATCCAGAGCGAGGACTTCGCACGGGTGTTCGGCGGCAATGCGCTGTATGCCGGGATGGCACCGTGGGCGGCCAACTACGGTGGGCATCAGTTCGGCCACTGGGCGGGGCAGCTCGGCGATGGCCGTGCGATCTCGCTGGGCGAACTGCTCACCCCGGAAGGGGCGCACTGGGAACTGCAGTTGAAGGGCGCCGGGCGCACGCCTTACTCGCGCGGTGCCGATGGGCGTGCGGTGCTGCGCTCGTCGATCCGCGAGTTCCTGTGCAGCGAGGCGATGCATCACCTCGGCGTGCCGACCACGCGCGCGTTGAGCCTGGTCGGCACCGGCGATGCGGTCGTGCGTGACATGTTCTATGACGGTCATCCGCAGGCCGAACCCGGCGCGATCGTCTGCCGCGTCGCGCCGTCCTTCATCCGTTTCGGCACGTTCGAACTGCCGGCCTCGCGCGGCGACACCCCGTTGTTGCGGCAACTGGCCGATGTCTGCATCGCGCGTGATTTCCCTGCGCTGGCCGACGCCGGCCAGGCGCGCCATGCACGCTGGTTCGCCGAGATCTGCGAACGCACCGCCGTCCTGGTCGCGCACTGGATGCGCGTGGGGTTCGTGCACGGCGTGATGAACACCGACAACCTGTCGATTCTGGGTCTCACCATCGATTACGGCCCGTATGGCTGGGTTGAGGACTACGATCCGGAGTGGACCCCCAACACCACCGATGCGCAGGGCCGGCGGTATCGCTTCGGCACGCAGCCGCAGGTGGCGTACTGGAATCTCACCCGGCTCGCGCAGGCATTGGCACCGCTGTTCGAGGATGTCACCCCGCTGCATGACGGGCTGGCGCGTTTCCAGCAGGCGCACGCCGAATGCGAGCGCGCCGACATCGCCGCCAAGCTGGGCCTGGACACCTGCCGCGATGACGATATGGCGCTGATGGCCGCGTGGCTGGAGATCCTGCACGAGGGGGAGATGGACATGACCATCGCCTTCCGTGGCCTGATGGATCTCGATCCCGCCGCGCCGTCGGTGGCGGTGCTGGAAGACGCGTTCTACAGCCCGGCACGCCGGGAAGCGGTGCTGCCGTCATTGCAGGCGTGGCTGCAGCAGTACGCGGCGCGGCTGCGCGCCGATGGGCTGAGCGCGCAGGCGCGGCGGCAGCAGATGGGCCGCGCCAACCCGGTGTACGTGCTGCGCAACTGGCTGGCCCAGGAAGCGATCGAGCAGGCAGAGCAGGGCGATCCGAGCGGTGTGCACACGCTGCTGGAGGTGTTGCGACGCCCGTATGAGGTACAGCCCGGGCGGGAGCACTTCGCGGGCAAGCGGCCCGAGTGGGCCCGTGAGAAGGCCGGCTGCTCGATGCTGTCCTGCAGCTCATAGGGCAGTACGGGCGCTGCCCTGGTTGCTGCCCGCCATCGGACGTTTCCACCCGTGAATTCTGCCTTGATGCCGCCTGGCTGATGCTGGGCCGTGCGCGTCGCCGTGCCTGCGTCTACGACAATGGTCGTACGGGCGATGTTCGATAATCGCACGCATAGTCGATAAACGCACTTGAATGGTGCGGTGCGATAAACCTACTTTCAATCCCGTTCCAAGCGATCCACCTCTGGCGGGCGAGGGCAGTACCGGACCGGTACTGAAGCCAGGTGCAGGGGAAGACCGCCGGAGTCCCTTTCCCTGTGCGGAGTATGCGCATGCGTTGCCGTCTGTCTGCTGTTTCCCTGTCCCTGCTTGCCGTGCTGCCATCGCTGGCGCAGGCCTTCCAGGCCGAGCCTGCGCGCACGTCACTGGAGGTGCTGCGGGTGGAGCGCTATGCCGATGATGCCAACCCGGGCTCGCTGCGCTGGGCGATCAGTACCGCCAACCAGGCGCCGGGGCGCTACCGGATCGAGATTGCCGCGGTGGGCAACGCCCCCTACGTGATCCGTCCGGCCACGCCGCTGCCGGAGATCGTCGGGCCGGTGCAGATCGTCGGTACGTCGTGGGCACGCGATGGCCAGTACGTCGCCATCGACGGCTCGGCCTACGTCACCGGTACCGGCACCGATGCCTGCACGGGAGCCGAACCTGGCCAGTCCGGCACCAACGTGCGTACCACTACGTTGCCGGGGCTGGTCCTGCGCGATACCCGCGGCGTGGAACTGACCGGGCTGGAAGTCCGGAACTTCTGCATCGGCGTGTTGATCAACCGCAGCAGCCACAACGAGATCCATGACAACCGCATCGTCGCCAACAAGGGCGGTGCCGGGATCATGCTCACCGGCGACGATGGCAAGGGGCAGTCCACGGCCACCACCACGGTGCACAACCGGATCGTACGCAATCAGTTCGTGGACAACGGCGATGGGCTGGAGCTGACCCGTGGTGCCGCCTGGAACCTGGTGGCCGACAACCTGTTCCAGTCTACGGCGGCCAATCCCGAACCGTCGCAGGGCATCGAGATCCTGTGGGGCAACGACAACACAGTGGTACGCAACCGCTTCGTCGATTACTCCGATGGCCTGCAGATCAACTGGGGCAACCGCAACTACATCGCGGCCAACACCTTCAGCGGCAACTCGATCGGGCTGAGCATCACCGGCAGCGAAAACGTGGTCGACGGCAACACGATCACCGGCAACGGGATCGGCATTGCCGTGCGACCCCAGCCGGTCAGCGCACCGAACCGGTTCAGCGCCAACCGGATATTCGGCAACGGGCTGAAGATCGAGCGCTGTGAAGCCGGTGGTGCCTGCGCCACGGGCCAGCCGCGTGGCGCGATCGTGTTCGGTGTGCCGGGGCTGGAGCACGCCAGCTTCATCGGTTCGCGCGGGCGGGGAGTGGAGAATGATCCGGCCAAGCGCGCGCGCATCTGCACCGCGCCGGGCCAGGCCGAGTGCCAACCGGCGCCCAATCTCGGCCAGGCCGCGCCGACGTTGCAGGCGGTGCAGGGCAGTGGTGCCGCGCGCACGGTTCAAGGTGTGCTTCACGGCGTGGCCGGGCAGCGCTATCAGGTGGAAGTGTTCGGCAACCGTGCCGCCGACGGTCGCGAAGCCGAACGCCTGCTCGGCACGGTCGAGGCGCTCACCGATGCGCAGGGGCAGGGCCGCTTCACGCTGGCGCTGCCGACCACCGGCGAGACGGCCGACATCGCCACCGTGACCGCCACCGCGACTTCCGCGCTGGGCGCGACCTCGCCCCTCAGCGCGCCGCTGTCGCTGCGCTGACTCCCTCTTCGAGACACACCCATGGCTGCTCTGATCCGAACCTCTCTGTCCACGCTGGTCGCCACTGCGCTGCTGTGCCCGGCGCTGGCCGCCGCACAGTCCGTCAACCGCTACGACGGCGCCACCCTCACCGGCGATTGGGGTGGCACCCGCACCGCGCTGGACGAACGTGGCATCCGCTTCCGCGGCGACTATGTCGGCGAGGCGATGGGCGTGGTCGACGGCGGTTATGGCCGAACCGGCGCGCGCTATGCCCAGCAGGTGCGCGTGGGCGTGGATCTGGACATGGGCACACTGGCCGGCTGGAGCGGCGGTGCGTTCCACGTCACCCTCAACGACCGTCGCGGCAACAGCACCTCGGCCGATCTGGTCGGCAACCGCTTCCCGATCCAGGAGGCCTACGGTGGCCAGTACACCCGCCTCACCGAAGCCAGCTACGACCAGACCTTCAACGCCGGCCAGTCGTATTTCAAGCTGGGCTACTACGCGATGGGCAACCAGTTCGGCCTGCACAGCCTGCTGACCCACTTCGTCAATGCGGCGTTCTGTGCGCATCCGCTGGCGATGTCCGGCAACAGCGGCTGGTACAACTACCCCACGGCGCGCTGGGGGGGTGAAGTGGCCCAGCAGGTCAGCCCGGCGCTGAACGTGCGCACCGGGTGGTTCCAGGTCAACCCCAATCTGGGCGGCAACATCGAACGCAATGCCTTCCGTCCGTTCGTCTCGGGTACCACCGGCTCGCTGTTCCCGGTGGAGGTGACCTGGACGCCGGACAAGGGCGGCGCCCATCCGGGCGTGTACAAGTTCGGGGGCTACTACGACACCTCACGGGTCAACCAGCGTGGCCTGGATACCTCGCCGACCACGGGGCGCCACGGTGCCTACATGCTGGCCGAGCAGCGCCTGACCCGCGAAGCAGGGGATCCGCAGCGCGGGCTGACCGCGTTCGCGCAGTACATGGTGTCCGACACCGATACCGCGCAGATCCGGCGCTGGTACGCGCTGGGCGGTGTGTACCAGGGCATCGGCTCGCGTGCGCAGGACAGCATCGCGCTGGGCTATGTCGGTGCGGACATCAACCGCCGCCTGGTCGATGCGCGCCGCGCCGATCTCGTCGGCATGGGCGTGCCGGGCGATTCGCCGCTTTACCAGCTCAGCCAGGCAGAAGAACTGTTCGAGCTGTCCTACAGCATCCAGGTCACGCCCTGGCTGATGATCCGCCCGGACGTGCAGTACATCGTCAATCCCGGCACGTTCGCCTATACCCGCACCGACAACGCCTGGGCGTTGGGTGTACAGACCAAGGTCACCTTCTGATGCGCGTACTCACTCCCTATCTGTTGGCCGCCGTGCTGGGCGGCGTGGCAACCGTTGCGCAGGCCGCCCCACCGGCGGTGACGCCGTTGCAGGTCGGTGCGCTGCGCATCGGTGAAGGCGCGCCGCGCACCATCGTGCCGATCACCGGCGCCACCGCCGAACTGGCGCTGCAGCAGGCGGCGGCGATCGCGGCCAGCCCGGCCACCGACCTGGCCGAATGGCGCATCGATTACCTGGACATCGCCACCGACGGCAAGGCGCTGGTCGCGCTCGGCAAGCGCATCGCGCGCACGCTGGACGGCAAGCCGATGATCGTCACCTTCCGCACCCAGGCCGAAGGCGGAGGCAAGCCGATCAGCGATGCAGACTATGCCGCGCTGTACACCACGCTGCTGCGTGGCCAGTTCGCCCAGTTGATCGACGTGGAGATGTTCCGCGAGCCGGCCCGGGTCGCGGCCCTGGTCGAGCAGGCACACAAGGCCGGGGTGAAGGTGGTGATGTCCAGCCACGACTTCCACGCCACGCCTGCCCGCGAGGAAATCATCGCGCGGCTGCTGCGGCAGGATGCGATGGGTGCGGACGTGCTCAAGATCGCGGTGATGCCGCACGACGCGGGCGATGTGCTGACCCTGCTGGATGCTACCTGGCAGGTCCGCCAGCGCAGCAGCAAGCCGCTGCTGACCATGTCCATGGGCGGGACCGGCGTGGTCTCGCGGCTGGCCGGTGAGACCTTCGGCCAGGCACTGACCTTCGGCATGATCGGCACGCCTTCGGCCCCGGGCCAGGTTGAGGTCGACCAGCTGCAGTCGGTGCTCCAGGTCATCCATGCCTCCAGCCAGGCCGGTCGTTGAGACCTCCCCGCCGGACACCCTCCGCATCACGTTGTCGCAGGATCCTTGTATGAGCCATGCCGCCGCCTCCGCTTCCCCGCTCGTGCTCGAGCGGATGAGCCCCTTCCAGTGGACCGCCATCGCGATCTGCGTGCTGTTGAACATGCTCGATGGCTTCGATGTGATGGTGATGGCCTTCACCGCGCCGCACGTATCGGCCGACTGGGGGCTGTCGGGCAAGGTGCTGGGCATCATGCTCAGTGCGGGCCTGGTCGGGATGGCACTGGGCTCGTTCCTGCTCGCGCCGCTGGCTGACCGCTGGGGCCGCCGGCCGATGATCATGCTGTGCCTGGTCATCCTGACCGTGGGCATGGCCGCATCGGCGCTGGCCGCCAATGCCTGGCAGCTTGCGGCACTGCGTGTGTTCACCGGCATCGGCATCGGCGGCATGCTGGCCGGGGTAGGGGTGATCACCGCCGAGTATGCCAACGCCAAATGGCGCAGCACGGCGGTGGCGATGCAGGCGACCGGGTATCCCATCGGGGCCACCCTCGGCGGCCTGCTGGCGGCGTGGATGCTCGAGCATTTCAGCTGGCACAGCGTGTTCCTGATCGGCGCCGGTGCGTCGCTGCTGTGCATTCCGCTGGTGCTGGCCTGCCTGCCCGAATCGCTGGACTTCCTGGTCGCGCGGCGGCCGAAAGATGCCTTGCCGCGACTCAATGCGTTGCTGGTGCGCATGCGCATGCCGGCGCTGCAGGCACTGCCGCCGGCACCGGTGCGTGCCGATGGACGCAAAGGCTATGCCGCACTGTTCGTGGGCGACCTGCGCCGGGCGGCGGTACTGATCGCGCTGGCCTTCTTCCTGCACATGTTCGCGTTCTACTTTGTCCTGAGCTGGACCCCGAAACTGCTGGTCTCGGCCGGCGTCTCGGCGCAGCAGGGCATCACCGGCGGCGTGCTGCTCAATCTCGGGGGCATCGTGGGTGGCAGCCTGTTCGGCTGGCTCGCCTCGCGCTGGGCACTGTCGCGGCTGACCGCCGCCAGCCTGGTGCTGGCCATGCTGGCGATGCTGCTGTTCGCCGCCTTCAACACCCGCCTGGAGATCGCCTTCCCGATCGCGTTCGTCATCGGCGCAGCGCTGTTCGGTGCGATGGCCGGGCTGTATGCGGCCGCGCCGGTGGTGTTCGCGGCGGACGTGCGCACCACCGGCCTTGGCTGGGCGATCGGCATCGGTCGTGTCGGCGCGATTCTCTCGCCGCTGAGTGTTGGCCTGCTCGTCGATGCAGGGTGGTCGCCGGCGGCGCTGTACGTGCTGTGCGCGCTGCCGCTGGCACTGGCTGCGTGGGCCTGCCTGGGCCTGCGCGTCGGCGTTGGCCAGACGCGTACCTGAGCGCCGCGGCGCATGACGATGTTGTGCGATTATCGAATCAGGTGGCCGAATATCGGATTGACCGTGCGCAGTGCGCTGCGCACCATGGTCACCTCCAGAGTTTTCCCGCAGGTGGCCGCGCAGCGCAGCGCGTGGCAAGGAGCAATGCAGTGATCGACAAGACCGTGGCCAGCGCTGACGCAGCGGTGGCCGATATCCACGACGGCGCAACGGTGATGATCGGCGGCTTCGGTACCGCCGGCATGCCCGACGCGCTGATCGATGCCCTGATCGCGCAGGGCGCGCGCGGGCTGACCATCATCAACAACAACGCCGGCAACGGCGACACCGGGCTGGCCGCACTGATCCAGCACAAGCGCGTGCGTCGCATCATCTGTTCGTTCCCACGCCAGTCCGATTCGCAGCATTTCGATGCGGCCTACCGCGCCGGCGAGATCGAGCTGGAGCTGGTGCCGCAGGGCAACCTGGCCGCGCGCATCCATGCGGCCGGCTCGGGGCTGGGCGCGATCTTCACTCCCACCGGTTACGGCACCGAGCTTGCACAAGGCAAGGAAACCCGCGAAATCGACGGCCGCCATTACGTGCTCGAGTATCCGCTGCATGCCGACTTCGCGTTGATCAAAGCGCACCATGGCGACCGCTGGGGCAACCTGGTCTACCGCAAGACCGCGCGCAATTTCGGCCCGCTGATGGCGATGGCCGCGCGCTGTGCGATCGTCCAGGTGGAATCGGTGGTGCCGCTGGGTGAACTCGATCCCGAGGCGGTGGTGACCCCGGGGATCTTCGTGCAGCGGGTGGTCGAACTTCCCGCGTCCACCGGTGCAGGAGCGCGCGCATGAACCGCCTCAGCCGCGAACAGATGGCCGCCCGCGTCGCGCGGGACATCCCCGAAGGTGCCTACGTGAATCTGGGCATCGGGCTGCCGACCACGGTGGCCAACTTCCTGCCGGCCGACAAGGAGATCTTCCTGCAGTCGGAGAACGGGCTGCTGGGCATGGGCCCGGCACCGGCCACCGGTGATGAGGACCCGGACCTGATCAACGCCGGCAAGCAGCCGGTCACCCTGCTCACCGGTGGTTGCTATTTCCACCATGCCGATTCGTTCGCGATGATGCGCGGCGGCCACCTGGATATCTGCGTGCTCGGCGCGTTCCAGGTCTCGGCGCAGGGCGACCTGGCCAACTGGAGCACCGGTGCGGCCGATGCGATTCCGGCAGTAGGTGGTGCGATGGATCTGGCGATTGGCGCCAAGCAGGTCTTCGTGATGATGGACCTGCTCACCAAGCAGGGGCAGAGCAAGCTGGTGGCCGAATGCAGTTACCCGCTGACCGGGCTGCGCTGCGTCTCGCGGGTCTATACCGATGTCGCCGTGTTCGACCTGGGCAAGGACGGCGCGACCGTGCTGGAGATGGTCGACGGGGTGACGCTGGCGCAGCTGTGCGAGCTGACCGGCCTGCCACTACAGATGCGTGAAGGAGCCTGACATGAGCCTGCACGAAACCTATATCGTCGATGGTATCCGCACCCCGATCGGCCGTTATGCCGGTGCGCTGTCCGGCATCCGTGCCGACGACCTGGGCGCGCTTCCGATCAAGGCGCTGCTGGCACGTCACCCGCAGCTGGATCCGGCGCTGATCGACGAGGTGTACCTGGGCTGTGCCAACCAGGCCGGCGAGGACAACCGCAACGTGGCACGGATGAGCCTGCTGTTGGCCGGTCTGCCGGTCAGCGTGCCGGGCAGCACCGTCAACCGGTTGTGCGGCTCGGGCCTGGATGCGATCGGCACGGTGGCCCGCGGCATCGCCGCTGGCGAACTCGGGTTGGCCATCGCCGGCGGGGTCGAATCGATGTCGCGTGCGCCGCTGGTGATGGGCAAGCCGGGGGCCGCGTTCGCGCGTGACCAGACCCTGGAAGACACCACCATGGGCTGGCGCTTCATCAACCCGCGCCTGCGCGAGCTGCACGGCGTGGAAACCATGGGCCAGACCGCGGAAAATGTCGCCGAGCGCTACGCGATCTCGCGCGAGGACCAGGATGCCTTTGCGCTGCGCAGCCAGCAGCGCACCGCTGCGGCCCAGCAGCGCGGATTCTTCGAGGGCGAGATCGTCGCGGTTGATGCGCCGGGCCGCAAGCGCGGCGAAAGCGTGCGCGTCGCGCACGACGAACACCCGCGTGCCGATACCACGATCGAGGCGCTGGCCAGGCTCAAGCCGCTGTTCCGCCAGCCGGGCACCGTCACGGCCGGCAATGCCTCGGGCATCAACGATGGTGCGGCCGCGCTGCTGCTGGCCTCCGGTGCGCAGGTACAGGCGCTGGGGCTGACGCCGCGCGCGCGCATCCTCGGGTTTGCCAGCGCCGGCGTGGAGCCGGCGATCATGGGCATGGGTCCGGTGCCGGCCACGCGGCGCCTGCTGGCCCGGTTGGGCCTGGGCATCGGCGATTTCGACGCGATCGAGCTCAATGAGGCCTTCGCCTCGCAGGGGCTGGCCTGCCTGCGCGAGCTTGGGCTCGCCGACGATGCCGCGCACGTCAATGCCAACGGCGGCGCCATCGCGCTCGGTCATCCGCTGGGCATGAGCGGCGCGCGGCTGGCACTCACACTGCTGCGCCAGCTGGAGGCCAGCGGTGGCCGACGCGGCCTGGCCACCATGTGCATCGGTGTCGGCCAGGGCGTGGCGCTGGCGATCGAGCGCGTCTGAATCCCTTTTCCACTTTTCCGCTTCACGGCCGCTGTCGCCTCGGCGTGGCAGCGTGCCGTAGCACCACAGCCGCGGTCTTCCGGCCGCCCGCCAACTGGAGTACGCCATGAGCGATCCCACTGACCTGCGCGGTTACCGCAGGCCGTATCCCGGCACCCAGCCGGACCGCATCCATCTGCCGTATGCCTCCACGCGCCTGCGCGGCCCGGGCCGCGATCCGATCCGGATTCCGGCCACGTTGTCCGAAGTGACCGGGCCCGCCCTGGACCGCATCACCCTGGGCAAGCACGCGGCCGACCTGACCGCCGGCTTCAAGGGCCAGCCGCTGGGCGAGCGCATCGTGGTCAGTGGCCGGGTGCTGGATGAGAACGGGCGCCCGGTCCGCAACCGCGTGGTCGAGGTGTGGCAGTGCAACGCCGCCGGCCGCTACCTGCACAAGGGCGACCAGCACGACGCACCGCTGGACCCCAACTTCACCGGTACCGGCCAGGTGCTCACCGATGATCACGGCCGCTACCGCTTCACCACCATCAAGCCGGGGGCGTACCCGTGGCGCAACCACTTCAACGCGTGGCGGCCGGCGCACATCCATTTCTCGCTGCATGGCGAGGGCATCGGGCAGCGTCTGGTCACCCAGATGTACTTCCCCGGCGATCCGCTGCTGGCGTTCGATCCGATCTACAACTGCGTGGACGATGACAAGGCCCGCGCGCGCATGGTGTCCTCGTTCGATTGGGAAAACACCGAGAACGAATTCGCGCTGGGCTATCGTTTCGATATCGTCCTGCGCGGCCGCAAAATGACCGTGTGGGAGTAAGCAGATGAGTTTCCAATCCACTCCGTGGCAAACAGTGGGCCCGTACTACCGCCTGGGCCTGGAACCGCTGTACCGCACCGATATCGCACCGGCACAGGCGCAGGGTGAGCGCGTGCAGGTCCAGGGGCAGGTGTTCGATGGCTTGGGCGTTCCCGTGTCCGATGCCGTGCTGGAAATCTGGCAGGCCGATGCGCAGGGCATCTATGCGCACCCGGAAGACCCGCAGCATGCCGATCACGATCCGGCGTTCGACGGCTGGGGCCGAGTGCCGACCGATGAGCAGGGGCGCTTTGCCTTCACCACGGTGCGCCCGGGCAGCGTCGCAGGGCCAAACGGCCAGGCGCAGGCGCCGCACCTGATGGTGCTGGTGTTCATGCGCGGCCTGCTGCGGGCGGCCAGTGCGCGCCTGTATTTCAGCGACGCCCCCGGCAATGCCGAGGATCCGATCCTGGCCCTGGTGCCGGCCGAGCGCCGCGCCACCCTCATCGCACAGGCCCAGGGCAATGGCCTGTACCACTGGGACGTGCGCATGCAGGGTGAGCTGGAAACGGTCTTCTTTGATTACTGAGCCCGCCCTGCACGTCGCGCCGACCGCGCGCGGGTAAGCTGGTTCCTACTGTGAATGGATGGCGCGTGATGAGCGATTCCTACTCCCTGCTCGGTGGCCTGTTCAGTGCGCCGGAGGTCGATGCGGTGTTCACCGACACTGCGCGGCTGCAGGCGATGCTCGATGTTGAAGCCGCGCTCGCACGGGCGCAGGTGCGCTGTGCGGTGATCCCCGCCGGGGCGTTGGGGCCGATCGAAGCTTCGTGCCAGGCCGCGCTGTATGACGTGTCAGCGCTGGGCCATGCAACGGCGCTGGCCGGCAATCCCGCCATTCCGCTGGTCAAGGCGTTGACCGCGCAGGTGGCACGCGACAGCGCCGAGGCAGCGCGGTGGGTGCATTGGGGCGCGACCAGCCAGGACATCATCGACACCGGCGCGGTGCTGCAGTTGCGCGCCGCACTGGGCTGGGTGCAGGACCGCCTGCAGCTGCTCTGCGATGCCGTGGCGGGATTGGCCGATGCCGAACGCGGTACCGGTTTGCCCGGCCGCACGCTGCTGCAGCAGGCGGTGCCGGTGACCTTCGGCTTGAAGGCCGCCGGCTGGCTCGATGCACTGCAGCGCAGCCGGCGTCGCCTGCAGGCCCTGCATGCCGATACGCTGGTGCTGCAGTTCGGCGGTGCCGCGGGCACGTTGGCATCGCTGCAGACGCGCGGCCTGGACGTGGCCCAGGCGCTGGGCGAGGAGCTTGGGTTGCCGGTGCCTTCCTTGCCCTGGCACACCGCACGCGATCGCGTGGCCGAGTTCGGCAGCGCGTTCGCCTTGTTGACCGGCACGCTGGGCAAGATCGCCACCGATATCGTGCTGCTGATGCAGTCCGAAGTGGCCGAGGCGTTCGAGCCGGCCGGCGAGGGCAAGGGCGGTTCCTCAGCGATGCCCCACAAGCGCAACCCGGTCGGCTGCGTGGCGGCGATCGCGGCGGCCAGCCGGGTGCCGGGTCTGCTGTCCACGCTGTTCGTGGCGATGCCGCAGCCGCACGAGCGCGCCGCTGGGCAGTGGCATGCCGAGTGGGAAACCGTGCCCGAGATCGTGCGCCTGTGCGCTGGCAGCCTGGCCCAGGTAACGGGAGTGGTGCAGGGCCTGCAGCTTGACCGCGCGCGCATGCAGCAGCACCTGGACAGCCACGGCGGCCTGCTCTATGCCGAGGCGGTGGCGGTGACGCTGGCCGAAGGAATGGGAAAGTCCGCCGCACACGCGCTGGTGGAACACGCCGCGCGCCAGGCGCTTGCGCAGCACCAGCACCTGCGTGACGTGCTCGCGCAGATCCCCGAGGTCACCGCGCAGTTGTCGCCCACGCAACTGGACGCTTTGTTCACACCCGACAGCTGGCGCGGGATGGCCGATACCTGGATCGACCGCGTACTGGCGCAGCGTTGATCCAATCATTTTCTGGAGTGTTGCATGCCGTTTCTTGAGCTGGAATCGCACCGCCTGCATTACCGCATCGATGGAGCGGTCGATGCGCCGTGGCTGACGTTCTGCAACTCGCTGGGCACCGACCTGCACATGTGGGACCGGCAAGTCGATGCGCTGTCGGCACGGTTCCGTATCCTGCGCTATGACCGCCGCGGGCATGGCCAGTCCAGCGCCGCCCCGGGCCTGTACAGCGTCGCCGGGCTGGGCGCGGACGTGGTGGCGCTGTGGGACCACCTGGGTGTCGAGCGCAGCCATTTCTGCGGGCTTTCCATCGGCGGGCTGACCGGGCAATGGCTGGGTGTGCATGCCGGTGAGCGCCTGCACACGCTGACCGTGGCCGCCACGGCCGCGAAGATTGGCACGCTGGAAAGCTGGAACACACGCATTGAGCAGGTACGACGCGACGGCCTGCTGCCGCTGCGCGAGGGAACGGCCAAGCGCTGGTTCACCCCGGCCTTCGCGCAGGCGGAGCCGGCCGTGGTGGAGGACATCCTGCAGCGCTTCGTTGCCACGGACGTGGGCGGTTACATCGGCTGCTGCCATGCCGTGGCCACGGCCGACTTCCGCGATCAGCTGGGGCGCATCCGGGTGCCGACACTGGCGATCGCCGGCGACGATGATCCGGTGTGCCCGCCGGCGGATCTGGACGCCATCGCGCAGGGTGTGGCCGATGGTCACGCCATCACTGTGCCCGGGCGCCACATCTGCAACATCGAATCCGCCGAGGCGTTCACCGCAGCGCTCGCCGCCCATCTTCGTTGACCGGCCACCGATGGTCGGCACGCCCCCACCTCACAACGAGCAGCCCACAATGGACGAACAGGAACGATACGAAGCCGGCCTCGCCGTACGCCGCGCCGTGCTCGGTGACGCGCACGTAGAGCGCTCGCTGCAGGCACGCACCGATTTCACCGAGGAGTTCCAGGCCTTCATCACGCGCACGGCGTGGGGCACGGTCTGGACGCGCGAGGGCCTGCCGCGGCATACGCGCTCGCTGTTGACCATCGTGATGATGGTGGCGCTGGGCCACGACGAAGAGTTCAAGCTGCACATCCGCGCCGCCCGCAACAACGGCGTCACCCCTGACGAGATCAAGGAAGCCTTGCTGCAGGCTGCGATCTACTGTGGCGTACCTGCCGCCAATCACGCCTTCGCGCTGGCCAGGCCGATTCTCGAAGAGCAGGCGGGCGAACAGACCGGGTGACGGCATCGCCGGCCACGGCCGCCATCTCCGGCGACCAACGCCATCGCCGCCCACGGACGCCATCTCCGGCCACGGCCGCCATCGCTGCCCAACAACGCCATGGCTGCCCACGGCCGCCATCGCTGGCCACCGACGCCATCGCGGCCCACCATCGCCATCGCCGCCCACCAACGCGGGTAGTGCCGGCCGCTGGCCGGCAACCCCACAACGCCAGACAACCTCACATCAGTGCAGCAGGTTGCCCAGCCGCTGGGCCGCTTCGCGCAGCCGCGGCAGCAGCTGCGATTGCATGACGCCCAGGCTGATGCGCCCGGCCTGGGTGCCGATGTTGAGGGCGCCCACCACGGTGCCATTGCGCGCATGCACCGGTACGGCGATCGAGCGCAGGCCGATCTCCAGTTCCTGGTCCACCAGGGAAACGCCATCGCGGCGCACGCGATCGAGCATCTCCAGGAAGTCCTCCATGCGCGTGACGGTGCGCTCGGTGCGGGGCCGCAACGGATTGCGCTCCAGGTAGCTTTCCAGCGTGTCGCGCGGCAATGCCGCGAGCAGCACGCGGCCCATCGAGGTGCAGTAGGCCGGCAGGCGGCTGCCGGCGCGCAGGCCGATCGACATGATCCGCACTGTTTCAGCGCGGGCCACGTAAAGCACATCATCACCGTCGAGCACGCCCAGCGAGCACGACTCATGCAGGTCGTCGCGAAGCGCATCCAGCACGGGCTGGGCAGCGGCGGTCATCGACGAAGAGGCCACGTAGGCGCCGCCAATGCCGAGCACGCGCGGCAGCAGTACGAAGCCACGGCCCTGCTCACCCACGTAGCCCAGCTTCTCCAGCGTGTAGAGCACGCGCCGCACGGCCGCGCGCGATATACCGGTCTCGGTGCTGATCTGCGACATCGTCACTTCGCGCGGGTGCTGCGAAAACACACTCAGCACGACCAGGCCACGGCCAAGGGACGTCATGAAATCCGGATCGCCCTGGTTGTCCTGGATCTGCTGCATCAGCTCGTGGCTGAGCCCGCGATCCTGCGGTGGGGCAGGGGCGCGCTTGGGACGACGGCTGGGAGGTGCGGCAGACATGGCGGTGGTTCGTGCTCGGTGATCGTGCATGGTAAGGGCTGCACGCGGCGAAGCGAAGCCGCCGCGCCACGGTCGGTGGACCGTGGCGCGCGCGAATCAGCGCGTGGCCGGCAACGCGTAGGCGATCACGTAGTCACCACGATCCGGCGACTGGCGTGCGCCACCGGCCGAAATCACCACGTACTGGCGGCCGGTTTTCGGCGACACATACGTGATCGGCGTGCCTTGGCTGCCTACCGGCATGCGGGCTTTCCACACTTCTTCGCCGGTGCGGCTGTCGTAGGCGCGAAGGTAGTAATCCTGGGTGCCCGCGAAGAACAGCAGACCCGATTGCGTGGCCAGCGAGCCGCCCAGGGTCGGCATGCCGATCGGAATCGGCAGGCGCATCTTGATGCCCATCGGCCCGGTGTCCTTCACCGTGCCGACCGGCACCTGCCAGACCAGCTCGTGGGTGGCCAGGTTGATCGCCGACATCGTGCCGAACGGCGGTTGCTGGCACGGGATGCCCAGCTTGGACAGGAAGCGATCACGCAGCGAGCCATACGGCGTGCCGGTCTGCGAGGCCGCGCCCATTTCCACGCCGCCGGCGCCTTCGGTCATCTGCGCGCGCGGAATGAGCTTGGTCCACAGGCCCAGGCGCATGTCGTTGACGAACAGGTAGCCGGTGGTCGGATCCACCGATGCGCTGCCCCAGTTCATGCCGCCCAGCGAACCGGGCCACTGCAGCGCGAGGTCTTCGCCCGGCGGGGTGAACATACCCTCGTAACGGAAGCCCTTGAACTGGATGCGGCACAGCATCTGATCGATCGGCGTGGCGCCCCACATGTCTGATTCGGTCAGGGTCTGCGCACCGATCTGCGGCAGGCCGACCGACAGCCGCTGGGTCGGGGAATAACGCTCACCATCGGCCTTGCCCTGCGGCGCCTTGATGTCGCGCACCTCGGTGATCGGCTGGCCGGTGGCGCGGTTGAGCATGAACACCTGCCCGGCCTTGGTGACCTGCAGCAGGGCGGGCAGGGTGCCGCCCTTGCCATCGGGCACGTCGGTCAGGGTCGGCTGTGCGGGCAGATCGTAATCCCACAGATCGTGATGCACGGTCTGGTACACCCAGCGCTCTTTACCGGTGGCTACTTCCAGCGCCACCACCGCCGAGCTGTACTTGTCATCCTGCGGGGTGCGCTCGCCGGCCCACTGGTCCGGCGTGGTGTTGCCGGTGGGCAGATAGACCAGGCCCAGCTGCGGGTCATAGGCCATCGAGGTCCACACGTTCGGAGTAGCGCGGGTGTAATGGATCGAGGGATCCAGCGGCACTTCCGGGGTTTCCCTGGAAAGGTCCCAGACCCATGCCAGCGCACCGGTACGCACGTTGTAGGCGCGCACCACGCCGGACGGCTCGCCGACCTCGATGTTGTCGGCCACGCGGCCGCCCACGATCACCAGCTCACCGGCCACCAGCGGTGCGGCGGTGAGGGTGTAGAAGCCGGGCTTGATCTCGCCCATGCCCTGCTTGAGGTCGACCACGCCGTTGTCGCCGAAATCGGTGCACGGCGCGCCGGTGGCCGCATCCAGCGCGAACAGGCGCGCATCGATGGAGGTCATCAGGATCCGCTTTTCGCAGATCGCCGGCGCGCTGCCGGCGACGGCGGCCGCCGGTGATTGCGGGGCTTGGGGCGCAGGCGTCGCCGGGGCAGCCGTCGCCACGGTAGGTACGCCACTCAAGGGCAGGCTGGCATCGAAGTAGCCCAGTCCGCGGCAGCGCTGCCAGTTCGGTGCGGTGGCCTTGGGATCGAACGCCCAGCGTTGCTGGCCGCTGTCCACATCCATCGCGATCACCCGGTTGTGCGGCGTGCACAGGTACAGGGTCTGCCCGATCTGCAGCGGCGTGAGCTGGTCTTCGGCGCCGAAGCCATCGCTCTGCGGCACATCGCCGGTGTGTGCGGTCCAGGCGACCTGCAGCTGGGCCACGTTGGCCGGTGTGATCTGGTCCAGCGCGGCGAAGCGGGTGCCGGCCGTGGTGTTGCCCCAGTGCATCCAGTCGCGCTGTTCGCTGCCCTTGGCGACCGGCACCACGGCCGGGCGCGCGCCCTGCGCGGTAACGACCGGACGCGGCTGGAAGGCGGAGACCGCTGTGCCCATCAGGCCGACCAGCAGCAGGGCAGCGACAGCATAGGCCCCGCGCCCGGCGGGCTGCCCGCGGCTGCGCTTGAGCGTCGGCCAGGCCAGCGCGATCAGCATCGCCAGTACGGCAGGCATCACCAGCCGCGAGACCAGCGGCCAGAACGCCAGCCCGGCATCGGCCAGGGCCCACACCACGGTGGCGATGAAGGCCACCGCATACAGTGCCGCGCCGAGCGGACGCCGCAGGACCAGCAGCAGACCGGCCAGCAGCGAACCGCCGCCCATCAGCAGGAAGTACCAGCTGCCGCCGAGCTGGACCAGGCGGATGCCGCCCACCAGCAGGGCGAGCCCGAACAGCATCACCACGATGCCAAGAATGACCACCAGAGTGCGGCCCAGGGCCGACGGTTTCGTGTTCTCGTCCACGTTGCATGAACCTCTACAGGAAATCCGGTGCCGACCGGCACCGGTCAGGCCCGCGCGCGCCGTGCGTGGCGGGGACCATGGGTCGCTTCGCTGCTTATCGCGGAAGCGAGGTGAACAACCAGTTAGGGCGATTATCGCACGTGTGTGCGAATTCGAGGTGAGCGGACGATGTCATTGCTGGAACGCAGCAATGCCCAGGCGCCGGCGACCGGCAGCCCCGCGCCGAAGCGTTTACCCTATGCCACCCTGTTCGTTTCCAACCCCATGACCGAGTCTTCCGCCACGCCCGCCTGGGCCGGCCGCCTGCGCGACATCGCCGATTTCCCCAAGCCGGGCATCCTGTTCAAGGACATCATGCCGCTGCTCGCCGACGGCCCGGATTTCGCGGCCGCCATCGATGCGATGGTCGCGCCCTGGCGCGATGCCAACCTGCAGGCGGTGATGGGGATCGAGTCGCGCGGCTTCATCCTAGGCGCGGCCATGGCGCGGGTGCTGGGCGTGGGCTTCGTGCCAGTGCGCAAGCCGGGCAAGCTGCCGGGCAAGGTGCTGCGCCAGGATTACACCCTGGAATACCGCACCGACAGCATTGAAGTACACGCCGATGCCTTGCCGGCCGGCGCCCGCGTGCTGGTGGTCGATGATGTGCTGGCCACGGGCGGCACGCTGCTGGCGGCGTTGTCGCTGGCCCGCCAGCTGCAGGTCGAGGTGGTCGGTGCGGCTGTGCTGGTGGAACTGGCCGGGCTTGGCGGCCGCGAGCGCTGGACGACTGACGTCCCGCTGCTGGCGAACCTGGTCTATTGAGCCGGAAATCCGCGCGGGCGCGCCGGCACTGGTAGTGCCGGCCGCTGGCCGGCACCTCAAACGCCCCAACGCAAGTGCAGCCGACCAACGGTCGGCTCTACCGTAACGCGGTCAGCCGACCTGCGATCGGCCGCAGCGCTCAGACATCCATCTTGCGTACGCGGAACCGGCGGCCCTTGATCTTGCCGGCCTCCAGCTGGGCGATCGCCCGGCCGGCCTGCTCGCGCGCAATGGCGACATACGAGCGCGTGGCGTAGATATCGATCTTGCCGATGTACTTGGCGGCCAGCCCGGCATCGCCGGTCAGCGCACCCAGGATGTCGCCCGGGCGCAGCTTGTCGGTCTTGCCACCATCGATGCGCAGCGTGGTCATTGCCGCCTGCGGCAGCACCGGCGGGCGTGCGGTGGCCAGCGGCGTCTTCTGCCAGTCCAGCGGCTTGCCCTGTGCGGCTTCGAGCGCATCGGCGCGGTTGCGCTCGCGATGCGTCACCAGGCTGATCGCCAGGCCGGTCGCACCGGCGCGGCCGGTACGGCCCACGCGATGCTCATACGTTTCGATGTCGGTCGGCAGCTCGTAATTGATCACCGCCGCCAAGTCCTGCACATCCAGCCCGCGCGCGGCCACGTCGCTGGCGACCAGCACGTTGCAGCTGCGGTTGGCGAAGCGCACCAGCACTTCGTCGCGGTCGCGCTGTTCCATCTCGCCGTGCAGCGGCAGCGCGGAGAAGCCGAACTGCTGCAGCGAAATGGCGACATCGTCGACATCGCGGCGGGTGTTGCAGAACACCACGGCCGATTCGGGCGTGTACTTGAGCAGCAGGCCGGCCAGCGCCTTCTGCTTCAGTGCCAGCTCGGTCTCGCAGAACAGGTGGCGGATGGCCGGCGCATGGTCGGCGCCTTCCACGGTCACTTCCACCGGGTCGCGCAGCAGCACGCGGGCGATCTCGCGGATCTCATCCGGGAACGTCGCCGAGAACAACAGCGTCTGGCGGTCCTTGCTGGTGCGCCCGGCGATCTCGCGGATCGGCTCCTCAAAGCCCATGTCGAGCATGCGGTCGGCTTCATCCAGCACCAGGGTGGTGACGCCGCCCAGGTGCAGCACGCGCTTGCGGCCCAGTTCCTGGATGCGCCCGGGGGTGCCGACCACGACCTGCGGATCGTGCGCTTCCAGCGAGGCCAGCTGCGGGCCCAGCGGCATGCCGCCGGTCAGCACCAGCAGTTTGAGGTTCGGAATGCCGGTCGCCAGCTTGCGGATCTGCTTGCCGACCTGGTCGGCCAGTTCGCGGGTCGGGCACAGCACCAGCGCCTGGGCGCGGGTCACCGACGGGTCCAGCGCCTGCAGCAGGCCCAGCCCGAAGGCCGCGGTCTTGCCGCTGCCGGTCGGGGCCTGTGCGATGACATCGCGGCGCTCAAGGATGGCCGGCAGGCTCTGGGCCTGCACGGGGGTGAGCGAGGTATAGCCCATGGCATCGATGCCGGGCAGCAGCGCTGGTTTCAGCGGCAGGGAGGAGAATTCAGACATGCGATAGTGTCGCAGAAGTCCGCCCGGCGTGCCTCAGCCCAGCAGTGCGCGCATGCCCAGGTTGATCCCCAGCCCGCCCGCCAGCAGCCAACCAAACAGCAGCAGCGCCAGCAGCAGCGGCTTCATACCGGCCTTGCGCAGGGCCGACACATGCGTGGTCAGGCCAAGCGCGGCCATGGCCATGGCCAGCAGCACGGTGTCCAGATCGATCGCCGCGCTGACGATGGCGGCCGGCAGCATCTGCAGCGAGTTGAGCCCGGCCACCGCGACGAAGCCGAACGCGAACCACGGCACCACGATCTTCGCGCGCCGGCCGCACGCACCCGGCACGCCACCGCGTGCGAGCAGCATCGACAGCCCGATCAGGAACGGGGCCAGCATCATCACCCGCACCATCTTGGCGATCACGGCCGTGTCGGCAGCCCCCTCGCTGACCGCGCGGCCGGCGGCGACCACCTGGGCGACTTCGTGCACGGTCGAGCCCGTGAACACGCCGTAGGCCTGGGTGTCCATCGGGATCCACCCGTGGGCAAGGTTGAGCTGGTACAGCGCCGGGTACAGGAACATCGCCAGCGTGCCGAACACCACCACGGTGGAGACCGCCACGGTCACCTGGTCCGCGCGCCCGCGCACCACCGGCTCGGCCGCCATCACCGCGGCCGCACCGCAGATCGAGCTGCCGGCACCGATCAGCAGGGCGCTCTCCCTGTCGAGGCCGAACCAGCGCGTGCCGGCCCACCACGCCAGCGCGAAGGTACTGGTCAGCACCAGCGCATCGGTCAGCACCCCGCCGACACCGACCTGGCCGATATCCTGGAAGGTCAGGCGCAGGCCGTACAGCACGATGCCCGCACGCAGCAGCCAGTGCTTGGAGAAGCCAACGCCCGCCGCGCTGGCGGGGGCCAGTCGCTGGTACAAGGTGTTGCCGACCACGATGCCGGCGACGATGGCGACGGTCAGCGCACTCAGGCCATGCGCCTGCAGCCAGGGCAGCTCGGCCAGGTACTGCGACGCCGCCGCCACCAGGCCGACCAGCAGCAGGCCGGGCAGGCGCAGTTGCCAGCGCTGGCGCAGGGCGGGTAGGGACCAGGGGGACAGGGCAGGCGCGTTCATGGCGGGTGGGATGCGGGAGAGAGGCGTACAGCGTGCATCCATGCGATTGACCCGTAAAACGAATAATATCGGTGAAACCTACCCATAACACAGGTAATGGGCATGCGCCTGACGCTCCGCCAGCTGCAGGTCTTCGTTGCCATCGCCGACCAGGGCAGCACCACCGCCGCAGGCCAGGCCATTGCGCTTTCCCAGTCCGCCAGCAGCGCCGCCCTGCAGGAGCTGGAAGCGCACTTCGACACGCCGCTGTTCGACCGCATCGGCCGTCGCCTGGCGTTGAACGGCCACGGCCGGGCCTTGCTGGAGCCGGCGCGCGCGCTGTTGGTCAATGCCGCCGATCTGGAGCGGCAATTGGCGGCGGGCGGTGACCCGTCCCAAGGCGCGCCGCTGCGGCTGGTGTTGGCGGCCAGCACCACCATCGGCAACTACCTGCTGCCGCCGCGTATCGCCGAGCTGCTGCGGCAGGCACCGCAGGCCGAGGTCGATCTGCGCATCGACAACAGCGCAGGCGTGGTGGCGGCCGTTCAACGGCTGGACGTGGATGCAGGACTGATCGAAGGCCCATGCCACGAACGCGGGCTGCAGGTGACCGCCTGGCAGCAGGACCCGCTGGTGATCGTCGCCGCCGCGGATGCGCCCCCGCGTTGGTCGCTGGATGAACTGCGCGCAGCGCGCTGGCTGCTGCGCGAACCCGGCTCAGGCACCCGCGAGGCTGTCGAACAGGCATTGCTGCCGCATCTGCGCGGCTTCGCCCAGACCCTGCAGCTGGGCAATACCGAAGCCATCAAGCAAGCCGCCATCGCCGGCCTCGGCCTGGCCTGCCTCTCGCGCCATGCCCTGGAAGAAGCCTTGGCCCTCGGCCGCCTGCGCATCCTTGAAACGCCTTTGCCGGCCCTGCACCGCACACTGTGGCTGGTACGCCACCCCGGCAAGCGATGGTTGCCGGGGTTGCAGGCGTTGTTGGGGGAAGTATCGGGATAGGGCCGACTGTCGTCGGCTGATCTTCACGAACTGCCTTGAACTGCCGAAGGACTCACGGTCTCCTGCATTGTCTTCGAGCAAACAGGGATGGGATGCTGCGTGCTTCGCTTCGCGCGTCGTGGCCCTCTGCCTTGCCGCGCGTAGTGACCCGCAGGAGTGGAACATGCATGCAATAGACAGACTCTGCAGCGACCTTGGCTTGCCGCCTGGCAACGCATACACCCAGGATTGGGCATACGAGCTTCCGGAGGAGTATCGAACCCTGGCATGGCTGGACAGATACCTGCAGGCGTATCACGCAGGGGGCTATCCACTGGATGCCAGGAAGGAGTTGATGACCCTCGCGCTTGATGTGAGCAATGATCTGCTGTCTTCTGGCGCTGGACCGGCGGATCGCAGCATCGCCGCCGTGCTGGCTGCGCTTTCCGAAGACCGTCACGAGCACCGCGATCTGATCGAGTACTGGTCGATCGAGGGGGAGCCGTTGGGGGACTGCTTTGCATTGACCCCTGAGGTCAGAAGGATCAAGGCTGCAACCTGATCCGCGGCAACATTGTCGCAACGCGGCCCGTCATGCAAGCTCGCCCCTACGGGGGCCGTCACCCCGCCAGGCAGGCCCGGCAACCCGTACAATAGTCAGATGCCTCTGATTACTCTGCAAAACGTCGACTTCAGCGTCGGCGGCCCCCTGTTGCTGGAAAAAGCCGAACTGTCGATCGAGCCGGGCGAGCGTATCGCCCTGATCGGCCGCAACGGCGCCGGCAAATCGACCCTGCTCAAACTGCTGTCCGGCGATCACAAGCCCGATGACGGCGAAGTCCGCGTGCAGCAGGGGGTGCGCATCACCCGCCTGGAACAGGAGGTCCCGCACGGTGCCGCCGGCAGCGTGTTCGATGTGGTTGCCGATGGCCTGGGCGAGCTGGGCCAGTGGCTGGCCGAGTTCCATCACCTGAGCATGGCCGAGGATTTCGACGGCGATGCGCTCTCGGCCGTGCAGGCCAAGATCGATGCCGCCAACGGCTGGGGCCTGGACCAGCGCGTCAGCGAAACCCTGACCAAGCTCGACCTGGACGGCGATGCCGAATTCGCGCGCCTGTCCGGCGGCATGAAGCGCCGCGTGCTGCTGGGCCGCGCGCTGGTGTCCTCGCCGGACCTGCTGCTGCTCGACGAACCGACCAACCACTTGGACATCGAAGCCATCGACTGGCTCGAAATGTTCCTCAAGAACTGGAACGGCAGCGTGGTGTTTGTCACCCATGATCGTCGCTTCCTGCGTGCACTGGCCACCCGCATCGTCGAGATCGACCGCGGCCAGGTCACCAGCTGGCCGGGCGACTGGGCCAACTACGAGCGCCGCCGCGAAGAGCGCATGAACGCGCAGGCGCAGGAAAACGCGCGCTTCGACAAACTGCTGGCCCAGGAAGAAATCTGGATCCGCCAGGGCATCAAGGCCCGCCGCACCCGCGACGAAGGCCGTGTGCGCCGCCTCAAGGCGATGCGCAACGATCGCTCGCAGCGCCGCGAACTGGGCGGCAACGTGCGCATGGAAGCGGCGCAGGCGGAGAACTCCGGCAAGAAGGTCATCGACGTCAAGGAGATCTCGTTCGCCTTCGGCGAGCGTGTGATGGTCAAGGACTTCAGCACCGTGATCCTGCGCGGCGACCGTATCGGCCTGATCGGGCCGAACGGCAGCGGCAAGACCACGCTGCTCAAGCTGCTGCTGGGGGATCTGCAGGCGCAGAGCGGCGAAGTGCGTGCCGGCACCAACCTGCAGATCGCGTATTTCGACCAGTACCGTGCCGTGCTGCGCGAAGACTGGACCGCGATCGAGAACGTGGCCGAAGGCCGCGATTTCATCGAGTTCAACGGCAAGCGCAAGCATGTGCACGCCTACCTGCAGGACTTCCTGTTCTCGCCCGAGCGCGCCCGCGCACCGATCACCCGCCTGTCCGGTGGCGAGCGCAACCGCCTGCTGCTGGCCAAGCTGTTCGCGCAGCCGTCCAACCTGCTGGTGATGGATGAACCGACCAACGATCTGGACGTGGAAACGCTTGAGCTGCTGGAAGAGCTGCTGAGCGATTACACCGGCACGTTGCTGCTGGTCAGCCATGACCGTGACTTCCTGGACAACGTGGTCACTTCCACGATGGTGATGGAAGGGGACGGCGTGGTCGGCGAGTACGTGGGCGGCTATACCGATTGGCAGCGCCACGCTGCACGCGTGGCCGCCGCGGCCGCCGCTGCGCCCGTGGTGGCGGCCAAGCCGGTTGCTGCGGCGGCTGCCGCTGCCGCGCCGGCCGAGGCCAAGCGCAAGCTGAGCTACAAGGACGCGCGCGAGCTGGAACAGCTGCCGCTGAAGATCGAAACGCTGGAGAAGGACGTCGAAGGCCTCACCGCCGCGATGAACGACCCGGCGTTCTATCAGCGCAGCGCCGCCGACATGGCCGCGCACAGCGCGAAGCTTGCCAAGGTCCAGGCTGAGCTGGACGCCGCGTACGCGCGCTGGGAAGAACTGGACGCCTGACCCGGTGATCGATGTAGAGCCGACCGTTGGTCGGCTTGACGGTACGGGACGTATGGCACCGACCGCTGGTCCGCCGCACGCGTAACGCCGAGCGTTGGTCGCCTCACCTGTAGAGCCGACCGTTGGTCGGCTGGCGTCAGAGGTTCATGGCGCCCGAACGAAGCGCAGCCGACCAACGGTCGGCTCTACCTGTCAGGGCTTCGTGGGGCCGGATGGAAGGCAGCCGACCAACGGTCGGCGCTACCGTCGTCATTTCAGGCCGTGCAGATCCCGCAACTGGGTTGGACGTGAGCCGAAATACGCGGCCAGGTCGGCGATGTCCTGGTCGCTCAGGTCGGTCGCCTGCGGGGTCATCAGCGCGTGCTGGCGATCCCCCGCGCGGTAGGCCTGCAGGCTGTGCGCCAGGTAATCCCCGTACTGCCCACCCAGCTTCGGGTAGGTCGGGTCGATCGGCTTGTTGCCGTCGGCGCCGTGGCAATCGATGCAGCTCTGGCCGGTGGCTTTGCCCTTGACCTGGGCACGCGCCTCACCGGCGGCGATGCGGCCGGCCGGCAGGCCGGCGGAGGAGCCGGACCCGTGTTCACCACTGGCGTGGCCCGGATCGGCGGCGGAATCTGCGCTGTTCTCCACCTGAGACTGCGAACACGCAGTCATCAGCAGGGCAACGGACAGGGCGATGGCGTAACGCTGGAGTGGCGTGGCTTTCGACATGAGCGCGCTTATTTGACGGTGGACAGGTAAACAGCGAGATCGGCGATCTCCTGTTCGCTGAAACTCATCGACTGCGCCTGCATCGTCGGATGCTTGCGCTTGCCGTGGCGGTACTCGGTCAGCGCCTGGCTGAGGTACTCACGGGTCTGCCCGCCGATCTTGGGCACTTTGTAGCTGGGATAGGCGTTCTTGTACCCGGTGATGCCGTGGCACCCCTGGCACGTATAGGCCAGGACCCGGCCATTGTCGAACCGGCCGGTGACGGCGGCAGGCGCCGGCGCGGTGGCGGCCGGAGCGGGGGTGGCAGGGACTGCAGGAGCGGGTGTTGCGGCCTGTGCGGCGGCCCCGAGGGGCAGGAGGACGGCCAGAACGAGACAAGCGGCGAGCGGCTGCGGGCGCATGATGTCCTTTTCCGATAAACGGGTCTGGTCGTTCCGGCGTGGGGTACGGAACTGGGCCGAGTATAGCCTGCCATTTCATCTAGCTGAAACCGGGCCGGGGGAGGCCATCGCCGCAGGTCACCATGACCTTTGGGATATGGTGTGGTCGTGACGTGGTGCATTACTTTGCTACCACACCTGCCCACGCATCCTTAGGGACACGACGATGTCGCGACAATCATTCCTGCTCGGCCGCACCGGACGCTGTGCCGCTGCACTGCTGATCACCTCCACCCTGCTGCTGAGCGGCTGCGGTGGCGCCGGCCCGGCCGAAGCCAACGCGGCCGAGAAGGACGGCAAGGCCGAGAAGAAGGTCGATGCGGTCCCCGTCGAAGCCGTCGCGGCCAGCCGTCGCGCCGTCGCTGCCAGCTACACCGGTACGGCCGCACTGGAGCCGCGTGGTGAGTCGCAGGTGGTCGCCAAGACCTCCGGCGTCGCGCTGGCGGTGCTGGTCGAAGAGGGGCAGCAGGTGCGTGCCGGGCAGCCGCTGGTGCGGCTGGATCCGGACCGTGCGCGCCTGGCCGTGGCGCAGAGCGAAGCGCAGATGCGCAAGCTGGAGAACAACTACCAGCGCGCCCAGAAACTGGTGGGCCAGCAGATGGTCAGCGCCGCCGATGTCGACCAGATCAAGTACGACCTGGAGAACGTCCGCGCGCAGTACCGGCTGGCCACGCTGGAACTGTCCTACACCACGGTGATCGCGCCGATCTCGGGCGTGATCGCCTCGCGCTCGATCAAGACCGGCAACTTCGTGCAGATCAACACGCCGATCTTCCGCATCGTCGACAACTCGCGCCTGGAAGCCACGCTCAACGTGCCCGAGCGCGAGCTGGCCACGCTGCGTCCGGGCCAGCCGGTGACGCTGCTCGCCGATGCGCTGCCGGGCAAGACCTTCCCGGGCACGGTGGACCGCATCTCGCCGGTGGTCGATGCCGGCAGCGGCACGTTCCGCGTGGTCAGCGGCTTTGGCGAAGATGCTGAAGGCCTGCAGCCGGGCATGTTCGGTCGCATCCGGATCGACTATGACCAGCGCGCCGACGCCTTGGTGGTGCCGCGCCTGGCGCTGCTCGACGATGGTGAGCCGGCGGTGTTCCGCGTTCGCGATGGCAAGGCCGCGCGCGTGCCGGTCAAGCTCGGCTATGCCGAAGGCCCGTGGGTGGAGATCCGCGAGGGGCTGGCCGCAGGCGATCAGGTGGTTACTGCAGGCAAGGTTGCCCTGCGCGACGGCACCGCGGTGCAGGTGATCGGCGCCAAGCCGGCCGCCACCGCTGCTGCCAAGCCGGCACCGGCCAAGGCGGAGAGCCGTCAATGACAGCGGCCGGCAACGACCACGGCAATGATCCGCACCAGGGCGATCGCCCCGGTGCCCACGGCGGCGGCCTGGTGGAATTCGCCACCCGCCGCCGCGTCACCATCGCGATGTTCACTGTCACCCTGATGTTGTTCGGCTTCATCGCGCTGGGAAATCTCAAGGTCAACTTGCTGCCCGACCTGAGCTATCCGACCCTGACCGTGCGCACCGAGTACACCGGTGCGGCCCCGGCGGAAATCGAAACGCTGATCACCGAGCCGGTCGAAGAGGCCGTGGGCGTGGTCAAGAACCTGCGCAAGCTCAAATCGATCTCGCGTACCGGGCAGAGCGATGTCGTGCTCGAGTTCGCCTGGGGCACCAACATGGACCAGGCCAGCCTGGAGGTGCGCGACAAGATGGAAGCGCTGAACCTGCCGCTGGAGGCGAAATCTCCGGTGCTGCTGCGCTTCAATCCGTCCACCGAGCCGATCATGCGCCTGGTGATCTCGGCCAGAACCGATCCTTCCAGCGATGCCGAGGCCGTGCGCCAGCTCACCGAGCTGCGCCGCTATGCCGATGAAGACCTGAAGAAGAAGCTGGAGCCGGTCACCGGCGTGGCCGCGGTGAAGGTGGGCGGCGGTCTGGAGGATGAAATCCAGGTCGACATCGACCAGCAGAAGCTGGCCCAGCTCAATCTGCCGATCGACAACGTCATCAAGCGGCTCAAGGAAGAGAACATCAACATCTCCGGTGGCCGCCTGGAGGAAGGCTCGCAGCGCTACCTGGTGCGCACGGTCAACCAGTTCGCCGATCTGGAGGACATCCGCAACCTGCTGGTGACCACGCAGAGCAGCAACGGCAGCGCTGCCGATGCAGCGATGCAGCAGATGTTCGCGATCGCCGCCTCGACCGGCTCGGATGCCGCCGTGGCCGCTGCCTCTGCCGCGCAGAGCGCATCCAGCAGCAGTTCCACCAACATCGCCAACGGCGTGCCGGTGCGGCTGAAGGATGTCGCCACCGTGCGCCAGGGCTACAAGGAACGCGAAGCGATCATCCGCCTGGGCGGCAAGGAAGCGGTCGAGCTGGCGATCTACAAAGAGGGCGATGCCAACACGGTCTCGACCGCCGAAGCGCTGCGCGCGCGCCTGGAGCAGATCAAGGGCCAGGTGCCCGGCGATGCCGAACTGACCACGATTGAAGACCAGTCACGCTTCATCGAACACGCCATCAGCGACGTCAAGAAGGACGCGGTGATCGGCGGCATCCTCGCCATCCTGATCATCTTCCTGTTCCTGCGCGACGGCTGGAGCACGTTCGTGATCAGCCTGTCGCTGCCGGTCTCGATCATCACCACGTTCTTCTTCATGGGCCAGCTCGGCCTGAGCTTGAACGTGATGTCGCTGGGCGGTCTGGCCCTGGCCACCGGCCTGGTGGTGGATGACTCCATCGTGGTGCTGGAGAGCATCGCCAAGGCGCGCGAACGTGGCCTGAGCATCCTGCAGGCGGCCATCGCCGGCACCCGTGAAGTGAGCATGGCCGTGGTCGCCTCGACCCTGACCACCATCGCGGTGTTCCTGCCGCTGGTGTTCGTCGATGGCATCGCCGGCCAGCTGTTCCGCGACCAGGCGCTGACCGTGGCGATCGCGATTGCGATCTCGCTGCTGGTGTCGATGACCCTGATCCCGATGCTGAGCTCGCTCAAGGGCCGCCCGCCGCTGGCCTTCCCCGAAGAACCGGCGCACCAGCCCTGGCAGCCGGACAGCCGCTGGCTGAAGCCGGTCGCCGGCAGCCGTCGCGGCGTGGGCACCCTGGTGCGCTGGATCTGCTTCGGGATTGCCTGGTCGGTGATCCGCGTCTGGCGCGGCCTGGTGACCGTGGTCGGGCCGGTGATGCGCAAGGCCAGCGATGTGGCGATGAAGCCCTACGCCGGTGCCGAGCGCGGTTACCTCAAGCTGCTGCCGGGCGCGCTGCATCACCCGGGCAAGGTGCTGGGCCTGGCCGCGCTGGCCTTCGTCGGCACGATGGCGCTGGTGCCGATGCTCGGGGCCGACCTGATCCCGCAGCTGGCGCAGGACCGTTTCGAAATGACCGCCAAGCTCCCCGCGGGCACGCCGCTGAAGCAGACCGATGCGCTGGTCCGTGAGATGCAGCTGGCCCACGCCAAGGACGACAGCATCGCCTCGTTGTACGGCGTCAGTGGCAGCGGCACCCGTCTGGATGCCAGCCCGACCGAAAGCGGCGAGAACATCGGCAAGTTGACCGTCGTGATGGCCGGGGGCGGCAACGCGCGCACCGAAGCGGCGATCACCGAGCGGCTGCGCGAATCGATGCAGCAGCACCCTGGCGTGCAGGTCGATTTCGCCCGCCCGGCGCTGTTCAGCTTCTCCACACCGCTGGAAGTGGAACTGCGTGGTCAGGACATGGCCACGCTGGAAACGGCCGGCAAGGCACTGGCCGCGATGCTGCGTAACAACCCGCACTACGCCGACGTCAAATCCACGGTGGAAGAGGGCTTCCCGGAGATCCAGATACGCTTCGACCAGGAGCGCGCCGGTGCGCTCGGTCTGACCACGCGGCAGATCGCCGATGTGGTGGTGAAGAAGGTGCGCGGTGACGTGGCTACGCGCTACAGCTTCCGGGACCGCAAGATCGACGTCCTGGTGCGGGCCCAGGAAGGTGACCGGGCCAGCGTGGACAGCATCCGCCGCCTGATCGTCAATCCGGGCAGCAACCGGCCGGTGACGCTGGATTCGGTGGCCGAGGTGGTCGCCACCAACGGCCCGAGCGAGATCCATCGCGCCGACCAGACCCGCGTGGCGGTGGTGTCGGCCAACCTGCGCGACATCGACCTGGGCGGCGCCGTGCGCGAAGTGCAGGACATGGTGGCCAAGCAGCCGTTGGGGGCCGGTGTCGGCATGCACATCGGCGGGCAGGGTGAGGAGCTGGCCGATTCGGCGCGCTCGCTGATCTTCGCCTTCGGCCTGGCCATCTTCCTGGTGTACCTGGTGATGGCCTCGCAGTTCGAATCGCTGCTGCATCCGTTCGTCATCCTGTTCACCATTCCGCTGGCGCTGGTCGGCGCGATCCTGGCCCTGATGCTGACCGGCAAGCCGATCTCGGTGGTGGTGTTCATCGGCTTGATCCTGCTGGTGGGCCTGGTGACCAAGAACGCGATCATCCTGATCGACAAGGTCAACCAGCTGCGCGAGGCGGGCGTGCCCAAGCGTGAGGCACTGGTGGAAGGGGCGCGTTCGCGCCTGCGGCCGATCATCATGACCACGCTGTGCACGCTGTTCGGCTTCCTGCCGCTGGCGGTGGCGATGGGCGAGGGCGCCGAAGTGCGCGCGCCGATGGCGATCACCGTGATCGGCGGGCTGCTGGTCTCCACCCTGCTGACCCTGGTGGTGATCCCGGTGGTGTACGACCTGCTCGACCGTCGCGGCGATGCCTACTACCGCGAGCGCGGCCGCCACCTCAAGACGCCGCTGGCCGACGCCGGCCATGGCACTGCACAGGAGCCGGCATGAGCATTGCCGAGTTCTCCATCCGCCGGCCCATCACCACGATCATGTGTTTCGTGTCGTTGGCGGTGGTGGGCCTGATCGCCTCGTTCCGGCTGCCGCTGGAAGCGCTGCCGGACATCTCCGCGCCGTTCCTGTTCGTGCAGGTGCCCTACACCGGCTCCACGCCAGAGGAGGTCGAGCGCAACATCATCCGGCCGACCGAAGAAGCACTGGCTACGATGACCGGGATCAAGCGCATGCGTTCCTCGGCCACCTCCGAAGGCGCCAGCATCTTCATCGAGTTCACCGACTGGGACCGCGACATCGCCATCGCGGCCTCTGATGCCCGTGAGCGCATCGATGCGATCCGCAGCGACCTGCCTGACGACCTGCAGCGCTACAACGTGTTCAAGTGGTCCAGCAGTGACGACCCGGTGCTGAAGGTGCGCCTGGCCAGTGCGACCGACCTGACCGGCGCGTACGACATGCTCGACCGCGAGTTCAAGCGGCGGATCGAACGCATCCCCGGTGTGGCGCGGGTCAACATCTCCGGCGCCCCGCCGAACGAGGTCGAGATCGCGATCAGCCCGGACCGGTTGACCGCGCATAACCTGAGCATCAACGAACTCAGCGACCGCCTGCGTACGCTGAACTTCTCGATCTCGGCCGGACAGATCGACGACAACGGCCAGCGCGTGCGCATCCAGCCGGTGGGTGAAATCACCGACCTGCAGGAACTGCGCGATCTGGTCATCGACAACAAGGGCCTGCGCCTGGGTGACATCGCCGAGGTCCGGCTCAAGCCCACCCGCATGAACTATGGCCGTCGCCTGGATGGCAACCCGGCCGTGGGCCTGGACATCTTCAAGGAGCGCAGCGCCAACCTGGTGGAGGTCTCGCGCGCCGCCCTGGCCGAGGTCGAGGCGATCCGCAAGCAGCCCTCCATGCGCGATGTGCAGATCAAGGTCATCGACAACCAGGGCAAGATGGTGACCTCCTCGCTGCTGGAGCTGGCCGAGGCCGGCGCGGTGGGGCTGCTGCTGTCGATCACGGTGCTGTTCTTCTTCCTGCGCCACTGGCCCTCCACGCTGATGGTGACCCTGGCGATCCCGATCTGTTTCGTGATCACCCTGGGCTTCATGTACTTCGCCGGCGTGACCCTCAACATCCTGACCATGATGGGCCTGCTGCTGGCGGTCGGCATGCTGGTGGACAACGCCGTGGTGGTGGTGGAGAGCATCTACCAGGAACGCGAGCGAATGCCGGACCAGCCGCGGCTGGCCTCGATCATCGGTACCCGCAACGTGGCCATCGCGTTGAGCGCCGGCACCCTGTGCCACTGCATCGTGTTCGTGCCGAACCTGTTCGGTGAGACCAACAACATCAGCATCTTCATGTCGCAGATCGCGATCACGATCTCGGTCTCGCTGCTGGCCTCCTGGCTGGTCGCGGTGAGCCTGATCCCGATGCTGTCCGCGCGCATGCAGACCCCCAAACTGGTGCATTCGGACAGTGGCGTGATCGCCCGCCTGCAGCGCCGCTACGCCACCTTGCTGCAGTGGACGCTGGAACACCGTGGCTGGAGTGTGTTCGGCATCGTGATGGTGATCCTGATCAGCCTGGTGCCGATGAAGCTGACCAAGATCGACATGTTCGGTGGCGAGGGTGGCCACGAGGTGTTCATCGGCTACAACTGGAAGGGCGCCTACACGTTCGGGCAGATGTCCGAGGAAGTCGCCCGCGTGGAGCGCTACCTGGACGACCACCGCGAGGAGCTGCACATCACCCAGGTGTATTCCTGGTACAGCGAACAGGAAGGCAGCAGCACGATCGTGACCTTCGATACCGAGCACGCCAAGAACATGCCCGCCGTGCAGGAAGCCCTGCGCAAGGGCCTGCCGCGTTCGGCGCGTGCCGATTACGTGGTCGGCAACTCCGGCGACGGCGGTGGCGGCGGCAACAACCAGGTGCAGGTGCAGCTGGTGGGTGACTCGACCAAGATGCTGCAGGAGATCGGCGAGGAAGTGGTGCCGTTGTTGGCCCAGCGCAAGGAGCTGCGTGACGTGCGCATCGACAACGGCGAGAAGGGCAGTGAGTTGTCCATCCACGTTGACCGCGAGCGCGCGGCCGCGTTCGGCTTCAATGCCGAGCAGGTGGCCAGCTTCGTCGGCCTGGCCCTGCGGGGCGCGCCGCTGCGCGAGTTCCGCCGCGGTGACAGTGAAGTGCCGGTCTGGGTGCGCTTTGCCGGTGCCGAGCAGAGCAGCCCGGAAGACCTGGCCAGCTATACGGTGCGTACCGGCGACGGTCGCTCCGTGCCGCTGCTGAGCCTGGTGGATGTGGCGATCAAGCCGTCGGCCACGCAGATCGGCCGCACCAACCGGCAGACCACGTTGACCATCAAGGCCAACCTGGCTGAAAAGGTCACCGTGCCGGATGGGCGCAAGGCGATGGAGGAAACGCTCAAGCCGATGAGCTTCCCGGCCGGCTACACCTTCAGCTTCGACGGCGGCGACTACGGCGACGACAACGAAGCGATGGCGCAGATGATGTTCAATCTGGTGATCGCCCTGGTGATGATCTACGTGGTGATGGCGGCGGTGTTCGAGTCGCTGCTGTTCCCGGCGGCGATCATGAGCGGCGTGCTGTTCTCGATCTTCGGGGTGTTCTGGCTGTTCTGGATCACCGGCACCTCGTTCGGGATCATGTCCTTCATCGGCATCCTGGTGTTGATGGGCGTGGTGGTGAACAACGGGATCGTGATGATCGAGCACATCAACAACCTGCGCCGCCGCGGGATGGGCCGGACCCAGGCGCTGGTGGAAGGCTCGCGCGAACGCCTGCGCCCGATCATGATGACGATGGGGACCGCGATCCTGGCGATGATTCCGATCTCCATGACCGACACCCAGCTGCTCGGCAACGGCCCGCCGTACTACCCGATGGCCCGCGCCATCGCCGGCGGCCTGGCGTTCTCCACGGTGGTCAGCCTGCTGTTCCTGCCGACCATCTACGCGATGCTTGATGACATGAGCACGGCGGTGTCGCGAATCATCCGGCGCGCGCGTGGCCGCGGCGTCGAGGCCCCGGTGGTCGAGCCCGGCGCAGAATCGGTTTGAGGGTGCATGGAGGCCCGTTGGGCGGGCCTCCTTTTTTTTCGGAACGCACCCACGTATGGCGTCCATCTACGAATGGAAACGGCGGCCATCACCCTGGTACGGAGCCCGACACTACCTGCGGTTCCCCATTCGTGCACAAAAAAGGCCACGCATTGCGTGGCCTTTCGATTCACCGCCAGCGCGGGAATCACCCCGCGACTTTGCCCCACACCTGGAACCCGGTCAGCCACAACCCGAGCATGCTGCCCAGGTTGGTCAGCATGAAGGTCAGCACCACGCGGGTCACCCGGTTGCGGTACCAGCCCTTGACGCTCTGCGCGTCGTCGCGCAGCTTCAGGAAATCCTCGTAGGCCGGCTTGCGCAGGCGCGCTTCCACCAGGGCCGAGAACGCGCCGGTCGGGATGCTCAAGCGGAACGGCTTGAACGGTGCCACCACGATCGCGGTCAGGATGCTCAACGGGTGGCTGCCGGCCAACAGGCAGCCCAGGCCGGCCAGGCCGCCGGTATACATCGCCCAGACCGCCAGCAGTTCACTGCCGACCCCCAGGCCACCGCGGTAGAAGCCCACGCCGATGCCGGTCAGCACGATGGCCAGGATCGCCAGCGTGATCCACGGAATGTTGCGCTTCTTCGGCACGTCTTCCAGCGACTCGCGCAGCGGGCCCGGCGCATCGGTGTCGGTTTCCAGGTATCTGGCCAGACCGGCCAGATGACCGGCGCCGACCACCGCCAGCACTTCGCGCTGGGCCGGGTCATGCACTTCACGCAGGCGCGTAGCCATGTAGCGGTCGCGCTCGCCGATGATGGTTTCGTACAGGGCCGGGCTCTCGCTGGCGAACTCGCCGAAGCTGGCTTCGAGCATGTCGCCCTGCTTGAGCTTCTCGATCTCGTCTTCGCCGACTTCCTCGGAGGCGAACAGGCCGGCGCCCAGGCCCATCACCAGCTTGATCTTGCCGAAGAAGCCCAGCCGCTGCGAGGCGCGCTTGAAGGTCAGGCCGACCTCGCGGTCGATCAGGTGCACCGGCAGGTTGCGTTCGTTGGCCATCACCACCGCGCGCTTGAGTTCGGCACCGGGCTCGATCTCCAGCTGCTCGGCCAGGCGGCGCTGGTAGGCGGCCAGGGCGAGGTTGGCCGCGAACAGGGCGACGCGCCCCTTGCGGATCACCTCGACCAGGTCCAGCTTGGCCAGGGCGTCCGGGTTGGTCAGTGCCTGCAGGCGCTGCGCGTCCAGTTCGACCGCGACCGCATCGAAGCGGCCACTTTCAATTGCACGTTCCACCGCTTCCACGCTGGCCTGCGAGACGTGCGCGGTGCCCAGCAGGGTGTAGCGCACGCCATCGCGCTCGACCACGCGCACGGGTTGACCGGCGAACAGGGTGTCGCCGGCCTCGATCAGGGTATCTGTCATTGCATCATTCATTCGAAGGGGCGCTGTCGGCACCATCGCCGAGCGCGCGCTGCATCTGGACGGTATCCAGCCAGCGGCCATGCTTGCGGCCGAGGCCGCGGAAAACGCCGACGGTATGGAAACCGAAACGCTCGTGCAGTTTGATGGAGGCGGTGTTGGTCGGCTCGCCGATGACGGCCACCATCTGCCGGTAACCGCGTGCGACGCAGGCATCGATCAGGCCCTGCATCAGCGCGGTGCCGACGCCGCGGCCCTGGAAGGCGGCATCCACGTAGACCGAGTTCTCCACGGTCCACTGGTAGGCGATCCGGCCGCGGTAGGTATTGGCGTAGGCATAACCAGCCACCTGGCCATCGACCTCGGCCACGATGTACGGAAAACCGCGGCCGACGATGTCCTGCATGCGGCGGCGCATTTCCGCCGCCTCCGGAATCTCGTACTCGTAGGTGTTGACGAAGTCGGTCACTTCCACCGCATAGATCGCGGTGATGGCCGCGATATCGGCATCGGTGGCGTCGCGCAGCTGCACGGTCACGGTGGGGTGTCCTGGTCGGTCAGTCGATGTAGCGCTTGAGCAGATCGCCGTAGGCATCGATGCGGCGATCACGCAGGAACGGCCAGATGCGGCGGACGTGTTCGCTGCGCTGCAGGTCCACATCGCAGACCAGTACGGTCGGCTCGCCACCGGCTTCGGCGATGAACTCACCCTGCGGGCCGAGCACATGGCTGTTGCCCCAGAACTGGATGCCCGACGCGCCCAGCGGCGACGCTTCATGGCCAACGCGGTTGCAGCTCAGCACCGGGACGCCATTGGCCACGGCATGGCCGCGGTGACTAAGCACCCACGCATCGCGCTGGCGGCCCTGTTCGTCGCGCTGGTCATCCGGGTCCCAACCGATCGCGGTGGGGTAGAGCAGCAGCTCGGCACCGGCCAGCGCCATCAGGCGGGCCGCTTCCGGATACCACTGGTCCCAGCACACGAGCACGCCCAGGCGACCCACCGACGTGTCGATCGGGGTGAAGCCCAGATCGCCCGGGGTGAAGTAGAACTTTTCGTAGAAGCCCGGATCATCCGGGATGTGCATCTTGCGGTACTTGCCCAGCAGCGTGCCGTCTTTTTCAAAGACCACGGCGGTGTTGTGATACAGCCCGGCCGCGCGCCGCTCGAACAGCGACCCGACGATCACCACGCTGTGCTTCTTGGCCAATGCGCCCAGGCGCTCGGTGCTCGGGCCGGGGATCGGCTCGGCCAGATCGAACTCATCGACCGACTCGTGCTGGCAGAAGTACGCACCGTTGTGCAGTTCCTGCAGCAGGATCAGCTTGGCACCCTGCGCGGCCGCTTCAGCCACGCGCGCTTCGATGACGGCCAGATTGGCCTCGGCATCGCCGTGGTTGCGCTCCTGGATCAGGGCGACGGAAAGGGTGTGGCGTGAGCTCATCCGGAGACGGTCCTGCAAGGGGAAAAACGCAGTTTATCGCGGATGGGTGCACGCAGCGTGCTGGCTGCTAAATGGCTGACACCCACGCGTCGGGTAGTGCCGGCCGCTGGCCGGCTCCGCAGCAGTATCGAGACAAGCCCAAGCGCGTGGCTGCGGCGGCTGGGCTGGCGGGTGCGGAGGTGCGGGACGCGCCGTAAACCCTTCCCTGGGAGCTCGTGGGCGCCATCCATGGCGCCCTGACGGTCCCGCACCTCCGCACCCGCCATCCCTTAGCCAGTGCGTCGGTGGTCTGGCAAACAGCGGTAGCCCACGACCGTTGGTCGTGGCGCTTAAGCCAGCAACCCCGCCGGCAGCTGCATCGTGATGCAGTGCAGGCTGCCGTTCTGCCAGATCAGCGAGCGGCACGGCACCGGCACGATCTCGCGGTCCGGATAGGCCTCGGCCAGCACCGCACGCGCGGCCTCGTCGGCAACATCCCCGTAGGCCGGCATCAGCACCGCGCCGTTGAGGATCAGGTAATTCGCGTAGGACGCCGCCAGACGGCGACCTTCATCGATCACCGGCTGCGCCCACGGCAGCGGGAACAGGCGGTACGGCTGGCCGTCGGCGGTACGCAGCGCCGCCAGTTCGGCGCCCATCGCCTGCAGTTCGGCGTAATGCGAATCGCTGGCGTCATCGCAGGCCTGGTAGACGATGCTGTCGGTCGAAGCGAAGCGCGCCAGGGTATCGATGTGGGCGTCGGTGTCGTCGCCTTCCAGATAGCCATGGTCCAGCCACAGCACACGCTCCTGGGCCAGCCAGGTGGCCAGGTCGGCGCTGAGCGATTCGCGGCTGCGCTCCGGATGACGCTCGTGCAGGCACTGCCAGGTGGTCAGCAGGGTGCCGGCGCCGTCGGTCTCGATGCCGCCGCCTTCCAGGGCGAACGGAATGCTCTGCAGCTCGGCATTGTTGAACAGGCCTGCGGCATGCAGCACGCCGACCAGCTGGTCATCCAGGCTGGCGTCGAACTTGCCGCCCCAGCCGGTGAAGCGGAAGTCCAGCAGGCGGAAGCCACCATCGGCGCGCTTGAGCGTGATCGGGCCGGAATCGCGCAGCCAGGTGTCGTCGTACTGGGCGGTCACGAACCGCACGCGGTCGGTATCGATCCGGTTCGAGCGCAGGCGCGCATCGGCGTACGCCTCCAGGTCGTCGTCGGCGACGATGATCACCACCGGCTGGAAGCGGGTGATGGCCGCGACGAGCGCGATGTAGGTGTCCTCGACGTCACCCAGGCGGTCGGCCCAGTCGGTGTCGGCGTGGGGCCAGGCGATCAGGATGGCGGACTGGGATTCCCATTCGGCCGGAAAGCGGAGCGTGTCGTTCATGATCTCGATGCGATGGCCCGCCGGCTGGCGGGCAAAGGGAAAGGGGTCAGCGGATCGGCGGTTTCGGCCCGATCTCGTTGGCGTCGGCGCGGTTGGCCACCACGTCGATCACCTTCTGCTTCTCGAAGTAGACGGTGAACTGCGAGTAGACCCAACGGTTGATCGTCGGCCACTGGCGCTTCTGCCCGCCGCGCGGTTCCAGGCGCTCGCCCGGGTCGCCGAACCGGGCCTGGACCTGCTGCATGCTCTGGCCGCGGACGGGCAGGGCGATGGCGGGCTTTTCACGGCTGCGGTCGATCAGCAGGGTGTCGGCGTGGGCGCTGGAGATGGCCAGCAGGGCCAGCAACGGCAGGGTGGTCAGGTAACGCTTCATCTCGATCTACTCCCCAGTGGTCAAGAAGGTGGAAGGTCCCGCGGCGACAGGTCTGACACCGGCGGTCGTGGCTACCCGGCGATTACAACAAAAATGGCAGCAAAAAGCCGCCCGGAGGCGGCTTTTTGTTCATCACCCGGCCCGGTGAGGGGCCGGTGGTGGCCGTGAGGCCAGCCGGCTCAGCGCTGGCGAGCCTTGAAACGCGGGTTCGACTTGCAGATCACGAAGATCTTGCCGCGGCGACGGACGACCTTGCAGTCGCGGTGACGGGACTTGGCCGACTTCAGGGAAGAAAGGACTTTCATTGCATACCTCGGCGTAAACGTTGGATTCGGTTGGAGCGCGGCCGCGATATGCAGATGACAATCGGCAGGTGACGCCCGTTCAAGCCCGCCATTCTACCGGGCTTTTTTCCATCCTTTCAAGTGGTTGCACCAAAAAGGTCTCGGGAGGCCCCGGGCAGGGGCTAGAATGGGCGGTCAATTTTACAGGGAAACCCATGAATCAGCTTCCTTCCGTGCTCACCATCGACGGTCCCTCCGGGGCCGGCAAAGGGACTGTCAGCCGCATTGTCGCACGCCGGTTGGGCTGGCATTACCTGGATTCGGGCGCCCTGTACCGGGCGGTGGGCGTGGCCGCCAGCTGGGCTGATATCGATACCTCCGACGCCTCGGCGCTGGTCCGCTGCACCTTCGACACCCACGTGCGCTTCGTGGAATCGGCCGATGGCGGGCTGCGGGTGCTGGTCAACAAGACCGACGCCACCGACGAGCTGCGCCTTGAGACCACCGGCGCCCTGGCCTCGGCCATCGCGGCCATCCCGGAGGTCCGGGCGGCGCTGAAAGAGCGCCAGCGCGCATTCAGGATGGAGCCGGGGCTAGTGGCCGACGGTCGGGACATGGGGACGGTGATCTTCCCGGACGCCCCATTCAAGGTGTTTTTGACCGCCAGCGCCGAAGAACGGGCCGAGCGGCGGCATAAGCAGTTGAAAGACAAGGGTGTTTCGGTTAACTTTGACGACCTCCTGCGCGAGATCATGGCCCGCGACGCCCGTGATGCACAGCGCACAGTGGCGCCCCTGAAGCCGGCAGACGATGCCGTCGTCATCGACACCAGTGGTATTGGCATCGACGCCGTCGTTGCCAAGGTATTGGATCTGCTTCCGGTTTCGGGTGCCTGATCCGTTGTAAAGGAGGGCCGTCAGTCCATCGACGGTGTCGCACCATCGCAAGGCAACAAAAGCTCCGTCCCGCAATGATGCGTGGCGGTTTTCCTACTTAACACACGACCTGCGTTACCGGGGTCGACCAACAGGCGGGCATCAAGCGGTTCCCTTCGGGGGCCAATGCCCATGTGTCCAACAGAGTAAATCTAATGACCGAATCATTTGCAGAGCTGTTCGAAGCCAGTCAGGCCAATCTGGCCAAGCTGAAGCCGGGCTCGATCGTCAGCGGTGTCGTTGTTGAAGTCCGCGGCGATGTCGTGGTGATCAACGCCGGCCTGAAGTCCGAAGGCATCGTGCCGATCGAACAGTTCCGTAACGACGCTGGCGAGATCGATGTCGCTGAAGGCGACGTCGTCAAGGTTGCCCTCGATTCCATCGAGAACGGCTTCGGTGAAACCGTTCTGTCGCGTGAGAAAGCCAAGCGCGCGATGGTGTGGGACGAGCTGGAAGAAGCGTTGGAAAAGAACGAAACCATCACCGGCCGCATCAGCGGCAAGGTCAAGGGTGGTTTCACCGTGGACATCAAGGATGTCCGCGCGTTCCTGCCCGGTTCGCTGGTGGATGTGCGCCCCGTGCGCGACCCGGCCTACCTGGAAGGCAAGGAGCTGGAATTCAAGCTCATCAAGCTGGACCGCAAGCGTAACAACGTCGTTGTGTCCCGTCGTGCAGTCGTCGAGAGCGAGCACTCGGAAGAGCGCGAGCAGCTGATGGACAAGCTGCAGGAAGGCGCGATCCTGAAGGGTGTCGTCAAGAACCTGACCGATTACGGCGCGTTCGTGGACCTGGGCGGTATCGACGGCCTGCTGCACATCACCGACATGGCCTGGAAGCGCGTGCGCCATCCGTCCGAAGTCGTGAACGTCGGCGACGAGCTGGACGTGCGCGTGCTGAAGTTCGACCGCGAGCGCAACCGCGTTTCGCTGGGTCTGAAGCAGCTGGGCGAGGATCCGTGGGACAACATCGCCCGTCGTTACCCGGCCAACAGCCGCGTCTTCGGCAAGGTCTCCAACGTCACCGATTACGGCGCATTCGTCGAGATCGAGCCGGGCGTCGAAGGTCTGGTGCACGTGTCCGAAATGGATTGGACCAACAAGAACGTCAACCCGTCCAAGGTTGTGCAGGTCGGTGACGAAGTTGAAGTCATGGTCCTGGACGTCGACGAGGAGCGTCGCCGCATCTCGCTGGGCATGAAGCAGGTTGCCGCCAATCCGTGGGAAACCTTCGCTGCCATCCACAAGAAGGGCGACAAGGTGTCGGGCCAGATCAAGTCGATCACCGACTTCGGCATCTTCATCGGCCTGGACGGCGGTATCGATGGCCTGGTGCACCTGTCCGACATCAGCTGGAACACCACCGGCGAAGACGTGGTCCGCAACTTCAAGAAGGGCGACAACCTGGACGCCGTCGTCCTGGCCGTCGATCCGGAGCGCGAGCGCATCAGCCTGGGCGTCAAGCAGCTGGAGCAGGATCCGTTCGGTCAGTACATGGCTGCCAACCCGAAGGGTTCCAAGGTCGAAGGCGTGGTCAAGGAAGTGGACGCCAAGGGCGCTACCATCGAACTGGCTGACGGCATCGAAGGCTACGTGGCCGCTCGCGATGTTGCGAACGAGCGCGTGGACGACGCGACCCAGTTCCTGAAGGTCGGCGACAAGGTGGAAGCCAAGTTCGTGGGCATGGATCGCAAGGGTCGTACCCTGCAGCTGTCGATCAAGGCCAAGGACGACGCGGAAATGCGCGAAGTGCTGGAGGAATACCAGTCCTCTTCGGCTTCCAGCGGCACCACCCAGCTCGGCGCGCTGCTGCGTGCACAGCTGAACGGCAACAAGTCCGAGTAATCGGCCTGTCGCTGTCGTAGTTTCCTGGACGGCCCGGACATCAGTCCGGGCCGTTTCAGGGTCTGAGTTCCTCCCCAAGAGCCCGTAATGACCAAATCCGAGCTGATCGAAATCCTGGCGCGCCGACAGGCGCATTTGAAGTCGGACGATGTCGATCTGGCGGTGAAGTCGTTGCTGGAAATGATGGGTGGGGCGCTGGCCGGCGGGGATCGCATCGAGATCCGCGGGTTCGGCAGTTTTTCGTTGCACTACCGGCCGGCACGGCTGGGGCGCAATCCCAAGACCGGGGAATCGGTCGCATTGCCGGGCAAGCATGTCCCGCACTTCAAGCCGGGCAAGGAACTGCGTGAGCGCGTCAGCGCCGTGGTGCCGCTGGAAAGCGATCCTGCCTGACGGGTCATCCGCCACGGGGCGGATGCATGATTTCCATGGAGTCGGCTGGCAGAGCGGAGTGTTAGTCCGCTACTCTTGAGCCCTACGGAACTGGAGCTGCTGCATGAACGTCGTACGTCTGCTGATCCTGCTGGCGGTTCTGGTGGTGGGTCTCATCATCGGTGCGCTCAACTCGCAGCCGATCATCATCAGCCTGGGCTTTACCCAGATCAATTCCACCACCGGCGTGGCGATCATCATCGCCCTGCTGTCCGGTGCCCTCATCGGCGGCGGCCTCGTGCTCGCCAGCATGGTGATCCCGCTGTACGCCAAACTGCGCCGTGCGCAGAAGGCCGCGCCTGCCGTGGTCGTGGCACCCCCTTCTTCTTCTACATTCGACGGACGCTGAGCGCCGATGGAATTTGTCTCCGAGTGGTTCTGGTTTTTCCTGTTCCTGCCCCTGGCCGCGTTGTCGGGCTGGGTGATCGGGCGTCGTGGCGGTCAGCGCCATGGCGACAACCAGGTCAGCCATCTGTCCAGCACGTACTTCCGCGGCCTGAACTATCTGCTCAACGAGCAGCCGGACAAGGCGATCGAGCTGTTCCTGCACATCGCCGAGCTGGACAAGGAAACCTTCGAGACCCAGGTCGCGCTTGGCCATCTGTTCCGCCGCCGTGGCGAGGTCGATCGTGCGATCCGCCTGCACCAGGGCCTGGTGAACCGCGCCGATCTCAGCGATCAGCAGCGCGTACAGGCCTTGCTGGCCCTGGGCGAGGACTACATGAAGTCCGGCCTGCTCGATCGTGCTGAAACGGTGTTCACCGAACTGGCCCAGATCGACCAGCGCGCCCCGCAGGCACTCAAGCACCTGATCGGCATCTACCAGGCCGAACGCGACTGGGAAAAGGCGATCGACAACGCCAGCCGTTTCGAAGAAGTCACCGGCGAGCCGATGGGCAAGCTGATCGGGCAGTTCGAATGCGAACTGGCCGAGCGCTACCGTGGCGCCGGCAAGATCGACGAAGCGCGCGCTGCGATCGCACGCGCCTACCAGGCCGATGCGATGTCGGTCCGTGCCGGCATCATCGAAGGGCGCCTGGAGAACGACGCCGGCAATGCCGAAGCCGCCGTGCGCGCCTTCGAGCGTGCCGCCCGCAATGATCCGGAGTACCTGCCCGAAGTGCTGCAGGCGCTGATGCAGAACTACCGCAAGGTCGGTGACCTTGGTGGTGCCCGTGCGTTCCTGTCGGAGATGACCGAGCACTATCGCGGCATCGCCCCGGTGCTGGCGCTGACCCAGCTGATGGAAGAGCAGGAGGGCGTCGCCCCCGCGCGCGCCTATCTCGGCCGCCAGCTCAAGGACCGCCCCTCGGTGCGTGGCGAGTCGGCGCTGATCGACCTGACCCTGGCCGAGGGCGCGGATTCCACCGCCACCCTGCACGATCTCAAGCACATCACCGACCAGTTGCTGGTCCGCAACCCGGCCTACCGCTGCACCCGCTGTGGCTTCGGCGCGCGCACGCATCACTGGCAGTGCCCGAGCTGCAAGGAATGGGGCACCGTCAAGCCGCTGCTCAACTACGCGGTGCTCTGAACCATGATGGTGGGCTGGATGGCAGGGCTGCTGGCGGTGCTGGCGGTATCGGCGGGCCTGACCTGGGCCGCACGTGCGTACGCGCTCCGCCGCAATCTGCTGGATCAGCCGGGCGAGCGCCGCAGCCATGGGGTGGCGACGCCTCGCGGCGGTGGTATCGCGATCGTCCTGACCCTGCTGCTGGCCTGCGCGGTCGCCGCCGTGATCTGGCCCAAGGCCGCGATCACGCTGGCGGTGTTCGCGCTCGGCCTGGTACTGGTGGCCGGGATCGGCTGGTGGGACGACCATCGGCCGCTGCCGGCGGTCCGCCGCCTGCTGGTCCATGTGCTGGCGTCCGCGCTGCTGGCTGGGCTGGTCTGGCATGCCAGTGGCAATCCCTGGCAGGCGCTGCTGGCCCTGTTGTTCGCCACCTCGCTGATCAACATCTGGAACTTCATGGATGGGATCAACGGCATCGCCACCACCCAGGCGATCCTGGCCGGTCTTGCCTTTGCGCTGGTGCTGCCGCCGCCCTACGGCCTGGCCGGTGTGGTGCTGGGGCTGGCCTGCCTGGGGTTCCTGCCGTTCAACTACCCACGGGCACGCATCTTCATGGGCGATGTCGGCAGCGGGGCGCTGGGTTATGCCATTGCGGCGCTGGTCTGCCTGGCCAGTGTGCACACCGATATCCATTGGTTGCTGTTGCTGGTGCCGCTTTCGGCCTTTCTTGTGGACGCAGGCTTCACATTGCTTTCGCGCATCCTGTCCGGACAGCGCTGGATGGAACCCCACACGCAGCATCTCTATCAGCGCGCGGTGAAAAGTGGTGCAAGCCACACTTTCGTCACCGGGGTGTATCTTGTTTTTGGAATATTCAGTGCGGCAGTGTTTAATGCATGCACGAATTTGCAGCCGAGGTGGGAGGCTGCCGTGGCCATCGCGTGGTTGATCTTCGCGTACGGCCTTTGGCTGCTCCTGCGCAAGGGAATGCGCAACTAGAAGGAATACGTTGTTTATGACGCCTTGGCAGGACCGACTTACCGGCTTGATGCCGCGCGCGGCCATCGTGGCCCACGACCTGTTCATGGTCTGGGCGTGCTGGCAGCTGCTGCACGCCGGCCGCTACTCGATGCTGGCCGACGCGCCGGCGTTGCCGCTCTGGAACATCGACACCTCGCTGGTGCTGGTCATCCAGGCAGTGGTGTTCTGGCGGGTGGGTCTGTACCGCGGCCTGTGGCGCTTTGCCAGCGTCGCCGATCTGCTCAACATTTTCAAAGCCAGCTTCATCGGCCTGCTCGCCATCGTGGTCGCCCTGGCGTACAAGCGCTTTGAAGGCGTACCGATGTCCGTGCTGGTCATCTATCCCTTCGCGCTGTCGGCGCTGCTGGGTGCGCCGCGCCTGCTGTACCGCGCATGGAAGGACTATCAGGCGCTGCAGTCCGACGTCACCGCGCGCCGTGTGCTGATCCTGGGTGCCGGCCAGGCGGCCGAGGCCCTGGTCCGCGACCTGCGCCGCTCGGGTGATTTCGAGCCGGTCGGCCTGCTCGACGACGCTCCGCATCTGCAGGGCGCCAAGCTGCAGGGCCTGCCGATCCTGGGCACCCTGGAAGATGCCCCGGCCGTGGTCCGCGAGACCGCCGCCAAGCTGCTGGTGATCGCCATCCCGTCGCTGGATGCCGTGGGCATGCAGCGGGTGGTGGCCATCTGTGAAAGCACCGGCGTGCCGTTCCGGATGGTGCCCAAGCTCAACGACATCCTGCTGGGCCATTCCTTGCCGGGTGAGCTCAAGGAAGTGGCGATCGAGGACCTGCTCGGCCGCAAGCCGATCCTGCCGGACTGGGCGCTGATCCGCGGCTGGCTGGGCGGGCGTACCGTGCTGGTCACCGGCGCGGGCGGTTCGATCGGTTCGGAGCTGTGCCGCCAGTGCGCACGCCACGGGGCAGGGCGCATCGTCCTGGTGGAAATGAGTGAACTACTCCTGCTCACCATCGAGGCCGAGCTGCAGCGCAGCTTCCCGGATCTGGTGGTGGAAGCGGTGCTGGGCGACTGCGGTGACCCCGCGGTGATCCGCCATGCGCTGTCGCTGTCGCGGGTGGACTCGGTCTTCCATGCCGCCGCCTACAAGCAGGTGCCGGTGCTGGAGCGCCAGCTGCGCGAAGCGGTGCGCAACAACATCCTTTCCACCGAAACGGTGGCGCGCGCCTGCGTCGAAGCGCGCATCGAGCATTTCGTCTTCATCTCCACCGACAAGGCGGTCGATCCGGTCAACGCGCTGGGCGCCAGCAAGCGCTACGCGGAGATGATCTGCCAGAGCCTGGACCAGAAGACCAGCCACACCCGTTTCGTGACCGTGCGCTTCGGCAACGTGCTGGCCTCGGCCGGCAGCGTGGTGCCGGTGTTCCGCGAGCAGATCCTCAAGGGCGGTCCGGTCACCGTGACCGACCCGGAAGTCACCCGTTACTTCATGACCATTCCCGAGGCCTGCCAGCTGATCCTGCAGGCGGCCGCGTCGGCCTCGCACGGGGCGATCTATACGCTGGACATGGGCGAGCCGGTGCCGATCCGCGTGCTGGCCGAGCAGATGATCCGACTGGCCGGCAAACAGCCCTACAAGGACATCGCCATCGTTTACACGGGCCTGCGGCCGGGCGAGAAACTGCACGAAACGCTGTTCTATTCCGACGAAGATTATCGTCCGACCGCGCATCCGAAGATTCTCGAAGCCGGCGTGCGCACGTTCGCGCGTGAGCAGGTATTGGCCAATGTGCCGAAACTGCGCGAGGCGATTGCCAGCTACGATACTGATGCGATCAACAGCATTCTGTTTGCGACCATGCCCGAATTTTCTCCTTTGCAACAGGACGATCACGTCAGCTCTGCTAAAGTGCTCGCCTTTCCGGCGCGTGAGGCCACTAGGTTCTGATGAGCAAGCGTATTCGTAAGGCGGTATTTCCTGTCGCAGGGTTGGGAACGCGATTCCTGCCGGCCACCAAAACCGTTCCGAAGGAAATGCTGCCGATCATTGATCGGCCGTTGATCCAATATGCCGTGGATGAGGCGATCGAGGCGGGCTGTGACACGCTGATCTTCATCACCAACCGTTACAAGCACGCGGTCGCGGATTATTTCGACAAGGCCTACGAGCTGGAGCAGAAACTCGAGCGCGCCGGCAAGCAGGAACAGCTCGAACTGGTTCGCCATGTGCTGCCCAATGGCGTGCGCGCCGTGTTCGTGACCCAGGCCGAAGCGCTGGGCCTGGGCCATGCGGTGCTGTGTGCCAAGGCGATCGTGGGCGACGAGCCGTTCGCGGTGCTGCTGCCAGACGATCTGATCTGGAACCGTGGCAACGGTGCGCTCAAGCAGATGGCCGACGCCAACGAAGCCAGCGGCGCCAGCATCATTGCCGTTGAAGACGTGCCGCATGACAAGACCGGCAGCTACGGCATCGTGGCCACCGAGGCCTTCGATGGCCGCCAGGGCAAGATCAGCGCCATCGTTGAAAAGCCCAAGCCCGAGGACGCCCCGAGCGACCTGGCCGTGGTCGGCCGTTACGTGCTGAGCCCGAAGATCTTCGAGCTGCTCGAAGCGACCGGGACCGGTGCAGGTGGCGAGATCCAGCTGACCGACGCCATCGCCGAACTGCTCAAGAGCGAGCGCGTCGACGCGTACCGCTTCGAGGGCCGCCGCTTCGACTGCGGTACCCACCTGGGTCTGGTCGAAGCCACGATCCGCTTCGCCCTCGACAACGAGAAGCTGGCCGGTCCGGCACGCGAAGTGCTGCAGAAGATGCTGGCAGAGGGCTGAGAACGAGCCAACGGTAGTGCCGGCCGCTGGCCGGCTCCCGACGCAACAGAAAAGGGCAGCCGCGAGGCTGCCCTTTTCGTTTCCCGCCCTGCAACGACCAACGGTCGGTGGCGACCCGTTGCAATGTTGCCACCGGTCACGCCGGTCATACCCGTCGCCTCGGTGCCGACCCGCAGGCCGGCACCGATCAATCCTTACAGCGATTCGAAGATGCCCGCCGCACCCATGCCGGTGCCGATGCACATGGTCACCATGCCGTACTTCTGCTGGCGACGGCGCAGGCCGTGCAGCAGGGTGGCGGTACGGATCGCGCCGGTCGCGCCCAGCGGATGGCCCAGGGCGATCGCGCCGCCCAGCGGGTTGACCTTGGACGGGTCCAGGCCACAATCGCGGATGACGGCCAGCGACTGCGCGGCAAAGGCTTCGTTGAGCTCGATCCAGTCCAGCTGGTCCTGGGTGAGGCCGGCCTGCTTGAGCGCCTTGGGGATCGCGGCGATCGGGCCGATGCCCATCACTTCCGGGCGCACGCCGGCCACCGAGAAGCTGACGAAGCGGGCCAGCGGGGTCAGGCCGTAGTCCTTGATCGCCTGCTCGGAGGCCAGCAGCACCGCGCCGGCGCCATCGCTCATCTGCGAGGAGTTGCCGGCGGTGACCGTGCCGCCGAACTGGCCGTTGCGGAACACCGGGCGCAGCTTGGCCAGGCCTTCGGCGGACGAATCCAGGCGCGGGCCTTCGTCGGTATCCACGATCTTGTCGCGGGTGATGATGCGGCGGCCGTCGGCCAGGTCCGGCTGGCGGGTGCGCACGTCGTAGGGGCTGATCTCGTCCTTGAACTCGCCGTTCTGGATCGCGGCGATGGCCTTCTGGTGCGAGGCAAGCGCAAAGGCGTCCTGGTCCTCACGCGAGACCTTCCATTCTTCGGCGACCTTCTCGGCGGTGATGCCCATGCCGTAGGCGATGGCGACGTGGTCATTGTCGAACACGCTCGGGGCCATCGCGATCTTGTTGCCCATCATCGGCACCATCGACATCGACTCGGTACCACCGGCCAGCATCAGGTCCGAATTGCCGAGGCGGATCTGGTCTGCAGCCATGGCCACGGCCTGCAGGCCCGAGGAGCAGAAGCGGTTGACGGTCTGTGCGGCGATGGTGTCCGGCAGGCCGGCCAGCAGCACGCCGATGCGTGCCACGTTCATACCCTGCTCGGCTTCGGGCATCGCGCAGCCGATGATCGCGTCATCGATGCGGTTGACGTCCACGCCCGGCGCCTGCGCGACCACGGAGCGGAGCACGTGGGCGAGCATGTCGTCGGGGCGGGTATTGCGGAACACGCCCTTGGGCGCCTTGCCCACCGGGGTGCGGGTGGCGGCGACGATGTAGGCGTCCTGGATTTGCTTGGTCATTGCAGTGATCTCTTGAATGTGGGGACAGGTGTGCCGACCAACGGTCGGCACCGACCGGGAGCGGACGGGGGCCGTCGCGCCCGGCGCGCCATCAATTACGCAGCGGCTTGCCGGTCTTGAGCATGTGCGCGATGCGGGCCTGGGTCTTTTCCTGCTGGGCCAGTTCGACGAAGTGCTTGCGCTCCAGCGTCAGCAGCCACTCTTCGTCCACCAGCGTGCCGCGATCCACTTCGCCACCGCACAGCACGGTGGCGATGCGCACGGCGATCTCGTAGTCGTACGGGCTGATGAAGCGGCCTTCCAGCATGTTGACCAGCATCATCTTGAACGTAGCGATGCCCACGTCGCCGGCGACCTGGATGCGGCGGGCCGGCATCGGCGGACGGTAGCCACCTTCGGCCAGCGCCAGCACTTCGGCCTTGGCGATGTGCAGCGTCTCAAAGCTGTTGAACACCACCTTGTCGGTGGCGCGCATCAGGCCCAGTTCCTTGGCGTTGACCGCGGAGTTGGAAACCTTGGCCATCGCGACGGTCTCAAAGGTCTTCTTCAGCTCGGCAAACACATCACCGCCCGGACCGGCCGCCTGCGAGGCGCGCACGGCCAGTTCCTTCAGGCCACCGCCGGCCGGCAGCAGGCCGACGCCGGCCTCGACCAGACCGATGTAGCTTTCCAGCGCGGCCACGCTCTTGGCGCTGTGCATCTGGAACTCGCAGCCACCGCCCAGGGCCAGGCCGCGCACCGCGGTCACCACCGGCACCAGCGAATACTTGATCGCCTGGCTGGTGCGCTGGAAGTTGTGCACCATCTCTTCGAACTGGTCGACCTTGCCGGCCTGCAGCAGGCCGAGCGCGCCGGCCAGATCGGCACCGGCGGAGAAGGGTTCCTTCTGCTGCCAGATCACCAGGCCCTTGTAGTCCTGCTCGGCGCGCTTGATCGCTTCCTGCAGGCCGTTGAGCACGTGGTCGGACACGGTGTTCATCTTGGTCTTGAAGCTGACCACCGCGATGCCGTCACCGTCGTGCCACATGCGCACGCCGTCGTTTTCAAACACGGTTTCGCCCGGGCTGAAGTTCTCGCCCAGCAGCGGATCCGGGAAGCGCTGGCGCTGGTACACCGGCAGCGCCGAGCGCGGCAGCTTGGCATTGCGCGACGGGCTGTAGCTGCCCTCGGCGGCGTGCACGCCATCGCGGCCATCGAACACCCAATCCGGCAGCGGCGCATTGCTCATGCTCTTGCCGGCGACGATGTCATCGGCGATCCACTGTGCGACCTGCTTCCAGCCGGCGGCCTGCCAGGTTTCGAACGGGCCCAGCGACCAGCCGTAGCCCCAGCGGATGGCCAGGTCGACGTCGCGCGCGGTCTCGGCGATGTCGGCCAGGTGGTAGGCGCTGTAGTGGAACAGGTCGCGGAAGGTCGCCCACAGGAACTGCGCCTGCGGGTGCTGGCTCTCGCGCAGCTTGGCGAACTTCTCGGCCGGGTTCTTGATCTTCAGGATCTCGACCACTTCCGGTGCGGCGGTGCGGTCGGCCGGACGGTAGTCCTGCTTCTCCAGATCCAGCACCACGATGTCCTTGCCAACCTTGCGGAAGATGCCGGCACCGGTCTTCTGGCCGAGCGCGCCCTTGGCGATCAGCGCGTCCAGCCACTTCGGCGACTTGAAGAATTCATGCCACGGATCGTTGGGCAGGGTGTCGCCCATGGTCTTGATCACGTGCGCCATGGTGTCCAGGCCGACCACGTCGGAGGTGCGGTAGGTCGCCGACTTCGGGCGGCCGACCAGCGGGCCGGTCAGGCCGTCCACTTCATCGAAGCCCAGGCCGAATTCCTGCGTGTGGTGGATGGTGGACAGGATCGAGAACACGCCGATGCGGTTGCCGATGAAGTTCGGGGTGTCCTTGGCATACACCACGCCCTTGCCCAGGGTGGTGACCAGGAACGCTTCCAGGCCTTCCAGCACGGCCGCGTCGGTGGTGGTGGCCGGGATCAGCTCGGCCAGGTGCATGTAGCGCGGCGGGTTAAAGAAGTGCACGCCGCAGAAGCGGTGGCGCAGCTGCTCGGGCAGCACGTCGGCCAGCTTGTTGATACCCAGGCCCGAGGTGTTGGAGGCCAGCACCGCGTGATCGGCCACGAACGGGGCGATCTTCTTGTACAGGTCCTGCTTCCAGTCCATCCGTTCGGCGATGGCTTCGATGATCAGGTCGCAGTCCTTCAACTGCTCCAGGCCGGTCTCATAGTTGGCCGGCGTGATCGCCTCGGCGTAGGACTTGCTGGCGAGCGGGGCAGGGCTGAGCTTGCCCAGGTTGGCAATCGCCTTGAGCACGATGCCATCGGCCGGACCTTCCTTGGCGGGCAGGTCGAACAGCACCGTGTCGACGCCGGCGTTGGTCAGGTGGGCGGCGATCTGGGCGCCCATGACACCGGCACCCAGCACGGCGGCACGGCGGACTAGCAGGGAATTGGACATGTCGATAAGCCTTTGTTGTCTGGAAGCCGGTCAGCGCCCGGCTCTACGGGGTGGAAAGGGAGGACGTCGAAGCGCTCGAGGCCGCGCTGGCGCGGAATCCGGCTTCGGCGAAATGAATCAGTTCCTGGGCGGCATGGGCACGATGCGCCGCTTCGGTGACACCGGCGGGTCGCTTGATCAGGCCGAAGTCGGCCATGGCATAGGTCAGCGAGCCGGCGAGGAAATCCAGGCGCCAGTACAGTTCCTCCTTGCTGAGCTCCGGCACGCAGGCGGAGATCGCCTTGCCGAAGTCGCGCAGGACGTGGCCGTAGTGGTCGGAAAGGAACTTGCGCAGGTTGTCGTTCTTCTCCGCGTAGGCGCGAGCGATGACGCGCACGAAGGCGCCGCCGGTCTGGCGGTCCTGGGCCATGGCCAGGGCCGGCTCCACGAAGGCGGCCAGCACCGGGCGCAGTTCACCGGGGTGCTCGCGGCGGGCGCTGTCCAGCTGGCTCAGCCGGGCCGAGGTCATTTCATCCATGCGGCGGCGGAACACCTCGTTGACCAGGTTCTCCTTGGACCCGAAGTGATAGTTGACCGCGGCGATGTTCACATCGGCCTGGCTGGTGACCTGGCGCAGCGAGGTGCCCGCGAACCCGTGCAGGGCGAACAGTTCCTCGGCGGCGCCGAGAATGCGGTCCTTGGTGGAGAAGTGGGCAGGTTTGGCCATGGGGCAGGGCAGTTCAATCAAACGATTGTTTGATATTAGACCCGTGGCTGCGCGTCCGCATTGTGCGGCGCAGCAGGAAGGGGCATTCGTTCATTTGCCGCTGTGTCGTGCCGGCCCGTGGCTGCCAAGCCCCGGAACTGCCTGAACGGGGCGCGCTACCCCGTCCGGTCCACGCCTGCCACGCATGGCGTGGCACTACCGGAGATGGGGAGGACACGTTAGAATTGGCGCACGTATATCAGGCTAAGCCCGCGTTTTGACGCGGGTTTTTTTCATGTTAACCTCGGGCCGATCAAGTGGCCCGCCCAACGGAGTATTCCCATGGCGCTGGAGCGCACCCTTTCCATCATCAAGCCGGACGCCGTCGCCAAGAACGTCATCGGTGAAATCTACGCCCGCTTCGAAAAGGCCGGCCTGAAGGTCGTCGCCGCCAAGTACAAGCAGCTGTCGCGCCGTGAAGCCGAAGGCTTCTACGCCGTGCACCGCGAGCGTCCGTTCTTCAACGCGCTGGTCGAGTTCATGATCTCCGGCCCGGTGATGATCCAGGCGCTGGAAGGCGAGAACGCCGTGCTGGCCCACCGCGACCTGCTGGGCGCCACCAACCCGAAGGAAGCCGCCGCAGGCACCATCCGCGCCGACTTCGCTGAATCCATCGATGCCAATGCCGCCCACGGCTCGGACTCGGTTGAGAATGCCGCGATCGAAATCGCTTATTTCTTCGCCGCGACTGAAGTCGTCTCGCGCTGAGAGTGATGCCGTGAACGAGGTCGTACAGCCAACCGCCATCCCATCCGTGCTCGTTCCGGGCCCGGCTGTGGCCAAGCAGAACCTGCTCGACCTCGATCGCGAGGGTCTGGAGCGCTTCTTCGCCGAGACACTCGGCGAAGCGCGCTACCGTGCCCATCAGGTGATGAAGTGGATCCACCATCACTACGTCACCGATTTCGATGAAATGACCGACCTCGGCAAGGCGCTGCGCGCCAAGCTCAAGCAGCATGCCGAGGTGCTGGTTCCGAACATCGTGTTCGACAAGCCCTCCGCCGACGGCACCCACAAGTGGCTGCTGGCGATGGGCACCGATGGCAAGAACGCCATCGAGGCCGTCTACATCCCGGACAAGAACCGCGGCACGCTGTGCGTGTCTTCGCAGGTCGGCTGCGCGCTGAACTGCACGTTCTGTTCGACCGCTACCCAGGGCTTCAACCGCAACCTCTCCACCGCCGAGATCATCGGCCAGGTGTGGGTCGCGGCGCGCCATCTGGGCAACATCCCGCACAAGCAGCGTCGTCTCACCAACGTGGTGATGATGGGCATGGGCGAGCCGTTGATGAATTTCGACAACGTCGTGCGCGCCATGAGCGTGATGCGCGACGATCTGGGCTACGGCCTGGCCAACAAGCGCGTGACGCTGTCCACCTCCGGCCTGGTGCCGCAGATCGACCGCCTGTCCACCGAGAGCGACGTGTCGCTGGCGGTGTCGCTGCATGCGCCCAACGATGCACTGCGCGAGACCCTGGTCCCGCTCAACAAGAAGTACCCGATCGTCGAGCTGATGGCCTCGTGCGCACGCTACCTGCGCGCCAACAAGCGCCGCGAATCGGTCACCTTCGAATACACCCTTATGAAGGGCATCAATGACCAGCCCGAGCACGCCCGCCAGCTGGCGCGGTTGATGCGCCAGTTCGACAACGCCGTGCAGGCCTCGAACTCGGGCAAGGTCAACCTGATCCCCTTCAATCCGTTCCCCGGCACGCGTTACGAGCGTTCCGGCGAAACCGAAATCCGCGCCTTCCAGAAGATCCTGCTCGATTCGCAGGTGCTGACGATGGTGCGGCGTACCCGTGGCGACGATATCGATGCCGCCTGTGGCCAGCTCAAGGGCCAGGTGATGGACCGGACGCGCCGCCAGGCCGAGTTCAACAAAACGCTGCAGGACGGGAAAAACCGGGATGCCGCTGCCTGATCGCCGATTGCCAGCCGTTGTTTTCTTCGCGCTGGCATTGGCCGGCTGTGGCAAACAGCAGGGGATCAAGCCGCCGTCCGGTCCACTCGAGGTCGCGCCGACCTACGAGGCCCGCGACAACCCCGAGATCCGCAAGCGGGTGAACTACCAGGACCAGATGGTCCTGGCTGGCGAATCGCTGCGCGCGGGCGCCCCGGATGCCGCCGAGAAGCGGGTGCGGGCCGCGATGAAGATCGATGCGCGCCGCCCCGAGGCCTACATGCTGCTGGCGGCCATCGCCACCCAGCGCGGCAACGAGGCCGAGGCCGGGCGCCTGTACGGCAAGGCGGCCGAGCTGGGACCCGAACGCGGCGACGTCCTCAACAATTATGGCGCCTGGCTATGTGCTCATGGCCAGCCGGCCGAGTCGCTGGCCTGGTTTGACCGGGCGCTGCAGGCCCCGGGCTATACCACCCCGGCCTCCGCCCTGGCCAATGCCGGCGGCTGTGCACTGGACGCAGGCCAGCCCGCGCGGGCGGTTCGGGACCTCCGGCGGGCGCTTGAGATAGATCCCGTCAATGCCTACGCGCTGGAGTCGATGGCCCGCAATGAGTACGCCGAAGGGCGTTATTTCGAGGCCCGCGCCTTTTCGCAACGGCGTTTGACGGCTGCACCGGCCACACGTTCCGTGTTACAACTTGCCTCTCAAATCGAGGCGCGGCTTGGCGACAGCGTGGCATCCGGTCGCTATCTGCAGCGAATTCATGACGAATTTCCGCAGGATGCGGCACCTAATCCCCGGGGTTGAAGCATTGTGATTGATGACCAGACTGTGAACGCTTTTGATACTGCGGCCGGTTGCGGAGCTCGTCTTCGCCAGGCCCGGGAAGCGGCCGGACTGACCCTGGAGGCCGTGGGGCAGCAGCTGCGCATGCCGGTCCAGGTAGTGAAGTCCCTTGAAGAAGAGCAGTGGCAGCGCCTTGGCGCGCCGGTCTTCGTCCGTGGCCAGCTGCGCAGTTATGCCCGCCTGCTGAAGGTGGACATCGACGACATCCTCGAGCAGGCCCATATCGGGCCGATCGTGCCGCCACAGCTGGTCAGCCATACCCATACCCCGCGGGCCCGCCGCATTGCCGAGAGCCTGGGCCGTCGCGTCCTGTATGTCGGCATCACCGCGGTGCTGGCCGTGCCGGTCTGGTTCGCCACCCGGGGTCATTTCGATGGCACCGCCACCACCCCGAACACTGCGTCGCTGGATGTGATCCCGGCGGCGGTCCCGGTGGCCGGTGGTGACGCCCCGGAAGCGGCCGCACCGGCAGCCGTCGAAGCGGCCAAGCCGTCTGCGCCGGCAGCGCCGTACCTGGCGTCGCTGACCCCGGTCCCGCGTCCGGCCGCCGCGCCGGCAGCGCCGGCTGGTGCGCTGAGCCTGCAGTTCAAAGGCGACAGCTGGGTGGATATTTCCGGGCCCGACGGCACCACCGTCGAAAAGGCCCTGATCAAGTCGGGCGAGACCCGCAGCTTCGCGCCAGGCCAGGTAGCCCGCATGGTGCTGGGCAATGCATCGGCGGTCGAGGTTCAGCAGGCCGGCACTATCGTCGACCTTTCGCCGTACCAGCGAGCCAACGTGGCACGCTTTACGGTATCCTCTGACGGCTCCGTGGTCCCAGTTTCGCACTGAACCGCGTTTCCCCAATCCAATTCAAATAGCTCCTCCTCATGGGCGGGGCGAGAGTACGCATGGCGATCGACGACCTGCTCGACGAGCACGAACAAAGTGAACGCGTCCGCGGCTGGCTGCGGAAGAACGGTGTCAGCATCCTCGCTGGCGTAGCCATCGCGATCGGTGGCATCTGGGGCTGGAAAGAGTGGCAGACCCGGCACAGCAACAGCCTGGCCGGCGCCAACGTCCAGTATCAGATCGTCCTCAAGAGCCTGGAAGAAAAGGATCTGGAGCAGGCCGCCAAGGGTGTGAAGGACCTGGAGAGCGGCAAGGCCAACATCTACGCCGATCTGGCTGCCCTGCAGCTGGCCAAGGCGCAGGTCGATGCCGGCAAGAACGAAGACGCGCTGGCGACCCTGCGCGCGATCAAGGCCGACCCCGAATTCAAGCCGGTGATCGAGCAGCGCGTTGCGCGCCTGCTGGTGGCCACGGGCAAGACCGAAGATGCGATCAAGCAGCTCGGTACCGCGACCGACAGCGCCAGCCTGGAAATCCATGGCGATGCACTGATGGCGCAGGGCAAGCGTGATGCCGCCCGCGAGCAGTATGAGAAGGCGCTCAAGACGCTGGACGTGGCAGCGCCCCAGCGGCGCCTGCTGGAAACCAAGTTGACGGATGCCGGTGGCACCGTCACCGATCCTGCGGAGTCGGTGTAATGAATCAGATGGTCATGATCAAGCGCGTTGCCACGGTTGCCCTGTTGGGCATGGCCCTGACCGGCTGCAGCACGATGAAGGGCTGGTTCGCCGGCAAAGATGCCGCGGCCAAGAAGGCACTGGAACCGGCCGAGCTGGTGAAGTTCGATGCCACCGCCAAGGTCGACAAGATCTGGACGGCCAACGTCGGCAAGGGTGAGAAGCGCATCGGCGTCCGTCAGGGCCCGGTGGTCGCAGATGGTCGCGTGTACGCGGCCGCCATCTACGGTGGCGTGCATGCCATCGACCTGCAGACCGGCAAGAAGATCTGGACCTACGAACCGGCCAAGGTCAAGAAGCAGCCCAAGCTGCGTCTGTCCGGTGGCCCGGGCGTGGGTGACGGCCTGGTCGTCATCGGCACCCTGGATGGTGAAGTCATCGCGTTGAACGCGGCCGACGGCACCGAAAAGTGGCGTGCCAAGGTGCCGGGTGAAGTCATCTCCGCCCCGGCCGTGGGCCAGGGCATGGTCTTCGTGCGCAGCAACGACGGTCGCGTGACCGGTCTGGATGCCGAGAACGGCACCCAGCGCTGGTTCAACCCGCGCGAGCTGCCGGCGCTGACCGTGCGTGGCAACGCGCCGGTCGTCACCGGCCCGGGCGTGCTGTTCATCGGCAACGACGACGGCTCCATCGCCGCGCTGGCCATGCAGGACGGCCGCACGCTGTGGGACCAGATGGTCGGCACCGGCGAAGGCCGTACCGAGCTGGAGCGCATGGCCGATATCGACGGCGCCCCGGTGCTGGAAGGCAATACGCTGTTCGTCAGCAGTTTCAAGAACCAGACCATGGCGATCGAAGGCCCGACCGGCCGTCCGCTGTGGGCACGTGATCATGGCGGCGCCGGTGGCGTGGCCCTGACCTCGGGCAATGTGTTCGTCACCGACAACAAGGGCGGCGTGTTCGGCCTGGACAAGGCCAGCGGTTCGGCCATGTGGTCGCAGACGGGCCTGGCCCGTCGTTCGCTGACCGGTCCGGTCATCCACGGCGATTACGTTGTGGTCGGTGATTACAAGGGGTATCTGCACTGGTTGCGGACCGATAACGGTGAGTTCGCGGCGCGCGCCAAGAGTGGCGGCGACGCCCTCCTGGCCCAGCCGGTAGCTGCCGATGGGATTCTGCTGGTGCAGAACGTTGATGGAAAGCTGACCGCGTTCCGGTTGGCACAATAAGGAGTTACCGCGATGCTGCCCTTGGTCGCCCTGGTTGGACGGCCGAATGTCGGCAAGTCCACGCTGTTCAATGCGTTTACCCGTACGCGCGACGCGCTGGTCCATGACCAGCCCGGCGTGACCCGGGACCGTAATTACGGTGTTTGTCGTCTTGATGAAGACCACCCGTTCCTGGTGGTCGATACCGGCGGTATCGCCGGTGAAGAAGAAGGTCTGGCCGGCGCTACCGCCCGCCAGGCCCGCGCTGCCGCCGCCGAGGCGGACCTGATCCTGTTCGTGGTCGATGCCCGTGAGGGCCCGATGGACGACGAGATCCTGTCCTGGCTGCGCAAGCTGGCCCGTCCGACCCTGCTGCTGATCAATAAGATCGACGGCATGAACGAAGACACCGTGCGTTCGGAATTTGCCCGTTACGGCTTCGGCGAAATGCTGACCGTCTCGGCCGCGCACCGTCAGGGCCTGGATGATCTGCTGGACGAGGTCGTGGAACGGTTGCCGGAAGAGGGCACCACCGAGACCCTGGACACCGATCCGAACCGCATTCGCATCGCCTTCGTCGGCCGCCCCAACGTGGGCAAGTCGACGCTGGTCAATCGTCTGCTCGGCGAGGAGCGCATGATCGCCTCCGAAGTGCCCGGTACCACCCGTGATTCGATCGCGGTGGACATGGAGCGCGACGGGCGTGAGTACCGCCTGATCGACACCGCCGGCCTGCGTCGCAAGGCGCGTGTCGAGGAGGTGGTCGAGAAGTTCAGCGTCATCAAGACCCTGCAGGCCATCGAGCAGTGCCAGGTTGCGGTGCTGATGCTGGATGCCTCCGAAGGCGTGACCGATCAGGACGCCAGCGTGCTCGGCGCGGTGCTTGATGCCGGCCGTGCGTTGGTGGTGGCGATCAACAAGTGGGATGGCCTGACCGATTACCAGCGCGAGCAGGCTGAAGCCCTGGTGTCGCGCAAGCTCGGCTTCGTGCCGTGGGCGGAAGTGGTGCGCATCTCGGCCAAGCACGGCTCGGGGCTGCGTGAGCTGTTCCGCTGCATCCATGCTGCGCACGCCTCGGCGACGCACGAATTCAGCACCAGCGAAGTCAACAAGGCGCTGGAAACGGCCTACGAGACCAACCCGCCGCCGGCGATCCGTGGTCACGTGTCCAAGCTGCGCTACGTGCATCCGGGCGGTTCCAACCCGCCGACCTTCATCGTCCACGGCACCCGTCTGAAAGACCTGCCGGAGTCGTACAAGCGCTATCTGGAGAACTTCTTCCGCAAGCGCTTCAAGCTGGTCGGCACGCCCGTGCAGTTCATCTTCCGCGAGGGTGTGAACCCGTACGAAGGCAAGAAGAACGTGCTCACCGAACGGCAGCTCAAGCGCAAGCGGCGCTTGATCAAGCACGTCAAGGGCAAGTGATGCAGAAAAGAGCCGGCGCAAGCCGGCTCTTCTCATTTGGGCGGCCGGAGCGCCCGTGCGCGATAATCCTCCGCATGAGCACGATCCCCGAACTCACCCCGGCCCAGGCCCGTGAACGCCTCGCCCATGGCGCGCTGCTGATCGACATCCGCGAGGCGCACGAACGCGCCACCGGCATGGCCGAAGGCGCGCTCGGCATCGCCAAGGGCGATCTCCAGGCCGAGCCAGACGCCCACCTGCCGGCAGCCGACCGCGAGGTCGTCCTGATCTGTCAGAGCGGCAGGCGTTCGATGGAGGCTGCGGTTTTCCTGTCGAACCTGGGCTACACGAATGTCGCCTCCGTCCACGGCGGCACGACCGCATGGCGTGCCGATGGGTTGCCGTTGGTGCAGCCGATGCAGAGCGATGCCGAACGCGACTTCAACGAGCGTTACTCGCGTCATCTGCTGTTGCCGCAGGTCGGTATCGAAGGCCAGAAGACGCTGCTCGCTTCGCGCGTGCTGGTGCTCGGCGCGGGCGGCCTGGGTGCACCGGCGAGCTTCTACCTGGCCGCGGCCGGGGTAGGGCACCTGCGCATCGCCGATGACGACGTGGTGGACCGCAGCAATCTGCATCGGCAGATCATCCACACCGATGCCAGCGTCGGCGAGCCCAAGGTGCTCTCGGCGCGCGCACGCCTGCTCGCGCTCAATCCCTCGCTGGACGTGGAGGCCGTGCAGGCGCGGGTCACCTCGGACGACATCGATGCGCTGCTGGAGGGTGTCGACGTGGTCCTGGATGGTTCGGACAATTTCCCGCTGCGCTACCTGCTCAATGATGCCTGCCTCCAGCACCGCATCCCGCTGGTGTATGGCGCGGTGGAGCGCTTCACCGGGCAGGTCAGCGTGTTCGACGCCGGCCGCCAGCGTGGGATCGCGCCGTGCTACCGCTGCCTGTTCCCCGAGCCGCCGCCGCCGGAGTTTGCGCCCAACTGCTCAGAGGCGGGCGTGCTCGGCGTGTTGCCGGGCATGGTCGGTCTGCTGCAGGCCACCGAAGTGCTCAAGCTGCTGCTCGGCATCGGCGAGCCGCTGATCGGGCGCCTGCTCACCTTTGACGCGCTGGGCATGCGCTTCCGCGAGACGCGGCTGCGGCCCGACCCGGGTTGCCCGTTGTGCGCGCCCGGGCGCGCGTTCCCCGGGTACATCGATTACGCCGCCTTCTGCAGCGGCGGAGGGGCCGCGTAGATCCACGCCATGCGTGGCTGCGGTTCGCCAGGGTCCACGTAGATCCACGCCCTGCGTGGATGCCGTTGGCGAGGGGCCGCTAGGTCAGCGCAGCCACGCATGGCGCGGCTTACCGCTGGGTTAGGCCGCGATTTCGGGACGATCTGGCATCCAGGTTCGATATCGTTCTGAATTCAGTACGATTAAACGCATCATCCGCGCTATTGCCCTTCAACGCTTTGCCCTATCGTTGACCCATCTTGTGTAGTCCGGGGAAGCAACCGCATGGCGGTGGAAGCAGGTGCCAGTGAACTGGTGAAAGTAGTGGCGCTGCTGGGGGCGGCCGTGGTCATGGTGCCGTTGTTCCGCCGGCTTGGGCTGGGCTCGGTGCTGGGCTATTTCGCCGCCGGGCTGGCCATCGGCCCGTTCGGGTTCGGGTGGTTCTCCGATCCGCAGGCCATCCTGCATACCGCCGAGCTCGACGTGGTGATGTTCCTGTTCGTGATCGGCCTGGAGATGCGGCCCTCGCATCTGTGGAGCCTGCGCAACGAGATCTTCGGGCTGGGCACACTGCAGATCGTGGTCTGCGGCACGGTGCTGACCGGCGTGTGCATGCTGCTCGGTTTCCCGTTGCCGGTGGCCTTCATCGGCGCGGCCGGTTTCGTGCTGACCTCCACCGCGGTGGTGATGCAGTTGCTGGCCGAGCGCGGTGACATCGCGCTGCCGACCGGCCAGAAGATCGTCTCGATCCTGCTGTTCGAAGACCTGCTGATCGTGCCTCTGCTGGCCGTGGTCGCGTTCATGGCGCCGGTGCACAGCGATGCGGGCGAGAGCTCGCGCTGGGTCACCGTGGGTATCGCCGCCGGTGCGATCGTCGGCCTGGTGCTGGTCGGCCGCTTCCTGCTCAATCCGCTGTTCCGCATCCTTGCTGCCGCCAAGGCGCGCGAAGTGATGACAGCGGCTGCGCTGCTGGTCGTGCTCGGCGCCGCGCTGCTGATGCAGCTGGGTGGCTTGTCGATGGCGATGGGCGCGTTCCTCGCGGGCGTGCTGCTCAGCGAATCCACCTTCCGCCACCAGATCGAAGCGGATATCGAGCCGTTCCGCGGCATCCTGCTCGGCCTGTTCTTCCTCAGCGTCGGCATGGCGCTGGACCTCACCGTGGTCGCCAACAACTGGCCGCTGATCGTCTCCGGTGTGTTCGCGCTGATGCTGGCCAAGGCGGTCTGCATCTACGTGGTCGCGCGCATCCTCGGCAGTGATCATCGTCAGGCGCTGGATCGCGGCGTGGTGATGGCGCAGGGCGGTGAGTTCGCGTTCGTGCTGTTCTCCGCCGCGGCGGTGGCCGGCGTGATTGACGTGCAGGTCAACGCCAACCTCACCGCGATCGTCGTGCTCTCGATGGCGCTGACGCCGCTGTTCGTGCTGCTGCACGACAAGCTGATGCCGGATCGCGAAGTCTCGCTCGACGGCGTCGAAGAAGCCGACGGCCTGTCCGGCAGCGTGCTGCTGATCGGCTTCGGTCGTTTCGGCCAGGTGGCGAGTCAGTCGCTGCTGGCGCGCGATGTGGATGTCACCATCATCGACAACGACGTGGACATGATCCACAACGCCGAGCGTTTCGGGTTCAAGATCTACTACGGCGACGGCACCCGCCTGGATGTGCTGCATGCGTCTGGCGCAGGGACAGCGCGTGCGATCGCGGTGTGCGTCAACAACGACCAGGATGCCGATCGCATCGTCGAACTGGTCACCCACGAGTTCCCCCAGGCCAAGCTGCTGGTGCGCTCGTTCGATCGCGAACATTCGCTGCGCCTGATCCATGCCGGCGTGGACTTCCAGATCCGCGAGACCTTTGAATCGGCCCTGCAGTTCGGCCAAGCCGCGCTGATGGAGCTGGGTGCCGATCCGGATGATGCGCGCGAGATCGCCGAGCAGATCCGCGAGCGGGATGCCGAACGCTTCGAGCTGGAGATGGCGGGCGGCGACCTTCGCGCGGGCGCGCACATGGTGTTCGGCACTGCGCTGCCCGGCGTGCCGACGCCGACGCCGTTCACCGCGCCCAAGCGCAAGGCGCGCACGCTCAACGCCGACCAGGTGCCCGAAGAAGAATAAGGCGCCGGCACTACCGGTGGGCGGGGCGGGCCGAATCAGGGACAATAGCCGACCGTCGCCCCCACGCCTGCCGCCCTCGATGAGCTCACCGACCCCCGACACCGTCTCTTCCGCCCGCATTCTCGATGGCCGCCGCATCGCCGAAGACCTGCTGGACAGCCTCAAGGTCCGGGTCGATGCCCGCCTGGCTGCCGGTGGCAGCCGTCCGGGCCTGGCCGTGGTGCTGGTGGGTGGCGACCCGGCCTCGACCGTGTACGTGCGCAACAAGCGCCGTGCGGCCGAGAAAGTGGGCATCGAAGCCTTCGATTACGACCTGCCGGCCGGCACCACCGAGGCCGAACTGTTGACCCTGATCGACCAGCTCAACGCCGATCCCAAGATCCACGGCATCCTGGTCCAGCTGCCGCTGCCGGGCATCCCGGACGCCAACCGCCTGATCCACCGGATCGACCCGCGCAAGGACGTGGACGGCTTCCATCCGGAAAACGTCGGCCATCTGGCCCTGCGTGAGTTCGGCCTGCGCCCATGCACGCCGCGCGGCATCGTGACCCTGCTTGGCCATACCGACCAGCCGGTGCGTGGCCGCAACGCCACCATCGTCGGCGTCAGCAACCACGTCGGCCGCCCGATGGGGCTGGAGCTGCTGATTGCCGGCTGCACCGTCACCAGCTGCCACAAGTTCACCCCCAAGGACGTGCTGGAGCAGTCGGTGCGCAACGCCGACATCCTGGTGGTCGCGGTGGGCCGCCCGGGCATCGTCCCGGGTGAGTGGGTCAAGCCGGGCGCCGTGGTGATCGACGTGGGCATCAACCGCCTGGATGACGGCCGTCTGGTCGGCGATGTCGGCTTCGAGGCCGCCGCCCAGCGCGCCAGCTGGATCACCCCGGTCCCGGGCGGGGTGGGGCCGATGACCGTGGCGACCCTGATGCAGAACACGATCGAGGCGGCAGAAGCGTTCTGAGCGGCCTGTGCCGACCGGCACCCGCCGCCCTCCGGTCCTGACCTGCTGCCCCTGGTAGAGCCGACCGTTGGTCGGCTGCTCTTGGCGCGGTGGCAGATCGATCCAAAGGCAGCCGACCAACGGTCGGCTCTACCCCCCGACCGTCGGCGCGACACAGCGTCGCATCTGACCCCTGCCAAAGACGCCCGAATCAGGGTAAAATGTCGCGCTTCCCCACATCTCGGGTATGCCGATGCTGCGCATCCAGGCTGAAGCTCTCACCTACGACGACGTCTCCCTCGTCCCCGCTCATTCCATCATCCTGCCCAAGGATGTCAGTCTGGAAACGCGCCTGACGCGCGACCTGCGGCTGAAGCTTCCGATCCTCTCGGCTGCCATGGATACCGTCACCGAAGCCCGCCTGGCCATCGCCATGGCCCAGCTCGGCGGCATGGGCATCATCCACAAGAATCTGAGCGTCGAGCAGCAGGCTGCCGAAGTCGCCAAGGTCAAGAAGTTCGAGGCCGGCGTCATCCGCGACCCGATCACCGTCGGCCCGGAGACCACCATCCGCGACGTGCTGGCCCTGACCCAGGCGCGCAACATCTCCGGCGTGCCGGTGGTGGACGGCGGCGGCCAGCTGGTCGGCATCGTCACTCACCGTGACATGCGCTTCGAGACCGAGCTGGACGATCCGGTCCGCCACATCATGACCAAGAAGGATCGGCTGATCACGGTCAAGGAAGGCGCGGCCTCCGATGAAGTGCTGCAGCTGCTGCACCGCAACCGCATCGAGAAGATCCTGGTCGTCAACGATGATTTCGCCCTGCGCGGTCTGATCACCGTCAAAGACATCCAGAAGAACACCGATTACCCCAACGCCGCTAAAGACACCGCCACCCGCCTGCTGGTCGGCGCGGCCGTCGGCGTCGGCGGTGATACCGACCGCCGGGTCGAGGCGCTGGTCGCCGCCGGGGTGGACGTGCTGGTGGTGGACACCGCGCACGGCCATTCGCAGGGCGTGCTGGACCGCGTCAGCTGGGTCAAGAAGCACTTCCCGCAGGTGCAGGTCGTCGGGGGCAACATCTGCACCGGTGAAGCCGCACTGGCGCTGCTGGACAGCGGCGCGGACGCGGTCAAGGTCGGCATCGGCCCGGGCTCGATCTGCACCACGCGCGTGGTCGCTGGTGTCGGCGTGCCGCAGATCACCGCGATCGACCTGGTCGCCGAGGCGCTGCAGGATCGCATCCCTCTGATCGCCGACGGTGGCATCCGCTACTCCGGTGATATCGGCAAGGCGCTGGCCGCCGGTGCCTCCACCATCATGATCGGTGGCCTGCTGGCCGGTACCGAGGAATCGCCCGGCGAGACCGAGCTGTTCCAGGGCCGCTCCTACAAGAGCTACCGCGGCATGGGCTCGCTGGCCGCGATGGAGAAGGGGTCCAAGGACCGCTACTTCCAGGACGCCTCCAGCGCCGACAAGCTGGTGCCCGAAGGCATCGAAGGCCGCGTGCCGTATCGCGGCCCGGTCGGCGGCATCATCCACCAGCTGATGGGCGGCCTGCGCGCCACCATGGGCTACGTGGGCTGCGGCACCGTCGATGACATGCGCACCAAGCCGAAGTTCGTCAAGATCAGCGGCGCCGGCCAACGTGAGAGCCACGTCCACGACGTGCAGATCACCAAAGAGCCGCCGAACTACCGCGCCTGATGCGGCATGAGCAAAGAGGAACGAGGAAGCTGATTCCCGTTCCTCTTTCTCTATCGGCCGCCGGTAACGACGCTGTGTTTCCCGTATTTACTCCTGCATTGCCCGGGCACCATGACCAACATCCATAACGACAAGATCCTCATCCTCGATTTCGGCGCCCAGTACACCCAGCTGATCGCGCGCCGCATCCGCGAGCTCGGCGTGTACTGCGAGATCTGGGCATGGGACCACAACCCGGCCGACATCGCCGCGTTCGGCGCCAAGGGCATCATCCTGTCCGGTGGCCCGGAATCGACCACGCTGCCGGGCGCGCCTGCCGCACCGCAGGAAGTGTTCGACAGCGGCCTGCCGATCTTCGGCATCTGCTACGGCATGCAGACCCTGGCCGCCCAGCTTGGTGGTGCCACCGAAGCGGCCGACCAGCGTGAGTTCGGCCATGCCGAAGTCAACGTCGTCGCCCCCGATGCGCTGTTCAAGGGCCTGAGCGACCACGGCGGCGAGCCGAAGTTGAACGTCTGGATGAGCCACGGCGACCACGTCTCCGTCGCGCCCCCGGGCTTCACCGTCACCGCCGTGACCGATCGCATCCCGGTGGCCGCGATGGCCAACGAAGAAAAGCGCTGGTACGGCGTGCAGTTCCACCCGGAAGTGACACACACCCTGCAGGGCCAGGCGCTGCTGCGCCGCTTCGTGGTGGACGTGTGCGGCTGCGAGACCCTGTGGACCGCCGCCAACATCATCGACGACCAGATCGCCCGCGTGCGCGAGCAGGTCGGCGATGACGAAGTAATCCTGGGCCTGTCCGGTGGCGTCGATTCGTCAGTCGTGGCCGCGCTGCTGCACAAGGCGATCGGCGACAAGCTGACCTGCGTGTTCGTCGACACCGGCCTGCTGCGCTGGCAGGAAGGCGACCAGGTGATGGCGATGTTCGCCGAGCACATGGGCGTCAAGGTGATCCGCGTCAACGCGGCCGACCGCTACTTCGCCAAGCTCGAAGGCGTGAGCGACCCGGAAGCCAAGCGCAAGATCATCGGCAACCTGTTCGTGGACATCTTCGATGAAGAATCCACCAAGCTGAAGAACGCCAAGTGGCTGGCGCAGGGCACCATCTACCCCGACGTGATCGAGTCGGCCGGCAGCAAGACCGGCAAGGCGCATGTGATCAAGAGCCACCACAACGTCGGCGGCCTACCCGAGCACATGAAGCTGGGCCTGGTCGAGCCGCTGCGCGAGCTGTTCAAGGACGAAGTGCGTCGCCTCGGCGTAGAACTCGGCCTGCCGCGCAGCATGGTCTACCGCCACCCGTTCCCGGGCCCAGGCCTGGGCGTGCGCATCCTCGGCGAAGTGAAGCGCGAATACGCCGAACTGCTGGCCAAGGCCGATGCCATCTTCATCGACGAACTGCGCAAGGCCGATCTGTACGACAAGACCAGCCAGGCGTTCGCGGTGTTCCTGCCGGTGAAGTCGGTGGGCGTGGTGGGGGATGCGCGGGCTTATGAGTGGGTAATTGCGCTGCGCGCCGTTGAGACCATCGACTTCATGACGGCGCATTGGGCGCATCTGCCGTATGAGTTCCTGGGGACGGTGAGTAACCGGATCATCAATGAGTTGCGGGGGGTGTCGAGGGTTGTCTATGACATCTCGGGGAAGCCGCCGGCTACGATTGAGTGGGAGTGATCCTGCTGGTTGATCGAGTAAGGGAAAAGAGCGCTTCGGCGCTCTTTTCATTTCTGGACGCACGCTTTGTCGTCTCGTCTTATCGAGTCGGCACAGGCATGCTGCCGTTCAAGGCTGGAATCCTTGAGAACACGTCAGCCATGAAATCCATGAACACGATGGCCCGCGTCGGAAGCAGCCTGTTGGCGACGTAGACCATCTGCACCGGGACAGGGGGAGCCGTATGGTTGCTGAGAATGAACTGCAATCTGCCGCTGTTCAGTCCGTCCTGAAAGAGCCACGCAGGTCCATGTGCCACACCCAGGCCCGCTGCGACCGCTGCACTCACGGCGTCGGGCGAGTTGACCCTGAGCCTGCCGCTGATCGGAATTTCCGCGTCCCGGAATCGCCAGGTCGCCCCGGACGACAGCAAGGTGTAGATGATGCAATCGTGGTCGCGTAGATCATCTGGGGTCTGCGGAACTCCACGTTTGGCCAAGTAGTCCTTGCTGGCGACGAAGACCCGCTCATACCATCCAAGAGGCCGCGCGCGCAGGGCGCTGTCCTCCAGCTGTCCTATGCGGATCGCGAGTTCGGTGCCTTCATTGACCAGGTCTACGTATCGATCGTTGAGTTGGAGATCCAAGTTCAATTGAGGGTAGCGCTCCAGAAAGGCCGGCACGTGCGGCAGCACAAACGCATGTGCGAGAGCTGTAGGACAGGCTACGCGCAAGAGCCCTGATGGGTCGACGTTGCTCCTGAAGGACGATTCGGATTCATCCACCGCATCCAGGATGCGCCGGATGTCCGCGTAGTAGCGTTCGCCCTCCGGCGTCAAGGACAACTTCCGCGTAGACCGGTGTAGCAAGCGCGTCTGCAGATGATCCTCCAGAGCTGCTACATAGCGGCTCACATTGGGCTGCCCCAACCCTAGATCCCGCCCTGCTGCCGAAAAGCTCCCGGTTTCCACAGCACGCGCAAAGCATGTCATCAAAAGAAATCGGTCCACGGAGCCGCCTCTATTCATGCCTGATCTGCATGAATTATATGCGAACAGACAGTCTTATCTGCTGTGGGGCATGAGCGCATATTTCTCCATGTCGACCACGGTGGTCGTCATTCACCGGAGAATTCAAATGGCGCGCTTGCAAGGTAAACGTACTCTCATTACTGGCGGCACCAGTGGCATCGGGCTGGAAACGGCAAAGCAGTTCCTTGCGGAGGGCGCTCGCGTGATCGTAACGGGCGTCAACCCCGATTCGATTGCAAGGGCCCAGGCCGAACTGGGCCCGGAAGTGCCGGTGCTGCGCGCCGACTCGGCCAGCGTTGCTGCACAAAGGGAGCTGGCACAAGCCATCAAGGAACACTACGGCCAACTCGACGTTGCCTTCCTCAATGCCGGCGTATCCATCTGGCGGCCCATTGAGGAATGGACGGAAGACATGTTCGTCCGCATTTTCGACATCAACGTCAAAGGGCCGTACTTCCTGATGCAGGCGCTTTTGCCGGTCTTCGCAAATCCTGCTTCCGTCGTGTTGACCACTTCCGTCAGCGCGCATGCAGGCGCAGATCGCTCGTCGGTGTATGCCGCAACGAAGGCCGCATTGCTGAACATGTCGAAGACGCTCTCGACCGAACTGCTGGGCCGCGGCATCCGTGTCAACGCAGTGAGCCCTGGCCCCGTCGAGACTCCGCTTTACGACAAGGCCGGTATTCCGGAAGCGCATCGCGAGCAGGTTAACAAAGCGATCGCGGCAACCATTCCGCTTGGCCGCTTCGGTACCTCCGACGAGGTGGCCAAAGCAGTGCTGTATCTGGCATCCGACGAGTCGCGCTGGACGGTCGGCTCTGAAATCGTACTTGACGGCGGCCGCCTGTTGAACGGCTAAGCGCGCGGGATCATGGGTTCAAGAGGGGAGGGCAGGCGATTTCGAAGGTCTCAGTGAAGTGAGGATAGGAGGAAGACCGCTGCGCTTGTCTGCGCTATCCCAGAAGGTGATTGACGATGGTGTTGCCAGAGTCGTCGCCCTGCAAATCTCTCCATCTTCCGCACCAGACAAAGCTCTTGTCGGATGACGGTAAAAGCGACGGTAAGGGCCCCTGTCGATCATCGAAAATCCCTTTAGCCACGCGGGCTTGCGAGACCTGCTGATGATGGAGTGGGAATGAGTCCGGTTCCGGCGTTGGCTGGTATCCAGATGTCCTGACCTACAAGGAAGCCCGCAGAAATGCGGGCTTTTTCGTTACTTTCTGTTTACATGACATGCAAGAGCACTGCAGTCGGCATTCCGCTCCGCTGCGTTTCCGCCTCACGTCAGTGGGGGTCCTGGCGCATCAGCGCGATCACGTCCCCAGCGGCCCGTCGCACCGGTTTTCTGCGCAGCCACACCAGATGCACCGGCATCGTGACGCCGTTGGCCAGGTTGTCGAACGCGAGCACCCTCACGCGACCAGCAGCAACGGCGACCTCAACAACATCCATAGGCAGGTTGGCCCAGCCGGCGCCGCGCGCCACCAGGCCCAACGCCGCTTCAACCGAGTCCACGTGCCATCGGGCATCGGAGACCAGCAGCCGCCGGTCTGCGACACCGTCGCCGGGTCCAGCGATGACGATCTGGCGGCTGCCGCTGAGATCCTCCAGGCGCCGCAGGTCTGCCGGGAGGCCGGGCGTATCCGCCGTGGCCGAAGCGACGGCGACGAAAAGCATGTCGGCGACATGGGTAAAGGCTTCTTCCCGATCCACCTCTGTCGAGACGGGCAGCAGGGCCAGGTCGGCCAGTTCCTGGTGCAGCCTCTCCCGGACCTGGTCCTGGGGCTGTCGCAGCAGGTTCACCCGCAGCAGCGGGTACCGGAAGCCTACCTGCGCCAGTGCCTCCAGCATCGCCTGGTCTGGAACACCGGCGGCGACGGCCACCGTCAGGGTGCTCTCCAGATCCTGCGACAGCTCCACGGCATGGATCTGCAGCAACCGCAGCCTGCTGGCGACGGAACGTGCGTGGGGCACCAGGGCCAGCGCTTGTGCGGTCGGCAACGCCTCGCGGCGCGAGCGGTCGAACAGGGGATAGCCCAATCCGGCCTCGATGTTGGCGATGCCCATGCTCACGGCTGACGGCACCCGGCGCAACGCGCGGGCCGCGCCGGAGAAAGAGCCGTGGTCGACCACCGCGAGGAAGAGATCGATGTCTTCGCTGGACAGGGACATGTATCTGTCAGTGCTTCTGAAAGGAGATGACTTTTTCAATCAACCTTTCTGAATATAGCATCCACACCCTTCGCCAGTGACCAAGCAGGAGGATGTGATGCAGGGAGTAAAACGCAAGGTGATTTACGTCGGGGGCTATGAGCTTCTTGGACTGGTGGTGGGAACGATGGTCATGACCGTGCTGACGGGCAAGTCACCGGCGACGACAGGGCTGCTGGCGCTGATGATCACGGGGATCGCCACGGTATGGAACGTGAGCTTCAACTACCTGTTCGAGGCATGGGAGCGACGGCAACGCGACCGGACGCGCACGGTAGGCCGACGCGTCCTGCATGCCGTAGCGTTCCAGCTCACCCTGGTGTGTTTTCTGGTCCCGCTCATCGCGTGGTGGCTGGGCATTACGCTGATCCAGGCATTTGTCCTGGACCTGGTGTTCATCGTCTACATCCCTTTCTATACGTTTGCATACAACTGGGCGTTCGACCGGTGCTTCGGCGTTCCCAGCTCCGCGGTGAATCACGAGGGGAATCCGCATCTTGGCTGATCAGAAAATTGTTTGACAGATCGGAAATTGCTTTGTAATCCTGTGAAGGTCATCCTTGCTGGATTGCCCCTGTGCTCGTTATCCCGCTCTTCTGCAGCCTGGCGAATGACCTGGATCACAGGGGGCGCGCATGAGCGCGCTCCGGTCATCCCGCGGCGCCGCACGGTACGCGCTGCCACTGCTGCTGCTCAGCATCGTCATCGCCGCATGGTCCGCCTGGAGCGCACAGAAAACCCCGCAGCCGCAGCCCGCCAGCATCGCCACGGCTGAGTTCTCGGCCGCACGCGCGATGCAGTACCTGAGCTGGATCGCGGCCGAACCGCATCCCACCGGCTCAGCGGCTGCGGAAAGGGTTCGCGACCAACTGGTAAACCACCTGCAGCAGGCTGGACTCCAGGTATCCGTGCAGCGTGGTCAGGCGGCTGCCGAGTACGGCAAGGGCGACGGACGTGGCGTGCGAGCGGCCAATGTCGAGAACGTGGTCGCGGTACTGCCGGGCCACGATCGCAGTCTGCCGGCGGTGCTGCTGATGGCGCACTACGACACCGTCCCCCATTCGCCCGGCGCGGCCGACGATGGCCTTGGCGTGGCGGTGATGCTGGAGATATCCCGTGCGCTGCAGAGCGACGTGCGGCAGCGTGACGTGGTGTTCCTGTTCACCGATGCGGAGGAGGCCGGCCTGCTCGGCGCACGTGCGTTCTTCGCGTCGCATCCGCTGGCGTCGCGCATCGGCACCGTCATCAATCTGGAGGCGCGCGGCAGCAGTGGCCGTGCGGTGCTGTTCGAAACCGGGCCGGGCAATGCGGCGCTGCTGGGCACGTTCGCCAAACTCGCGCCGCAGCCGCTGGGCAATTCGCTGACCGGCTTCGTCTACCGCTACATGCCCAACGGCACCGACTTCACGGTGCCGGCGCAGAAAGGTATTCCCGGGCTCAATTTCGCGATCATCGGCAGCCAGATCGACTACCACGCCGCGACCGCGAGCGTGGCGAACCTCGACCCGGGCAGCGTGCAGCACATGGGCGCGCAGGTGCTGCCTATGGTGCGCCAGCTGGCGACCTCGGCGACGCTGCCGACCTCCACCCAAGATGCGATCTACAGCGATCTTCCCGGCGGCTGGATGATCAACGTGCCGACGTGGTCCGGCTGGTGCGTGCTGGCGTTCGGATTGCTGGTCATTGTCGTGGTCGCACGCCGTGCCACGTTCAACCAGGATGGCTGGCGCGGCTTAGTCAGTGGCGTAGCGTGGTGGCCGCTGGCGCTGCTGTCCGTCGCGCTGGCCGTACGTGTGTCGTACCGGTTGCTGGGCGGCGGCGATGCCACGCTGGTGAACAACCGGGATCTGCTGGCGGCCTTCTCCACGCTGGCGGCAGGCGAGGGTCTGTTGGCAATCGGCGTGGTGCTGGCGTTGGGCGCACTGCTGGCCTGCAAGGCGGCACGCAAACCGGCTGCCGCGCTGGCGCTGGTGGCCGGTGCGTGCGCTTCGCTGCGGGGTGGGGTGGATGTGATCGGGCTGCTGCTGGGCGTGCTGGTGGCGCTGCTGGCCTGGACCAGCGCGGGGACCGCTGCGCGCGGTGAAAGCGTGCGATTGGGTGCCTTGCTGGTGGCCTGGATCATCGGCGCGGTGGTGCAGGTGCTCGCGCCGGAGCTGGCGCCATTGCTGCTGTGGCCGCTGCTGGCGGTGGCCGCGGTGGCCTGGCTGCTGCCGGCGCACGCGCCGCTGACCGCGCTGCGTGTGATTGCTGCGGCGGTGATCACCGCATTCGCGTTGGCCCATGTCTTCCACTTCGCGCTGCAGCTGTTCGAGGCCATCGGCTTCGGAACGCCGGAAGTGTTGGCATTGCCGTTCGCGTGGCTGGCTGTACTGCTCCTGCCGTGGGTACGTGTGGCCGAGGGTGGGCGCGGCTTGGTGATCGCTGCGCTGGTGACGCTGCTGGCGGCTGCGGGTCTGCTGGCTGCCGCGTCGTTGACCCAGGCGGACCGCACGCGCTACCCCGAACTGTCCCAGGTGCTGTTCGTCGCCGATCCAGACAACCAGCACTACCACCGCGTCAGTTCACTGCCGCAGTTGTCTGACTGGAGCCGGCGTGCGTTGGGCGGCGCGCAGGCTGAGCCTGTACGCATTCCGATACCCGCGATGGATCTGACGGCTGTCTGGGCGACCAAGGCCGAGGCCATTGCGGTGCCGGGGCCGGTGCGTTTCGAGCGTTCCTACGCTGCCGATACCGGCCAGTCGATACTGCGCGTGCTGGCACCGGCAGGCACACGCGAACTCCGCGTACGGCTCAAGAGCGGGGCCGTCGTGCGCAATGTGCAGCTGCAGGGCGAGGACGCGCCACTGCTGGACGAGGCGGACCGCTGGTCGCGGTTGCGTTGGCAGGCACCGGGCCCGGACGGAATAGAGCTGCGCTGGCCGGCGGACAGTGGCCCGGTGGAGGTGCAGGCCGCGGCCGGTATCGATGGCTGGCCGACGGATGCGGCGCCCTTGCCGGCGCGGTCGCCACACATCGTGCCGTGGTCGACCTCGGACATGACCTGGATTCTTGCCGCGACGCGCGTAAGCCAGGCGGGCGGAGCGCCCCAGGACGGGCGGTAACGCGCCCGGCGGCATTGAGGGCCGGTGGCCGCCACCGCCAACAGGCACGGCCGCTCGTTGCGGCATACCGGAAGCAACACAAAGAAACGGCCCGCAGTGCGGGCCGTTTCTTTTACTGCCTGGACATCCAGCGCTGCCGATTCCTCAGCAGCGCCGTGCAGATGCCTCAGATATGCAACGCATGCCCCAACGCACGCAGCGCCGCTTCCTGCACCGCCTCACCCAACGTCGGGTGGGGATGGATCGTCCCGGCGATATCTTCCAACGTGGCACCCATCTCAATCGACTGCACGAAGGCGATCGACAGTTCCGAGACCTGCACGCCCACGGCCTGCCAGCCGAGGATGCGGTGGTCGCTGCTGCGTGCGACAACGCGCACGAAGCCATCGGAGGATTCCAGCGACATCGCACGGCCATTGGCCGCGAACGGGAACAGCGCGACCTTGGTCTCGATGCCCTGTGCCTTGGCTTCGTCCGGCGACAGCCCGACCACCACGATTTCCGGGTCGGTGAAGCACACCGCCGGAATCGCGGCCGGCACAAAGTGGCGCTTCTTGCCGCTGACGATCTCAGCCACCAGTTCGCCCTGTGCCATCGCACGGTGCGCGAGCATCGGCTCACCGGCGACATCGCCGATGGCCCACACGTTGCGCATCGAGGTCTTGCACTGGTCGTCGATCTTGATCGCCTTGCCGGTCAGATCCAGCTGCAGCGATTCCAGATTGAAGCCGTCGGTCTTCGGGCGACGGCCGACCGCGACCAGGATCTGCTCGGCGTCGAGCGCGATTTCGTTACCGTCCTTGTCACGCACGCGCAGCTGGCCGTTGTCGGCCAGGCCGAGCACGCTGTGGCCGGTCAGCAGCTTCACGCCGGATTTCTCCAGATGCGTGGCCACCGGCTTGGTCAGCTCGGCGTCGTAGGCCGGCAGGATGCGTTCCTGGGCCTCGACCACCGTCACTTCGCAGCCGAGCTTGCGGTAGACCGTGCCCAGCTCCAGGCCGATGTAACCGCCACCGACGACGATCAGCTGCTTCGGCAGTGAGGTCGGCGAGAGGGCTTCGGTGGAGGAGATGACTTTGCCACCGAACGGCAGGAACGGCAGTTCCACCGGCACCGAGCCGGTGGCCAGCAGCAGGTGCTCGCAGCTGATGCGCAGCGTGCCGCCGTCTTCGGCGGCACCGGCGATCTCGACGGTCTTGCCGTCGACGATCGTGGCCCAGCCCTTGATCAGCTGCGCGCCGTTTTTCTTCAGCAGCGCGCTGACGCCACCGGTCAGCTTCTTGACGATGCCGGCCTTCCACGCGACGGTCTTGGCCAGGTCCAGCGACGGGGCCTGCACGCTGATGCCCAGCGGCGAGGTGCCCGCCGCATACGCGGTGACCTTGGCGAATTCCTCGGCGGCATGGATCAGCGCCTTGGACGGGATGCAGCCGATGTTGAGGCAGGTGCCACCCGGATTGACGCCCTCGACCACGATGGTCTTGACGCCGAGCTGGCCGGCGCGGATGCCGGCGATGTAACCGCCGGGACCGCCGCCGATGATCAGCAGCTGGGTTTGAAGGGTATTGGACATCGCTTACTCCACGAACAGCAGGGCCGGGGTTTCCAGGCGCATACGGATCGCCTGCACGAACTCGGCCGCATCCATGCCATCGACGATGCGATGGTCGAACGAGGACGACAGATTCATCAGCTTGCGCGCCACCACCTGACCCTCGCGGAACATCGGGCGTTCGATGATGCGGTTCACACCGACGATCGCCACTTCCGGATGGTTGATGATCGGGGTCGACACCACACCGCCCACGGCACCGAGGCTGCTGATGGTGATGGTGGAGCCGGACAGCTCCTCACGGGTCGCCTTGCCGACGCGCACGGCATTGGCCAGGCGCGCGATCTCGGTGGCGGTCTGCCACAGGTCCAGCGATTCGGCATGCGCGACCACCGGCACCGACAGGCCGACCTCGCTCTGGGTCGCGATGCCCAGCTGCACGCCCTCATAGCGGGTCACGATGTTGGCCTGGTCGTCATAGCGGGCGTTCATCTGCGGGAAGTCGCGTGCGGCCAGCACCACCGCGCGTGCCAGCAGCGGCAGCAGGGTCAGCTTGCCGCGCTCCTTGGCCCAGCGCTCGTTGAGCTTGGCGCGCAGCGCTTCCACTTCCGTGACGTCGATTTCTTCCACATAGGTGATGTGCGGAATGGTCGACCACGACTGCTGCATCTTCTGCGCAATCTTGCGGCGCAGGCCCATGATCGGCACCTGCTGCTCGCCGGTGCGGCGCGCGTAGCTGCTGCCACCGGCACTGCCACCGACCGGCTGCGCCTTGCCACCGGCGGCGGCGTAGGCATCCAGGTCGGCCTGCAGGATGCGACCACCCGGGCCGGTAGCCGGCACGTAGCGCAGCTCGATCCCCAGGTCCCAGGCGCGGCGGCGCACGGCCGGCGACGCCAGCGGGGCTTCACCGGCGGTGAGCACGCCGTTGGTGACCGCGCCGCGCGCGTCCTGCTTGGCGGCAGGGGCGGGTGCGGAGGCAGCGGCAGCCTTGGCCGGCGTCGCAGCCGGTGCAGACTCGGCGGCGGCAGCAGGTGCCGCTGCCGGTGCGGCCGCCTTCGGTGCAGCAACCGGCTCGGCGGGCGCTGCGGCAGCCGGCGCACTGGCGGCGCTGGCATTGCCGGCACCTTCCACTTCCAGGCGGATCAGCTCGCTGCCGACGGCCATCATCTGGCCGGGCTTGCCGCCCAGCGAGACCACGGTACCGGCGACCGGCGAGGGGATCTCGACCATGGCCTTGTCGGTCATGACTTCGGCCACGACCTGGTCTTCGGCGACCGGGCCACCGACCTCGACCTTCCAGGTGATCAGTTCGACTTCGGCGATACCTTCACCGATGTCCGGCATCTTGATGACGTGATGTCCCATGGTTCAGTCCTCCAGCACGCGCTGCATTGCATCGATGACCCGGGACGGACCCGGGAAGTAGTCCCATTCCTGCGCGTGCGGATACGGGGTGTCCCAGCCGGTAACGCGTTCCACCGGGGCCTGCAGGTGGTAGAAGCAGTGCTCCTGCACCAGCGCGACCAGTTCGGCGCCGAAGCCGCAGGTGCGGGTGGCTTCGTGCAGCACGATGCAGCGGCCGGTCTTCTTGACCGAATTGACGATGGCGTCCAGGTCGAGCGGCCACAGGCTGCGCAGGTCGATCACTTCGGCATCGATCCCGGCATCTTCTGCGGCGGCCTTGGCCACCCACACGGTGGTGCCGTAGGTGATGATCGTCAGTGCCTTGCCTTCGCGGGCGATGGCGGCCTTGTCCAGCGGCACGTTGTAGTAACCCTCCGGCACCAGGTTGTCCGGGTACTTGGACCACGCGGTGACCGGGCGGTCGTGGTGACCGTCGAACGGGCCGTTGTACAGGCGCTTGGGCTCCAGGAAGATCACCGGATCGTCGTTCTCGATCGAGGCGATCAGCAGGCCCTTGGCGTCGTACGGGTTGGAGGGCATCACGGTGCGCAGGCCGGTGGCATGGGCGAAGATCGCCTCCGGGCTCTGGCTGTGGGTCTGGCCGCCGTAGATGCCACCACCGCACGGGGTGCGGAACACCAGCGAGGAGGTGAAGCTGCCGCCGGAGCGATAGCGCATGCGCGCCGCTTCGGAGACGATCTGGTCGTAGGCCGGGTAGATGTAATCGGCGAACTGGATTTCAGCGACCGGGCGCAGGCCGTAGGCGGCCATGCCGATCGCCGCGCCGGCGATGCCGTTCTCGGAAATCGGCGCATCGAACACGCGCTGCTTGCCGTACTTGGTCTGCAGGCCGTCGGTGCAGCGGAACACGCCGCCGAAGTAGCCCACGTCCTGGCCGAAGATCACCACGTTGTCGTCGCGTTCCAGCATCACGTCCATCGCCGAGCGCAGCGCCTGGATCATGGTCATCGGCGTACCGCCGGTGTTGTTCTGTTCAATCCCGCTCATGTGTTCAGACTCCCAACTGCTGACGCTGGCGACGGAGATGTTCGGGCATGTCCTTGTAGACGTCTTCGAACATGAGGGCCGCGCCGGGACGGTTGTCGCTGCCGAGCAACCCGTGGGTCTCGGCTTCCTTGAGGGCACGCAGGATCTCGGCATCCAGTTCGGCGCGGAGCGCGTCGTGCTGCTGCTCGCTCCACAGGCCACGCTTGATCAGGTGCTGCTTCAGGCGGTCGATCGGATCGCCGAGCGGGAACTGCTGCGCATCGTCGGCAGGGCGGTACTTGGAGGGATCATCCGAGGTCGAATGCGGGCCGGCGCGGTAGGTGACCCACTCGATCAGGGTCGGCCCCAGGTTGCTGCGGGCGCGTTCGGCGGCCCAGCGCGAAGCGGCGTACACGGCCAGCAGATCGTTGCCGTCCACGCGCAGCGACGGAATGCCGTAGCCCACGCCGCGCGCGGCGAAGGTGGTGTTCTCACCGCCGGCGATGGCCTGGAAGGTGGAGATCGCCCACTGGTTGTTGACCACGTTGAGCACCACCGGGGCGCGGTACACGTGCGCGAAGGTCAGCGCGGCGTGGAAATCGCCTTCGGCGGTGGCGCCATCACCGACCCATGCGGTGGCGATGCGGGTGTCGCCCTTGATCGCCGAGGCCATCGCCCAGCCCACCGCCTGGATGTACTGGGTGGTCAGGTTGCCGGAGATCGAGAAGAAGCCGTAATCCTTGTACGAATACATGATCGGCAGCTGGCGGCCCTTCAGCGGGTCGGCCGCGTTGGACAGCACCTGGCACATCATGTCCACCATCGGCACTTCCTTGGTGACCAGGATGCCCTGCTGGCGGTAGGTCGGGAACTGCATGTCGTCATCGCGCAGTGCCAGGGTCTGGCCGACGGCGATGGCTTCCTCACCCAGGCACTGGATGTAGAAGGAGGTCTTCTTCTGGCGCTGGGCGATCAGCATGCGCGCGTCATAGGCGCGCGTCTTGAGCATGGCGTGCATGGCACGCAGCAGCACGGCGTCGTCGATATCGGCGGCCCACGGGCCCACGGCGTCGCCGTTGTCATCCAGCACGCGGATCAGCTGGCTGGTCAGCGGTGCGGTCTGGCTGGCGCTCACGTCCACGGGCGGCTTGTCGACCGCGCCGGCGGGGCTCAGCTTCAGATAGGAAAAGTCGGTGGCCTCGCCGGGACGGGCGCTGGGCTCGGGCACGTGCAGACGCAACGGCTCGCTCGTGGCGGGGATCTGGGGTGATGACATGTCAGGGGCCTCGCTGGGCTTGGGTCATGGAGCTACAGGCATACCGCAGGCGGGGGGCAACGGTAATGGCGATGTTGGCGCGCCGACATCCGGTCAGGATCTCGTCGCGAAGCGGGTAAGGACCAGCGCTTGCAAGGCGGCTGGGGCCATGGCGCATTGCACCCGATGTGAAGTCTAGAGGCACAGCGGCTTATCGTAAATTTGTTTAATTGCGTATGAGGTATTGTTTATTCAGATATCTTCATTCCGCGGGAGCTCGTGCATGCAAATCCCAGCCAACATGACCCTGCGCCAGCTGCGGTACTTTGCCGAAGCTGCCGAGTTGGGGCAGTTTTCACAGGCCGCACGCAAGCTGCACGTCTCCCAGTCGGTGATCACCACGGCGGTCGCCCAGCTGGAAACCTCGCTGGGGCTGAAACTGTTCGACCGCATGCCGCACGGGGTCGGGCTGACCGCCGAGGGCCATCGGTTCCACCAGCATGTGCGGCACATCCTGGACACGCTGCAGGACGCCCTCAGCGAGCCGATGTTCCTGGCCAACACCCTGCCGGGCCGGGTCCGGATCGGCGCGTCCTACACCGTGCTGGGTTACTTCCTGCCGAGCCTGCTGGCGCGCTTCAAGCGCTCCTATCCGCAGGTGGAGGTGGATCTGGTGGATATGGACCGTGCTGCGATCGAGCAGGGCGTCGGCAGCGGTGACCTGGATTTCGGGCTGTGCATCATTTCCAACATGGCCGAGCCGTATGTGCTGCGGCGCCAGGTACTGATCCGCTCGCGCCGCCAGCTGTGGCTGTCCGAGTCGCACCCGCTGTTGCAGCTGCCGGTGATCAGCCCGGCCGACGTCGAGCCGTATCCATACATCATGCTGATGGTGGACGAAGGGCAGGAGTCGGCGATGCGCTACTGGCGCTCGGTCGGGCGCGAACCCAACGTGGTGTTCCGCACCTCGTCGCTGGAGGCGCTGCGCGGCATGGTCGCCTACGGCTTCGGGGTCAGCATCCTGTCGGACATGGTCTACCGCCCGTGGTCGCTGGAGGGGCGCCGGATCGACGTGCGCACCCTCACCGATGCGGTGCCGCCGATGGAAGTCGGCCTGGTCTGGCGCCCGGACGAAGACCTGTCCGCGCCGGCACGCGCACTGCATCAGTTCCTGGTCTTTGCCTGTGGCGGGTGAGCGCCGAGCGCATCGACCAGCGCAGGCCGCGGATCGGGCAGCTCACCGACGGGCGCGGTGAAGGCCTGCCCACGGCGCGTCCAGATCTGCCACGCCGAGTACGCCAGCAGCGGCACCACGTAGGTGGCCAGGATCGCATACGCCAGCAGACGGTAGCCCTTCGCGATCAGCGCGACCAGTCCGATGCCATCGGCCAGGAACACGGCCATCAGCAGGATGGCGGCAATGATCGCCACCCGCATGCCGCGGCCCGGGGCGGCGCCGGTGCGTTCCTTCCAGTTGACGCTGATGCGGCCGTCCACCGAGGCCATCAGCGTGACCCCGGTTTCGACCAGCGCGACCATGATCATCAGCCGGAACAGCCACTGGAACCACGGCAGGCCCAGCTGGCCGAGCATCAGGTCCGAGGGCAGGGGGGCGTCGGCGATGTCCGGCAGGAACGCGATCATGCAGATGTAGAACACGATCGCCGGCAGGATCGCCAACGGGCCGGCCAGGGCGCCGGCGATCACCGCATCGCGCCGGCACAGCAGGTGGCGCACCACCAGCAGGATCGAGACCGCCGCGAACATGTTGTAGCCGGCGTAGGTCACGCCGTTGAGCACCCAGTCCTGGCCGAGCTCATGGGTGTTGGACAGCTGCGCCATCGCGCCGCCGCCGAAGCGATAGAGGATCAGGCACGCGGCAATGGCGTAGACCAGGTACATGAAGGCCGACATCAGCTTGAACATGCGTTCGACGGCGTTGGTCCCGGCCTGCACTACGCCGGTGATGATCGCCACCAGCACCAGCGTGCCGACGATCCGTGGCCAACCGAACATGGTCGCGGCGAGTTCGCCGGCGGCCGCGCCGAACACCGCCAGCACCACCACGATCAGCGCCAGGTAGGCCACTTCGAAGGTCCACCAGCCACGGCCCAGCAGATGCCGGAAGAAGGTGCGGTAATCGTTGGCCCGGATCGCCCGGGCCAACAGGAACGTCAGGATGCAGATCACGCTCCAGATCAGCATCGACAACACCATCGCGGCCAGGCCGCCCCAGGGGCCCGATGGCAGGAAAAACTCCGCCAGCTCACGGCCGGTGGCGTATCCGCCGCCGATCACGGCGGACTTGAACGCCAGGCCGGGCAACAGATACCGCTGGAACCGGCTGGCGGCGGCGGTCACTTGCGCGCGGCCGTCGGCTGCAGCAGGTAGAAGTCGCGCACGGTGCGGGCGATCTCGGCGATCACACGCTCACGTTCGCTGCGTGGGGCATTGCTGGCTTTGACGAACACGGAGATCGCGAACTGGCTGCCATCGGGCAGGGTGACCACGCCGACATCATTGACGGTGCCGGCCACGGTACCGCTCTTGTCGGCCACCTTGGTGCCCGGCGGCAGGCTGCCACGCAGGCGCGCGCTGCAGGTCCGGCAACGTTCCATGATCTGCACCAGCACCTCGGTGCTGGCCGGGCTCAGCGCCTTGCCGGTGAACAGTCTGGTCAACAGGGTCGACATCGCGCGCGGGGTGGAGGTGTCGCGCGGGTCCTTGTCGAAGGCTTCATTGCCGGCTTTCGTGCGCTTGACCACCTCCGGATCGAGGGTCAGTTCGGCGACGCGTTCCTTGGTCAACGGCTCATCGCCGAGGCCGAAGATATCGCTCAGCAGCTGCCGGGTGTTGCGATCCAGGCGCTGGCCTTCGATGCCCTGCGCGCGCAGCCAGGCGGTGACCGCGGCCGGTCCGCCGGCCTGCGCCACCAGCACGTCGGTGGCGGTGTTGTCGCTCTGGGTCAGCATGACCTCCAGCAGGTTGTGCACCGACAGGCTCACACCGTCATGGATGAAGCGGTCCGCGATGACTTCCGAATCGACATAGAACGATTTCGGCACCGGCACCATCGTGGTCAACGCCAGTTCGCCGGCATCCACCTTGGTCAGGATCACCGCCGCGACCGCCACTTTGAACGTGCTGGCCATCGGGAACCCTTCATCGGGATTCAGATGGACCTGCTCGCCCTTGCCATCCAGTCGCCACGCCGAGACACCGACCTTGCCGTCGATCAGGGTGGCCAGCCGCGCGACCTCGGTTTCCACCGGGCTGGTCTTGCCGGCGCTGAACGCGGCGAGCGGGCTCAGGCCCAGCAACGCCGCCACGCACAGGCTCAAGGTACGGGATGTCATCTTCATGCGATGCAGGCCTCCAGCAGGCGGTTGAATTCCCCATCTTGCCGCATCGGATCGGCCACCGGCAGACCAAGACGCGCGCTGACTTCGGCGCAGGCGGCCGCTGCCGCGGCGTCGGTCATGCCATGGGTATTGAGACTGACGCCGACGCAGCGGATATCCGGATTGGTCCGGCGCCCCAGTTGCACGGTCAGCGCGATCACTTCCTCGATGGAGGGCAGCGGGTAGTCCGGATAGCCGAGCACGTGCTTGCGCCCCGGCTGGTGGCAGACCACGAACACATCGGGCTGGCTGCCGTGCAGCAGGCCGAGGCTGACACCGGCGTAGGCAGGATGGAACAGCGAGCCCTGGCCTTCGATGACATCCCAGTGATCGTCGGCCGCGTTCGGGCTGAGCAGTTCGGCGGCGCCGGCGGAGAAGTCGGCCACCACCGCGTCCATCGGAATGCCGCTGCCGGCGATCAGGATGCCGGTCTGGCCGCTGGCGCGGAAGTCGGCATCCACGCCGAGGCCACGCAGGCCACGCGCCAGTGCCAGGGCGGTGTACTTCTTGCCCAGCGCGCAGTCGGTGCCGACGGTCAGCACGCGCTTGCCGGTGCGCTTGCGGCCGTTGCCGACCGGAATGCCACGCGGCGGCACGCGCACGTTGATCAGTTCGCGCCCGTGGCGTTCGGCTGCGGCCGCCAGTTCCGGAATGTCACCCAGCTTCTGGTGCATGCCGCTGACCAGGTCCAGACCGTTTTCCAACGCATCGACCAGGGCCGGCAGCCACTGCGGCGGAATCACGCCACCGCCGTTGGCCACGCCGATCACCATCGCACGTGCACCGGCCGCGCGCGCCTGTGCCGGCGTCATGCTCGGCAGGCCGGTGCTGATCGGGCAGCCCGGCAGGCTCCACTCGGCCACGCACACTTCCGGGGCCCAGTCGTGCAGGCCGATCGCGGTCTTGGCGAAGCCGGCTTCGGTGGTGTCGCCCAGGAACAGCAGGTACGGCTGGGGGAGGGCGGCAAGGGCCTGCACGGCGGCAGTGGGCGTCGAGCTCATGGCGGATCCAGTGGTCGGGGGAGAGAAGAGAGCAGGGGAAGCATTCACGAGGGGCTCGCTGTTGTTTGACCTGGTTGGATCTGTATAAGTCCTAATCAGAGAATATGCAACCTAATTAGGATTATTCCATTTCTCTTCCGACGGGTGGTCCGGCGGCAGCTCGGGGCGCCGCCATGGCAGGTGGCTGGACTCAGTAGCGATAGTCGATGGACATGCCGATCGTGCGCGGCTGCAGCGGTACGCCGGTCACCGCGACATAGCGGTTGAGCGCGTCGCGCACCGAGCCGGTGGAGACGTACGCGCGCTCGTCGGTGGCGTTGCGCGCATACAGGCGGACCGTCCACGTCATGTTGGTCAGCTCGGCATGCAGGTCCAGCGCGTTGTAGCTGTCGATGTCGTACGCCCCGGCCACGCGCTCGCCGGTAACCCGATAGCCGGCACCGACCCGGCCCCGCCACTGGTCGCTCACATCGACGTCGTAGTCGATCGTGCCCGACCAGCTCAGCCGCGGCGTCATCGGCATGCGGCTGCCCGAGACCAGGCCGCTGGAGGGCGGTACGTCGCCGATCGTCGAATCGATGTAGGCCGCATTGAGGCCGAGTGTGAGGCGCTCGGCCGGCCGCATCATCAGGCTCAGTTCCGCACCCTGGCTGCGCGCGCTGCCGGCGTTGCCCATCCAGCTCAGGCCGTTCTCGGAGACGCGCACCTGGATGTCGTCCCAGTCGATCCGGAACAGCGCCAGGTCGATCATCGCGCGGCGGTCCCAGAAGTGCGATTTGAAGCCGAGCTCCAGGTTGTCCAGGGTGTCGGCCTTGGTCATCGGCACCACGCCGGAGGTCGATACGTTCGGTCCGCCCGGGCGGTAGCCGGTGGCGTAGCGCGCGTAGATCATCGCGCTGTCGTTGAGGTGCCAGCGCGAGGCCAGCTTCCACGTGGTCACGCTGTCATCGGCGGAGTCGGCCAGATCGATCGGCCGCGGGCCGTACAGCAGGCCGGTGCTGTGCTGCTCGAAATCCTGCTGGTTGCGCGCATGCCGCACACCGGCGGAGACATCGAAGCGCGGGCTGAACTTGTAGGTGACGTCGGCGAAGATCGCCTGCTCGTCATAGGTGCCGGGCAGGCTGGCGGTGCCGGGATTGAACGGCAGCGGGATGCCGTTGGCATCGTAGGCGCTCACCTGCTGGCGGTTGGCGTTCTTCTCGCCGGTGAAGAAAGTGCCCAGCAACCATTCAAAGCGCTCACTCTCCTTGGAGCTGAGGCGGAATTCCTGGGTCCATTTGCGGGTGCCAAGGAACACATCGAACTGCGCCTGGCCGGCCGGGTACGGGGTCAGCAGCGGCCATGCCACGCCATAGACCAGCGTGGAGTCCTGCACCTCATCCATGCGGGTTTCGGAGAAGCTGGTCGCGGAGACGAAATCAACGTTGCCCAGGTCCCAATCCAGGATCGCCGAGTAGTAGTCGGTCTCCATCCGGTACGGGGTCGCGCGCTGCAGGATACCTTCGAGCGGGCCGCGGATCGGTTCCAGCGTGGGATAGGTCAGGCCCACCGCGCTGGAGTTGTCGGCATCCACGATCTGCGACAACGCCTGCACGCGCAGGTTGGCGGTGTCGCTGATGCGCCAGGTCAGCGCCAGGCGGGAGGCCAGCTGGTAGTAGCCGTTGCTGTCCTTGGCGTCGTCGCCGGTGAGGTCGGGCTGGTCCACATAGCCGGGCGTGCCCTGGCGCGACAGGCTGGCACGCAGCCCCAGCTTGCCTTCGATCAGCGGCACGTTGAACGAGGTGCGCACGCCGGTGCCCACGTCGCCCGCTTCCTTGGTGGCGTTGACGTCCATGCCGGCGCGGAACTCGAAGCCATCCGGATCGGCGGCCTTGGTGATGTACTTGAACAGGCCACCCATCGAGCTGGCGCCATACAGCGTGCCCTGCGGGCCGCGCAGCACTTCCACGCTCTGGATGTCATACGGCAGCAGATCCAGCGCGTAGGTGGTCGCGCGCTGCTTGTTGCTGCTGGGGCCGATCGGGGTGTCATCGATGTAGGTCCCGATGATCGAGCCGCCGCCGAGCGGCGCGACACCGCGCAGCGCCATCGTGGTCTGGCCCGGCGCGCCGCCACTGTCGACCTGGAAGCCGGGCACGTAGGCGGCGAAGTCGTTCAAGCGGGTCGCACCGAACGCTTCCAAGCGTTCTTCACTGATCACGCTGACGCCGGCCGCCACCTCCATGACGTTCTCGCTGCGCTTCTGCGCGGTGGCCACCACGCGATCCAGTTCGACGACATCGGGCGTGCTGCGGCTGCCATCGGCGTCCGCATCCTGGGCCATCGCCGTGGTGGCAAGGCCCATGCAGCACAGGGTGACGGTGGAGGCGAGGATCGAGCGGTTGATCGGCTTGCGCATGTGGCGGTCTCTCCGGAATCAGGGACGGGGTCAGGCAGAAAACACGGTCGCCAGCCACGGCTGATACAGCCGCGTGGCGTCAGTCCGCAGGGGATTGGGTGGGGGCTGCGGTGCTGGCCAGCAGTGGCCGTGCTCGACGCTCCAGGCGCAGCAGCAGGACCGCAACGAACATGCAGGTGCCCGCCATCAGCGCGAAAAACACCGTGCTGGAAAGCGTCGACCACAGCGTGCCGACCGCGCCGGCCAGCAGGTTGCCGCCAAACGAGGCCAGGAACCAGAACGCGATGATGGTGGCACCGAAGCCCACCGGCGCCAGGCGGGCGAACAGGCCCAGCCCCACCGGCAGGATGAAGAGCTCGCCGAAGGTGAAGATCGCGAAGAACAGCGCGGCCCACAGCCAGCCGACCTTGGCCGACGGTTCACCGCCGAGCACCGCCACCAGCGCGAACGACAGCCCGACCACCGCGGCACCGATGGCCATCTTGGTCAGTGCGGCCGGCTCGCGGCCATCGCGTGCCTGGCGCGTCCAGCGCCGTACCAGCAGTGGCGTGATCAGGAACACCAGCAGCGGGTTGAGCGAGAAGAACCAGGTCATCGGCAGGGTGAAGTCTGCGGTGAGCACGCGGTCCACCCCGGTGTCGAGCCAGATCGCGATCGTGTTGCCGATCTGCTCGTAGGCCAGGCGGAAGATCACGATCAACCCGGCGATCATCGTCATCAGCTGCAGCAAGGGCCGGTAGGCCGGCTGCCACAGCGCCGAGAACGGCAGCGTGGCGCGCTCGCTGCGCGGCGGGTCCGGTGGCAGGTGGCGGCGGCCGGTGATGTAGATCACCAGGCCGAGCAGCATGCCGATGCCGGCGGCGGAGAAGCCCACGTGCCAGCCATACACCTCGCCCAGCGTGCCGCAGACCAGCGGCGCCAGGAACGCGCCGAGGTTGATGCCCACGTAGTACACGTTGAACGCCGAGCCACGGCGCGGGTCATCGCGCGCGTACAGATCGCCGACCTGGCCGGGCAGGGTGGGCAGGAACAGCCCGTTGCCCAGGATGATCGCCAGCAGCGCTGGATACAGCAGTGCATCGAAGGCCATCAGGAAATGGCCGAACGCCATGATCGCCCCGCCCAGGATCACCGCGCGCCGTTTGCCCAGCCAGCGATCGGCGAGCATGCCGCCGAACACCGGGCTGAGGTAGGCCAGCGCGGTGTACAGGCCATAGACCAGTGAGGCCTGTTCCTGCGAAAACAGCAGCTGCTTGGTCATGTAATAGACCAGCAGGGCCCGCATGCCGTAGTAGGAGAATTTCTCCCACATCTCGGTGAGGAACAGGATGGTCAGGCCTGGCGGTTGCCCGAACCAGGCCTTGCGCGGTACTTGGAGGCTCATCGGGCGGGGCGTCCGGCGGTCAGAGCTGCAGGCCGGTACTGATCAGGCGCTGGGTGATGGCGACGAACGCGACCACCAGCCCTGCCAGTGCGACCACCCAGGCGCCGTAGCGACGCCCGCGCGGCCAGCTGGCCGGCGCGCGGACCGCCACCCAGACCAGTGCGATGGCGGCGATGACGCTGAGCCACGACAACGCCTGCACCAGGATCAACGGCCCGTTGGTGTACGAGGAGATCGCGCCCGGGCCAGCGATCGATTTCACGTACAGCGCCCAGGCGATCACGGTGCCCAGCTGCGTGGTGAGCGCCAGCGTCTGCAACCAGCGCAGGCCACGGCCTTCGACCGGCGCGATGGCGCGGTAGTAACGGCGCACGAACACGCCGCCGATGCGCAGGACGGCCGACAGCGTCAGCAAACCCAGTGCGACGAACAGTGCAGGGCGCAGCCACGCCGGCGAACGCCAGCCCGGAATTGGCTCGAAGCCGAACACCGAGGCGAACGGACCGCCGGAGAAATACACCGGGCGGCCGTCCTTGACCTTCACTTCCAGCAGGCCACGCCCGTTTTCCTGCTGCCACAGCCAGGGTGACACCTCGCGCCAGCGCAGCAACTGGCCGTTCAGGCCCTTCTGGCCGTCAACGGTGATCGTGCCGTCTTCCTGCGGGTGCACGCGGGTCGGTGCGAACAGCGACAGCATGCGCAGATAGGAACTGTCCGAACGGCGCGTGCTCTGCCAGTTCACCCCGGCCAGTGCAGCGGCATGCTCGCGGGCAGTGGCGGCATCCACGCCCGGGCCGGCGCGTTCGATCGGCAGGGTCGGCAGGAAGTTCTCGACGAAGCGCTCCCACACCTGGGCGCGCAGTGCCGAGCCGGCGGCATCACGGCCCACGCTGTTGGTGGAAACGAACACGCCGATGTTGCGTTCCGGAATCATCCACAGCCACGAGTAGAAGAACAGCATCGTGCCGCCGTGCGAGCGGGTGTCATAGCCGCCGGTGTCCGAGGCCATCCAGCCCAGGGTCATGCGCGGCAGGTGCGGCAGGATCGCGGCCTGCGGGGTCAGCATCTGTGCGTTGGTCTCGGCCCGCATGATGCGCTGGCCGTCGAGTTCGCCGTGGTTGAGCGTGGCCATCATGAAACGTGACATCGCCGAACCGGAGGCGTACAGACCGCCCACGCCCGGCGCGGTGTTCTTCTCGGCCGGGTAGGTTTTGCCCGAACCCAGCAGATACCCCTTGGCGGCGTGCGGCAGCAGCTCGGCCGGCAGTTTCTGTTCGAAGCTGGCGTACTGCATGTCCAGCGGCTGCAGGATGTGCTGCCTGGCGTAATCCTCGAAGCGCTGGCCGCTGACGCGCTCGACGATGTACGAGGCGATACCCGTGGCGTAGTTCGAGTACGCCGGCGTGGTGCCGGGTGCGGAGATCTGGTTGGGCACCCAGTCCTTGAGGTAGTTGTCGCGGTTGGCCGGATGGTCCGGACCCAGCACGATCAGGTAGCGCATGCGCTCTTCCAGACCGCTGGTGTGGGTCATGATCTGGCGCAGCGTGATCGGCTCGCCCTTGGCCGGGACCTTGATGTCCAGGTAGGTGTTGATGTCGGCATCCAGGTCCAGTTTGCCCTGTTCAACCAGCTGCATCACCGAGGTCCAGACGAACAGCTTGGAGATCGAGCCCGGGCGGAACAACGTGGTTTTGGGATCCACCGGCGTGCGCTTCTCGACATCGGAGAAACCGAAGCCGCGCTCGGTGACGACCCTGCCGTTCTCGACCACGGTGACCACGGCGCCGGCGAGGTCGCCCTGGGCCATCAGGTAGGGCACCAGGCCATCGAGGAAGGTATCGACCCGGGCCGCATCCAGCGTGCCGGTCGGCGCCGACGCGGGCGTGATGGTGTCAGGCGATTCGGTGGTCGCGGGCACCGGTGCAGCAGCAGGCGTCGGCGCCTGCGCATGCAGCGGCGAGAACGCTGCGGTCGATGCCAGCAGCATGCCGGAGATCAACGTGCGCCACTGGGTCGCGCGCGGACGATGCGATGTCGTGTTCATGCGTGCACTCCCTTGCCCCATACGGCGTCGTCGCAGTGCACCAGGCCCTCGTCGTAGCGCAGGCCCGGCACCCGGTCATCGCTCAGGAACAACGGGCCATCCAGATCGACCACGTCGCAGTGCTGGCCCACGATGAAGGCCGGGCCCATCGCCCAGCTGCTGCCGATCATGTTCCCGACCATCACCTGCATGCCCAGGGCGCGCGCCTTGCCGACCATCGCCAGGCCTTCGGTCAGCCCGCCGGCCTTGTCGAGCTTGATGTTGATCACGTCGAACAGACCCGCCAGTGCCTCGATCTCCGCTGCGTCCTGCACGCTCTCATCGGCCGCGAACGGCAGCGGCCGTGCAAAGCCCTTGAGTTCGGCCTCGCGCCCGCGCTGCAGCGGCTGTTCCAGCAGCTTGATGTCGCTCTCCAGCAGCACCGGGATCAGGGCATCGAGCGCATCCACGGTATAGCCCTGGTTGGCATCCACGCCCATCCAGACATCCGGGCGCACCTTGCGCACCGCGCGCACGCGTTCGACATCGATATCCAGGTCGCCGCTGAGCTTGAGCTTGAGCGCCTTGGCGGGTGCATAGCGGCCGGTGGCGATCGATTGCATCGTCGCCGGATCATCGGCGCCGAGGGTCCACGTGGTCAGCAATGGACGCGTCTGCGAAAGACCGGCCAGGGCCCAGGCAGGCTTGCCGGTGCGGCTCGCTTCCAGGTCCCACAGTGCGCAGTCCAGTGCATTGCGCGCGCCGCCGCGCGGCAGCAGCTGCTGCAGCTCGGCACGGGTGATGCCGGCTTCGATCCGCGCACGCAGCAGCTCCAGCGTGGCCAGCATCTGCTCGGGGGTGTCATCGAAGTAGTACACGCCGCTGGCTTCGCCACGGCCGCGATGGCCGCCGTCTTCCAGTTCCACGCGCAGTACCGGCGCGTGCTCGAACACGTAGCCGCTGATCCGGAACGGGGCCAGCAACGCAAGCGAGTCGATCTGCAGGGTCAATTTCACAGGATGTCTCCAGCCCCGTGGTCGGGGCTACGGGTCAGTAGTTGAGTGCGAAGTCGGCCAGGCCCATCAGGACCAGGGCATAGGCGAGCACGCAGGCCGAGATCAGCAGCAGCACCGCCCACAGGCGCGCCAGCCAGCCGCGTCCGGCGCGGAAGGTCTGCACCAGGTTCCAGGCGGTGGATCCGATCCCGCCGATGATCGCGATCACCGAAGCGATGCCGAGCCCGATCACCGCCGGATCGAGACGATCATCCAGGCGCGCGAAATCCGCCGAGGCCCAGGCCATTACCGCCATCGCCACGGCGGGTACCAGCAGCATGAACCAGCACGCTGCGCGGCTGAGGCGGTAGGCCAGCAGCGTCCTGCGCGGCCAGCCCAGCCCGCGGCCGTGGCGACGCCGCACCCACGCGGCGATCGGCCATGCCAGCGCGGAGAGCGCCAACACCGCGACGGCCGCGGTCAGCACCGGCTTGAGCCACACCGCGGAGCGATAGCCTTCCGCGCGCAGGAATACGTTGAACGGGGAGGACGAGTCCACCGCGAAGCCGACCGGCTTGCCGTCCTTGAGGATGGCGGCAAGGCGCAGCTCGCTGTTGTTCGCCTGCCACAGCCACGGTGCGATCGGCTTGAAGGTGGTGGGCTGGCCATTTGGCTGCTTCATGCGCGGCAGGCGCAGGCTGCCATCGTCGAGGGCCTCCAGGCGCGTCTGGGTAAGGATGCCGGTACGGCCGATACCGGTTTCGGCGCGGCGTGAATCGAGGTAGCTCGGCCCGGCCAGCTGGTGCGCCTGGTCCTTGGCGAGCGCGGCGTCGACCACCGGTGCCGCGACCACGGCGGGCGCCGGGAAGTACCGATCGGCGAAGTTCTCCAGCAGCTCCCGCCGGATCTGGCCGGTGATGCCATTGGCGCCGGCGCTGTTGAGGGTGATGAACAGGCCGACATCGTGGTCGCGGAACAGGAACAGCTGCGAGTGGAACGAGTACGTGTCGCCCGCATGGGAGACCACGCGCTGGCCGTTGACATCGATCTCGTAGAACCCGAGCGCCATGGTGTTCAGCGGCGGTGCGAACCGCGTCTGCGGGGTCAGCATCAGCTGGCTGGTGGCCGCGTTCAGAATGGCCGTGTCGTGCCCGCCCGCCGCGTTCAGATGCGCGATCATGAAACGCGCCATGTCGCTGGCGGTGGCCGACAGCGCACCGGCCGGGGCCGATGGCGTGACTTCGAACTCGCGCGGCTTGCCCGACCCCAGTGCGTAGCCCTTGCTGACCAGCGCACGCAGCGCAGGCGGCAGCGGCTGGCGGAAGCTGGCGTGCTGCATCTGCAGCGGGGCGAAGATGTGCTGTTGGACGTACTCGGCGAACGGCTGGCCGGACACGCGCTCGACGATGTAGCCGGCCAGGCTGGTGCCGTAGTTCGAATACGCCGGCACGGTGCCCGGCGCGAATATCTGCGCCGGTATGCGGCGCTTGAGATACGGCCCCAGTTCGACGCCCCCGGCCTCGGCCACCGCCTCGGTGGTCCACATGTACTTGATGTTGGCTTCGAAGCCGCCGGTGTGCGTCATCAGCTGCCGCAGCGTGATCGGCAGGCCGCGTTCGGGCACCTTGAAATCCAGGTACCGGTTGATGTCCGCGTCCAGGTCCAGCTTGCCGGCTTCCACCAGCTGCATGACCGCGGTCCAGGTCATCAGCTTGGAGACCGATGCCATCCGGAACAGGGTGCGGTCCGGATCCACCGGGGTCTGCTTCTCCACGTCGGAGACGCCGTAACCGCGACGGACCAGGATCCGTCCGTCCTTGACCACCGTCACCGCGGCACCGGCGATATCGCCACGCGCGATGGCATAGGGCACGAAGCCGTCCAGCCAGGTGGTCGCATCATCGGCAGTCAGCCCGGGAACGGAATCCACGCCGGGCGCGGGGGCGTCCTGGGGTGGGGAGGGTGGCCGCTGTGCCTCGGCCTGGAACGACAGCAACAGCCCACAACACAACGCGACAAGTCCTGACAACGCACGCATGTGACGATCCCCTCTGGAACTGGAAGACGCGGCACCCCGGAGCGAATCATCGGAGGGCCAAAAACCATCTCAATCAGACAACAATATTCCTGATTAGAGAATTGTCAAATGCGCGTGATCGTCGCCGGATCACGCGCGATGGGGCAAATGTGACGTGTGGGTGTCCTGAACGCGCTATTCCGCGGCAATTGGGAACGTTTTCAGGGCAGTGGAGGCGGCGATCGGAGACGAACGCGACAAGAAACCATCCTGATCAGGATGGCATTCATCTCTACGTAGTATCGTATCCACAACTTCACCAGCAATAGCCCAAAGGTCCTGTCGATGAGCCCGAAAAGCCCGACGCTCGGAACCCTGCTGCGCGGCCTGCGCACGCGCCAGGGGTGGACGCTCAAGGAAATGAGCGAACACACCGAAATCCCCCTGTCCACGTTGTCGAAGATCGAACACGACCGCCTGACGTTGACCTACGACAAGCTGCAGCATCTGGCGCAGCGTTTGAACCTGCGCATGTCCGAGCTGTTCTCCGAGCCGGATTCTGACAGCGCGCCCAAGCCGGTCACCGCCCGCCGCAGCCTCGGCTCGCTGGACAAGGCGCTGCGCGTGCAGACCGACAACTACGATTACTACTATCTGTGCACGGAACTGCGCCGCAAGCGGATGATCCCGATCCTCACCAAGGTGCGCGCCAAGACCACGGCCGAGTTCGGCGAACTGGTCCGGCACCCGGGCGAGGAGTACGTGCACGTGATGGAAGGCCGCATCCAGGTCCACACCGAGTTCTACGATCCGGTGGTGCTGGAGACCGGGCAGGGCATCTACATCGACAGCCAGATGGGCCACGCCTACATCGTTGATACCGGCTGCGAGGAAGCGGTGCTGCTGGCCGTCTGTGCCAGCGCGGATGAGGATCTGATGGAATCGCTGATCACCCTGCATGAGCAGGAGGGCGGGGTCTGACCCGTCCCCAGCCTCACCACACCGCCTCCAGGCGGCGGAACGGCTGGTTGAGCCGTACACCGCGTGCGTCGTAGTCAGTGAGCACGCGTCCATCCACCCGCACGGTGGTGGGGCGCGTGCGGCTCGGCCACCAGACCCGCACCGCGGTGCCCGTGCGCAGCCCCTTGCCCAGCGTGACCTGAAGCGTTCCCTGGTGCTGCCGTGCCTGCACGGCCAGGGTGCCATGGGCGGTCGGCAGCCGGTCCACGGCCAGCCCGTCACCGGCCAGCCACGAGGGCGGGGTGCCCGGCAGCAGCGACAGCGCGTCATCGTCCTCGCGCATCAGCATCCCGAACAGGGTGCGGCCGTACTCGGCGCCGATCCAGGTGTGTGGCATGTCGCCGAGGTAGCGCGGGAAACGCAGCCGCGAATGCACCACCTCGGCCAGCACCTGCCACTCCAGCGGCCGGCGGTCGTGCAGCAGCCCCTGCAGCAGTTCATCGGCGGCCTCGGGCTGGTCCAGATGCACGTAGCTCAGCACGTTGCGGATTTCATACGGCGTGTAGGCGTATAGCGCGCCCGGTTCGCTGCGCTTGCGCACGTCCTGCAGATACCGTGCGAACGTCGTGCGCAGTGCGTCCGCCGGCAGGACATCCTGGGCGCCGGTTGGATCCAGCGCGATCGACACGCCGGTGGGGTCGCCATCACCCAGGTCGGCCGAGGAGGGAATGAAGTCGATGCCCTTCCACGCCATCGTGGCGCGGATCGACGCGGCCAGTGCGTCGTGCAGGGCGGTGTACTGCTGGCGCGCCCATGCCGCGGTTTCGTGATCGCCCAGCGACTCGGCCAACCACGCACCGTCATGCCAACCCTTCAGGCCCCAGTAGTCATCCCAGTAGCTGTGCGTGGGCGACGGGTAGCCTTCGTGGCTGATCGACGGCGCCAGGATCCCGGCGAAGCGTTCGGGCGAGGGCTGGTTGGCCATGTAGCCCGGCACCAGCGTGCGCTCGCGCAGTTCCTGCAGGAAGCGCATCGCCGCTTTCACCTTGGGCAGGTAGGCCCGCACCGACTCCGGGCCGCCATCAAGCCGGGCCACGTCGGCGACCAGGGCGATGTACTGGCCCTGGCTGTCGTACTCGATATCCGAACCGAAGCCGGTGTTGACGCTGCCATCGTCATTGAGGATCGGCGAGACCAGCCCGTTGGCGTGCACGCCATGCTCGCTGTACCAGGCCAGGTAATCGCGCGCCACCTTGGACTCGCCCATGCGCAGCAGCACTGCGGAGGTCGCCATGCCGTCGCGGATGAAGGAGCGGTTGTAGTTGCGCGGGCCAGGCTGCATCGCCGGGCCGGTCTGGTTGATCAACATGTAGGCGGCCTGCGCGCGCAGCATGTCCACCAGCGAGGGGTCGGGCAGGCGCAGGCCAACCTGGCCCAGGCGCGCCTGCCAGTCATCCGAAGCACGTTTGGCCAGGGCGTCGTAGGCGGCATCGGGTGCAGGCGGCAGGCCAGCCAGATCCAGCGCCGGGGCTTCAGGCAGGGCGCCGTCCTTTGCAGGGGGCGCTGTGCCCAGCGGGAAGGCGACCACCACCGAACGGCTGTCGCCCGGCGCCAGCTGCATGCGGTAGGTCAGCGCGGCGGCGGCCAGGCCCTCGGCATCGCGTACCTGCGTGGCAGCAGGCAGCGTGCCGTTGGCGATCGCTGTGGTGATTTCCGTGCTGCCATCCGCGCCGAACGGTGCCGCGCCGGCAGCGTCAACGGGCGTCAATGACTGCAGCAGGGCGCGGCCATTGACGCGCACGCGCTGACCCTCGATGGCGACCTCGCGGATCGCCGACAGGCCACCGTTCTGCCACGGTGGATTCATCTGCATCGGCCGCACCGCCAGCGTCAGGGTGCCGCTGACAGGCGCAGTGCCGGTGTTGCGCAGACGGTGGCGCACGAAGGTCACCGGCTGTCCGTCGAGCTCGACGGCGAACGCTTCGCTCTGCAGCTCAAGCCCCGGTTGTGGCGACCAGGTTGCCGACGGCATCGGCTTCCAGCCATCGCGCAGCGCGTGCCGCACCGGCGCCCCGGCGGCACCCGCGGCGACACCGTCCGCACTGCGCCAGATCGGCTGCACCAGCGGTGCACCCTTGAAGGCCTCGATGTTGCCGTACTCGTCGAAGATCGATTTCTGCCGGCCGGCATGGATGCCGACCGCGGTCCAATAGGTCTGCTGCAGGTGCAGCGACGCAGGGAACAACGCGCGCTGCGCACCGCTGGCGGCGATCTGATAGCGCTTCATCGGCGTCATCACGGCCTTCGGACCCAGCAGCCGCAGGCGGGCGACCTGCGGCGCGCCGCCGTCCACCGTCAAGCGCAGCGCCGTGGCGGTCTCGGCAGCCGACGCGGCCAACCAGCTTTGCTGCCGGGTACCCGCCTGCGGGTCGTTCGCAAGCTCGACCCAGCGCCCCTGCGCATCACGCGCCTGCAGCCGCGCGGCGCCGTGCGCTCCGGCCCAGTCCACCGCCAGGCCGGTGGTGGACACCGCACGCGGCAATGCGATGTCAAGCGCGTGCGCACCGTCCTTGCCAGGTGGAACGGCCACCGCACTGCCGCCTTGCCACAGCGCCGCGGCCCGGCTTGCATCCACGCCGGCCACGCGCGCGCTGGTGGTGCTGTCCAGCGGCTCCAGTTCGAAGATCGACACGCCCCAGTCCGAGGTGCGCTCCGGACTGGCCAGGCGCAGGTAACGCGCCTGGCGCGGCGCGAAGTAGAGCGTCTCGATACCGCCGAGTGAATCGCGCATGGTGTAGGCCGGCTGCCACTGCTGCCCATCCAGCGAGGTCTGCAGGGTGTAGCCCTCGGGATTGGACACATCCCAGGTGATCTGCGCGCCGCTGAGCGTGCTCGGTTGGCCCAGGTCCACCTGGAACCAGTGGCCGGGGCTGAAGGCGCCGCCGGTGACCGTGGTCGGGTCGCCATCGATCAGGTGGCTGACCGCCATCGCCGGCACCTGCTGCGAGGAACTGCTGGCCTGCCACTGGCTGCGCGGCGGCACGGGCTGGGCAGCCGCGGGCAGGCTCAGGGCGAGGGCGGCGAAGAGCAGGGCGCGGGCCATGACGCGGCGCGGCCGGTGCACGGCAATTGAACGGTCAGCATGCAGCCCCATCAACGCGCTCCTGATCTCAAACGACCGCCGACGGCGGGGTGGGGCACACGCTATCAGGGCCTGTAATCGTTTACATGACGCGTCGCAATATGGCCGGGGCCGTCGCCCTGCTGCCGTCGGGATCCGGTCGCGCAGCCACCGGCGCGCCGGATCGTGGTGGACGCGTTCGTGCCTGCTGCATGCGTTGCCGCTTTCGTGATGCACTGCGCTGGGCGATGCGTGACCCTTCTGCGATAGTCGCGACATATAAATCACGCGCGTTGGATTGATGCTTCATCCACAAGAGTTGTCCGCAGCGCAGATCAGCCAGGTGCTCGATGAGGTGTTCGGCGTGCGTGCCACCGCGGTGCTGCAACGCGCCGGCGGAGCGGATGCGGGGGCGACGGTGTACCAGGTGGCTGGCCCGGACGGCGCGCGCTGGTGGTTGAAATGCCGCCGCTATGCGGTGGCCCCGGTGGTGTGGACAGTGCTGCACCACCTGCGCGAGCACGCCGGCCTTCGTGAAGTGATCGCGCCGCTGCCCACGCGCGATGGTGCGGCGGCGGCGAGCTGGGCCGGGCTGCAGTGGACGCTGTTTCCGTATGTCGAGGCGTTCTCCGGTTTTGAAGAGGCGCTCTCGCGAGGGCATTGGGAACGGCTCGGACGGGTGCTGCGCCAGGTGCATGAGGCGCGGCTGCCGACCGAGCTCTCCGATCCCCTGCGTCGCCCGGTGTTCGACGACGACACTGCAGTGGAACGGGTCGGCGCGTGGCTGCAGCGGGCCGATGCGCGGATACCCGTACGCGATGCCCTGGGCGAGGAGTACCTGGCACTGTGGTGCCGCCATCGCCAGCGGATCGAGGCGATCTGGCAGCGCTGTGGCGAGCTGCGGGCGCGGATCGGTGAGGGACGATGTCCGCGCGTGCTGTGTCACGCGGATCTGCACGCGGGCAATGTGCTGGTAGGGCCGGGCGCCAGCGTCTTTCTGATCGACTGGGACGACATGGTGCTGGCGCCGCGCGAGCGTGATCTGATGTTCATCGGCGCAGGCATCGGCGGGCGCTGGGGGCGTGAACAGCCGCCGGGCTTCGCCGAGGGCTACGGGCCGGTCACGGTCGACCCGCTGCGGGTGGCCTACTACCGCCACTGGCGGATCCTGCAGGACCTGCAGGAATTCCATGATCTGCTGCTCGAGCCCGGCGCCACGGCGCGTCCGCCTGCACAGCGACGCCAGGCCCTGCGTTACATGGCCGAGCAGTTCGCACCCGGCAACGTCGCCGATTGCGCGGCCCGTGCGTGGCAGGCCACACAGGGCTGAGGCCGCCGCTCAGCGGATGTCGGTACGCAGGCTGCCGCGGATCTGATCGCGCCAGACCCCGGCCACGCCGGCGTCGTCGGCAAAGTGTGGCCAGCGCAGCACGCTTTGCCGGACCTGTTCAACGATGTCGCGGGCGCGGCGGGCATTGATCGAGGCGGTGGCGGCACATGCGGCCAGGTCGGCCAGGTCGAAACCCTCGCGCTTGCCGTTGATCGACATCTGGTGCCGGGCCGTCCAGTCGCCGTCCGGGTTGTAGGCCCAGGTGATGTCGAAGGCAGGCGACAGCGACCACTGGCCCTGCCGGTCCATCAGGTAGGCGATGTTCTTGACGTGGTCATCCTGGTTGCGGGCGATCACGTTGAACACCATCCGCCGGAACTGTTCCTCCAGCTGCGCCATGGGCAGGCGCAACTGGCGCATGACCAGCAACGCCTGCTCATAGGAGTACGCATCGGGATCGTTGAAGTCGAAGTGGGCCATTGCCGCCAGCGACTGCATATGGTGCTTGCCACCGGCCTCGGTGCGGTCGAAGCGTTGGGTCATGAAGTGGCGGCGGCCGCCTTCCTCCAGCAGCCGGCACTCGCTGATCTGGATGCCCGCATCCCGTGCCATCAGCGCGTACGCGTACTCGACCACGCCGTAACCTTTGGGGTCAGCCAGCTCCTTGTCGCGGTTGTTCTGTACGCCATCGAACTTGAGCAGCCAGTAGCTGAAGCCTGGCGCGGCCGCGGCCTGGCCCGATCGGACCTCACCGGTGCTTTCGTTCCAGGCGATCACGGCTTTGGCCCGTGCGCCACCGGCCGAGGTGCCCACGCGCAGAATGTCGCGCAGCGCATCGGCGCGTTCTTCATCGCCGAAGGAGGCGCGCAGATTGTCGCGGTTGCTCAGGACTTCGGTGGCCAGTGCGACCAGGGCATCGATCTGGATCTTGTGCGCCGTGCGGACGCGCGGACCATGCACGGGCGAGAACTCCAGCGCGCCCATGCCGCGCGTGCCGGTGTAGCACAGCCGCTCCACCGCGTTGAAGCTGTCCGGGGTGCGGCCCTGCGTGGCCAGCCACGCGTTGATCAGGGTGTTGCCGTACTTGTCCGGCAGGGCATCGGCGAGCAGGCCGGGCAGGCCATGGAAGCCTGCGGGGTTGAGCGTGGGGAAGCTGAAGACCCGCTCCGCCGCCAACGGCATGGTCAGAGGGGCGACTTGGATGCTGGAGCGTGCAAACGCCGGGTCGTAGGCAAACTGCGCGATCCGCTCGCCGTCGGCCAGTGTCACCGCGCCGATCCGGCTGCCCCACAAGCGCACCTCGGCCGTGGTACTCATTGCTCATCGCCCCAGGTCCACGGCTTGGCCGGTGCCGACGCGGCCACCCCCGGTCGGGCACGTTGGCGCGGCTGGCCGCGGCGTTCCAGCAGGTCGATCGGATTGGGGCTGTCGCTGGGCAGCAGGGCGTCCAGCGCCTCCAGCCTGCCGAGGGCGCGCAGGTACCGGATCAGGTTGGCCAGTTGCGCGGGCGTACCGTCTTCGAGCCGCTGCACGGTGCGCTTGGAGACGCCGGCCGCATCCGCCAGCTGTTCCTGGGTGAGTCCCTGCGAAAGGCGCATGCGTGCAAGGCGTTGCCCGAGCTCCAGCAGCACCGCCTCGTCGGTCATCAGATGTGTGATCGTCATAAAGTGACCCTCCTGACGCTTTATCATCCTCTATTGGGCTACGGCGTCAAGTATGGCGCTTTGTGGAGGCTGAGTTTAGTTTACTTAAAGCGCCAGGTATGGCGTTTTATTCGCGTATAAAGCTATAAAGCGCCATAAGTGGCGTGTAAGCATAAGGGTGTTCACACAGGCAGGTGGGACCCCGAAACCCCGTCGCCCGCACGATGGGCATTGGGCCAGGCAGAAGCATCCACTGCGATCCTGTCGAAATGCAGTCCACCTGCGCAGGCGTTCAGTGCACGGTGTTTGCTAAATTTCGCAGTCCACACTGGTCGCCCCACACAAAGGACCTTGAATGAAGATTGCCGTTGCCGGTACCGGGTACGTGGGCCTCTCAAACGCGGTGCTGCTCGCACAGCATCACGAGGTGGTGGCGCTGGACATCGATCCGGCCAAAGTGGCGATGATCAATGCCCGCCAGTCGCCCATCGAAGATGTCGAGATCGAAGACTTCCTCGCCAACCGCGCGCTGAACCTGACCGCGACGCTGGATCCGGCGCAGGCCTATGAGGGTGCGGATTTCGTCATCGTCGCCACGCCGACGGATTACGATCCCAAATCGAATTACTTCAACACCGGCTCCGTGGAGGCGGTGATCGGCGATGTGCTGCGGATCAACCCATCTGCCGTCATCGTCATCAAGTCGACCGTGCCGGTCGGCTGCACGGCCGCGTTGCGGGCCAAGTTCAACACCGACACCATCCTGTTCTCGCCGGAATTCCTCCGCGAGGGACGCGCGCTGCATGACAACCTGCACCCGAGCCGGATCATCGTCGGCGAGCGCTCCGAGCGTGCCGCGGTGTTCGCCGAACTGCTGAAGGAAGGCGCGATCAAGAAGGACGTGCCGGTCCTGTTCACCGACGCGACCGAGGCGGAGGCGATCAAGCTGTTCTCCAACACGTACCTGGCGATGCGGGTGGCCTACTTCAACGAACTGGACACCTACGCCAGTTCGCACGGGCTGGACACGCGCCAGATGATCGAAGGGGTGAGCCTGGATCCGCGCATCGGCGGCCATTACAACAACCCGTCCTTCGGCTACGGCGGCTACTGCCTGCCCAAGGACACGAAGCAGCTGCTGGCCAACTACAGCAAGGTGCCGCAGAACCTGATCCACGCCATCGTCGAGTCCAACCGCACGCGCAAGGATTTCATCGCCGATGACATCGTGGCGCGCAACCCGAAGGTGGTGGGCATCTACCGGCTGGTCATGAAGGCCGGCTCGGACAACTTCCGTGCCTCGGCGGTGCAGGGCGTGATGAAGCGGATCAAGGCGAAGGGCATCGAGGTCATCGTGCACGAGCCGGTGCTCACCGAGCCGACGTTCTACCGCTCGCGCGTGGTGAACGATTTCGCCGCGTTCCTGGCCGAGGCCGACATCATCGTCGCCAACCGGCTGACGCCGGAACTGGCGGACGTCGCGCACAAGGTCTACACCCGCGATCTGTTCGGCTCGGATTGATTCCCGCGGGCTATTCCCCCGGTTTGACGGCCGCCGTGGCGGCCTGCGATTTCGCCCGCCGTGCCAGCACCGCTTCACGGTGGGCGATATAGGCATTCGCGCCGAGGATGATGGCGGCGCCGATCACGGTCCAGCGGTCCAGCGTTTCATTGAACAGCAGCCAGCCCAGCAGGCTCACCAGCGGCAGCTGCATGAAGCTGATCGGGGTCAGCGCGGAGACCTCGCCCAGACGCAGGGCGCGGGTCCACAGCAGCTGGCCCAGCGTGCCGAGCACCCCGGTGGCGACCAGCCAGACCCATGCCAGGCCGGTCGGCCAGACCCACACGAACAAGGCCGGCACCAGCGACAGCGGCACCCAGAACACATAGGTGTAGAACACCACCGTATCGGCGCTGTCCACCCGGGTCAGCTGTTTGATCTGGATCGCCACCAGCGAGCTGAGTACCGCCGCGCCTACTGCCACCAGAGTGCCCGGGGTGAAGCTGGTCGAGCCGGGGCGCACGATGATCAGCACGCCGATGAAGCCGATGATCACCGCCGCCCAGCGGCGCAGGCGAACGGTTTCACCCAGCCACAGCACCGCGGCGATGGTGACGAACAGCGGGGTGGAGTAGGAGAGCGAGATCGCCTGGGAGATCGGCAGGTGCCCGATCGCCCAGAACGCGCACAGCATCGAGGCCAGCCCGATCGCACTGCGCAGGAAGTAGCGCGGCAGCTGCTGCGTTCTCAGGGGCGCGCTGCCCGGGCGGATCAGCATCGGCAGCAGCGCCAGCAGGCCGAAGGCGTTGCGGAAGAACGCCACTTCCTGGGTCGGCACGTAGCGGGTGGCGTAGCGGATCGCGATCGCCATCAGGCCGAAGGCTAGCGTACTGCCGAGCATCAGCAGGGCGGCCCGCAACGGCGTGGCCACCGGCAAGGCGGGGGCGCGACTCACCACTGTGCGCCGATCAGCCTCGGTTCCGGTTCGATCGGCACCCCGAACTTCTCCAGGACCGAGGCGGAAATCCGTCGCGCCAGCGCGAGCAGTTCTTCGCCGGTGGCCTGGCCATGGTTGACCAGCACCAGTGCGTGGCTGGGGGCCACGCCGGCATCGCCATCGCGGTAGCCCTTCCAGCCGCAGCTCTCGATCATCCAGGCGGCGGAGATCTTGCGGCGGCTGTCCTCATCGGCCGGGAACACCGGCAGCTCGGGGAAGTGCTGCAGCAACACCTCGACCTGCTCCAGCGGCAGGATCGGGTTCTTGAAGAAGCTGCCCGCGTTGCCGAGCACGTCCGGGTCGGGCAGTTTGCGGCGACGGATATTGATCACCGCATTGGCCACATCGGCAGCCACCGGCAGCTCCACACCCATCGCCTCCATTTCCTCGGCGATCCCGGCGTAGCCCAGGCGCAGGCCATGCAGCAGCGGCAGCCGCAGCTCGATCGCAGTGATCAGGTAACGGTCCGGGTCGTGCTTGAAGATGCTGTCGCGGTAGGCAAACTGGCAGCCTTCGGCATCGAAGCGCACCCAGTCGTTCTCCTGCCGGTCCCACGCATCCACGGCCTGGATGAATTCGCCGACCTGCGCGCCATAGGCGCCGATGTTCTGGATCGGCGAGGCGCCTGCGGTGCCGGGGATCAGCGCCAGGTTTTCAAGACCGGACAGGCCGTTCTGCAGCGACCACATCACCAGCCCATGCCAGTTCACACCGGCGCCGGCACGCACGATGGTGTGGTCGGCGCGGTGTTCCAGGATCTCGATGCCGCGGTTGGCGAATACCAGCACGGTGCCTTCCACGTTGCCGGCGATCAGCACGTTGCTGCCGCTGCCCAGCACCAGCAACGGTTGCTCGGCAACGCGCGGCAGGGCCAGCACCTCCGGCAGTACGGACGGGTCGAACACCTCCAGCAGCTGCGCGGCGGTGGCCTCGACGTGAAAAGTGTTGAGCGCCTTCAGCGAGGCGTTTTCAGTGATGGCCCAGGCCGTCATGGCGTCGTTCATAGCGGTGCCACCGCGCCGCGGCTGGGTGCCTCTCTGCGGCGGCGGATCGCCTCCACGCACTCGTGCACCAGCTCCGGGCCACGGAAGATCAGGCCGCTGTAGCACTGCACCAGTGCGGCGCCGGCGGCCATCTTGGCCACCGCGTCCGCACCTGACTGAATGCCGCCCACGCCGATCAACGGCATCGACTCGGGCAGGCGCGCACGCAGGCGGCGCAGCACCAGGGTCGACTGGCCCAGCAGCGGCGCGCCGGACAGGCCGCCGGCTTCGTTCGCCCGCGGGTCACCGGCCACCGCACTGCGGTCGATCGTGGTGTTGGTGGCGATCACACCGTCCACCTTGAGCTCGCCGAGCACGCGCGCGGCGGCATCGATGTCGCGGTCGCTCAGGTCCGGGGCGACCTTGACCAGCATCGGCACGCGCCGGCCATGCTTGGCGGCCAGGCGTTCCTGGCTCTCGCGCAGCTGCGAGATCAACTGGCGCAGCGCGGTCTCTTCCTGCAGTTCGCGCAGGCCGGCGGTGTTGGGCGAAGAGATGTTGACGGTGATGTAGTCGGCCAGCGGATACACCTTTTCCAGGCAGTGCTGGTAATCGTCGAACGCCTGCTCGTTGGGGGTGTCCTTGTTCTTGCCGATGTTGATGCCGAGCAGGCCGGTGCGGCGCTTGGCGCGCTCCACATTGCGCACCAGTGCATCCACGCCCAGGTTGTTGAAGCCCATGCGGTTGATGATCGCCTGGTGGTCCGGCAGCCGGAACAGGCGCGGCTTCGGGTTGCCGGCCTGCGGGCGCGGGGTGATCGTGCCGATCTCCACGAAACCGAAGCCCAGCGCCAGCAGCGCATCGATGTGCTCGCCGTTCTTGTCCAGGCCGGCGGCCAGGCCCACCGGATTCGGGAAATTCACTCCGAACGCGGTGGTCGGCAGTGGGTCGATGCGGCGGCCCATCAGCGGCGTGGTGCCGGTGCGGTAGGCCAGGTCCAGCGCGTTCAGGCCAAGGCCGTGGGCGCGTTCTGCATCAAGGGCGAAGAGGAAGGGGCGGGCAAGCGAGTACATGGCGTTCAATCAGTCCAGCGTGCCGACAAAGGCACGGGTTTGGTATTCAAAGGCAATCTGGCCGTCCACCGCATGGGCGTCGAACAGCTGTTGCAGCGCATCGAGCATCGGCGCGTGGCGCGGGTGGCCGGCCTGCGGTGCATAGGAAGAAGAGAGCAGGCGCCCGCGCAGGCCATCGAAGTCCATGCGCTGCACGTTCGGCAGGCGGGCCATGCCGCGCAGGCCCTCGCCGAACCACGCGCGCATGGTGTCATCGTCCTGGTAGCGCTCGGCCACTTCCACGTAGTCGGTGCCGAACTCCTGCAGCAGCTGCTCGTAGCCGATCAGGAAGGGCGAGGCATCGAGCTGGCGCGAGTTCCAGAACACCAGCGCCATGCCTTCGGGCTGCAGGATGCGCGCCCATTCGCGGCGCACCGCCGTGGTATCGAACCAGTGGAAGGCCTGCGCGGCGGCGACCAGGCCAACGCTGTTGTCGGCCAGGCCGGTGGCCTCGGCGGTGCCGTCGGCGACCTTCAGGCGCAGATAGTCAGGCGCAAGCAACTGTTCGGCGGCCTCGCGCATGGCCGCGTTCGGCTCTACCGCGATGACCGGGTGGCCGGTGGCCAGGAACAGCCGGGTGGAAATGCCGGTGCCGGCGCCGATGTCGGCGACCAGGGTCTCGGCAGGTACACCGATGTCCTGGTGCAGCCAGTCCAGCAATGCCGGGGGATAGTCGGGACGGTAGCGGACGTAGTCGGCAACCCGACTGCTGAAGCGTTCGGTCGAATCCGAGCGGCTCATGTGCACCTCACGATTGGGTAGCGGCAAACCAGGCCAGTCCGCCGAAGAACAACAGAATCACCACCAGGGCGAGCAGGCTGCCGATCACGATGATCCAGCCCAGGATCAGGCCGGCCAGTGCCATGCCGTCGCCTTCCAGCTCCAGCGGGCGACGGCGGATCTCGGCGCGGGCCAGGTGGCCGGTGATGATGGCCGCGACGCTGCCGATGAAGGGCAGGGCGGTCCAGCCGAGGATGCCCATGATCAGGCTGACCACGGCCATGGCACTCGTTTGTCGGGGCGGAAGGCTCATGCAGGTCCTGGTCGCGGTGGGGTGGTTCGATGATAGGGCCAGCGGCGGGTTTATCCCATCAGGACCTGGCCACCATCCACATTCAAGGTGTGCCCGGTGATCCAGCCCGCCAGGGGCGAGCACAGGAACAGCGCGGCGTTGGCGATGGCGGCCGGCTCGCCGAAGCGGCCGAACGGAATCTTCGCCAGGGTGTTCCGATACAGCTCCGGGTCCTGTTCGCGCCGGCGCGCCCACAGCCCGTCCTCGAACTCGATCGAGCCCGGGGCGATGGCGTTGACGCGGATCCGTTGCGGCGCAAGGGACAGGGCCTGCGAGGTGGTGTAGTGCATCAGCGCGGCCTTGGCTGCCGCATACGGCGCGCCACCCGGGCGTGGCTGCTGGGCCGCGATCGAGGCCAGATTGAGAATGCAGGCATCGCTGGATTGCTGCAGCCAGGGCAGTGCCAGCCGCGAGGCCCGCACCGCCGACATCAGGTCGACGTTCAAACTGGCTTCCCAGCCAGCCTCATCGTCGGCCATGCCGTAACCGGTCGCATTATTGACCAGCACGTCGATACCGCCCAGGGCCTGGGCGGCAGCGTCCAGCCAGCGGCCGATGTCGTCCAGCCGGGAGAGGTCTGCACTGGCCGTATGCACGGCCAGGCCGAGTGCCCCGGCATCCGCACGCAGCGCAGCCAGACCGGCCTCGCCACGTGCGCAGACCGAGACGCCGGCGCCTGCCGAAGCAAACGCCAGCGCCATGGCGCGCCCGATGCCCTTGCTGCCACCGGCAATCAGTACCCGGCGCCCGGTGAAATCCAGGCGCGGGCTGGCCGGCAGCTGGGGCACGGCATCCATCACAGGTCGAACTTGATGCCCTGGGCCAGCGGCAGCGAGTCGGAGTAGTTGATGGTGTTGGTCTGGCGGCGCATGTAGACCTTCCAGGCGTCCGAGCCGGACTCGCGGCCACCGCCGGTATCCTTCTCGCCGCCGAACGCACCGCCGATCTCCGCACCCGAGGTGCCGATGTTGACGTTGGCGATGCCGCAATCCGAACCCGCGGCCGAGAGGAAGCGCTCGGCGGTCTTCAGATTGGTGGTGAAGATCGAGGACGACAGGCCCTGCGGCACGCCGTTCTGCATGTCGATCGCCTCGTCCAGCGTGCTGTACTTCATCACGTACAGGATCGGGGCGAAGGTCTCGTGCTGGACGACCTCGTCGCTGTTCTTCAGGCCGGTCACGATGGCCGGCAGCACGAAGTTGCCGGCGCGGTCGATGCGGGTGCCGCCGGTCTGTACGGTGCCGCCGCTGGCCTTGGCCTTCTCGATCGAGGCCAGGAACTGCTGCACGGCGCCGTCGCTGTTGAGCGGGCCCATCAGGTTGGCCGGGTCGGTCGGATCGCCGATCTTGCCTTCCACCTGCTTGTACGCCTTGATCAGCGTGGCCAGCACGTCGTCATGGATGGATTCGTGCACGATCAGGCGGCGCGTGGTGGTGCAGCGCTGGCCCGCGGTACCGACCGCGCCGAACACGATGCCCGGGATCGCCAGCTTCAGATCGGCGGTTTCATCGAGGATGATCGCGTTGTTGCCGCCCAGTTCCAGCAGGCAGCGGCCCAGGCGGTGGGCGACCTTCTCGGCGACCTGGCGGCCGACCTGGGTGGAGCCGGTGAAGCTGATCAGCGGCACGCGCTTGTCGGCCACCATCTTCTGCGACAGCTCGGTGCCGGCATCGTTGATCAGGAAGAACAGGTCCGGGAAGCCACCTTCGCGCAGCGCTTCATTGCAGATGCGCATCGAAGCGATCGCGGTCAGCGGCGTCTTGTTGGAGGGCTTCCACAGGCAGATGTCGCCGCAGATCGTGGCCAGGAACGAGTTCCAGGCCCACACCGCAACCGGGAAATTGAACGCACTGATGATGCCGACCAGGCCCAGCGGCTGGTACTGCTCATACATGCGGTGGCCGGGGCGCTCGGAATGCATCGTGTAGCCATAGAGCATGCGGCTCTGGCCCACGGCGAAGTCGGCGATGTCGATCATCTCCTGCACTTCGCCATCGCCCTCGGGCTTGCTCTTGCCCATTTCCAGCGCGACCAGCGAGCCCAGGGCGTCCTTGTTGGCGCGCAGGGCTTCGCCACACAGGCGCACGGCTTCGCCGCGGCGCGGGGCCGGGGTGGTGCGCCAGACCTTGAAGGCTTCCTGGGCGCGGGCCACGATGGTTTCGTAGTCGGCGTCGGTGGTCGCGTAGACCTTGGCGATGGCATCGCCGGTGGTCGGGTTCACCGGGGTGATCACACCGGCATCGGTGGCCGAGGACCACTCGCCGTTGCCAAGGTAGGTGCCAGCGTTGGTCGCGTCGAGGCCGAGGGCCTTGAGCAGGTCAGAGGACATGCAAACTCCTGTTGCGTTGCGTTTGTAAGGCGCTGGCCGCTGGCAGGGTGGGGGGCGGCAAGCTGAACCCCGAATGGTAACAGAGGGGGGCAATGCCTTATCTGGCCGTGATGGGGAGGTCGCGCATGCTCGCCAGCTTCGGGGCGACTGGGCCCCGAATTCATATTTGCATTGACTCAGGGCTAAGGCGCAGTGCGCACCGCAGACTCTGGCGTAAATATACGGCTCAAATGTAACGAATGATGGTTCCTGGCGCGCAAGTGGCTTAAGCAGCCTGAACGGGGTGATCGTTGTGGGCATGGTGCGGCGACCACGTCGGCTGGTCATGATGCCAGCGCCATGCGCTATCAATGATCGGCGCCAGCTCGGTCCACTGCGGCGCCCAACCGAGCTGCTCGCGTGCCTTATCGCTAGCTGCGACCAGTCGCGCTGGATCGCCTTCGCGCCTTGCGGTGACTTCATAGGGGATAGGGAGGCCAGTGACGTTGGCTGCAGTGGCGATCACATCGTGAACAGAGAATCCTTGCCCATTGCCGAGGTTGAACGTGTGGGCTCCTTCTTCCTTGTCCATGAAATTCAATGCAAGGGCGTGGGCCTGGGCTAGGTCCTGGACATGCACATAGTCACGTACGCAAGTGCCATCGGCGGTATCGTAGTCGTTGCCGAAAATCTTCAGTGACGGCCCTTGGCCCAATGCCGCGCGCAACACATTAGGGATCAGATGAGTCTCACATGCGTGAGCTTCACCGATACCATGGTCCGGTAGGGCGCCAGCCGCGTTGAAGTAGCGCAGTGCAACCGACCGCAGTCCATAGGCTTGGGCAGCATCCGAGAGGAACCGCTCAGCCATCAACTTGCTGGCGCCGTAAGGATTAATAGGGGCCTTGGGATGGGCTTCGTCAATCGCGTCTGTTATGGGATTGCCGAACACCGCTGCGGTTGAAGAAAACACGAGCTTACCCACGTCATGGCGTCTCATTGCCTCAAGAAGGTTCAGCGTCCCGGTGACGTTGTTAGCGTAATACGCATAGGGCTGGGTGACCGACTCGCCTACGAGCGAACGCGCGCAGAAGTGCATGACGGCGTCGAACCGGCGTCCGCCAAAAGCGCGTTCGAGGCTCGCTGGGTCCAGTAGATCAGCCTCAATCAGATCTCCCCAGCGGACGGCCTCGCGGTGCCCGGTCGATAGATTGTCCAATACGGTCACTTCATGACCGTGCTCGGCCAGCCATTGAGCCATGTGGCTGCCGATGTAGCCAGCGCCGCCGCAGATGAGGATGTTGCGTTCCTGTTTCACTCCATTACTCCTTTGGTTCATTGCGAATCCTTGTCGCCTGTGAGATTGCTCGCCGCATACCTGCGCCGTTGGTCAAACGGTGTATCCCAATGTGTACTGCGAGCTCTCGGCAAACAAGACCAAGGACGCCAGCAGGACGAATGAGCCAAACACGATCATGTTCTTGACCGCGTTGGGAATACTGAAGCGATCTACTATCAGTGTGATCTGGAGCGGCAGTGCGAGCAGTAGTAGTGGCATGTAGCGCTCCGAAAAATCCGCAGTATTGATTCCGAAGAACACCAGTGAGATAAACAGCAGCGTGTACTTGTGGAGTCGCTTGTCCTCTTGCTTGCTGGCGCGAGCAATGGTGAGGAATGCAATAGATGACGTCGAGCATATCCAGAAATTTGCGGTCTTCCAGACGACGCCGACGTGCGACTGATGATCCAATGAAAAATAAAGGTCGAACTTCTCCGAAATGCCCGGGATGTTCAATGCGCTGACCAAGTCGCCAATAACCGTCGAGGATAGTGCGGAAAAGGCGAGGGCCATCGGGGGAAGGGCGAAATAGATTCCATCGCGATCAAAAACTCGCAGGAGTAGGAGTGGTGCCGCCACAAACACAATGGACGACCAGTGCAGCCCGACTGATATCGCGATCAGTACTGCGGCTCGAAGGAATCGACGTTCCAATGCAAGGTAGAATCCAATCGCACCAATTGGGGCGGCTAGTGCCTGCCTCATGATGTTTCCGGAATACACCAAAAAGAAGGTAAGGAACACGAGTGCAAAGATCTCCGGGGCCAGTTTCAGTGGTCTCGCGGCTCTCTTGTAGTACATGGCGGTAAAGGCGAAAACGAGCAGGTAGTTAGCAATCAGCCAGCCCCTGGAGGAAAGAAGCAACTTGAGCAGGCTCTGTAGCGGCCACCAGAGAAACTCGGTGTTTCCAAAGAAGCGCGCTCCCACGCCTACTGAGCTCACTATCCCATTCAGCTGGTTATAGGTGCGGATGTATCGCGCAGTGTCGTTTCCAGCATCCAGAGGCCGCATGGCGACAAGATAGAAGCCGTAGGCAAAAATCGGAAGGACCAGCAGAACAAGCTTGAGCAGGTGACTACTGGATCGATCGGAGGCTGCGTAGGCAGGCCTGTCCCCAGCGGCGATACACATGAGCATCGTTCCGAACAATATCGGAAGCGATAGAAGAAGAAGCGTCTCGATGCCCATTGTCAGTAATTCAATTGTGTCGTTAAAGGGAGGGGGTGCCGTATGCGGCAGAAAGTCGCTTGGAGAACTGCTGGAGCGAGAAGCGGGTACCAGCTTCCATGGTGCCGGCTTCGATCATCGCTGCGGGATCCAGCTGCCCTGTCGACACGCGTGCCAGAAGCTCAACAGCTTGATCGGCGGCGTTGAACAACAAGCCCGTGCGACCATGCTCAATCGCATCAGTATTTCCTGCGCAACGCGTTGCCATTACGAGCATGCCGCTTGCCATGGCTTCAATGACCGAAACGGGGAGGCCCTCCCACGTTGCAGTCGAAATGTACACGCTGCTGCGCGAAAGCAGGCCGTGGACGTCCTTCTTTTCCAGCCATCCCGTCACTTCAACGCCTGAATAAATGAGAGCAGAGACCATCTCGGGATCGCCGTCACCCACCCAAACGAATCGAACGTTCAACCCAGCACTGAAGCATCCTCGCGCGATCTCGGCCAATAGTGCCGGATCCTTCTGCGGTCTGATACCACCCACCGTAACCACTGTCAGCGGCTCGGCTGCCGCAAGGCTCCTTCCCAAGCCAAGTGGGGCCACGCAGTGGACGGCGTCAACCGCGTTCTCAAGAAGAATTGCCTCGACACCAACCCACTTCCTGATTGCTACCCGTTCACTGTTTGAACAGGCCAGGTACGTGCATGACTTTATGCTGGCAACGCGCTCAAGAAGCGCGAATACATACTTCTTGTACCTGATGTCCTCTCGCATTACCGAGATACAGTGAGGACTGTAGAACAGGCGTGTACGGCTAGGCAGTCCGATGCTGGCGATCCGGCCGATGAAGCCGGCAAACGAGGAATGTAGGTGAATGATGTCCGGGTTCGTCTTTCGGAGCAGGCGTCGCACATGGACGAAGGCGGTCGTGATCGACTTGCCAGTCATCTCCACGCGATGAAGCTCAATGCCCGAATGGAAGAGGGTACCGAGGTTGTCAGGTGTCTCCTCGCGTGGTGAATAGATGACATGAACTGTGTGGCCTTGGCTGGCAAGCAGGTTTGCGCACACGCAAACCATGGAAAGCGTGCCGGTCGCTGTCGCTTCAACTATGTGAACAATCGTCTTCATCAGCAGGTATCGCTTCCCCGAGCCGTCAAGCTGTGTGCGCCGCGACGTTGAATGCCCGATGCGAGGCGCTGTGTGGCGGCGACGCCCTTCATGTCAAGGTCAATCACGGGATTGGATCCTTCGTCTGCCCAAGGATGAATCTATTCCGGAAGGCGATCACCAGCTTGCTGGGAAGCGCTCCAGCGATGATTGGCTTGATGACGAACAGGTACTCATACGGTCCCGCTCCCAGCTTTGGATAGTAAAATGCGCGCGCCTTGATCTCACCGCGGCGGTGCTTGAGTGTTCGCTTCTTGTAATCGGCTGGATTGACACGGTAGTTAAGCAGCACTTCGTTCATGACAAAAATGCGCCTACCCGCCAGCACGAGCTTGCACCAAAGCGCGAGATCCTCCGCCCGGTGAAATTCCTCGTAAAGTCCCGAGTCAATGATGTCCTTGCGGCGAAAGATCACGGAAGGATGTATGGGGGCGTCGCCGCGCATGATGTGTCTGGCAAGCTTCTCGCCAGGGCGCCCGAGAATTCGACCAGTCCCATGTGTATCCGAGAATTCGACTGCAAGCGATCCGACGACCGTGAAGTGCGGATTTGCAACGGCGAACGCATGGATCTTCTCAATTCGATCCGGGGCAGCAACATCATCTGTATCCATCCTCACGATGTAATCTCCCCGGGCACTCTGGATGCCTCTGTTCAGGGACTGGACAAGGCCTCGGTTGCCCACGCTACCCAAGATGCGGATTCGAGGGTCGCTGAAGCGCGCTGAGATACCAGCAAGATCGGTGCTACCACCATCATCTACGATGATGATCTCGATATCGCGGAAGGTCTGATTGACCAGACTCGCGATCGATTCCTCCAGATAGAGGGGGTCGGTATTGAATTCCGCCATTACCACCGAGACTGCCGGGTTCTGCATCGCTACTCCGAGTGTTGCGTCATCATCTGCGTTGGCCAGGAAGTAGACCTGTCAACTTCAAGCCTTGGGTTTCTCTATCAAACGCCCCGGGCAGTGGTCATTTTGCCGGGTGTCGCCACGTGTCACGGGTTCATGTAAGAACTGACGAAGTCCACTCTTGTGAACTTATGCCCGGAGACGCGCTGATGCTCTGGGGGCAGCCTCATGTAGTCGCCGTAGATGGCGTCAAGGTAGGCTGCAGCGGAGGCGGGTGCCTGGACATGCATATCGCAGAACTCGACCGTGCTTCCTGGCGTGAACATTTTGGAGCAGACAATCTCGCGCTTACCCCAGCGTCCAAGCAAGTTCCCTGACGCTGTGGAGTCTCGGGGTGAGCGTCTGCGGAGCAGCCACTCCAGTGTCGAATGCAGCATTCGCTCAGGCACGACGGAAAGGCCTAGAGACAACAATCGTTTGGCATTGGTCTTCATGCGATGCGACGGGTCTGGACTGTAGCGTCGCGTCTTTATGAACGTCATCGCGTTGATGAATTTCACGGATTTGAAGTGCGCCCACTGCAATGTCGAGCTTTCATAAGTGCCGTCAATTGGAAAGACGTCTATCCACAGCCCGCGCGTGAAGGGCTCAATGTAGTCCTCCGTCACTATGCTGTTGGTGTCATAGACCTTTGCATAGGGATAGATGTACTGGCTGTCGAGCTCTCGCGACTCGACGCGATAGGGGGTGGGCATCTCTGCGGCGAGGGTGATGAATCGGTCATAGTGTTCGCGGGGGATTCCGACATCTATGTCGTCATCCCAAGGAATGAATCCCCCGTGACGAACGGCACCCAGCAGCGTGCCGCCCAAGGAGAAGTAGGGAATTTTATTGTCGTTGCAGAACTGATCGAAGCACTTGAAGATAGCGAGGATTCTGTCCTGTGTCGCTTGAATGCTGATGTCCATACCAGTATTCATCGGGTCTTCTTGATATCGAAGATCTGCCCCGTGTGCTCGGATAGCAGCACCAGGAGCGACTTCTCCGCGACATCCCGCGCCGTCAGCAGTGACTCTGCAGGTTCCAGTCCAAAAGCCCTTGTACGCATGGGGGTAGCCGTGCGTTCGGGATTAATGCAATTCACCTGGACACCCTGCGAATGCCACTCGTCTGCGAGGGCTTGGGTCAGGTTCACGATTGCTGCCTTCGACGAGCTGTAGAGGCTGTACATCGCGCGTCCATACGTGTACGAACTCGACGTAAAGTTGAGTAGCTGCCCCTTTGATGCGCGCAAGTGATCGAATGCTACTAGGGCCACGTTGACCGCGCCAATGTAGTTGACGTGAATGGCGCTACTGATGTCCTCAGGACTCATGTCGATCAGCGGCTGGCGGTGCAGAATGCCAGCCGAGTTGACGATGAAGTCGATATGGCCGTACTTGGCATGGGTGTCATCCAGAACGCGGCGAATACTGTCAACGCTCGTAATGTCTGCGCCGTTACTTTTGCCGGCGACAACCGCGATTGCCTGGTATGCCTCAGCTACTTGCGCCATTTCAGCGCCGATTCCGCTTGTGCCTCCAAAGATGACCAGCACTTTCCCCTTCAGTTCGGACAAGGCGAAGTGAATCTTCTCTTTGGATTCAACGAGCGTGGAGCGCAGTTGGCAGAGCTTGTCCAGAACGTGCAGGTCTTCCTCATAGGTGAGTTTCATGTTGCTTGTGTCGCCGTCTACAAGGTAGATCTTCTCCTCGGGGAGATACTTGAGAACAACGCCGCAATCATCTGTTGTTACGAATCCAGGATCCCGCAATGCGATGTTGTATGCGCGCTCAATTGTCTCGTGGGAGAACGCCTGCGGCGTTTGTCCGTTGCGCAGCAGTGAACGATTGGGAATGCTCGAAATCGTGTTGGTGACGGGGTCGGCCATGATGATTGTGTCGGTAGCGCGAATCACAACATCCACGGCGTTGTAGCGCTCAAGTGCATGGATCACGTCGTCAATGATCTTCTGGCTCAACAGCGGACGAACGGCATCGTGGAAGATAAGCTGTACGTTGAAATCCGCGCAGTAGTGCTTCGTGGCATTGATTGCAGCGATCGACGAGTCGTAGCGCTCCGCTCCACCACTTATCACCGACTTCACCTTGCTGAGACGGCTGGTCATCACCGTCTGCTCGATGTCGGCAATGCAGTCCGAATTCGCAACTATAAGGATTTCATCGATCGCTGCATTGGTCTGGAATGCCCTGGCGACGTGCTCAAGGACCGGCCTGCCGGCCAGCTTCATCATCTGCTTAGGCTTGCTGAACCCACTTCGGGTTCCGCGGCCGCCGGCAAGGATGACTGCTACGTTCTTAACCTGCTTCATTCTGGATCCGCTGAGAATTGGTAAATTTGAAATAAGGCGCCGCGCATCTGATGCGCCACGCAAGTGCGCTGACCTCGGCAATCAGTACGGCTGATACCACGGCCAATGCCGACGTCCAGCCCAGTGCAAGCAATGCTCCAAGGGCGAGGAGTTGTACAAGGCCAGCGAAGAGCACACTTCGGTTTGCTGCTGTCGGGTTCCCCATTGCACCAAGGAATGGGTAGCCGAGAAGGATGGATGGGATCGCTGCAGCCAGTGCCAGCATGAAGACGAGAAACACAGCGTAGCTCTGCTCATAGTCGTGACCGAAGATGAAGCCGATCAGCCATTGCCCGGCTATCAAACCGATCAAAATTCCAACGATTGCCAGGGCGATCGAGAGTTTGAAGAGCTTCTTGAACAGGGCCACATCTCGATAGCGTGCCATATGCGGATAAAGCGCTTGGGTTACAGGTGCATACACTGCCAGTGCGCCGCGATAGAACTGCTCTGCAACCGAGTACAGCGCGACCTGGCTGGGCGTGGAAAAGGTTCCCAGGAATAGGATTGCACCCGCGCCGTACGTCACTACCGCCAGTCGCGACCAGAAGTAGCCGGTGGAGCTGCGCAGCACGCCAAGTGTGTAGCCAAGTCCGGGCCAAATCGGCCAATAGCCAGTGCGACGGACGAACGCAAGTGCAACAATCCCGGAAGCAATGTGGGTCGCGCCATTGAACAGGGCTACCCGTTCGAGATCGCCGGGGCCCCTCACGAAGAGCATGGTCAGGGCGACGAACGACAGCCGCGAGATCAGAACATAGACGGTGATCAGACCCATACGCTCGATTCCCTGGAACAACCATACCGGCTGTAGGGCAAGGCCAATCACTGACAGTGCAAGTAGCCAGAAGTAGTCTCGATGCGCTGCGTAGCTATCCTGTAAGAAGGGGTAGGCAAGCAGGACGCCTGTAGCGAGCAAGCAGATCACCGCCTTGCTCGCATAGACGGCACCCGCGATGCGGCGCACACGGGAGCGATGCTTGCCGGCGCGCGCTATCTGGTAGACCGCAGATAGCCCAAATCCATAATCCGTGAAAATGCTGGCGACCTGAATGAATGCGACGCCAAATGCAAATAGTCCGTAGCCTTCTTTTCCTAGGGTGCGAGTTAGGTAGGGCGCAAGAATCAAGGGTAGGAGCGCGTTGGCAGCTTGTATGAGCAGAAGCGCGCCGGCATTCCCCGAAATCTTCTTTAGGGCTGTTGCTTTCATTCTCAATTCACAAGCAAGCTGCTGACCATTCCAAACGGAAGATGGGGGTTCGGCCGACTCCCTTGGAATGCGCGGCAAACCCTCCGGTCCAAGGAGTTACTAGAGTTGTCCTGATCGCTGGAGATCGCAATCGGCGCTCTTCTAGTAGGCGTGTTTGTGTACAAAACCCTTGAACAGGGTCAGGAAGACAATCTTCAGATCGAACAGAATTGACCAGTTCTCGATGTAAAAGAGGTCGCACTCAATGCGCTTGTGAAGATCGGTGGATCCCCGCCAGCCGTTTATCTGGGCCCAGCCTGTTATGCCGGCTTTCACCATGTGCTTCTTCATGTAAGCCGGGATTTCATTCTTGAACTTATGAACGAAAACAGGTCGCTCGGGCCGCGGTCCAACGATGGACATGTCTCCTTTCAGTACGTTAATGAACTGCGGAAGCTCATCCAGGCTTGTCTTGCGCAAGAATGCGCCCGTACGAGTCGCTCGGCTCTCGCCCGCCTTCGCCCAGACAGCTCCAGAGCTGGTTTCCGCATCCGTGGGCATGGAGCGGAACTTGAGCATCCAGAAGGTCTTGTTGTTCCAGCTCATTCGCTCCTGCCTGTAGAAGACCGGGCCGGGAGAGCTGAGCTTTACGGCAATTGCAATCACGAGCATCAGCGGGAGAATTGCGAGCAGAATCATCGTTGCCAGAACGCGATCTTCTATGGCCTTGAGTATTCTGGCGCCGCCCTGGAGAGGGGTCTGCTGAAGGTTAATTACCGGCAGCCCCGAGATCTGCTCCACGGAGTGATTCAACAGATGCATGCCGAACATGTCCGGAACAAACTTGATGTCTGCCGTAGAGTGCTGCAATTGGTCGAGGGCTGCTGAAATATGCGCCTCATCCCGCATGGGCAGGGCAATCCAGACCTGGTCGATGTCATTGGCTTCCACGTAGGCGCCCAGCTTGGATAACGCTCCGAGGTGGGGGCTGCCATCCACTTTGCCGCGATCGGCTGGTGTGGAGAACCACCCATGTACGTGGATGCCCACCCACGGATCCTTTCGGAAGGTATCGGCAATTCGCTTGGAGTCCGGGTTTGCGCCCACGATGACCGCACTTCGAAGATCCATGCCGCGACCTCTCGCCCAGGCGGCGGCAGCGCGAATCATTACACGAAGCGCGATTACTCCACCAAGGCTGAGCCCAAACCAAAGGGAAAGCCACAGCCTGGAGATTTCATCGGTAACCTGAACGGCGGTGGAGTAGGCCAGCAATCCACCGAAAATGATCAACCATTTCAACGTCAACTGTGCGCTTTCAGCCAGGAGTCCTCGACCGCGCCAACTGGCATAGAGGGTTGAGGTTCCTAGCACCAAGAGGGCGAACAAGACCGTGATGGAGACCAGTCGAGCATAGTTGATCGGCATGGCTAGGTCACCGAACCGAAGGTCGTAGGCCAATAGCGCGCCGCCCACCACGATTAGAGGGTCGCCGGCCTTCAGTACGAGGGCCAGGATTGCGGTCACCTTGCTGGCAGAGGCGTTCCAGATGCTGGATCGGTGCCGGGCGGGTAGATAGGCCATTTTTCCACTTCCATGTGTGAGTCCGGCATTCGCGCGGCCATTGAGGGACTGTGCTCGTCGCCAGTTCTGTGACGGTCATTGCAGTTAGCCTTCCAATGGTAACAGAGTGTTCACCCCGCGCGCATCTGAGGGCCACATTGCCGTAACATGGGTGTACTAAGGGGCGCATTGCGGACCGCTCAAGGCGACTCGCGGCCGAGCATCCGGTGGGCGTTCGATTGAATGGGGGAGGGGGGGGGGCTGGTTGCGGGCCGCCAATGCCTGTGGAGGCGCGTCTTCTTGATGTAGACTGCGCGGCTCAGTAAACGCGCCCCAGGGATCACGAAGCGTGCGCTTGCTTGAAATGAATGGATATCTGGGGATTACGTGTTTAAAAGAGTCTTGTTTGTCTGCATTGGCAATATCTGCCGCAGCCCTACCGCCGAAGTGCTGATGCGCCATCATCTGCGGGAACGCCACGGGCTTGAAATTTCCTCGGCAGGCCTTCAGGCCCTGGTTGGCAAGCCGATAGACCAGACGGCGGCCGATCTGTTGCGTGAGCGTGGATTGGACCCCGATGGTCATCAGGCGCGCCAAGCCACTCCATCCGTTCTTGCGGCTGCTGACCTGATCCTGGTCATGGAGCAGGCGCACATCGCCAGAATCATCCGCGATGTGCCACAGGTGAGCGGCAAGACATTCTTGCTAGGGCATTGGGATGGCAAGGCCGAGGTCGCTGACCCGTACAGGCAGCAGCGGATCGCCTTTGAACACGTGTTTGGCGTAATCGAGCAGGGCGTTTCCCGTTGGGCCCCACACATCAAGTAACTACCGCGCAGGTGCGGTGTTTTCAACAGAAATGGAAGCCATGAGCAAGGAAACCAGTGCGCGGCCCGTCCGCGAGAACGACGAAATCGACCTGCGCGACCTGTTGGGGGTCCTGATTGATCGGAAATGGTGGATTCTGGGCACCACCGTCCTGTTCACTCTCATTGGGGCTGCGTATGCACTGCTGACCTCGCCGGTTTACCGCGCGCAGGCAATGGTGCAGGTGGAATCAAAGATGCCCACAATGCCGGGCCTAGCGGATTTGACGAGTCTGGCCGGTGGCGGAAGCGCTGCGGCCACGACCGAGGTAGCGCTGTTGACCTCACGCACCGTCGTTGGTACGGCTGTCGACCGCATGCAACTGGACACGTCTGTCGAGCCGTATCGCTTCCCGTTGCTGGGTGGGTTTCTCGCACGCCGCTTCGAAGCGCGCTCACCGGATGAGCTGGCGGGTCCGCTTTTCGGCCTGTCGCGGTACGGCTGGGGTGGCGAGATCCTCCAAATACAGCGCCTTGAGGTGCCGGCCAGTCTGCTTGATCGGCCTCTGGTCCTTGTGGTTGCAGGAACTGATGGCGGCTACCGTTTGATGGATGATGACGGTAACGAGCTGCTGCAGGGCCGCGTGGGGACTTCCTCGTCCAAGGGCGGAATTAAGTTGGACGTGGCGAAGATCCTTGCCAATGATGGCGCTCGCTTCGAAGTGGTGAAGTTGCGACGGCTCGATGTCATCGTCGGCCTTCAGGAAGACATCAATGTCAGCGAGCAGGGCAAGGAGTCCGGGATCTTGAGGATCAGCTATGAAGATAGCGACCCCTCGCGCGCCCAAGCCTTCGTTCAGAATGTTGCCGAGGCATATGTTCGGCAGAACGTGGATCGTGGCTCAGCTGAAGCTGCGTCCCAGCTTCAGTTCGTGAGGGACCAGCTCCCCACTGTTCGGAAGCAGGTGGAAGATGCCCAGGTAGCCATGTCTACCTACCAGTCGCGGGCGAACTCTGTTGACATCACGATGCAGACGAAGGGCTTGCTTGAGCAGGAAGTGGCCGTCGAGGGCAGTATCCAGCAGTTGCGTCTGAAGCAGGCAGAAATGGATCGGAGCTTTACCCGCGAGCATCCAGCATACCGGGCAATGCTCAAGCAGATTAGTGATCTGCAGTCCCGAAAGGATGGTTTCCGCCGGGAGGTGAGTCAGCTGCCGGATACCCAGCAGGAACTGCTTCGGTTGACGCGAGACCTTCAAGTCAGCAACGAGCTCTACACCGCGTTGCTCAATCAGGCTCAGCAGCTGGATGTGGCTCGTGCCGGAACGGTTGGTAACGTCCGTATTGTTGATGATGCGGTTGCTGACACAAGTAAGCCGGTTAAACCTCGCAAGGCGCTGACTGTATTGATCTCAATGCTGGTGGGCGTGTTCGTGTCCACCGCCACAGTTTTCCTGCTGCGGATGCTTAATCCGGGTGTCGAGGATCCGGCGGAGATTGAGGAACTGGGCTTGCCGGTTTATGCCGCTATCCCGTTGAGTGTGTCCAGCAACCTACTGAAGGTACAGAAAGGGCGGCGGGGGAAGGAGCGGATCGTGGGAGATGGTCGCCCCCACCTGTTGGCTGCGGCCGAGCCGGCTGATTTGGCGGTGGAGGCGCTCCGCAGCCTGCGCACTAGTCTTCATTTCGCGATGATTGAGGCGAAGAACAACATCATCGCCATCTCCGGCCCTCGACCGGGTGTCGGGAAGACATTTATCTCGGCCAACTTGGGGGCGGTCGTCGCGCAAGCTGGGCAAAAGGTGCTCGTGATCGACGTTGACATGCGCAAAGGCACGTTGCACAAGGTGCTGGGCGTCAGTCATACGGATGGTCTGTCCGATGTTTTGGCTGGCAAGTTGGAGTCAAACGACGCGATTCATCCGGTGCAGGGTCTTGAGATGATGCACTACATGACACGTGGCGAAATACCTCCAAATCCGTCGGAACTGCTTATGCATCCGCGCTTTGGTCGCCTACTGGAAGAGCTCTCTAAGCAATATGACCTGGTGATCGTGGATACGCCCCCGATCTTGGCAGTGACAGATGCAGCTATTGTGTCTAGCCATGCAGGTTCCACACTGATGGTAACTCGCTTTGGAGTTAATCAAGCTAAGGAGATCCTCCTGGCGATGAAGCGTTTCGAGCAGAACGGCATTCAGGTCAAGGGCGCCATCTTCAACGCAGTTGAAAGGCGCGCGACCGGTTACTACAGCTACGGGTACTACGAGTACGCGTCGAGCGAAAAGTAATTGAGGGAGGTGCGGGATTCGCCGCCCCGTCTCCTGATCGGCCGCAGTGCCGGCGGGGGGGGCGAGAAAAGGCCAGGAGCGAGCTCTTGGCCTTTTTTGCATCTTTGAACCGTCCTGAATTGAGTTGACACCTTTTCCCACAGGAAGGGGAATGTTCAATGGATTCAACACTCAGGCCCAGTCAGCGGGATTACTCGCTGGCCTTCAAGTTGTCGGTGGTTGACCAGGTCGAGCGCGGGGAACTGACCTACAAAAAGGCCCAGGATCGATATGGGATTCAAGGACGGAGCACCGTGCTTGGCTGGCTTCGCCGTCATGGTCGGCAGGATTGGTCGGGTGGTGCATCATCTGCGCCCATGACCACTTCACCCAAAAGCGGGGCGGCCAAGCCGCTGACGCCGGAACAACAGATCAAGGCCTTGCAGGTGCAACTGCGGGAAGCCAACGAGAAAGCGCAGCTTTTCGAAGCCATCGTCGATGTCCTCAAGCAGGACTACGGGGTGCGGATCGTAAAAAAGCCTTCCGGCAAGTCCTCATGCAAGGGCGCCTCCAGAGCCTAAGCGTGGCAAGGGCTTGCCGACATTTCGGCATTAGTCGGCAGGCGTACTACAAAGCCGGCCATCGCCAGCAGCAGCTGGTCGAGGGGGCACGGGCGATCGCCTTGGTGGGTGGCTATCGGGCGCGACAGCCCCGCACGGGCACCCGCAAGCTCCATGGTCTGATCATGCCGGCACTGCAGGCACCGGGGATAGCGATGGGACGGGCCGCCTGCATGGTGTCCTTCGTGATACCCGCCTCCTCGTGCCTATGCGGCGTGCGTATCACAAGGCAGCCAACAGGCATCAGCGTTTCCAGCGTCACCCCAACCTGCTCAAGGCTGGCGAACGGCACCGGTAGCGAGGAGGTATGGTTGCTGATATCACCTATCTGCCGACGCAGGGAAAGTATGTCTAGCTGAGCCTTATTGCCGATGCGTGGTCACGCAACATCGTAGGCTAGAGCGTGCATGACACCTTGCACACAGAGCAGGTCGCCCAAGCCTTGCAAATGGCGTTGAAGGGGCGAAAGACGCGCCAACAGCTGGTCCGTCACTCCGACAGTGGTATCCAATATTGCTCGGACTACTACCAAAAGATCCATGCCAATCACGGCGTGACCCGCTCGATGACGGATGGCCACGACTGCTACCAAAATGCGATGGCCGAGCGTGTGAATGGGAACTTGAAGGGTGAGTTCCTGCTATATCGGCCTCGAGACCTCGCGCAGGGTCGCCAGATGGTGGCTGAGTCTTTGGTCGTCCACAACGCCGAACGCCCACACCTGCTCCTTAAAATGCAGGCGCCCGATGTGGTGCATCGGGCGTCCTTGGCCGCCTCACGGCGGCTGGATCATCCGCAGCAGTTGTCAACCTATGGCAGGATGGGTGACGCCTCTATCGCCGACTGACGTTGGGTCCGGTGCTCATTCGTCGATGGTTGAAATATTGTCGAAGAAGAACTCTGGATCACGCTCTGATGTCATCTGGTACAGCCCAAAACTGCGCGCTAGGCGAGCGCCGCCATCCCGGTAGAGCGGGTTCCAGGTGAAATTAGCCCGGGCGCGCGTCGAGCGCGGCAGCAGGAAGTCGAAGGGGACGGACACATAGATGCCTTTGTCGAAGCTGCCCTCGCCGAAGTCCTTGGAGGATACGTCGGTCTTGGTTGCGTAGGCGCCCATGGTCACGCCATTGTCGAACGCGCGTGAGACAGCCAGGGTGGCGCCCCAGTCCTTGGCCAGATAGCGGCCGGCACTCAATGCAGTCACCACGCGCCGTTCCTCGCCCCACATGTAGTAGAAACTGGCATGGCCGGTGGCGACACTGTAGTCACGGAAGCTGAAACGCTGATTGAAATCGCGTTGCTTGACCCAGTTGGCTTCCACGCCTACCGCCCAACGTTCATTGAGCGGGCGATAGAGCACTTCACCGCCGGCGCCGGCATACATGGATTCGAGCAGGCCCGCATACACCATGCCATACGTATCCCGCGCAAGTTGGCGTGTGCCGGTCAACTGCAGATTGGGTAGCGTCAAGTCCTCTTCCGTCATGTACCGGCGGATATTGGTGCGTACGCGCGGCAAGCGACTGGGGGCGTCGTAGCGGAACTTGTCGTAGTTGTTGTAGGCGTTGTAGCTGACGGTGCCGCTGAGCCAAAGATTCCGGGTGAGGTAGGCGCTGGCGCTGTAGGTGCCAGCGACCTGGAACAGCACGAAGCCGTCAGGTCCGCCGAGCGATTGCTGATAGCCGATGTTGAACCCGCCGTCGAAACGGCGCAGCGGTGCGCTGTAAAGGGTCTCCCGCTGCTGAGCGGCGGGAGGAGCCATCTCGATATGACCGGCGAGAGTGCTCAGGTCTGTCTTGTGTTCGATGTAGTCGACGAGGGCCTTTCGTTCGATGCTGGTCTCCACGATCGGAACGCCCAACCGGGCGTTTTGCACGGTGAACCACGTGACGTCGTCAGGTAGCGTACCGTCGAGAACACGCCCCATTCTGCCTACGCCCTGTGCCGGATAGTAGAAGCGGCGCTGCTCTCCGGTGACGATCAGTTCCGATCCACGTCGGCTGATGCTCTGAACGCGCAGCCCTGCGTTCTGCTCCAGTTGGTTGGCGACGCCGGACCAGTCGAACAGTTCCGCGACAACATTTGTGTCGTGCTCAGACTCAGGCACGGCGGTCGCAGGATGCTGTTTCAGTGGCATCGGCATGGGATCCAGGACCTTTGCCATGGAACTGGCTTGGGCAAGGTTCGTCCGGAGGGTGATGCCGAACATCGCCAGGTCGCCACGCTCCCAGCCCAGGTGTAGATGCACGTTCTTGTTGACCGCGTAAGATGCGCCAACGTTGAACGGGCTCTTCTGGCGCTGGTTGTTCCCCTGCGGCTCGTGCTTGTAGTCGTTGCCGTCGTACTCCAGCTTCAACTGAAGCGCGTCCCACGGCGTCTGGTACGCGACGCCACCGAAGACACCGACCGGGCCACGGAACATCCCATCGCTATTGAGGCTGCCTGTACCTTGCGCTCGCGGGCGCGTTTCGAATCTATCGTCGATGGAGGTCAGGGGGTTCCTGAAATCACCTCGATTACCGATGTAGCCGGTGGCCAGGCCCACGCTGGCATCGAAAGAGCCAATGCGCTTGCTGGCGACGAGGTACTCACTTGAGAACAGACCTGTGCCACCCAGATCGCGAAAGCCTGCCGCAACTTCGGGAACCCAGCGACTCTCTTCAAGCAGGCGGACCTTCAGATCGATCGACTTGTCCTTGTAGTTCTGCGTTCCGCTCAGCCATTCCGGACCATAGCGCCGATTGGCCACCGAAACGTAGCGAAACGCGCCCTCCAGCCAGGGCAGCGGCTGCAGCACCATGTTGTAGCGGCTGTAAGGCGAGGTATGACTGGCCGTGAAGGCGAGTTCGCCCTCATCGGCCATGCGTGCGGTGGGGGTCTGTAACAGGCCAATGCCGCCCCAATCGCTTGCAGTGGGAGCGGGGGCACTCTGGGCATGGAGGGCGGTGCTGATGCTCAAGGTGAGCAGCGCAAGGCTCAGGCGAGCGGCCTGTGATCTGGCAAAACGAGTCACTTCGGTGCTCCGGGCGCATCCAGCACCTGGGTGGCGAGGAAGCGTGCGGCGTCCTCGTTGAAATCGGGGTTTACGTCGCGCGTTGTTCGTGCGTTGAGAGGAACAAAAATGAGGGCGCCGGGAGCGAGGGTGGACTCACCGCTGCGGTTCCAGAGTGCAATGCCAATTTTCTGTATCTCGCCGTCAGGCTGAATGACAAACACATCATCCTTGCTGGCGGCGAGCAGGGCAGGGCACTGCCGCACATAGTCCAACGGACGCTGCAAGGCGTGGTGCGGTATCGAGCAGGGCTGCTCCACCGTCCCAAGGACGGTCACTGTGCTTGGACGTGTCGGGTAGTACAGCCTGTCACCATCGGCCAATGGCCAATTGGCGCTGAGGTCCATCTCCAGTACACGCGGAGCGAGTCTTTGGCGAATGCGGCCGGTCACCGGCATCGCAGACACTTCCCGGGCGATGCGTGTTGCGGCCGCGGCACCTTGCGGGTCTCTGCTCTGCCGGCTTTCAATGGCCGCAAGGTCGAACAGGAGGCCTGTTTTCAGGCGGGTCTGCGCAACGAGCTCGCTGCGCTTGAGCAGGGCCGCTCCCAGCATGTAGCTGCGATCATCCGGCACGCCAGCGAGCGCTGCATCAGACAAGCGACTGGTTGCAGGGAGCGTGAGCATGCCCGGATTTCGGACGCTGCCGATGACCTCGACGGTGATGGCTGGTGCGGCGTGCAGGGAGATAGAGGCGGCCACGCCCAGGGCAAGGGCGGCCAGACGCAAAGTGATCAACGGTTCAGATCCGGCAAATAGGGTTTGAGCTGGATGATTTCCAGACTGGCATCGGGTGCGATGGCCTGCACGCTCTTCCAGATGAACCCGTTGGCCGGGTCTACCCAATAATGGTTGTCGCGCTTCCAGTCCTGGCCTTCCAACCGTTCGCGCACATGCAGCAATGAACGGGTTCTATTGAGTATCTCGACATTCTCGGTGCCAAGGCGTTCGAGGGTGCCGCTCACCGTCATGCCGAAGCGATAGCCAGGCATGACGTCATACTGGCGCTGGACGGTAATGGGCGCTTCGATCTGGTGCAGGGCGTGGAAAGGATGTTGACCCTCGATCCGCATGCCCTGGAGCTCAGGGATGCCACCATGCGTGCCTACCACCAGCCCATCTTCAAGGAAGACGACGCTGCGATCGTTGCTGTACCAGGCTTGGCGATCACCATCGAGGTTGCCCAGAACCAGAACTGCCCCGCCACGCGGGCCGGTAACCTTGATCTGGGGATAGCGGTTCGCTGCCACGTCAGCGGCTGTGGGCTGAACGTCTGGTTTGCCCTGCATTGCCAGTTGTACGGTCTTGACGCTGGTACGGCCCACCACGCCGCAGCCCGACAGCGCAAAGCCCATCAATACGAGCGCGGCCAGGCCGCGCAATCCATGGTTCCGTTGCGGCGCAACGAGAGCGGTCCTGCTCATCATTGGCCAGCCGTCAATTGTCGAGATCGTTACGCGCGCTTGCCGCGTTGCTGATGATCGAGGTGAACGGCAGCAGTTGGTTCACGAAGCGGCTCCAGCGTGTCACACCTGCTGCGCCAACGAAAACCACGTCACCGGGCAGAAGTTCGAACTGGCTGGCAACGGCGAAGGCGGCTGGGGATTTTGCTTCCAGCTGGAACACGCTGGAGGGAGCACTCTGCAGATCACTCGAGCCCCGGATCACATAGACGGCGTTTCCGTTGGACGTGGACTGCTGCAGGCCGCGTGCACGGCCAAGCGCCTGACTCAACGAAATGTCGCTGGTCTTGAAGCTCATTGCACCCGGCTGGTTCACTTCACCGACGACAAAAATCTCCTTCCGGTCCAGATACGGGACGTAGAGATGATCATTTGCTTTGAGGAAGACGTTGGTAGCGCCGCCGCCCTGACGACCGAGCCGGTCGAGGTCGATGGTGTACGTCACGCCCTCGCGGGTAAGACGCACGCCCGACAGATCCGCCTGCGCCGGATCAAGCCCGGACTGGCTGATGGCATCGCCGAGGGTCAGCGGGGTTACGGTCAACGGCACAGTCGCCGCCTGGCGCGACGCGCCGGTAACCCAGACGCGCTGACTGGCGTAGGTCAGCATGGAAACATCGACCTGGGGGGCTTCGATGACTCGGGCCAACTTTGAGGTGATCTCATCGCGAAGCTCGCCCGGTGTCTTGCCGGCCGCGGCAATCTTGCCGATGTAGGGATAGAAGAGCGTGCCATCGGACTGGACCAGTCGACCGGCTGCATTCAGCTGCTGCTGCGGGCCTGCAGGCACGGTCAGTTCTGGGTGATCCCATACAGTGATGTACAGGATGTCGCCTGCGCCAATCTGGTACGGGCCAGGCTGATAACTTGTCAGGGCAATCGGCAGCGTCGGAACATCGCGCGAGGCACGGTCCATGGCGATCAGCTTCGGTGTGATCTGGATCAGCTCGATCTGGTCGTTGCCGACCGGCTGATCATCACGGGCCAGGGCGCTGGAGCGCAGGTGCTGACCGGGCGCCCAGACACAGCCGGACAGGGTAAGGGCGAACGCCAGAGTGGCGCCGAGACGCTTGCAGTCCATCGATGATTCTTCCTGGCCCTGTCGGGCAAAACAAAAACCCCCGCCGGACCTGCGCCCGGCGAGGGCGTAATGACCTGACTCCGACTAGCGGATCAGTTGGTGCCGGTGGTGCCGGTGGTACCCGTCGTGCCGGTGGTGCCGGTCGGCGGCGGGGTGGTGCCACCACCATTGTTGTTGCCAGCGTCGTCGCTACTGCTGTCGGACGCAACGCTGTATGCGACTGCAGCGACAGCGATGCCGGCGCCGATCACGGCCGCAGTGGTGAGGGCGCCGGTGGCGGCACCGGTGGCGGCGCCGGTGCCGGCGACTTCTGCGCTGGTGGCAGCGGTGGTGCCTTCAGCACCAGCAGCCTGCTCAACCTGGGCTTCCTGAGCCAGAGCCATCGGGGAGAAAGCCACGAGGGCGAGAGCGGCAAAGATCTTCTTCATAACGGGGTTTCCTACTCCGTGAGGTAAATTTTCGCTGTCATCTTCGCGTTGAAGGCTATTCAGTGTCAAGTCGGTTTGGGCGCCTGGGCTGGGTTCTCTGCGTCCAATATTTGACGCCTATCGCACAAAATGATGTCGATTGAAGACTTGGTCGCGGCCTGACAGCTCGGTTGCAAGGCGTATGACCACATCGTGGGTGCGGACCGTGGGCATCAGCATTGGGACCGCCAGTCCCACTATGACTGAGGCGGCAAGAGTGGGTAGGGGTGTTGTCCAGCCTGTGGCGCGCGCCGACAGGGCGAAAACCGTCGCCGCCGTGCCCAGCAGCCACCCACTCACCACCTCAGATGCGGAGTGGGCGTTAAGGGGTAGGCGCGAATAGGCGACCATGGCGGCAAGCAGCGACCCGAGCAGTGCCCAAAGGAGAGGTTTCGGGAGCCGACCAGACGCGGCGAGATACAGGGCGACCGGATAAACCGCTGCCGTCATGGTGGCGTGACCGCTGAATCCAGTGAAGTCCAGCCGGGCCCAACCAATGCCCCAACCCAGGAAGGCCAGCTTGGAGGCCAGGGTTAGGCCACCGGCGATTGCCAGGCCGGCCGCCCAGCGAATGCGAAGGGCGCGGCTCTCTTCGGGGCCGAAGAGGATCAGCACTAGGCTCACGGGCAACAGCCAGCGGCTGTCGCCGAGTTGGGAAAGGGTGGCCCAAAGAGGATGCATCCATGTCACTCATCACAGGGGACGGAGGAGCATAGGGCAGTTGCCGCTGTCGGGGATGAGTGGCGGGCAACCGGCCGAGCATGGATGAGGCCCCTCGTTTGCCTGTATCCTTTACGCCCTCCGTGGCCCCGTAGCTCAGCTGGATAGAGCGTCCCCCTCCTAAGGAAGAGGGCTTTCGCCATCCTCCTGCAAGTTATTGAATTGTAAAGGCGCGTGGAGTGGGGTTGACGCTCCAATGCATCAAAACACACCTAGAAACATCATGAAACACTGGCGTTCTGCCACAGGATTGCCACAGCCATAGCATGCATTGCTGTGCCGCCGCTCGGCTTCGAAAGCTGGCAATCTAGACCGCTTGTCGAAGAGCCGTGGTGCTATGTCAGAAGCCTCATTGAAGTGGTTGCGGGAGGGCTACCCGGGCCGCTACGGACTAAGCCCCGAAGAAGTCGCTCATGTGCTCCGTGGGCAGTCAACACGCGGGGTGGTTCAGCGAATCAGGGAAGGGATGAAGTCGGGCCGCTACCCGGGTGCGAGGAAGATCGACGGGCACTTGCAACTCCCAATTGAAGCTCTTGCCGAGATCTTGGAACCTTCGCCCAACCCGGCTCCTGTGGTTCCCACCGTTGATCATTCAAAGCCCATTGGTCGGCGGAAGTCAGCGATTGGTCCCCGAATTGCCTTCGTTCGTGCCAGTGACTTCTGGGAACAGGTTCTTCGCTCAATTGGTGAGCCAGAGTTCGCCGACGAGCTTGCTGCTGCATCAATGCAAGCAATTGCTGACTTAGAGCGTGACTTCGCACACAGTAAAGCGGAGCGGGAAAGACATGATCTGCAAGGATCGACGCCTTTGATCAAATAAACGTTGATCCAATAAAGGTGCGTTGATAGGATCAGATCGGTCTATCACTCTCCAACAAATAGAACACTATGAGCAAAGCACCGGGCACTACTCTTGAAGCTATTGCTTCCGCCAAGGCTAAGCTGGCTGAAGAGCTCAAGAAGCTTGAAGAGCAAGAAGTCAAGTTGATGGAAGAAGAGGCATCAAGCGCTTTCGCAAATGTCTCGGAGCTTCTGAACCGCTTTGGTCACTTCTTCTCGGCTAAGCAGAAGTCTGAGATCGCCAATCATTTCAACGCTACTTCTTCGACTGGTAAAAAGTCGTCCGGTTCCAGGAAGGAAGTTGCTCAGAAATACTGGCTGCCGCATACCCAGGAAACGTGGAGCGGGCGTGGTCGCACTCCGCGCGCCTTCGCCGCCTGGGAAGGATCGGCTGCTTACAAAGAGTGGAAGGCAGCACATCCGGACGAAAAGTTCCCGAAGTTCCCCGGCTAATTAAACCTTAGGAAGCCGACAGCAATGTCGGCTTTTTTATATGCCGAGAAAGACAAACGAGAAGGCTGAGGAAGAGGGCTTCAAGAACGCCTTGGAGTCGATCTTTGCAGATCAGGATAAGCGCGATGAGTTATTAGACAGCCAGGACTACGCGTCGGTGCGCAAGAAGCTTCATGAGATGAGCGGTGATGCTCTATTCACGCTATCAATGACAGCATTCTTCCTTGGCATCACAAGCAGTGCCTTGCGGGAGGCTCGAAAGAAGTATGACGATCCTTTCTCCGTGTCCAAAAGCCACGCGGCTCGCAAAGATCAAATCTTGCGATGGTGGGCTACGGTCTTGAAGAAAAAGAGCGGGCTCGAAGAGGAAATCGAAGGCAGCGCTGGACTCGATCTTCGTCCCAGCCCAAACCTCTTTATCGTTTTCAAAGACAGGAAAACGGGTAGTCCCGTTGTTCTTTGCAACAGCCTGATCACTTCTGTCTCAGACGAGCTTCTTTCCGACACGCTCCGAACTGGTTGCCGTGTCGTTGCCCTTACGCCGGAGAAGGCAATTGAGAAGCCCTGGGCGGTGCATGACGAAAAGGCCGCTTACATTGAGGCCTACCGCAAGCATCTTGAAGCCAAGCATCGGCAGAAGCTCCTATGGATGGATCGAGAGCAGGCGCAAAGCAAAGCGCTCGCTGAGCGGGCAGAGCTTGACGCTTCAACGACAAAAAGGTAATTGCACCTACCCATGTCCTGCAATCGAAGCCCCTGGAAAGGGGCTTTTTTGATCTTCAAGCATTGACTTTATTGGGCAGAGCCTTTTGATAAGAACATGCACTTATTTAAGGAGCTCCAATGTTTGGATGGTTTGCTAAGAAGAACGCGAAGACACGAGAATTCCCGAGCTCATACTATGACCAAAGTGGCACGATCAATGCCAATAGTCATTTGATACCACTACTCATCCCAAAGTTCGAGTCGTGGATCACTCAATTTCCGGACGAAGAAAAGCAACGCGTTGCCGCATGTGAACGGTTGATCGCGGCTGGATCCCTCGAAGAGTTGAAGGTTGCACTAGAGGCAGGTGCTTTCGTTGATTGCTATACCGGCTATCATAAATTTCCCACGCCTTTGACGAACGCTGCTTGCTCTGGAGAGCTTGATCAGATCAAGCTACTTTTGGAGTATGGCGCTGACATCAATGAAATGAGTGGAACTGATTTTGGCTTTGGCAGTCCCGTCGATACGGCGTATTCCCACAAACAGTTTGGTGCAGTCGCTCTGTTGTTGGAAAGTGGGGCAAATTTTGAGGATGCCGAGTTCTTCCACCTCAAGAGCGACAATGAGCTTCATGATTTGTTGGATCTTTACCTTCACAGTGGTTCCGCAGATGAAGATCGACCATGCCTGGAATTCCTAATTGAATTCTTGCTTGACAACGGGGCATGCTTGGTTGCGCGTCCCGAAGACTCTTATGATGACTTGGACCGCCCAGAGTTTCATAGACACTCATCGGCCGCTTTGCGCGTAGCGCCTTTCGAACTCTACCGGTGAGACGTCGCCGGCGGAACCATGGCGACGCACCGGGTTGTAGAACATCTCGATGTAGT